>JACXTT010004167.1_pt1 | contig 21623 bp, 20 predicted proteins | sample 9270951 | NCBI WGS metagenome assembly JACXTT01 (sample SAMN15532306, study PRJNA645909) | rock metagenome | isolation source: weathered quartz diorite | place: Puerto Rico | collected 2017-06-21
TCTCGTAATGCAAGTTCATAGACATTGGGCGGCGTCGCCCCGCGCATATGTTCACGCACGTAACGCGGATCGTCCAACCTGCTGCCTAGGCCTGAATGCGCTTCCAAGTTTGTGCCATCTGGAAGATAGACCGTATGCGCTGAGATGTCATAAACGGCCATCGACGCCGTGTCGTTTGGTGTTGTTGTTCCACCGCCAGGTCCCGGCATATTGAAATCGAGGCCCGCCGCCGCCGTCTGGTCCTGGCTCCAAGGCCCATAAGAGCCGGGTCCGCCCGGGGTATCCGACATTTGCGGCATGGGGGGCTCATTATCAAGACCGTCGCTTTCCGGAGCCGCGTATGGACGCGCAGGCTGAGACGGTTGTTGTCCAGAATGTTGCGGCGTCTCGAAAGACTTCTCCAAAAACACGCGATTTTCGGACGGAGTGGCTGTTAGTGCGGGAGGTCTGTTTTGCTGCGCTAAAAGGACAGAGCAAATGACCAGAGCTAAGAGAGACCCGGCAACTACTATTGAGTAGACGTAAAGTCCGTTCATTGCTCCTCTCATTAACTCGGAAGTGCGGGTCGCAGACGGCAAAATCATATCCCTCCTCGGCCGGGGACAGGTTAGGGCTTTTCCCGGTTGCTTTAAGCGTCAACGGGCAGGCATGCCTCGTTGCACTGGAGACGCGAGTGTCCCGGCAGTGCGTCAAAACTTCGTCAAAGTCTCGCCTGACGCGTTAATGAATGGTGAGTGTGGGATTAGTGCAACATATAGCGCGGTCGACGACCTGGCAGGCCCGAACAGGCCCCTGATCTCGGAGGTCAGGCCCAGATCGCCAGCGCGGCCTTCATCGTCAAGAAGGCGGCCGATGAGTTCAGGGACAAGACCACCGCTCCCAATCAGCTTTGGCAAACCGACTTTACCTATCTGAAGGTCATTGAGAACTACTACCTGCCGGGCGACCTCGAAGCCCAGATCAAGGCCTTCGTCGCCAATTACATTAATCTGCGATATCATGTGGGCATCGGTAGCCTGGCGCCCGCCGACGTCTACTTACGGCGGCGCCAGACTATTCTGATCGAAAGGGAAAGGATCAAACGACAGACAATTGCCAATCGCCGCTTGCTGCACCAACGGCAAGCCGCATAACATCACAAGCCAGACGAGCCAGGAACTGTCTTAATTTGAGCCACTCCCTGTCCCAAAAACTCTGACGACGGACAATCATGCGACCTCCCGCATCGGAAGTGACGCAAGCCAGCGTCGCAAGTCGGCGAAATCTGCTCAGCGCTTCGTTTCTGTTCATGCCGCGGTCTGCAATACGCTCAACGTTCAACGGCATTTGATCAGCCGGTCGCCGCATCGACGGTTTCGAACCGCTGCACACCAATCCTGGAGCGATGCAGCAGCTGCAGCAGCATGAATTGGGTTATCGGGAGTGACGTTTCGCATCGCTTGCTTGTTAACGTGTCAATGCCCTGAGAGCTGTTTCGGCTCGGGCCGCGCTTCCAGTCAGCGCAGAGAACGCCTACAATTCACGTCGGTTCGGGGCATCTGGGTATTCCGGTTAAGGCTGCCGAGCCGCGCCACAAAAGTTTCCGGGAGAACTCCAACATGCAAATTTTTCACCGAGCTCGTGTCGGCCTTATTGCGTTGGTCGCTATGGTTGGCGCAAGCGTTTCGTCCGCGGCCTATGCCGACAGCGGCATTGTCCGCATTTCGGTGGTGAAGGGCGGTTGGTTCATCGGCGCGAACGGAGGATGGGGCACGCTGATCTTTCACGGACGGCGATACCCGTTGTCGGTCGGCGGCGTAGACGCTGGCCTCGTCTTCGGTCTGTCGCAGACAACCTTGGTTGGCCGGGTCATCAACATTCGCAGGCCGTCGGACGTCGCCGGAGTCTATGTCGCCGCCGGGGCCGGCGCCGCGGTGGGGATTGGCGCACGGTTAATCCAACTTGCCAACGACAAGGGCGCCGTCTTGCAATTGGAAGGCCGACAAATCGGCTTGATTGCAAATCTCGACCTGAGCGGGCTCGCAATTGCGCTGCGGTAAAGGCGGCGAGCTGTTCCGACGGTACGCCGACAGCCTGCGCCTTGCTCATGAAATCCACCGGAGTAACGGCGGTACGCCTTCAAATTTGATTCGTACGACGGTGCCACCGTGACCTGTCTCTGTTTTGCCTCAGCATGTAATATCGGCTATTGGCGCATCGCTACAATTCGCCCTGCGATGGCAGACTGCCGTTCACGATCCTAAGCGGAAGTAGCGAGCGTTGACTGAACAGTTCAGGGGCTGGAACTGGTCAACTCAGTTAAAGCAACAATCCGAATCACATCTGGGTTCAGCCGGTAACCGCGCCACTGATGGTTTTCAATCACATCGTCTATCGAGGGCGGTGTGTCGCGTGCATTCGTCGCAAGCTTTTCAATCTGCCGCCGACAGCGGAATACGCGACGCCTGAGCGTCTCCTCACTGTCAATGCGAAGCTTGCCGAGCACATTAGGAGTCTGGGCGAAAGGGTATCGCTCCGGCGCAACTTCGTCGCTGGCCGCCTGCCTGTGAAGGCTAGCAAAAAATATTAGCAGCTCGGCGCCGACTCCCTTGATTTCTCCCCATCCATTGAAGATGACGCGCTTGCGAGTCTCGTCAATAGCTATTCGAATCTCCCGGTGGATCGTGATTGTCTGGCCCTTCGTCTGGCTGCGCTCAGGATAACCAGTGGCCGCGTCTCCCCCCTGCTGGCCAACGACAAGCGACAGCAGGCAAGACGGCGGCAAGCTTCCTTCTCGCAATTCTGCGACATACGAAGAGATCGCACCGTCAAAGACCCTACAGACGGCCGCCGCATGCCTGTGGTGAAGGTCGAAAATGCGCTCGGCCACCGTTCCGGCTGGCTCCGAATAGAATCCGACGGCGCGGCTCGCCTCGCCGTAACGTGAAAAAAACGCGATATCTGTCATCCGGTTCACCTCGGAAGCGGATCGCACATAAGCGAGCACCATCTCCCGATCGGGTCCTGCTGGCCATTCGCCGGTGAACAGTTCGACCTTATATGCTTCGACAGGATCATTTTGTCCTTGCCCGGCAGCAAGCACCGCGAAGCGGCGGTCGATGCACTGCGAGCAATGCCCGCAATGCGGATGAAGGATCGTCATCTCGCGAACGCGCGTGCAACTGCGCGTGTCGGGGATCAAGTCGGAAAAACCGTTCGCCGCAATGCGTGCAACTACCTCCGCTTTGGTCATCCATGCGAACGGATTCACCACATCGAACTTGCGGCCAAACAGAGCGCACATTAGGGTTCGAAACCCATGCAGTACCTGAGGATGCGTGGTTCGCGTTGCGCGGGCACCGACAACCTGTGCTACCAGCGGTAGATTCAAGCTCATCACGCCATTTTCGAAGAATTTGATGCGATCGAGATTAAACAAACGCGCGGTCACACAACCCAAAGCGGCGTACAAAAAGGACCGTGACCTATGGGTCAACTCTGTTCCAAGAGTTTTATCAAGGTTCACCCAGACCGGAATATAGAGGAGACGATATGCCGATACCCGCCTTCGCAATTCGTCGGTGAGCCGCATCTGTCCCGATGCCATTTTGGTCGCCGAACGATGGCTCACCAGCGCAATCGATTTGCCATTCGCAACCACTTCTTCAATCAAACCGGCAAATGAATCCAACCCGCCGGAAAACAGGACAACCTCATCGGGCGAGAAGCTATCCACATCCGCACCGGAGAACTCAAGATAGCTCTGAAACTCCTGTCGCTCGTCGAGTGTTGCGAACTCGAACGCGTACTCATCGTCCGAGAGGAAACTCAGCGTGTCGACGAGAGCCGAGGACACCGCGGATGAAAGCCAAAGATCGGGACGGCGGACCGGAACGACTAGCCTGAAGTTACGCCGCCATCGCGCGCCCATGTGCGAATCGGTCTCGCCGCCACGCGAAATCGCGCTATCCGCGGCATAGACGTAACTCGCGATCTCCAGAAGATCGACCAACACGTCCGGAATATTCGCCACAAGGCGTTTGCTGATGCCCGCGATCCGCAGTTTGACGTTCGGCGATGGTCCTTGCAGGTTTAGCCTGAGGACGTGCGCATCGGCGCCCCCACGCCAATCTTGCCCGCCGCACAATACGAGATGCTCACGTGTTGGCATCTCGACGCTTCCGAAGTTCAGCTCGGATTTTGTTGAACGCTACTGGAGCGAATTGACGAATAGCCTCGGGCGTCAGCCCATCGCCCTGATAGACATTCTTGCCGTACCATCCGCCGGAAAATGCCTCGACGATCCTGGACGCCTCGCGGCAGTGCATTTGGAGCGCATCGTCGAAATGAGCCCGCGCAATGTCGTCGAGGAAACGCCCATTCCCCCCGATGTGGTTGGAAAGTTCGCGACTTAGGTAGTAATCGAGGCTGCGCTGAGTTAGGCGGGCGAAAAACTCGCGCGCCAGCACGCTGAATCGATCACCACCCGCGAGCCGTCCGATCGCGCGTTGCACTTCTTCGGGTCGCGGTGCGAACAACGACGGCAAGGTCGGCCCCACCGTTGCCGCAAGACTCTCCACGGCGGCCATCTGGGCCATCTCGCCGAGGTCGGTGCGTCCTCCACTCTGCCGAGCGTGGCGATCAACCGCTGCTGAGAAAGCCGCGGCAACATCCAAGAGGCTTGGTCGGTCCGGGACGGCAACGCCGAGACGGCGCAATTCTTCGGCGAAAGCCGGACCGCGCGCAGCAAGGGGGATTTGGGTCAGGAGCCAAAAGGAGTGCAGAAAGGCTGGGTCTTTCGAGGCAGCCTGAAGACTTGCCTCCGCGGCGTCCGCTGCGGAGGCCGCGACCGTATCGACGTTGGCACCGAGGCGCAGCTCTTCGACGACCTGCCGCCACTTTCGCGATTTCGACAGAACGCGCAGCCGGAGGTGGCCCATGTCTCACCGCCTCGACGGTGAAGGTCCTGTGCGAACAACCCTAACGAGAGGAGCCAGATTTGTAAATCCGACGCTTACCTCTCGCTTACCTGACCCAAGAGGCGACGAAGCGTACCGTCATAACAAATTGATTTCGTTGGTGCCGGTTGCAGGAGTCGAACCCGCGGCCTACTGATTACAAATCAGTTGCTCTACCAACTGAGCTAAACCGGCTCTACGGCGCCTCTGACGCCAAAACGTTTCAAAAGCGTGGACCGCGCGGCTCCCAGATGCCAAAGGAAGCCGGTTCCGCCGCCAAATGCTACATCGACGTTGGGATTTGGCAACAGATTTCGGGACGTGCAAAGACTTTTGTCTGAAAGCGGCGTCCAAAGCCGGGGAGGCCGCCTAAACAAGTTCGGGGCGCCGGCTGAGCACAACAGGAGCGATTTATGCCAAAGCTTGCCGGCGGATGCCTTTGCGGCGCGGTGCGCTATGAGCTTTCCGGACCTGAGCAGATCGAATTCTCGTGCCATTGCCGCGACTGTCAGTATGCTTCGGGCGGCGCGCCAGCCCATGTGATCGTTTTGCTGACCAAGGATGTGACAATCACGAAGGGTCAACCAAAGGAATATTGGAACACTTCTGCCAAGGGGCGCCGGGTCGCGCGGCTCTTTTGCCCAGAATGCGGAGTTCCGCTCTTTGGCAAAAACGAAAAACACCCGCAATATTTGGCGGTCAAAGTTGGCAGCCTCGATGATCCAAGCGGCTTCCGGCCGCAAGCAAATATCTGGACCAAATCGGCGCAGCCCTGGCACCATCTCGACGCGGCTATTTCGCGCTTCAAGGCGAATCCGGAGTTCGGTATCGCCGCCCTTCTCGAACTTGCCAGAACCTCCGCGGTTAAGCTTAGCAGGCTCATTGCAAGGGGTAAACCCTCCCGCCCCTTGGAAGACGCGCAGGAAAAAGGCTAGCGCAAGACGCATCGCGTGGTCCTCAGCCTCCACTAAGATGAATTGCGCGCAAATCGTCGCGCCCTCCGGCACCGGAACCGGTTTGGATTGCAAAGCGGCGATCAACGGCAACGGCCAGCCGCATCTCGCGCGCTTTTCGATTGGTTCATGTAAGAACCAATTGAATTCGTTGCGGCCACAATTTAACTGTCGCCGGGTCTTCGTATTGGAAATAGCATGTTGTCGTCACGCAGTGGTAGCATCGGTGCCGCCGAGGATGATTTCCTCGGCCATCCGCGCGGTTTGACGTTCCTGTTTGCGACCGAGATGTGGGAGCGCTTTTCTTATTACGGAATGCGCGCGCTGCTCGTACTTTACATGATCAAATACCTTCTGCCGTCCGGCCATGACGGTGTCATTGGGCTTAGCATTGTGCGCGGCGCGCTCGAAAGCCTGTTCGGTCCGCTCGGCGTGCAACCCTTCGCATCGCAGATTTATGGCCTCTATACCGGCTTTGTTTACCTGACCCCGTTTTTTGGCGGCTGGCTTGCCGATCATGTGCTTGGTCAGCGGCGCACGGTGATCGTTGGCGCAGCGCTGATGGCGGCCGGCCATTTCATGATGGCATTCGAACCGCTGTTCCTATTAGCGCTCTTCACGCTCATCCTCGGCAATGGCGCCTTCAAGCCCAATATCTCGACGCAGGTAGGCGGCCTCTACGCGCGGGGCGACCATCGGCGCGACCGCGCCTATTCGATCTTCTACGTTGGCATCAATGTGGGCGCGTTTCTCGCGCCGCTCATCTGCGGCACGCTCGGCGAGGAGCTGGGCTGGCATTATGGTTTTGCGGCCGCCGGCGCCGGAATGACGATTGCGCTCGCTGTCTACCTATGCGCCGCGCCCGTGTTGCCGCCGGACGAGATGCACACGGCGAAACTCGCCGGGCGTGAAAAGAGGCCGCTCGACGGCAACGAATGGCGCGCCCTCCGGGCGCTGATCGCGTTGTTGCTGCCCACAACTTTCTTCTGGGCCACCTATGAGCAGCAGGGCAACACCATCGCGCTTTGGGCCGACGAACATACCGACCGCACCATCGACCTTTTTGTATGGCGAGCCGAGATCCCGGTGACCTGGTTCCAGGCGTTTAATCCCTTTATGATCTTTACCTTCACGCCTTTCATCATAAAGTTGTGGGCCTGGCAGGAGAAGCGCGGAAAGGAGCCCTCGACCGTCACCAAAATGGCGCTCGGCTGTTTCGGCGTCGCCGTCTCATATCTCGTCATGGCGGGCGCGGCGTGGTCCGCCGGCAGCGGCCAGGCAAGTTGGTGGTGGCTCTTTGCCTATTTCGTTGTTATCACGATCGGCGAGCTCTATCTTTCTCCCATCGGCTTGTCGCTGGTTTCGAAGATTGCACCGGCGCGCGTGATCTCGACAATGATGGGCTTGTGGCTCGGTACCAGCTTCATCGGCAATTTTGTTGCCGGCTGGCTCGGCAGCTTCTGGAGCTTGATGGATAAAATGAGCTTCTTCACCATGATCGCCGCTGTCGCAGCGAGCGCCGGGATTGTGATCTGGTCCTTCAACCGGCCGCTCAGCGGCATTCTGCAGGACTAGATACCGTCAAGAATCTTAGTTTCAGTGGCACGGAGAATATCGGTTGAAATCGGTGCTGGGTTTCCTCGTGGCGATCTATGCCCTTTCGGTCGTTGGCATGGCCGTCTTTCAGCGCCGTTTTCTGTATTTTCCGGATCCGCGCATCACCCATCCGGACGAAGCCGGACTGAGCGGTGTCGAAGAGCTGCATCTTCAGACGGATGACGGCGAGACGCTTGTCGCATGGCATCATCAGCCAAACGATGGCCATCCGGTCATCCTGTATTTCCACGGCAATGCCGGCACGCTGGCCGATCGTGCGGCGCGTTTTCAGGCATTTGCTTCGAGCGGTTACGGATTTCTCGCAATTTCCTATCGCGGCTATGGAGGCTCGACAGGAACGCCGACGCAACCGGGTTTGATGCGAGATGCTGAAACCGCCTATCGGGAGGCCCGAGCGCGGGGTTACGATGGTGATCGCATCGTTCTGATGGGCGAATCGCTCGGCACAGGCGTCGCGATCGCCCTGGCTGCTGCCCATAAAGCAGCCGCCCTCGTGCTCGACTCGCCTTTTTCGTCGGCGGTCGCTGTCGCCGCCGCCCATTACCGTTTGTTTCCCGTGCGTTGGTTGATGCTCGACCAATTTCGTTCGGACCTCGCAATCGGCGATGTCCATATCCCGGTTCTTATCATACACGGCGACGCGGATCGCGTTGTCCCGATAAGTTTCGCGAGGCAACTGTTCGAGCTCGCGAACGAACCCAAGACATTTATTAGCGTGGCAGGAGGCGAACATCTCGTATTGGGATCGCCCGAAGTCTTTTCGCGCGTACGCGAATGGATCGATACGAAGACCGTTGTGAAGGGCACTGTCACGCCACACCATGCTTGATGTCCCCCCTGGCGGTTCGATACCCAGAAGCATGCGCTGGTGGCAAAGTCTTGGTGTAAAAATTGCTACGATTGACGGCCATGCAAATCCGGATCCCTGAGTCTAAGCTGCAGTTGGTCTTCTTCGTTCATTTTTCCGTATGATTTGGGCCAAAATGCCCGGGAGTTCTTCTCCACCCGTGTCCCGGCGCAATTTCGAACGGATCTTGCGTCCGGATACGCGACAGAGGAAGACTTCAGAACATGATGAGGATTCGAAGAAGAGTCATTTTGCTCTAATATTATGCCGGTCCGGCGGCCGCGCTTGCAAAATTGGACGCGCCGGCGCATCGGCATTGTTTGGGACCAACGCGCTTGACCATCTCGGCCGCTATTCACCACATCACGCACTATAAATACGATCGTCCGGTCGTGCTCGAACCGCAGATCGTGCGGCTGCGCCCGGCGCCCCATTGCCGCACAAAGATCTTGGCTTACGCGCTCAAGGTGAGTCCGGCTGAGCATTTTGTGAACTGGCAACAGGATCCGCATGGGAATTGGCAAGCACGATTTGTGTTTCCAGAAAGAGTGCCGGAATTCAAGGTCGAGGTCGATTTGACGGCGGAGCTTGCCGTCGTCAATCCGTTCGACTTTTTCATCGAACCCTATGCCGAGCAATTTCCGTATTCATATGAGCCCGAACTAAAGGCACAACTTGCGCCTTATCTAGATACGGAGCCATTGGGCCCAAAGCTCAACGCCTATATTGCAAGCCTGCCCAAAGGCCCCATCCGCACCGTCGACTTTCTCGTGGATCTCAATGCCGGTCTGCAAAAGGCAGTCCGTTATGTGATCCGGATGGAACCAGGCGTGCAAACGCCCGAGGAAACGCTTGAGGTTCGATCGGGATCCTGCCGCGATTCGGCCTGGACGCTGGTGCAAATTCTCCGCCACCTCGGGTTCGCAGCGCGCTTTGTATCCGGCTATCTTATTCAGCTGCGCGCCGACATCGAGCCGCTCGAAGGGCCAACAGGCACGCCCCATGACTTCACCGATCTCCATGCCTGGGCCGAGGTCTATCTTCCGGGCGCGGGATGGATCGGCATGGACCCAACATCGGGCATGTATTGCAGCGAGGGGCATTTGCCCTTGGCCGCAACGCCGCATTATCGCGCGGCGGCGCCAATCTCGGGTTTCGTCGAACCGGCAAATGTCGATTTTCATTTCGATATGCGCGTTGCCCGTATCGGCGAGGCGCCCCGGATCACTTTGCCGTTTTCCGAGGCCGCATGGGCGAAGCTCGACGCCCTTGGCAAAAAAGTCGATTCCGATCTCGCCGCCAACGACGTGCGCCTGACCATGGGCGGCGAACCGACTTTTGTTTCCATCGACGATTTCGAATCGGCGGAATGGAACACCGCAGCCGTGGGGCCAACCAAGCGCAGTTTCGCCGATAAACTGATACGCCGTTTGCAGAAGCGTTTCGCGCAAGGCGGGGTTCTGCATTTCGGCCAAGGCAAATGGTATCCGGGCGAGAGCCTGCCGCGCTGGAACTTTTCGCTCTATTGGCGCAGGGACGGCATACCGATGTGGAAAAATCGGAGGCTCTTCGCGGACGTCTCCGCAGCTGCGCCGGCAGGACCTGAATTGGCTACGGACGCATACATTGCGATCATTGCGAGGCAGACGGCTGAGGCCGAAACATTGGCGACAGGCATAGCCGAAAAACTCGGAATTGACGCCGGGTTTATCGTCGCCGCCTATGAAGACCCCGCGACCTGGCTCATAAAAGAAGGCAATTTGCCCGAAAACGCCACACCGTTCGACCCGAAAATCGAGGATCCAGAAGAACGCAGCCGGATGATCCGGACATTTGCCCGCGGGCTGAAAAGGCCCGTCGGTTATGTCCTGCCGATCCAGCGCTGGAATGCGCAAGCTGGCCCGCCGCGAGGCGGCGCGCAACCACGCTGGCAAAGCGAAAGATGGTCTTTGCGGCGCGGCAACCTGTTTCTTGTGCCGGGCGATTCGCCCGTAGGCTTCAGGCTGCCCTTGCCATCGCTGCCATGGATCCCCGCATCGTCCTATCCCTCTATTGTCGCGCGGGATTCACTTGAACCGCGCGGAACTCTGCCGGACCTTGAGGAGATCGCCCAGCATTTTGAGCAGGCGGCGGCGGCGCAGAGTTCAAGGCAGCTTCGTATCGAGCAGGAGGTGATCGAAGGCGCGGTGCGCTCCGCGCTGTCGGTCGAGCCACGCGACGGCGTGCTTTGCGTCTTTATGCCGCCGGTCAGAGATTTGGAGGATTATCTCGAGCTTCTCGCGGCGGTCGAGGCGAGTGCGGCGGCAGCAGGTTTGCCGGTGCATATCGAAGGCTATCCGCCGCCCGGCGATCCGCGCATCAACGTCATCAAAGTGACACCCGATCCAGGCGTCATCGAAGTGAACATTCACCCTTCGCCAAGCTGGCGCGCGCTCGTCGAGACAACCAATGGCCTTTACGAGGACGCGCGCCAGGTACGGCTCGGCGCCGACAAATTCATGACCGACGGGCGCCACACCGGCACGGGCGGCGGCAACCATATCGTGATCGGCGGTCCCACACCCGCCGATTCGCCCTTCTTGCGGCGGCCCGATCTGCTCAAAAGCTTCATACTCTATTGGCAGCGGCATCCGTCTTTATCTTATCTCTTTTCCGGCCTCTTCATCGGGCCGACGAGCCAGGCGCCGCGCGTCGACGAAGCGAGGCACGACCAGCTCTATGAGCTTGAAATTGCGCTTGCCAGTACGCCGCGCGCCGGAGAAGCCACGCCGTTATGGCTAGTCGATCGCCTCTACCGCAACCTGCTTGTTGATGTGACCGGCAACACTCATCGCGCGGAAATTTGCATCGACAAGCTCTATGCGCCGGAAGGTCCGGCGGGGCGGCTTGGACTCGTTGAATTTCGGGCCTTCGAAATGCCGCCGGATGCGCGGATGAGCCTCGCGCAGCACTTGTTGCTGCGTGCGCTCGTCGCCTGGTTCTGGCAACAGCCGCAACAAGGCGATCTCGTGCGCTGGGGAACGGCGCTGCATGACCGCTTCATGCTGCCGCATTTCGTTTGGGCGGATTTTTTGGGCGTCCTCGACGATCTGAGTGAGGCAGGCTACGCCTTCGATCCTGCCTGGTTCGAAGCGCAATACGAGTTTCGGTTTCCTTTATATGGAGCAGTCACGCATGGCGGCGTCAAACTCGAACTCCGGCACGCTCTGGAACCCTGGCTAGTGATGGGGGAGCAAGGCGCGGCAGGTGCGACGGTTCGTTTTGTCGATTCGTCGGTCGAGCGCTTGCAGGTCAAGGCAACAGGGCTCGTTCATGGCCGCCATTTTGTCGCCTGCAACGGGCGCGGTGTTCCGATGACCGCCACGGGAACATCCGGCGAAGCGGTTGCCGGCGCGCGCTTCAAGGCTTGGCAGCCCCCTAATGGCCTGCATCCAACAATTCCGGTCCAAGCTCCGCTGACCTTCGACATCGTCGACAGCTGGAACGGCCGGTCGTTGGGCGGTTGCGTCTATCACGTCGCCCATCCCGGCGGCCGCCACTATGAAACTTTTCCGGTCAATAGTTTTGAGGCGGAAGCCCGCCGCCGCTCGCGCTTTCAGGACCATGGCCACACCCCTGGCGCGTTCGACGTGCCTGAAGAAGAGCATTCCGCCGAATTCCCGCTGACCCTCGATCTGCGCCGGCCGCGGCTCATATGAGTGTCTTGGCGAACGCTGCCCGGGGGCAGGCGGCGAGACGGGCGTGACGGTCAAGTTATTTCGCTTGAGTTGGGGAACGATAAGCCGTCAGCCGCTCGACGCAAATAATGACTACGCCCATGATCCCGAAGAAGAACCGTGCACTCGGCGTCGGCCAGGTCAGGGGGACAAACGACATGATGATTAAGACTGGGCCAACAGTCCGCTCGACCCAATTATGCAGAGTAACGGCAATCAATTTGATGGCTCCGGCCGGAAAATCGGTCAGCAGCGTCATAAGAAAATGAATGCCTGCGAGCGCATAGGACAGCACGGCAGGCCAGCCTGACAACCCAATAACGGAGGGGGCCGCGACAAAGATCAGGACGGCAAGGTAGTCAATCGCACCATGGAGGGTGAGTGAGATCGGCTTCATGTCTGCGCTCCTGGCATCAATATTCGTCTCAGACGTTAAATGGCGGGCGTACAGCCTGTCTGTCAGATGGGTGACACTGGCGGCCGCGCAAGGAGGGAGAGTGCACTGTCGTTTATGCAAATCATGTCGCGAGTATAATCTAATAGACCGCGCCTGCGAAGATTGCTGAGGATCGAGCTCACGACCTGACGGGAAGCGCCGATGAAGTCGGCTATGTCCTGCTGTGTGAGTCTTATTTCAAGCGAGAAGCCATGCGGACACCGCGCGCCGAAGGTTCCGGCGAGCTCAACCAGCGTTTCGATCAGCCGCCATTCGGCAGATTGCGTCAATGCGCGCAACAACCGCCGCTGAACCCACCGTTTCGATGCAGCTAGGTATTCTGCGACGAAGATCGCCAATTGCGGACTGACTTCCATGGCAGTGCGCAGGTCGTGCGCCGGCACCCGTTGCGCCACCACAGCGCCGATTGCCCGTGCCGTTTCGTCATATTCCCGCGGTGACGGTTCGGAAAATACGCCAGCGATTTCGCCACCTTTTAACAGATTCATTGTGATTTCGGTCCCGTCTTCGCAGATGTGTGACGTCTTTACGAAGCCATCGAGAATGAGAAAAAGCGCGCTCGCCGGTTCTCCTTGCGTATAAAGAGTCACTTTATCCGCCACTGCGACACGCGACGCCGACCTGCAGAGTGATTCAACCAACATACTGATTGGTTTCGGGTTCAGGATGTGTGCTTCGTTGCCTGGGGCTTCGATGATCATTTTCCCGCTTTCCCAACGATGATAAATATCGTCCGCAGCCGGATCTTTCGTCTCCGTGCGACTCGTTTGCTCGCCAAGGCCGATTTCGGGAATCGGCTAGCTAGCTAACTCAGTTATTAGCTCAGCGTTGTTTGCCGAAGCAATTGGTAAGCTCAAACGCCAGTTCCCGATAAACCGCGACGGACGGACGTACCTTAACCGGCTGTTAACCATACATTGGGTAAATGGTTAAAGCACAGTTGAGACGCAAAAGTGACAGCCGTTGCTCGCCCCCGTACGTCAATCAGGTTTCATGGCCGCTCCTATCACGCCATGGTCCTGTCGCCGGAGAAGTCAATCGAAACTTGGCTTGGCGATTTGGATGCTTGGCTTGCGCGCTCGCCTGGGTTTTTCTTTGGGCGGCCGGTGGTGCTCGATGTTGCCACGCTGCAACCCGGTAAGGCGGGCCTTGCGGAACTTTTGCAAAAGCTGACAGAACGCAACATCAAGGTCATGGGTATCGAAGGCGCCGAGCCGTCCTGGCTCGACTTTGCGATGCCGCCATTGCTTTTGAGCGGGCGGCAGGTCAGCGCCAACTCCGGCGAAGCTCCTCCCGGCGCCGGAGAGGCGGCTGCGCCCGCTCCTTTTTCCGATCCTGTTCTGGAACCGGCAGCAACTCTTTCCGATGCGGCTCAAGCGCTTGCCGCTGCGCAACCCGCCATCGCCCCGCCCGTGCAACTGCCAAATTCCCTTCTGTTGGATAAATCCATCCGCTCAGGCCAAAGCATCGTCCATCCCGAAGGCGACGTGATCGTCGTCGGATCGGTTGCTTCAGGCGCCGAAGTGGTCGCGGGCGGTTCGATCCATATTTATGGGCCATTGCGGGGCAGGGCCATCGCCGGCTCGCGCGATGCCCGCGCGCGGATCTTTTGCCGTAAACTCGAAGCCGAGCTTTTGGCGATCGACGGCCTTTACATGGTCGCCGATGACATGCCCGCGCATCTGCGCGGCAAGCAAGTCCAGATTTGGCTCGACGGCGATTCGATGATCATGACACAGGGCTGAGAGAAACCGGGAGAAAGCAACATGGCCAAAATTGTGGTCGTAACATCTGGCAAGGGCGGTGTCGGCAAGACGACCTCGACCGCGGCACTGGGCGCGGCGCTGGCGCAAGCCGGAAAAAATGTCGTGGTCGTCGATTTCGATGTCGGGCTTCGCAACCTCGATCTCGTCATGGGAGCCGAGCGCCGCGTGGTCTATGACCTCATCAATGTTGTCCAGGGCGACGCCAAGCTCGCGCAGGCTCTCATTCGCGACAAACGGGTCGAAACCTTGTCGCTTCTTCCTGCCTCGCAGACCCGCGACAAGGATGCTCTAACCGATGAGGGCGTCTCGCGCGTTATCGACGAGCTCAAAGAAAAATTCGACTGGGTGATTTGCGATAGCCCCGCAGGCATCGAGCGCGGCGCGACCCTTGCCATGCGCCACGCGGCTATCGCTATCGTCGTGACCAATCCGGAAGTTTCTTCGGTGCGCGACTCCGATCGTATCATCGGTCTTCTCGACTCCAAGACCGCTTTGGCCGAGAAGGGCGAGCGGGTGCAAAAGCACCTTTTGCTCACCCGGTTTGACGCGGCCCGCGCCGGGCGCGGCGAAATGCTCAATGTCGAAGATGTGCTGGAAATCTTGTCGATTCCCCTGCTCGGGATCATCCCCGAGAGTACAGAAGTTTTGCGCGCATCGAACCTCGGATCACCGGTCACTTTGAACAATCCGTTATGCGCGCCGGCCCGCGCCTATTTCGACGCCGCGAAGCGGCTCAATGGCGAAGCGCTGGAAATGGTCATTCCAAGCGACCGCAAAAGCTTGTTTGGCAAGATTTTTGGACGGAGGGCGGCATGAGACTCATCGATTTTTTCAAGCGCCCGCGCATCACCGCCCCCGTGGCTCGGGAGAGGTTGCAGATCCTGCTCGCGCATGAACGCGCTGTCGCAGGCAAATCCGATCTTATCGCAATCTTGCGCGAAGAAATCTTGGGCGTCATCGCCAAACATTTTCCGGTCGATCACGACGGCATAAAGGTCAAGATGGAGCGCGGCGAGGCCATCTCGACGCTTGAAGTCGAGGTCGAAATTCCGACGCCGATGTGCCCGAGCTTCCCTTTGCCGGTTGCACCAACGCCGGCACCTGAGCCCGTCTGCGTGACGGAGGCCGCGGAAGTGGGCGGTTAGGGCGATCAGGTTTTCGAGCCCTCACCTACAAACGGGAGAGGTTTAATGCAAAAACTTACGACTGCAGCAATGCTCGTGCTGGCAGCCATGAGCATGCAGGCCAACGCGCAAAATCACCAGTTCGTAGACGCCTGCGTCCATGCCCTCAAGAACGCATCCCCGATCGTCAATCAGGCGGCATGTAACGGATGAACTGGTTACTGTGGTTGTGGCCCAGGTTGGGTCAGCGCGTGCGTTCCCAGGTGTTGCCGGTGTGTTCCCTGTTACTGACGTGCGTGACTAGGCGTGAAGCGGCTCTTTGATCAATTTGCAGATGCGGCGGAAACGGGCAGGCACAGCACGGCGTCGCATGCTCAAAGCCCTGCTACCAATATTCTTTGGACGAATTCTCGTGAAGTCAGGCGGCGCACCCTATGCCGCCTCGTCGCTCCGCAAGACGGCGGGAATGTCTTTGGGGCTTTGGCTCGGCTTTTGGGGCTTGCGCGTGCTCGCCTCGAGCGCACCTGCAACGGCGGAAATTCCTATTTCGCGATAGAGCTTTGAAAGGAGATCGCGCGGCCGGCCCTCGGCAGCAACAGATTGCAGAGCAGTTTGTTTTTTCGTCATGTCCAAACTCCTTAACCAAACCTCATTTGGCGGTGGCAGCGCAAGCCGGATGAAAACCTGCGAAAATTTGAAAGATCATGTAGGCAGGAAGTTAATGCCATGTAACCCGGCTCGCGCATTTTTGAAAAAATAGACCGCGAATACTGTCACGCTAACGTAACGTGCCTAAGTATTCGCCTGCTGTCCCTCCTTTGTGCGCAACCATGCTATTCGGCATGCCTTGCATGAACCATTTCCCGCTTATTGCTTGGCTATGCGACAATTGGAGCTGTCTTAACGCCAGCGCCGAGCGTCTCGAGCATATTGGCACACGCAATGGCTGCGCGATCGTCCAACTTTGCGGCAATAATTTGAACACCGCGCGGTAAACCGTCCGGCCCAAGCATGACGGGAGCGACGGCGGCCGGCAGGCCAGCGCCGGTTGCAAGGCACGACCAGAGCATTAAATCGTAATAGGGTCTTTGCACGCTGTTGACGGAAATGGTTCGCGCATGAAGATCGGGACGGTGATCGTGCGCGATGGCGCCGGCCGGCGCCGGCGGGCAAAGTACAACATCGATCTCTTCGAAAAACCTTGCCCATTTTTCGCAAAGTCGCTGGCGCCGTGCCTTGAGGTCGGTGAAATCGGCGGGTGTGAGGTTCAACCCGCGCAATTGCAGCGCGCGATGGGAAAGATCGCCGATCAAGAATTCGTGTTCGGCTGCGGCAAGACGCCGCCTGACCGCCTCAGGCAGGCCCGCGCCGACAAGCGCATGGATTAAGACCGCCGTAACCTCAAAAGCTTCCTCGAACGAAAACGCCGGGCGCGCGCTTTCATCGACGATGGCGCCCGCATCGTCGAGCATGAGTGCTGCTTTGCGCACGGCTTCCTCCGCAAAAGCGTCGACCGGCGCAAAAGGCTCGTTGAGCCAAAGCGCAACGCGCAGCCCCTTAGGCGCGTTTGTCCGCGCCGGAGGCAGCGCGTTTCTAAGCGCGACCATCGGGTCGCGCGGCCCGGCAATGACCTCGAGAACAAGAGACAGATCCGCGGCGGAGCGCGCGAGGGGACCAATGCTCAAAAGCTCCGGATTGCGCTCAAGACGCATTTCCGGCATGGGCGGAATATGGCCATAGGCCGAAACGAGGTCCCATGTGGTTTTCAGGCCAAAAATGCCGCAGCAATGCGTGGGCCAGCGGATTGAGCCGGCGAGATCCGAGCCGACGTCGAGGGCACTCAAGCCGGCTGCGACAGCCGCAGCGGCTCCGCCCGAGGACCCGCCGGGAGAAACACCTAAATTCCACGGATTGTTGGTCGTACCGTAAATTTTGTTGTACGACTGAAAGTCGCCTGCAAAAACGGGAACGTTGGTCTTGCCGATGATGTTGGCCCCGGCGCGGCGCAGCCTTTCGACGACCGGCGCATCTTTCTTTGGAACATAATCGCGCAGGGCAGGAGCTCCGGCGGTTGCGGGCATTCCGGCAACTTCGAAGCAATCTTTTATGGTAACCGGCAGGCCCTCGAGGGCGCCCGCCTCGCCTTGCGCGATGCACTCATCCGAGGCCGCCGCCGCCCGCCAGGCCGCTGCAACATCGAGATGCACAATCGCGTTCAACGCCGGATTAAGCCGCGCGATGGCATCGAAAGTTTGGGCAAGGAGATCGCGTGCGGAAAATTCGCGCCTAATCAGCGCAGCGCGCAGATTTGCGGCGGAATCAAGCAAATTCGGCATGGCGTGACCGGCCAAAATCCACTAGCAATCCGGCAAAAGGACATTTGGCCATGCGGCGTTTGATCATCGAGGAGCCCTATTCCAAGGCGGCCCTGCTCAGCCGCCGCCTGGCGGTGTTTGCGCTCTTTGTCGCGGTTCTTGCCATTCTTGGCGTCAAGAGTCCCCCGGACCTGATTGCGGTCCTCGGCGGGGCGGCGGCAATTGCGTGCCTCGCGGCACTTAGCGCGCTTTTGGCATTTATGATCATCTGGCACAATGGACGCCCAGGTGCCGGGCAAGCTTTTGCCGGGCTCGTTCTTGCCATTCTGCTTTTGGCCTATCCCGCCTATCTCGCGCAACAAACCATTTTCCTGCCGCGGCTCTACGATATTTCGACCGATATCGCCGATCCGCCCTATTTCTCTCTCTCGCGGGCGGCGATCGCTGCCAGGGGCGGGATCACGCCGCCGAGCATGCCGCTCGCGGCCCGAAGGCCGCAAATCAAGGCCTATCCGCAAGTCCAGCCGATCCTTCTCGATCTCGACGCCGGGGAGTCGTTCGATGCCGTGTTGAAGGCGATCACAGCGAACGGCTGGCGGATCATCGAACAAAGGGCGCCTGGCGGCCGCTTGGGGTTGGGCCATGTCGACGCCATCGCGAAGAGTTTCATCCTCGGCTTTCCGTCCGACTTAACGGTAAGACTTAGGCCGCTCGCGGACCAGACGCGCATCGATATTCGTTCGGTCTCACGCCTCGGCCCATTCGATTTCGGCACCGGGGCGCGCAATATCGCGAACTTCGACACGGCGCTGGATGACATTGTCAATAAGAAGTAGGAGACCGGGCCGAGCTTTAAGTCCGGCGGAAAGTTCCATTGAGCGCGAGCGGTGCTTCGGTTATGACGAGCCCTCGCTCCACCAGATCCTCGATATGCGCGAGAACGGAATAGGCGGCGGCGATTTTTAGTGCCGGGTCGAGGCCCTCATAGACATGCGCGACAATCGCGGGGGTCGTTGAGGCTCCTGCCTCGATGCAGGAGAGGACCGCGTTTTCCCGGTCGCGGCGGTGTTTTATGAGCGCTTGTACATAACTGTGCGGCTCTTTCACCGGCCCTCCATGCCCCGGCCAAAAAATACCGTCATTGCGGGCAACCAGTTTTTCGAGCGAGGCAAGGTATTGGCGCATCACGCCGTCCGGCGGCGCGATGATCGAAGTTGCCCACGCCATGACATGATCGCCCGAAAACAGCGCGCTTTCTTGCGGCAGGGCGAAGCTGAGGTGGTTTTGAGTATGGCCGGGCGTCGCGATGCAAAGCAGCGAGAAATTTTTGCTCTCGATGGCGTCTCCCTCGCGCAGGACCGCATCCGGCGCATAATCAAAATCATGGGCGGCGTCGACCGGGCTGCCGGATGATTTTGTTGGCGCGCAGCCAACGATGTGTGCCCCCGCCGCCTCTTTCAGCGCGCGGGCCGCGGGCGAATGGTCCTTATGCGTGTGGGTGACTAAAATTGTTGAGATTGTCTCGCCGCTGAGCGCCGCGAGCAGTGCGTCAACGTGCTCTTTCTTATCTGGCCCCGGATCGATGACCGTCACTTCGCCTTGGCCTACGACATAAGTGCAGGTTCCCATGAAAGTCATGGGGCCAGGATTTGGCGCAACCATTCGCCGGACGAGGGGCGAGAGGCGGATGAGTTCGCCGGGCTTTCCAATGAACGAGCGGTCGAAGGAAATGGGTTGAGTCATTGTCATTGGCTATGCTTATAGCAACCGGCCCAGTTTCTGACGTAAAGGGAAGATTGCCGGATCGGCCATTCAATGGAAATGTTTAGAATAATTCCAGAAATGCTTCACGTGAAACATTTTTGTCCGATTCCCGCCCAAAACCTTACAAACCCGCATACGTCCAGCGGCGTGCGACGAGTGCGATTGCGCGAAAATGTTGTAAGCTGGGACCTCGGGTTTTGGCGCACCTTTTTTGGCCTCCCAAAGGTGCGGATTGCAGTTCACAGCTTACCGCTAGACTTTGCTTTCAAATTATTTGAAGAGTCACGGCGGCGGCGGCGATGCTCGACGACTTGGCTGAGGAAACGAGTTCAAAGACCGGCGAGAGCGGGCCTGACACCAACGAGGCCGAGGCGCTGGCTGCCGCGCTCAACCATTCGGCCGAGCGCGTGCAGACCCTTTGGTTCAGCTTTCTCACCTTCATGGTCTATCTTGCGATCGCGGCGGGCACGACCACGCATCGCATGCTGTTTTTGGAAAGCCCGCTCAATCTCCCGGTGCTCAATATCGCTCTTCCGCTGTTGGGCTTTTATATTCTCGCGCCGATCATTTTCGTCGTATTCCATTTTTATATGCTCTTGAATCTAGTGCTGCTTGCCCGCACGGCGAAGAGTTTTGAGGATTCTTTGGCGCGCTCTTTTCCCGAGGATGGCGAGGCGCGCGAAAATTTTCGCATGCGGATCGAAAACACGCTCTTCGTGCAGCTTTTGGTCGGGGGCAGGCTGGAGCGCGAAGGGATCAATGCAAAACTCTTGAGTCTGATGGCTCTTATTACCCTCGCGGTCGCGCCTGTCGCGTTGCTGCTGTATTTGCAAATCAAATTCCTGCCCTATCACAGCGAGTGGATCACCTGGCTGCATCGCGGCTTGCTGGCGGCTGACCTTGTGCTCGTTTGGACTCTGTGGCCAGGGTATCAATGCGGCTGGGGCGAACGCTTATGGCCAAAAGCAAGTTTGAGGCTTGCGCTGCCGGGGATCTTGAGCGCGGTGGCTCTCGCTTACGCGGTGCTGGTGGCGACTTTTCCCGACGAACACATGTATTTGACGACCAATTGGCTGCACGGGAAATCGAATCGGGTTTTTACCGGTGAGCTCAACTGGCGCGACAGACCAGTTTGGTATGGCTGGATCGCACCGGTCAACAATTTGGACCTTCACGGAGAAGATTTGATCGATGACGCAAAACTGGCGCACATTATCGAGAAGAATAAAAGCGAGACCGGCGGGAATCGATGGGAGCCCATTTTGCTCCTTGCGAAGCGTGACCTGACGGAAGCGGATTTGAGCGATACCGACATCCGGCAAGTCGGATTTTCCGGTACGATTTTTAACCGTGCCAACCTCAATGGTGCGTGGGCCAAGAACGCTAATTTCGACAAGGCGCAGCTCCAGGGCGCGTCGCTCCTTGGTGCGCAGCTCCAGGGCGCGTCGCTCGATTACGCGCAGCTCCAGGACGCGCCGCTCATGTGGACGCAGCTCCAGGGCGCATCGCTCAACTGAGCACAGCTCCAAGGCACATTGTTCCACTTTGCGCAGCTGCAGGGCGCCTTGCTCGACAGCGCGCGGCTCCAGGGCGCGTCGCTCAACCGTTCGCAGCTGCAGGGCGCGTCGCTTAATAACGCGGAGCTTCAGGGCGCGTCGCTCGATTACGCGCAGCTCCAGGGCGCATCGCTCGTCAGCGCGCAGCTGGAGGGCGCGTCGCTCGATTACGCGCAGCTCCAGAGCGCATCGCTCGTCAGCGCGCAGCTGGAGGGCGCGTCGCTCGATTACGCGCAGCTCCAGGGCGCATCGCTCGTCAGCGCGCAGCTGGAGGGCGCGTCGCTCTTCCGCGTGCAGCTGCAGGGCGCGTCCCTCGCCTGGGCGGATCTCCAGGGCGCATCATTTTCGAATGTGTTCGTCTGGAGAGCCGATACTGCCAGTTCGGATTGGAAAGAGACACGAGTTCTCGCGCCGACCTCTGGTTCACGCATACTAGGGTTTAGACCTAATTAACCATGTTCTGATTCAAGGGCTTGGTCAACTGCTTGGAGGCCAAGGCCATGGATGCGAACTTGTTTTGGTTTCGTGACGAGCAATGGGCGAAGATTGTTCCACACTTGCCTTCGAACCA
>JACXTT010004168.1_pt1 | contig 21618 bp, 20 predicted proteins | sample 9270951 | NCBI WGS metagenome assembly JACXTT01 (sample SAMN15532306, study PRJNA645909) | rock metagenome | isolation source: weathered quartz diorite | place: Puerto Rico | collected 2017-06-21
CCGGCCGGCCCTGTAAATGTGAAGGCGTTCAAAGGGTGCGCGCTTGCTCCAGACGCGCTCAAACGTGAATCCTGACTCGGAAAAAAGTCCGCCAATTGTCGCGAGAGGCATTTCTGAGGAGAGGATCAGAAGGAGAGTTGCCGAGGGCCGCATATGCGGGGGTGCGCCGCGGAGAAACTCCCGCATCACCTCGTAGGAGTGTCCGGCCCGCCATGCCATATCGGGGATGTCTTTAGGGGTTCCGGCGTAAAACGGTGGGTTAAACAGTATGTAGTCGAACTGTGATCCCGGTTCAAGTGGCTCAAACAGGTCCCCTCTCAGGGCCACGATCTCCCTCCTGTTGCGGGATGCGTTTTCGCGGGTTGCGCGGACGGCGTCGGGGTTGATATCGATCGCGGTTACGGACGCGCCTTCGCCTGCCGCCACGAGCGCAAGGATTCCTGATCCACAGCCCATATCCAGGACTGATGTGCCATGAAGGGGGATGGAGGAGAGATACTCCCCAAACGCCTTGCTGCTGTAGTAAAGGCAGGGGTGAAAGACCCCGCGCGGGACGATGAGCCGGTGACCGAATATCCTGGCTTCGTCGGTCCGCAGGAGCCTTCGACGCGCGTAGAGGCGGTACGCGGCGGTAAAATACGCCCTGCGCGCAAAGTCCCGGAGTGTGATCTTACCAGTTGACACGGTGAAGCACCTTGTACCTGACGAAGTTGATGATCTCTTTCTCAACCGGGAGCTTGTAGAAGTCGCGCCTGACCCTTTGGGCGGCAAGGCCGCGCACGGGGGCGCTCAAGAGCCGGGGAGCCCTGAGCTCGGTGGCAATTTTCGCGTAAAACTTGAATCGCTCGACGTACTCCCGCTCTTCCTTGCTGACCCAGTATCCCGAATACATGATAAAATCGATGTCGCTCCACTCGGCGAGGGTCCTGGGGACGCGGTATCCCTTCTTCACGATGTACTCGTAGAGATCGGTCCCCGGGTAGGGGGTGAAAAAAAAGATGTTAAACTCAAATGTCCGGTCGATCCTCTTGATCCGCTTGATCACATCGAGGGTCTTGAGGGTTTCGGTAAAGCGCTCCTCCGGAAAACCGACGATAAATCCGAACGCGGCCCCGATCTTGTGGCGCGCCAGCTTCTCGGCAGAAATAACGGCTTCCTCCGCGAGGGTGTCCTTCTTCATGAGATCGAGCATCTCCTGAGATCCCGACTCGGCCCCGATCATCACTTTCCTGAGATTGGCTCTCGCGGCCGAGCTGAGTGTCTCATCGTCAAGCGGGGCTATCTGATCGGCTCTCGACGTTGCTGCCCAGGAAAACCTTCCTCCTTCGGCCACTACGCCCTCGCAGAATTCACGGACCCGGTTCCTGTTCGCAAAGAAGTTCTCATCCTGAAAGAGGACATCCCGGACGCCGTACCTGGTCACGGCGGCGAACACGTCGGAGAGCATCCTCGGGCCCTTCAGGCCCGACCAGCGCCTGTTATACACGTACGGGTCGGCGCAGAACCCGCAGCGGTAAGGGCAACCCTGGGAGGAATAGAAATCGATCTGGCGCATTTTTTTCAGCTCAAAGTATCTCTCGAGGGGCACCAGGTCGTAATCGTACGGGGGGAAGGAATTGATGTCGGCGAACTTTCTTTCGGGATTCTGGACAAAGACTCCGTCGCTCATGTACGCCAGCCCCTCAATTCCCCCGCCGCCGCGGCCTGAGTCGAGAGCGTCGAGGAGCTCCGCAAAGGTCAGTTCCCCCTGCCCGAAGACGCAATACTCAGCGCCCCCTTCCCTGAGGCACTGTTCAGGAAATATCGACGGATGCCAGCCACCCCAGACAACCGGGACCCGCGGCGAGAGCTTCCGCGCCATCGCGGAGACGGACATGGCATCGCGGATCGGGGTGCCTGTGATGACGGAGACCCCGAGGCAGAGCGCCCGGGGGAGGAGTTCGGCCACTTTTCGATGGGCATGATGGGCGCTTTTTTCGATCCTCGCGTCGATGATCCGGACGTCGAAGCGTTCCGGGTCAATCACCGATGCCAGGGCAAGGAACTGCAGTGGGATCGTGTAATAGGGAGCGACCGGATTGTAGAGAATGACGATCGGTCTCATGCGCGTCTCAGACCCCATACTGTTCAGCGCCCTCGATCTCCGGCTGCCTGTATTTGAACATGGTTGATAACGCAAATCGAATCTCATAGGGCGCCGAATAGAAGTTCAGCCTGTAGCGCCATCCGCTGAGCGCGCGAAGGAACGCCTTTTTAGCCGACGTCAATTTTAGATCGGAAACCGTCGGGTAGTAGGCGTTCAGGACACGCTCGAAATTCCTGATCTTGACGATGTGGCGCGCGCTCAGCCAGGGAGTCGCGGACTGCTTCCGCAAATCCAGATGCTGCCATTTTGGGTCGACCCAATCCTCGAGCGTGCGCGGGAATTCGAACCCCTGCTTCCGGGCCTCCTCGAACATGGCGGCTCCCGGCAGAAGCACGGGGGCGTACACGTAGAAGATAATCTCTGCCCGGGGATTGATCTCCTTGATCCTTCTGATGTACCGGATTTCACGTTCGATATCCCCGTCCACATCCGGCGAGGGGGAGCCGAAGACGAATGACATCTCGGGGACAATATCGAATTCCCTGATCCTCCTGGCAAATTCGAGCACGAGGGCAGGCGTCTGAGTGCCCCCCTTGTTCATCAGCCGCAGTCCGTCGGCGGATCCCGTCTCCGCCCCCATGAAGATCATCCTGCATCCGCTTTCCCGCATAAGGGTGAGCGTCGAATCGGAGAAATGCATCAGCGTGTCGATCCTCGCATCCCCCCACCAGCTGATACGCTTTCCCAGCAGTCCGCGTGCAAACTCCCGCGTTCGTTCCTCTGAAACGAAGAAGTTATCGTCAAAAAATTCCACCGAGTCGACCAGATATTTTTTCTGAAGGCCGAGGAGGTCCAGCACGACCGATCGGGGGTCCTTGGCGAGCCAGCGCCCTCCGTAGACCGGAACCACAGCACAAAATCCGCAGGTAAAGGGGCACCCGTAGCTCGAATGGTAGCCGACGGTTTTTTTGCCGAGATATGTCCGGGCCAGATACCTCGGCAGGTTGATTCGCCCGTACGGGAGCGACGGGAGCTCGTCAGGATGCGTAAAGGGACGCGAAGGATTACGGATGATCGTGCCATTCCGCCGGTATGACAGGCCGCGAACGCTCTCCAGAGGCGCGGCGCTTTCCAATGCGTCCGAAAGCTCGGCGAATGTCAGCTCGCCCTGGCCCGAGACAACATGGTCGACATACCCCGACTGCAAGACCGTTTCCGTATGGATCGTCGGGAACGTCCCACCCCAGGTGACCCAGACCCCCGGATGGGAGGCTTTCAGGTACTTCGAGATTGACACGGCCCTCACGAGCTGGGGACCGGGCATAACCGTGAGAGCCACGTGCTTCACGCCTTTGTCTCGGATCAGCTCACCGAGGGGTCTCTCCGCATCTCCGTCAAAATTCTCATCCAGGAAGGAGTAGCCGTGCCTCCCATCGATGCCGGAGGCAACGGCAAGGAGAGAGAGGGGAACCCTGTGATTCCATCTCGCGCTGCGTGGATTGACGAACGCGATCATGCGGGCGCCACCAAAGCCGCCGGAGGGACCATGACGCCGGCGCCCGAGATCCTGCCGCAGATCCAGAGGAGAATCAGGCTTCCGTAGACGCGGGGGAAGGCGAAGATCCCGTACCAGTTCTTCTGGAAGATGTCGTCATAGTACGGAAGTTTGGGCAAGAGCAGCAACAAAGCCACGCCAAAGGCGACGATACCAGGTTCCCACCCCGATTGCGGGAGATACGCGCAGCAGGCCACGAGCGGAATCAGCAAAAGAGTGTAGTGATAGTCGAACAGGAGCGGTGCAGTCAGGAGATTCACAATGATCGCCGCCGAGAAAGCCATATCGAAACCCACGATGCCTCGCCTCCTCCCCAATCTTGCCAGAACAAAAATGCCTGCGGCGATGCACGCTCCGAGGAGAGGGCGGACAACGAAGGGGAGATCTGCCGGCGGACGGATGTGCCATTCATCACGAGCGAAACACCAGCTCAACAGGCTTCCGATCGTCTGTTGAAATGTGGCTGAGGCGGGAATCGCCGTGAGCACTCCGGAGAGTTCCGACGAATACGCAATCCATGGCGCGAATCCGATGAAGATCGCGGACAGAAGAGCGCCGCCGAGCGCTAGCGCCGCCGTCCGGAGGAGGAGGCCGTATTCCCGTCTCACCACAGCGAGCACGAGAAAGGGGAGGCCGTACCCCTTCAGAAGGAGGAGCAGAGCGAGTGTGATTGCTGTTCCCATGGTCCTGTTCTCCCGCCAGAACCGGAAGATCAGTACGTGGAGGAGAAGGAGGAAGGCGTACAGCTGGCCCCAGACGAAATTAAAGTAGAGCGGTGTAAAGGCGAATGCGCATGCGGTGAGCACCAGCCGCCCGGAGCGGCTGAAGTGAAAGATCTCGTAGAGAAGCCCCAGCGAGATGAGCACGCAGGCGAGGGAAAAAAGCTCCCAGAACGCCTTCGCTTCTCCCGCGGGAGCGAGGGAGAAGGGGAGAAAGAGAAACGGAAGAACGGGTGTGTTGGCGGTATAGACATCGCCGTGCGAAACTCCTGAGCGCGCCGGCGCCAGCTCGGCAAAGGCCTGCCGGTCGTAGAGCTGCTTCATCTCCACTCCGGCGGCAAGCATCTTCGCCGCCGAGTATCCAACGAGAAAACCCGGGGTCGGACGGCTCACATAGGGAACTACGCGTATGACGAAAAAGAGAACCGAGACGATCAGCACGAATGTGGCGGCTTTCGTTATCACCGGGATGATCGTCCTCCCGACGGCTTCCCGACGAGTGTGATACGCGTTATCTCCGGGGGACAGTTGATCCTCACCGGGATGCCGACGGTGCCGATACCGCGCGATACGTACATTCTCGAAGAGCCGATCGAATACAAGCCCGCAACGTAGGGAGAAGCCACGCGGGCCGGAGCGATCACGTCCCCGCCGATCCGGGCGAGGACGATCTGACCGCCGTGAGTATGGCCGGAGAGTGTAAGGTCAATCTTCCGGTCCGCCGCCTGCTGGAAGTAGTACGGCCGGTGGCACAACAGTACTTTTGGCGCTCCTTCATCCGCGCCGCGCAACGCCCTGTCGAACCATTGCCCGGCGCGTTCATGGCTTCCCGTGTCGTCGACTCCAAGGAGGTGAAGCACGGCATTTCCCCGCCGTATCGTAACGCGTTCGTTGAGAAGAAGCCTGATACCGCAATCGACCACTTCCCTGGCGACCGCATCGACATCCCGCGTGTAGTAATCGTGGTTGCCCAGGACGCCATACACTCCCTGGGGAGCTCTCAGGCGGGAAAAAGCCTCGGCGAACGGGTACACCTCATCGACCATGCTATTGACGAAATCCCCGGTGACAGCGACACAATCCGCCCCCATCTCGTTGAGCGCAGATACGTACCGCTCCATCGTTTCCCGCGTCATGAATACGCTCGAGTGGATATCGCTCGCCAGAGCAATCGAAAAGCCGTTGAACTCGGGAGGCAGATCCGGTACCGGCACCTCCAGATTGGTGACCTCGAACCGGTCTTTGCCCAACGCGCCGATAGCGGAGCCGGTAAAGGCGGCCCCCGCCAGAATCGTCATCCCTGTGCCGATGAACATCCTTCGCCGGGGATCGAACGTTGCGGTCCCGGGCGGAGGCTTGTGAGAAGGACGCGCCGCCCGCACAAGAGCCCTCACCGGGAGCATGACGGCCTCGCGCAGGGCGACGACCAGAAAGACAAGCGTCCACGAGCCATGCCACAGGTAAAGGGGGTAGACCGTCGGGAGTATAACCCATTCCGGAAGACGGCTCATTCCACGCCACCACAAGAGCAAAACCACGAGAGGAATATTCGCGAGAAGAAAAACCCCTTCGACCAATCTCCGTGTTACCCGGCGAAGAGATCGAGCTTTCGCAATCTCCTCGAACTCCCTGAAGAAAAAGTATTGAATTCCCAGTAGACATATTGTGATAACCGCTTGAAATATAATCCACATATCTAGGTCGCCGAAACTTGTTTGTAGTTGTGGATGAACAGGACCGTTGCTACAAATATCCCGAGCATGAGCGCGAGGCGAGGATAGGCGGCAATGGTAAGGATACCCCTGCCGTCGAACGGCCTGAAGAGGCGGTAAGGAATCCAGCTCAAGAGCGTGAACAGGAGAAGGAGCGCCTTCTGTTCCGGCCGCCAGTCATGCCCCGCTGAGAGAAGAAGTGCGATCGGGAGCACGAGGAGAAGGAACAAATAGGTTGAAGAGGCCGGAAGGAGAAGAAGCGCCGCGATATTGACAAGCGCAAATTGGACTGCGGGGGCGTATGAGCCGCATGCCACCGCGGCTTGCCTCCAACTCAGGACCGTCTGGACGATCACGGCCAGGAACACGAGATAGGTAAGAATGAAATACCCCGCCGGCCAGCGAACGATCGGCTCGGGATTGAGAAGAGGGTCGAGCACGAACGCCCTCCTGAACAGGCTATTCCACGACTGGAGCCCCGCACCGAAGGGATTGAGGACCTCCCCGTCGAGGTGTCGTTCGAAAAATCCAATGAATTGCCTGTGCACCTCCGTGCCGAGGAGGAGAAGGGCAACGAAGTAGATTCCGGCGAGAGTGCCCATAAGCCATAGCGCGCTCTTCCACTCCCTGCGCGCACCGAGGAAAGGGAGATATGCTATTGGAAAATACTTCAACGCAGCCGCCACACCGAACGCTATCCCTGAGATTGAAGGATGGCCGGATTTCATCGAGAGATATCCCGCCAGAATCAACACCATGATCAGCAGGTAGACCTGTCCAAATCGAATATCATTTATAAGCGCAATCCCGCTTCCGAGAACCAGGAGGGCGCTGAAAAGCCAGTCGCGCCCCGTACACCGGGACAGGAGCGCGATCGCTCCCGCGAGGAGCATCAGATTCAAAAGCGTCCACGCCCGCAGCGCGTCCTGCGGCTGCAGGAATGCGACAGGCACCATTATAAGCGAGGTGACGGGAGGGAGGGGCACGAAGATCCCGGGCTGGGAGATTCCGAACCGCCAAATTTGTTCCTGGAACCATTCCTCGTCGTAGATTCTCGAGATATCGCGCCCTTCGGCGACAAGGCGGGCCGATGTGTAATAGTTCGGAAAATCCGTATCGATTCGCGTCCACGCCGGAATGACGCCGAACCAGAGGTGGACAAGGGTCAGAACCAGCAGGAGGAACAATCGCACGGAGCTCATCAGTCTACCCTCCGCGCTACGACGACGAAATGGTCTCCGAGCGAGCGAAACGGATATGCCCTGCGGAGCTTTCCGTCGACCCGCTGGAGCCGGTCCGTCAGACCGGGGTGCGAGGCGGTAAAGCGCTTTGCATTCGGCACTGGTGAGAAGATGCTAAGCCCATAGCTTTCCTCCACCTCGAACCAGGGCGAGAGGAGCCGGCCGATCTCTCCGGGCGAGTAATACCAGACGTGCTGCATGGCGGTTCCTACGGGGGCATCGGTTCCACCCGGGCGGAGCCGTCTGAGCGCTTTCGAGGGGTCACCGCGCGCGATGAACGCGGCAATCTCCCAGAGGCAGGTCCGGTTCAGGAGGCAAGCGATGAGAACAGATCCGGGCTTCAACAACCGGGAGAGTGAGGCGGCAACCTCCTGGAGCCGCGGGGTGCAGTTCAATCCCCCGAAATTCGAGAACGCTCCGTCGAACTGCTCATCCGCGACCATTCCAATCATTTCCACCTCGAGTTCCCTGCAGGTGACCAGCCCGCCCAGGCCGCGCTCGTCGACCTTGGCTCTCGCGCGGGCGATCATACCCGGCGAGGCGTCGGTGGCCGTGACCCGGACTCCCCGTTCGGCGAGGGCGATCGCGTCTGTGCCAGTCCCGCAGTTCAGCTCAAGCACGTGCGAGCCGGAAGGAAAACGCTCCGTCAGAGTTCCACGCACGACTCCTCGAAGGTGTTGCGTGACCGGATGCTCCTCAAAGGCGGCGTCGTACCCGGGGGCAATGTTGTCGAAAGGGGCAGTCACCTCAGTCCCTTGGTGAGCGCCATTGCTGCCCTTGCGAGCCTGGCCTTCGCAAGGGTGGCGGCTCTCGCTGAGAATGTTCCGTGTCCGTTCTGCCGCAGCCGGTGATGTTCCACTTCATTCACGAGATAGCGGTGCGCAAACCAGTAGAAGCCGTCGGAGTACGTCCGCCGGTACCGGATCTCCCTGTCTGAATACGACGACCAGTCGCCGGGAGTCCTCAACGAATCCCGGACCTCGCCGTAGAACTTGGTTCCCTTGATGGGATAGGCAACCGTCGTGAGAAAGGCATCCGGGTTCGCAGCCTTGAGGTGCTCTGCGGTCTCATCGATGTCGCCGATCTCTTCTCCCGGATAACCGAGCATGACGAACATCCCCGCCTGGATGCCGAATTTCCGGACGAGCTTGGTGGTCTCCCTGATCTGGCCGACGGTCACTTTTCTTTCCATAGCATCGAGAATCCTCTGTGATCCGCTCTCGGAGCCATACCAGATTCTGAAGGCCCCGAGCTCGGACATGCACCGGATGATTTCTTCGTTGAGGCGGTCCGCACGCGTGATGCATTCGAACGGGACGCGAATCCCCCTCTTTTTCATTTCCCGGTAAAACTCCCGGAACCAGCTGTGGCTCATCGTAAAGACATCGTCGGCAAACCAGAGCATATCCGGGCGGTATTTCTCACGGATCATCGCGATTTCGTCGACGACCTTCGAGACGCTCCGCCTCCTGTGCGTGTCGCCGTAGACAGACCTGCTGCACCATGTGCAGGTGTAGGGGCAGCCCCGGGCGCAGATCAGAGAGACCGATCCTGCGCCGTGCCTGAGCCTCCAAGCCGAGAGATACTCCTCCATCGCAATCGCGTCGCGGTCGGGGAGCGGAAGCGCATCGAGGTCGGCGATAAGCGTTCGCGCGGGAGTCCGTACAATGGCCCCATCGCCGTTGCGAAACGCGATCCCTGAAACGCGCTCCAGATTCCCACCTTTGCGAAGCGCTTCGAGGAGCTCGAGAGATGTTTCCTCTCCCTCCCCGATCACGGCGGCGTCCGCGCCGGCTCTGACATATTCTTCGGCGTATTCCGGAACGTCGGGTCCGCCGACGATCACCCGGCACCCATGAGAGGCGCACGCCTTCATCTGACGGATGACGTTCCGCTTTGTCATGAGATTTGAGGCGATGCCGACGACGGGGGGCCGATTCTGTGCGATGAACCGCAAGAATTCGTCAAACGACCTGAAGGTCGTATCGTACACACTGGCGGCGACACCTCTCTCCTTGAGAAAGGCCGAGAGGTACAGGATCCCGAGGGGCGGGTAGGGTTTCATGACCCTCATCTCCTTCTCATCTTCCGTCAGGAAGTATCCGTGCGTGAGAAGGACATCCATGGGAGCTTCTTTCACAAGCCCCCGGCCGGGGCGCGCCCGAGCGAATGGACCTCCGCAGCGGCCCGGGGAAGCGTCAGCGCGTGATAGGCGCTGAGGGCGATTCGGCGAAGAGTTCGGCGATCGGGGATTGCAGGGGCGGCAACGGATTGTTTGAGAAGATCCATTCCCTGCCAGACGCGAAATTTCTTGTGGGTCAGGCGATGGAGCGCGCGGTAGAATTGCGGGCTGTATTCCGCGTGGATCATCGGATCGAGATCCCGGCTGTCGATCCAGTTCCGCTTGTCTCCCAGCTCCTTCTTCACCCTTTCGTAAAATTTTGTGCCGGGGAGAGGATATGACACGGAGACGCCGATCTCATCCGGTCCGCACTCCTTTACCATCCGGAGCGTCATCTCGATGTCCTGCCACTTCTCGCCGGGATATCCGTACTGAAGGAAATGCCCGACCCGGATCCCTGCCCCGTGAAGGCGCTTCGTGGCTTCATAGATCTGCTGGACCGTCGTACCCTTCTCCATCGCGTCGAGAATCTTCTGCGAACCGGACTCCGCGCCAATCCACACGGTCTGGCAGCCGGCGCGCTTCAGGTCGCGAACAGCGTCATCCTTCAGGAGGAGATCGGCCCTGGAGAGGCACTTGAACGGAATCTCCGCACTGCGCCTGACGACTTCATCCGCAAAGTGCGAGAGCCACCCGGGTCTGAGTCCGAAAATGTCGTCGCAGAACCAGAGATGGCCCGGAGTGTACTCCCTTTTGATGCGAGCCATCTCTTCGCACACACGCTCGGGGGAGTGGGAGTGGTATACCTGGCCGTACACGGGCTTTGCACACCAGTTGCAATGGAAGGGACAGCCGCGGGTGGTGACAATGTTCATGGAAAAATACGCATGGCGCTTCATCCAGAGGGCCCGGTATCGGTTCACGTCGATCAGGTCCCTCGCGGGGAAGGGGAGGGCATCGGGATCGTGGAGAGGTTCGCGCTTTGCGCTCCGCTCAACCTTCCCGTCGCGCAGGAAGGCGAGTCCATTCACGCCGGAAGGGCTCCTGTTGGCGCTCAGGCATTCTGCAAGCTCGAGGAGGGTATGTTCACCCTCTCCCACGATCAGGTATTCCGCTCCGGCCTCGAGGTACTCGAGAGCATGGTCCCCCGGGTCGGAGCCATGGACCGCCACCCTGCATCCCCGATCCCTCGCGAACCGGATCATGGCGAAGGCGGCGTGGCGCATGTTCGAGAGACACATCTTCGTCAGGTAATTGAAATCGTCGTCATAGATCACCACGAGCTTCGGCCTGACCGAGTCGAGGACACGGATGATCTCTCCGGGGCCTTCGGCGAGGAGGGTATCGAACAAGGCAACGCTGTAGCCGTGCTGGCGCAGGAGGGAACAGGCATAGAGCGTCCCGAGCGGGGCGTAAGGCATCATCGCCCTGCGCTCTTTAGGATCCAGCGAAAGAAAATATGAGTGGGTAAAGAGTATGTCGGCCATAGCCGGGGCGCCGCGCCTCGGGTGTGGAATTACGAAGGAGGATCTTCTGCGAAATCCGGCGGCAGGGAATGTTCTTCAAGTTTCCGCCGGTAGAGCTCGAGCACTTTTTCGGAGAAATTCCCGACGTAAGCGCGCGATTCGGAGATATTGCAGCGAAAGATTCGCTCCCGCGTCGCGTCGTCGAACTGGGGATAGCGCGACTTCCAGGTGCGCCTCATGTACTCCATGAGGCGGTGATCGAGCCTCGCCACCCACCCGCCCCGGAAGGCCAGCTCAAGAACCGGCTGGATGATGCTCCTGCGATCGCTCGCCCTCCCCGCCCAGAGAGCGAAAATCCGGTAGTTCGGGAAGTAGCGCTTGATCCATCCGTTCGCATTCATATACCTGAGGTAGAGGGGCGTATTGAAAAGCGGCTTCAGGTGGGCGACTTCGGTGGCGGTATAATAATTATGTTCGTCGAGGGAGAGATGGTCCGCGTCAAGGTAGTAGTTGAGGCAGAAATACTTCTTGCTGTTGAGGAGGAATAGCTTCTTAAAGGCGACGAGGATCGACCTGCAGATCCAGAGCCGTCCCGGCTCGGTCACCACGACGTAGTCGATGTCGCTCTTCGGATTTGCCACCCCTTTTGAGAGGTCACCCGAGATAAAGATAGCGCGCACGAACGGAAAGTGCTTGATGAGTCCCGCGGCGACCCTCGCGATCACCAGGCGGCGCCGGGCAAGGCGTGAGCGCTTCAGCCGCACATCCGCAAGCGAACTCGCGTTGTGGCCGGGCCAGTAGAACCCGTCGCGCGAGCGCACGGTTCCGGACTGCGAGAGACGTTCGAGGATGACCATGACGTCGCCCCTTGTAATCGAATTCCTCGGGCTGAGATAGTAGAGCTCTTCCGCAGTGAGCGGGTGCTCGAAGATTTCATAATATAGGAGGGTCCGGACGATATAAGGGTCCAGCGTCATGCCATCATGAGCGAGAATACGAAAAGTTAGCGATTTTTTGGGATTCCGGCAACTTGCGTGCCAACCACGCCGAGCGCTGCGTTCAGGCGAGGCGCGTTTCCCCTTGTGGTGATGCTGGAACACCGGTTCACGCGGCGTGTACCACGGGCTCTACATTCAACGATCCACGGCGCCCGTTCAAAGAATCAGTTGAAGTTCGGCGCGGCATTTCATATATTTTCGCGAATGGATCAACGCCTCCGCAGGCTTCTCACCTCACCTCGTGCAAGAAGAGTCTATCTTCTGTTGATCGTCCTGTTTGTCCTCTTTTTCGTCTTTAATGACATTATCCTCCCCTGGTACGTCAATGAGGGGGGGATCGTGGTCGTCCCGTCCGTCCTCGGCATGCCCTACGATGATGCAATGAAGAGCCTGGCCTCGAAGGGACTGGAAGGACGAAAAGGAGATGTCCGGCTTGATAAAGACCATCCGGCTGGAATTGTCATCATCCAGAGCCCTTTTGCGGGTGACACAGTGAAGAAGGGGAGGCGGGTCTACGTCACGGTGAGCGGCGGCGAGCAGCTTGTCTCGGTACCAAGCGTAAAAGGAAGGAGCCTTCGCGACGCAAAATTTGCGCTTGAGCGCCAAGGATTGAAGCTCGGGGCGGTCGATTACCGCCCGTCGGATTCCTTTCCGCAAAACACGGTCATCGAGCAGTCGCCGGGCTCCGGAGCGACCATGAAACGCGATGCGTTCGTCTCGATCATCGTGAGTCAGGGATCCACCTTCCAGAAAGTCCCCGTTCCCGACCTCTCAGGCAAATCTCTCACCGAGGCCAAAGCAATGCTCGCATCCAGCGGGCTCAAGCTCGGGAATATCACGTACATTCCTTCCGCCGATCTCCTCCCCAACACAATCGTGGAGCAATTCCCCAGGAGGGGCGAGCTTGTTCCGTCGGGGCAGGCAGTCGACCTCTTCGTCGTGCAGGGGGGAGAAAAAAACAAGGAGATCATCGAATATTGAACCGAGCTAAGCGCAGAAGCATCGCGATTGCCCCCTCCATCCTCTCCGCGGATTTCCGTGACCTCCGGGGTCAGATCCGGCTCGCGGAGCGCGGCGGCGCCGATTGGCTGCACCTCGACGTGATGGACGGCCATTTCGTTCCGAATATCACGTTCGGACCGATGGTGATTGCGGCGGTCCGGTCAATCAGCCGGCTCCCTCTCGACACTCACCTGATGATTGAAAAGCCGATGAAGTACGTGGAGGACTTCAGGGAAGCCGGATCCACCCGCTGCATCGTTCACGTGGAGGCCTGCGTCCACCTCCATCGCACCGTTGAACGCATCAGGCAGTCGGGGATGAAAGCGGGCGTCGCCCTTAATCCTGCGACTCCGGCATCCGCGCTTGGAGAGATCCTTCCGTTTGTCGACCTCGTGCTCGTGATGACCGTGAACCCGGGCTTCGGAGGACAGGACTTCATCGCGTCGATGCTGCGGAAGGTCAGGGAGGTGGCCGGGATGATCGCCGAGAGCCGGAGAAAGGTGATCCTCGAAGTCGATGGCGGCGTGAGCGACCAGAACGCCGCCGCTCTCGTGCGCGCGGGGGCTACCTCTCTCGTGGCGGGCCATTCGATTTTCTCCAGGCGAAACGTTCCCGGGGCGATCCGCGGCCTGCGCACATCCGCGATGCGTTGAGATTAGGGGGGAACTTCCTTACCTTGATCGCCATGAATTATTCGTCCATCGTTTTTTCCGCCGGAGATCGCCATGCAGTCATCACGCTCAACCGTCCCGAAAAGCGGAACGCGCTCGACAATGTGATGATCAGGGAGCTCGGCGCGGCCTTCAACGCCGCCAATCGTAATCCCAGTATACGCGCGGTCGTCCTGACCGGCGGGGGAAGCGCGTTTTGCGCGGGAATGGACCTCGAATACCTCCGGAAGATCTCCGGAGCCGGCCAGGAAGAGAACCTCGAGGACGCGCGGCACCTCCTCAGGCTCCTTGAGCTCGTGCACGAACTGAAAAAACCCGTCATCGCGATGGTCAACGGCCCCGCTCTGGGGGGAGGATGCGGACTCGCGGCGGCGTGCGATTTCGTCTTCGCGTCGAAGGAAAAGGCAAAGTTCGGCGCGCCCGAGGTACGAATGGGATTTCTGCCGGCCCTTATTCTCGCGTATCTGATCAAGCGGATGGGGGAGGGGGCGGCGCGGGAATTCGTCCTTCGGGGCGAGATTCTCCGGGCGGAGGACGCAAAAACGAAAGGACTCGTCACCGAAGTGGTGGACGCTGATTCGCTCGAGAGGAGGGTGGAGGAGTTTACCCTGGAGCTCCTTCGGTCGGCAAGCGCGTCCTCGCTCACGCTCACCAAGGAACTCTTTGCGCGCTTCGATGAGATGGACGCGGAACGAGCCGGTGAATACGCGGCAAACCTGAATGCCCTCGCGCGGAAAACCGAGGACTTCAAGAAAGGGATCGAGGCGTTCCTCAAGAAGGAGAACCTCGAATGGTGAGAGGGCTCGAGGAGCGTCTGCGCGAGCGAATCCGCACGATCCCCGATTTTCCCAAGAAGGGGATCATGTTCCGCGACATCACGACGCTCCTGCAGGACGAGAGGGCGTTCAGGGAAGCGAACGACTGCTTTTTCGAGAGGTACGAGGGCCTTGGCATCACAAAAGTCGCGGGCATCGAATCGCGCGGGTTCATCTTCGGGAGCGTCCTTGCCTCCCGGCTCGGGGCGGGCTTCGTTCCGGTGCGCAAACCGAACAAGCTCCCGTCGGCGAAGATCCGGGAGGAGTATGCGCTCGAATACGGAACCGACGCGCTGGAAGTGCACACCGACGCCGTCGATCCCGGCGAGAAGGTGCTCATTGTGGACGACCTCCTGGCAACGGGAGGCACTGCGCGGGCCTCGTGTGCGCTGATCGGAAATCTGGGGGGAATTGTGGCGGGCGCCGCCTTCCTGATTGAGCTTTCCTTCCTGAAAGGCCGGGAGAAGCTCAGGGAGTACGATGTTTTTTCCATCATCTCCTACGGGAGCGAGTAGCCGCTCGCGACCGATCCGCATGAAAACAATCATCGAACCTTTCAAAATAAAGGTGGTTGAACCGATCGCCTTCACGACGGTCCCCCAGCGGGAGGAAATTCTCCGCGTCGCCGGATTCAACCCCTTCCTCATCCGCGCCGAGGACGTGCTGATCGACCTCCTCACGGATAGCGGCACCGCTGCGATGAGCGCGAGGCAGTGGGCGGGGATGATGGAGGGGGACGAATCGTATGCGGGCGCGAGAAGCTTCTTCAGGTTTGAACACGCCGCGAAGGACCTGACCGGATTCAGGCACATCATCCCCACTCACCAGGGGCGGGCCGCGGAGAAGATCCTTTTTACGCTCGTCGGAGGCCCCGGAACCTACATCCCCAACAACACCCATTTCGACACCACGCGCGCTAACGTGGAGTTTTCCGGCGCGAAGGCAATAGACCTCCTTCTTCCGGAAGGCCGCGATCCGGTGGCGGCCGGGGACTTCAAAGGGAATATCGACGTGGCGGCCCTCGACCGTTTCATCACGGAGAAAGGGAGGGATCACATCCCGCTCATCATGCTCACCGTGACGAACAACGCCGGGGGAGGGCAGCCCGTTTCCATGGAGAATATCAGGCAGGCGAAAGCGGTAGCGGCCCGGCACAAGATCCCGCTTTTTCTCGATGCGTGCCGCTTCGCGGAAAACGCCTTCTTCATCAGGGGGAGAGAGCAGGGTTACCGCGACAAGCCGATCCGGGAGATTGCAAGGGAGATCTTTTCACTCGCCGACGGGTGCACGATGAGCGCCAAGAAGGATGCGCTGGTGAACACGGGCGGTTTTCTTGGACTCAACAGCGACGATCTGGCTCTCAGGGCGAGGAATCTCCTCGTCCTTACCGAGGGGTTCGTCACCTACGGCGGCCTCGCCGGACGAGACCTCGAAGCGGTGGCGCAGGGCCTCGAAGAAGTTCTCGACGAGCATTATCTGACGTACAGGATCAGGTCGGTGGCTTACCTCGGCGAAAAACTCCTCGCCGCGGGGGTTCCCATGATCGAACCTCCCGGCGGCCATGCGATTTACCTCGACGCCAAGAGGTTTTTGCCCCACGTTCCGCCCGATCGGTTCCCGGGGCAGGCGATTGTCTGCGAACTCTACCGGCGCGCGGGCATCCGCTCGGTCGAGATCGGAAGCGTGATGTTCGGACGCGTCGATCCCTCCAGCGGAACATTCATCCCGCCGGCCATGGAGCTCGTCCGGCTCGCGATCCCCCGGAGGGTCTACACCCAGAGCCACATCGACTATGTCGTCGAGTCGGTCATCGAGGTCTTTCAGGACCGCGACCGTCTCCGCGGATACCGAATCGTTTCCGAACCTCCCGTCCTGCGCCACTTCACCGCGCGATTCGAGCCACTCAGGTGACACAGGAGGCGATGATGCGTTGTCCCGTCTGCGGCGCCGATAACAGTCACCTCGCCACCGTCTGCGCGAACTGCGGGAGTTTTCTGCAGCAGCGCGTCGAAAACCTCGACCTTTTTTACAGCTCCTGGCGCGTCATCGAGAGACCGGCAAAGGGGTTCAAGGCGGTGGCGCTTGCGCGCCACAAGAACTATGTTCTCCTTCTTTCGGCCTCGGCCGGGATCGGCTTCGTCTTCGGGTTTTTCTGGCTTGCCAAGATGGGTGAATACGCGCAAAGCCTCGTCAACCTGCTCGGCGCCGGGCTTCTGCTGGGACCCCCCGCGGGAATAGTCGCCGTATTCTTCGTATCGTCGATCATCGTGCTCATAGCCCGGGTGATGCGCATCCCTGTCAGACTGCGCGATGCCTATGCGGTTTCGGCGTACTCGGTTGTGCCGATCATCCTGACCGTCCTCCTCTTTCTCCCCCTCGAGCTGATGTCGTTCGGGCCGTATTTCTTCACGACGAGCCCGTCTCCCTACGCGATCCGCCCCTTTTCCTACGTCACGTTTCTCGCACTCGACGGGGCCTTCGCGCTCTGGTCCATCATCCTCCTGGTAATCGGGGTCCGCGTACTTCTCCAGGCGCCGTGGCGGCGCTCGGCCCTGGCCGTCGCAATCACGCTCCTCCTCACGGGGCTGGGAGTGGCGGCTCTCCTGCACATCGCCGTCCCCCGCATCTGAGCACATGGAGCAGGAAGAATTTGAACGGATCGTCGAGCAGGCGTTCGAGCGCCTTCCGGAACAATTCCGGAGTGCGATAGAAAACGTCGGTGTGTTCATCGAGGAGTATCCTTCCGAAGAGATCGTTTCATCGCTACGGCTCAGATCAAAGCACCATCTCTTCGGACTCTATCAGGGAATTCCCCTGACATCCCGTGGCACCTGGTATGGGATGTCGCCGGTGCCCCCCGACAAGATCTCTCTCTACAGGAAGAATATCGAGGCTGCGAGCCGCAGCGAGGAAGAGCTCGCGCAAAGAATTTACGACGTCCTCATTCATGAGATCGGTCACTATTTCGGCATGACCGAAGAACAGATACGGAAGGCGGGATATTAGCTAAAATTTTAGTATATTCGCGAAACTACACAGGGGTGTTCAATGGGGAAAGTGATATTTACGATTTCTTACGAAGTAAAGCCGGAGAGGCGGGAGGATTACCTCGCGCTTTCCCAGGAGATGAGAGCATATTGGGCCGGAAAGGACTATTCGATCTTCGAACAGAAAGGCAAAAAGAACCTCTTCCAGGAGGTGTTCATCTTCGCCAGCATGGACGAGTATGACCAGCTCGAAGACCAGGATGAAAAGATGACTTCGATGGTGGCGCGGCTGGAGAGCTATCTCGCGAATGGGAAGATGAAATACACCACGCTCGTGGAATTGGCCTGACCGCCCCTTGCCCCCCCGACGACTTCGCAAGCCCGCCGACCCGATCGCCCAGCTCATGCAGGAACACAACCACGCTCTGGTGCAGCTGAAGCACCTGAGCAGGGCGGTTCGCGCGTTTTCCCTCGAGGGCTACTCCGGCGGAAACATCCGGCAGATCCACGCAGCCCTTCGTTTCATTCAGGAGGAGGTCACCGTCCACAACCACAAGGAGGAAGCGGCCCTCTTTCCGGTGCTCGAGCGATACGTCGAGGGCCCGACGAGGGTCATGCGCGACGACCACAGACGCCTTCGGAAAGGATTCAGGGAGCTCAGGTCTGCCGTGAACCGGGTGGAGAAACACCGCGACAGCTTCTCAGCGATCAAGGCACTTTCGGGAGTATCCCGCCGAGTCGTCCAGCTCTTCGTAAACCATATCCACAAGGAAAACTACGTGCTCTTTCCTCTCGTTCAGAAGTTCCTGACGAAAGAGGAATTGCGCGAGATCGCCAGAAACATGCTCTAGGAAACCCCTACTTCCTCGCTTCAAGCAGCGCCTTCAGCGATCGCTCCTCGTTCCCCCTTCTGACCACCACAGTCACCTCGTCACCCGGCTTGTACCCCCCGAGAAGGTGCATGAAATCGTAGATGTTCGTTACTTCTTTCCCGCCCATCCGGATGATGATGTCGTCGGCTTTGAGGCCGGCTTTCTCGGCCGGGCTTCCTGCGCGTGTGCCGGTGATCTTCAGACCGCGCACGTCCTCGGCATAGTCCGGGATCACGCCCAGGCTCACGCGCAATCCTTGCCTGTCGCCTCCCCCCGCCATCGGGGTTGACGCCGTTGCCTGCGTGAACTGAGGCCTCGCCGGCGCGTCGGCGATCGAGGCGGTAATCCGCGTAACGAGTTCGACGACCCGCCGTTCCCCCGCGACATTGATCTTCTCCCAGGTATCGCTCGGTCTGTGGTAGTCCGAGTGCAGATTCGTAAAGAAAAAAAGGACCGGGATGTTCTTCGCATAGAATGATGCGTGGTCGCTGGGTCCGAAGCCGTCGGGCTTGAGCTTGAGGGCGAGCGAGCCGAGGTTTTCAACCTTCACAAGGGAATCCCACCGCGGAGAGGTGCCCATCCCCTCCACGACCAGGACGCTGTCTTTCATGCGGCCCACCATATCCATGTTCAGCATTGCGGCCGCCTTTTCAAGCGGGAAGAGCGGATTCCTCACATAGTACGATGAGCCGAGGAGCCCAAGCTCTTCTCCGGAGAACGCAGCGAATACCAGCGTGCGCTTCAATGCGCCGCGGCGCGCTGAAAAATACCGTGCCGCCTCGATGAGCGCAGCCGTGCCCGAGGCGTTGTCGTCGGCGCCATGATGGATGGCGACCGTATCGGGCTTCAATGATCCCGAACCCTGGCCGCCCATTCCGAGATGGTCCATGTGTGCCCCGAGGATGACGCTTTCATCGCTGAGCGCGCCGGGCAGGTATCCGATGATGTTGGCTGTGTGAGCGTATTCCTTTAAAATCTGCGTCTGCATCGACACAGTGGCGCCCTGCACGTCGAATGAAGCGGGAGTTTTGCTCGAGTCGATCCGGCCCTGGATCGATTTCAAATCCTTCCCCGCGGCTGCAAGAATCGATTCCATACGGCTCCACCGGAGAGCGACGGCCGGCAATGAAAGCGATGAGTAGGGAAACCCGGAGGGGACGCTGGAGAGTTCGGATCCCTCGGATCCGGGGGGCGCGGTCAGGAAGATCATGCCGACCGCACCGCTGTCGCGAGCCGTCATCGTCTTCTCCAGGAATCCCATGAAGCGGGTGAAGCCGTGCTCCCCGGGGCCCTGGGGGGAATAGCGCATGACTACGACTACCTTTCCCCTCACGTTCATACCGGCGTAATCGTCGTAGCGGACTGAATCCCTGGCGGCGATCCCGTACCCGACGAACACCAACGGCGCCGTGACGGTCGTATCGACGCTGAACGGGAGCGTCCTGAACTCGTCACCTTGTTTCAGAGCGATGCTCGTCCCGCCGGCGTTGAAAGAGAGGCTGTTATTCTCGCCGGGCTTGCGCGATGTGACGAAGGTGAAATCCTGAAGGTATGGCGTGCCGGCGGCCACGGTCTGGGAAGGGGCGACCAGGCCGTACTCCTTGAACCGGGCGGCGATGTAGGCCGCTGCCAGCCGGTTTCCTTCTTCGCCCGACTTTCGTCCCTTGAGATCGTCAGATGCAAGATAGCGGACGTGGCGGAGGATTTCCTCCTGACTCACCCCGGAGGAAGCGGGCGTCTGAGCGTTCAGCGCGGACGCCGGAACGAGGAGAAGGAGAGAGAGGAATATGCGCATGCGGGTGATCATCGGCAATCGTTCGAAGGGTTGTCGGAGGCTCCCGGATTTATTCTTTCCATTCGGCAATGAAGATGTTGATCTCCCAGGGTGTCGTTGCGTTTCGCCCGGAGGCGAAGGCCAGATACTTCCCGTCGGGGCTGAACATGGGGAATCCGTCGAAGGATTCACTGAACGTGATCCGCCGCAGGTCCTTTCCGTCGAGCCGGATGCTGTAGAGATCGAAATTCATCGGGACGGCCGAGGTGTCAGCCATGTTCGACGAGAAGACGATATGCTCCCCGTCGGGATGCATGAAGGGGGCGAAATTCGCCGCGCTGTTGTCGGTGAGCTGCTTCTTGTGCGAACCGTCGGAGTCCATGACCCAGATCTGCAGGTTGATGGGCTTGATCTTTTCCTCCCTGAGAAGCTCCCTGTATTCCGCGATCTCCTTTTCCGTTTTCGGGTGGTACGCCCTGTAGACGATTTTCTTTCCGTCTGCGGAGAAAAAGGGGCCCCCGTCGTAGCCGAGCTCGTGCGTGAGCTGGCGGAGGCCGCTCCCGTCCGTGTTCATGGTGTAGATTTCGAGGTCACCGCTGCGGATCGACGTGAAGGCAATCCTGTCACCGCGCGGTGAAACGACCGCCTCGGCGTCATAGCCGGGGGAAGAGGTCAGCCGGTCCGTGATGCGCCCGTTCGTGTCGGCAACAAAGATATCGTACGACGGGTAAAGCGACCACACATACCCCTTCTTCCGGTCGGGCTTCGGAGGGCACTCTTCCCCCCCGAGGTGCGTCGAGGCGTAGAGGATATGTCCGCCGTCGGGCATGAAGTACGAACAAGTGGTCCTCCCTTTGCCGGTCGAGAGCAATTTGACGCCGGATCCATCCGTATTCATCATGAAGATCTGGTCGCATTTGAGCGAATCGCGGGTCGACTGGAAGACAAGCTTCCTGCCGTCGGGTGAAAAATATGCTTCGGCATTCTGTCCGCCGAAAGTGAGCTGCCGGACATTCCGGAGATGGACTTCCAGAGGGTTCGGGGCGACCGCCGCAGATTGGGCCCAGAACGCAGACCGGAGGAGTAACCATGCCGCGAACAAGACCGGTGTCCGGAGTCGCGGGCCGTTCCGTGAGTCCCGGGTCATCATTGCATCCGCTTGAGGGCGGCTTTCAGCTTGTCGAACGATACCGAATCGCGAACGCTGTACCTGGGGTCGATGTATGCGATCTTCCCGTCTTTGCCGATCACATAGACTGCTCGTTTGTTGAAGCCGCTCTCCTCGTTGTAGGTGTTATAGATCCGCGCCACCCTGTGAGCGTGATCGGCAACGAGCTTGAAGGGAAGGTTATGGTATTTGGCCCACTCGTGATGTGAGTATTCGTAATCGCCGCTGATGGGGAGGATCTCGGCGTTGAGACTCGCGAGCGCACTGAAATTATCGCGCATCGTGCACATTTCCTTCGTGCACCCTCCGCTCCAATCGGCGGGATAGAATGCAAGGATGATGCTCCGTTTCCCGAACAAGCCCGAAAGCTTCAGGTTCTCGCCGCCGACTGAATCCCTGGTTGCGTAGGGGAGCGTGAAGTCGGGCGCGG
>JACXTT010004169.1_pt1 | contig 21609 bp, 21 predicted proteins | sample 9270951 | NCBI WGS metagenome assembly JACXTT01 (sample SAMN15532306, study PRJNA645909) | rock metagenome | isolation source: weathered quartz diorite | place: Puerto Rico | collected 2017-06-21
CCGCTTGGGACAATGGTGGGAACTTTAGAGTCCCGCCATCATGGAATCAGGCAGTCAAGATCGCAACCTACCGGCCTCGGAGCGCAAGCTCAAGAAAGCGCGCGAGGACGGGCAGGTCAGCCGCTCCGAAGACCTCTCCCACCTTGCCGTGCTGGGCACCGGTGCGCTGGCCACGCTGCTGCTGTCGCCGGTGCTGTTCGAGCGCCTGAAGCTCAGCCTGAGCCAGCAACTCTCATTTGACGCCACCACCGTCAAGCAGCCCGCGCGCATGCTGGAACGCCTCAGTGACGCCACCACCATAGGCGTCGCCGGTTGCGCTGCCTTCGCGGCCCTGATCATGGCGGCGGCCATCCTGTCGGCGGTCGCCTCCGGCGGCTGGGTCAACAGCCTCAAGCCCCTGATGCCGGACTTCAGCCGCCTCAACCCGCTGACCGGCTTTGGCAACCTGTTCACCCGCAAGAAGCTGGTGACCACGGCCAAGATGCTGCTGCTCACCTCGGTGCTGTTCTGCCTGGCGTCCCTGTACCTGAACGCCGGCTGGCAGGATCTGGCTTCGCTCGTGCTGCAACCCAGCAGTTCAGCCATCGCCCACCTGACCAACTGGATCACCGCCGGCATGGGCCTGATGCTGCTGGTGCTGCTGCTGGCCGCGATGGTGGACGTGCCCTTGCAGTCCTTCCTGCACAAGGGCGAGATGAAGATGTCGCACCAGGAACTGAAGCAGGAAAGCAAGGAATCCGACGGCAACCCGCAGCTCAAGAGCAAGATCCGCCAGAAGCAGCGCGAGCTGTCGCAGAAGAGCAGCGTCAACAAGGTGCCCAAGGCCGACTTCGTCGTCATGAACCCGACCCACTTTGCCGTGGCGATCCGCTATGACGAAAAGACCATGCGCGCGCCGCAGGTGATCTCCAAGGGCGCGGACCTGCTGGCCATGAAGATCCGCGACATCGCCAAGAACCACTCCATCCCGGTGTTGCAGTCCCCGATGCTGGCGCGTGCGCTGTATGCCAACGCCGAGCTGGACCAGGACATCCCCTCCACGCTGTATACCGCGGTGGCCCAGGTGCTGGCCTACGTGTACCGCCTGCGCGCCGCGATGCAGGGCAAGGGCCCGATGCCGGGCGACGTGCCCCAGCCCTTTGTGCCGCCGGAATTGGACCCGCATAGCAAGACCCTGAAGGCGGTGGCCGCATGAACGCGCAGCTCAAATCCCTGCAAGCCTGGTGGGGCAGCAATGCCTCGGTGATCCAGGGCGCCGGTGCGCCCATGCTGGTCGTGGCCATCCTGGCGATGATGGTGCTGCCGCTGCCGCCGCTGCTGCTGGACGCGTTCTTCACCATCAACATCGCCGTGGCGCTGATGGTGATGATGGTGGCAGCCTACATGATCCGCCCGCTGGACTTTGCCGCCTTCCCGTCGGTGCTGCTGCTGACCACGCTGATGCGCCTGTCGCTGAACGTGGCCTCCACCCGGGTCGTGCTGCTGGAAGGCCACACCGGCCCGGGCGCAGCTGGCGCGGTGATCGAGGCCTTCGGCCACTTCCTGATCGGCGGCAATTTCGCCGTCGGCCTGATCGTGTTCGCGATCCTGGTGGTCATCAACTTCGTCGTCGTGACCAAGGGCTCCGAGCGTATTGCCGAGGTCTCGGCGCGCTTCACCCTGGATGCCATGCCCGGCAAGCAGATGGCGGTGGACGCCGACCTGAACGCCGGCCTGATCAACGAAGCCGAAGCCAAGCGCCGCCGCGCCGAGATCGGCGAGGAAGCGGAGTTTTTCGGCTCCATGGACGGTGCCTCCAAATTCGTGCGTGGCGACGCGGTCGCCGGCATCCTGATCCTGTTGATCAACATCTTCGGCGGCTTCACCGTCGGCATCCTGCAGCACGATCTGAGCGCCTCGCAGGCGGCCAACTCCTACATCCTGCTGGCTGTCGGTGACGCGCTGGTGGCGCAGATCCCAGGCCTGCTGATCTCGGTGGCCGCGGCCATGGTGGTGTCCCGCGTCGGCAAGGACAACGACATCGGCAAGCAGATCATGGGGCAGATGTTCGTGTCGCCACGCGTGCTGGGCATCACGGCGGCCATCATGTTCATCCTGGGCGTCATCCCCAACATGCCGCACTTCGTGTTCCTGACGATCTCGGCCGTGCTCACCTACGGCGCCTGGATGCTGGCGCACAAGCCCGCGCCGGTGGACCCGGCCACTGCGGCGCCGCCGCCCACCTCCGACGGCGAAGCCTCGTGGGACGACCTGCAGCCGGTGGACCAGTTGGGTCTGGAACTGGGCTACCGCCTGATCGCCCTGGTGGACAAGACGCGCCAGGGAGACCTGCTGAACCGCATCAAGGGCGTGCGCCGCAAGTTTGCGCAGGAGGTGGGCTTCCTGCCACCGGCCGTGCATGTGCGCGACAACCTGGAGCTCAAGCCCAGCGGCTACCGTATCACGCTGCGTGGCGTCATCGTCGGCGAAGGCGAGGCTTTCCCCGGCATGTACCTGGCGATCAACCCGGGCGGCATCACCACACCGCTGATCGGCACCGCCACCACCGACCCGGCCTTCGGCCTGCCCGCGCACTGGATCGACGAACGGCAAAAAGAAGCTGCGCAAATGGCCGGATTTACGGTGGTTGATTCCGAGACTGTCATGGCGACCCATTTGTCACACTTGATGCAGGTTCAAGCTTCCAAGTTGCTCAGCCGTACAGAGACCCAACAGCTGGTGGAACACGTTGCCAAGCTGGCCCCCAAATTGATCGAAGAAGTCGTACCCAAAATGGTTTCCGTCGCCGTATTCCAGAAAGTGCTGCAGTTGCTGCTGGACGAGTCGGTGCACATCCGCGACATCCGCACCATCATCGAATCTATCGCCGAGCACGCCACCAGCACCACCGACCCGGTGGAACTCGCCAAGCGGGTGCGCGTGGCGCTGTCGCCGGCCATCGTGCAGCAGATCTATGGCCCGACGCGCGAGCTCAACGTCATCGCCATCGACCCCAGCCTGGAGCGCCTGCTGGTGCAGGCCCTGGGCAACACCGCCGGCCCGGCGCTGGACCCTGGCGTCGCTGACATGCTGACGCGCACTGCCGCCGAAACCGCGCTGAAACAGGAAGAGATCGGCGTGCCGGCGTGCCTGCTGGTGCCTGACCAGATCCGCGGCGCCATCTCCCGCCTGGTGCGCCGCGTGGCGCCCCGGCTGCAGGTGCTGGCGCACAGCGAAATACCAGAAACCCACACCATCCGCATCGGCCCCATTCTTAGAGGTGCAACATGAACATCCAGCGATTTACCGCCGCCACATCCCGCGAAGCGCTTGCCAAGGCACGCCTGGCGTTCGGCGAAGGCACCCTGATCTTGTCCAACCGCCCGACCGAAAACGGCGTCGAGGTGGTGGCCACGGCCGAAGACTCGCTGGACCAGCTGGACCAGAACGCCGGCGGCGGCTTGGGCAAAGGCCGCTCGTCGCTGTCCTCGCGCAACCAGGAAGCCCCCAGCTACAAGGACGTGGCCAGCCAGGTGGAAGACGACGCCACACAACTGGCGATGAGCACGCTGTCCTTCCAGGACTATGTGCGCGAGCGCATGGCGCGCCGCCGCCAGGAAGCCATCCAGGAGCTGCCCACCACCCCACCGCAACGTGACCTGGTGCAGGAACAGCGCCCACGCACGGTGACCATTCCGGCCCCGGCGCCGGAACCCGCGCCCGCCCATGCCCGGGCCGTGCCGGCACGCAAGCCGCAGGCTCCCGCCGCCCCCACGGCCATGCCCAAGGGTATTGCCGACGAACTGCACGCCATGAAGGAGTTGATCGAAGACCGCTTCAACACCCTGAGCTGGCTCGGCCAGGCGCGCCAGAACCCGATCCAGGCCAACCTGATGCTCAAGCTGATCCGCGCCGGCTACTCGCCAACGCTGTCGCGCACCATCCTGGAACGCATGCCCGAGAGTTCCGACGCCAACGAAGCGGTGCGTTGGGTCGTCGACGTGCTGGAACGCAACCTGAAGACCGATGCCAACAGCCTGGCGTTGCATGAAGAAGGCGGCACCTTTGCGCTGATCGGCGCCACCGGCGTCGGCAAGACCACCACCGCGGCCAAGCTGGCCGGCCTGTGCGCACGGCGCCACGGCCCCGGCAGCGTCGGCCTGATCACGCTGGACACCTACCGCGTCGGCGCCCAGGAACAGTTGCGCGCCTACGGCCAGATGCTGGGCGTCGTCGCCCATCTGGCGCACGACCGCGCCGCCCTGCAGGACCTGCTGGGCCTCTTGGCGGGCAAGAAGATGGTGCTGGTCGACACGACCGGCATCGCGCCGCGCGATCCGCGCAAGCGTGAAATGCTGGAACTGCTGGACCTGCCCAACGTCAAGCGCCTGCTGGTGCTCAACGCCGGCGGCCATGGCGACACGCTGGACGACACCGTCTCCAGTTTCAAGTCCGCCAGCGCCCAGCAGGTCATCTTCTCCAAGATCGACGAAGCCGTGAAGCTCGGCCCGGCCATCGATGCCGCCATCCGCCACCAGCTGCTGGTGCGTGGCGTCACGACCGGCCAACGCGTGCCGGAAGACTGGGAAGCCGCCAGCGCCAGCAAGCTGGTCCGCGCCTCGCTGCGCTCGACCGGCAACTCGGCCTACGACCCCAAGGCGACCGACCTGGCCTTCATCTTCAACCAATCCAGCCTTGCCACGGCAAGCCAAGGGCATCTGGATGCTTGACTACCCCGCCAACCAGGCGGCCGGTTTGCAAGGACTGGCGCCCCCCGCCGGGCCCTACCTGCTGGCCATGGTCAGCCACGGCGATGAGCAGGCGGAACTGCCGCTGCTGTGGCGGCTGTGCACGGCATTGTCGGAGTCGGACTACGCGGTCACCGTGCTCGACGGCAACCAGCGCGAGTCGCGGACCGAACCCGGTCTCTACCAGCATCTGGACTACAGCTTCCGCCATTCCGATGATGGCCTGCTGTCGATGGGCTGGTCCGTCGTACCGTCCGCACTGGGCCTGCAGTCCCTGTGCGCAACGCCCGGCCCCAAAGGCCCGCACCTGCGCCAGCTTGGACAGATCTTCCAGCACAGCGGGGTTGTGATTCTGTACAGCAAAGCCGAGTGGCTGGCACCGCTCCTGGCGGACAGTGGTATCACGCCGCTGATGGCGGTGTCTTCGACGAAGAACTCCCTGGTCACCAGTTACCTGGCGTTGAAACGGTTATTGTTAAACGCCCGGCTAGCGCCTACCATTTTGAATATGATTGACGGACGGCACAGCAGCGCAGAGGCCTCCCCGACAACCGTGGCAAGCAACCTCAGCGACTGTGCCAGAAACTTCCTGGACTACGACGTGAAGGCTTTGAACATCGATCTTTCCGCAGATGAAAGCCGCCTCGGCCTGGCCATGCGCCGCCTGGCAGCCCATCTGCTGGAAACGGCCATTCCGCTGTCCACCGCGAGTTCCCCGGGGAACTACCGGGTGCGCGCCCCCAGCCTGGATCGCTCCGCGAGGGTCTACTGATGTATACGGCCAAAGGGCAACTGGACCGCAACGCCTTGATCAAGCAGTACCAGCCGCTGGTGCGCCGGCTGGCGCACCACATGATGGCCAAGCTGCCGGCCAGCGTGGAGGTGGACGACCTGATCCAGGTCGGGCTGATCGGCCTGTCGGATGCCCTGTCGCGCTACGAAGCCTCGCAAGGGGTGCAGTTTGAAACCTTTGCCACCCAGCGCATCCGCGGTGCCATGCTGGACGAGCTGCGTGAGAACGACTGGATGTCGCGCGGCTCGCGCAAGAGCCAGAAGGAAATTGAAGTCGCGATGCGGCGCCTCGAGCACCGCCTGGGCCGCAGCCCCGCCGAATCCGAGATCGCCGCCGAACTGGGCATCAGCCTGGCGGACTACCAGACCCTGCTGGGCAAGGTCCGCGGGACGCAGCTGGTGTACCTGGAAGACATGTCGCGCAACGAAGAGGACGACACCTTCCTGGACCGGCATGTGGCCGACAACGAGGCCGACCCGCTGAACCTGCTGCGCGACCAGCGCCTGCGCCAGTCGCTGGTGACTGCCATCAAGAGCCTGCCCGAGCGTGAGCAGTACATCATGAGCATGTACTACGAGCAGGACATGAACCTCAAGGAAATCGCTGCGGTGCTGGACGTCACCGAGTCCCGCGTCTGCCAGCTGCACAGCCAGTCCATCGCCCGGCTGCGCGCCAAGATGCGCTCACACTGAGCGCCAGCCTCGCATCCCAAAGCAAACAGGGGCCGCACGGCCCCTGTTTGCTTTGGGATGCAGACGCCGGATCAGGCGGAAACCACGCGAAATGCCCCTGATTTACGCGTGGCGCTGCCGTAGGGCGCGCTCTCGCCGGCATAGGTGCTGGCTTTTTCCATCGATGGCACAACCACCTGCAGGCTGCGGTCCACCAATGCCGCCCTGCGGTGCAGGCCGTCGCGCACCTGCGCAAAGCTGGTGGACAGCACCTTGACACGCCGCCCCAGCGCGGGCGTCAGCCGGCCGTTCTGGTTGTTGCTGATCTGGATCAGCGCGACGGACGCCTGCTGCAGCGCGGCACACGCAGACTGCAGCGCGAGGGCGTCGCCCGCGAGCAAAGCGGCGGAAACCTCGTTGAACTGCTGTTCAACGCGATCCATTTGATGTTCCAGGGTGGGGGGGAGTGACATGTCAGGCCTCTTGCACGTTGAAAAGTGCACAGGCCTGGCTCAGGCTCAGTTGGAAGCGCGGTTCAGCAGTTCCTGTGCGTTGGAGAGGAGATGGTCGGCAATGGCTTCGGGATTGACCGTATAGCTGCCGTCCTGGATAGCGGCACGGACGGTGGCGACCTTCTTGTGGTCGAAATCGCCGGGCTGGGTGCTGTCGGAACTCTCGAGCGTGCGGGCCAAGGTGGACACCGTCACGGCCACGCCTGCCGAGCGCGTGCTTTTGCTGGCGCTGGCATTCGCCGCTGCAGTCGCCGTTGCGGGCTGCTGCGCGGCCTTCTGGGCAGCCGAGGCACTGCCCGGGCTGACCGAAGTGGATATTTCTGGTGGTTGACCTATCTTCATCGTGCTCTCCAAAACCACGGTACTCGTAGCCTCGTACGATTGCTATCGGCCGAATCATGACCGACTTTAGGGAAATCCGCACTAAAGTTTGCATTAAAGGTCAATTCTGACTGTACGCATATCCAGCACAATGCCGGACGCGATACGCCCACTGTCCATGCGGACCCGGGCCACCTGGCCCACCACTCCGGCCGACAGGGCCTGGGCATCCGATGAAATCTCAAAGCCCGCCCCTTGCGCCACGACGCGCACCTGGGCACCGGCCTGGAATACCTGGGCCGGCTTGACCATGCCCTGGCGCAATGTCTGGCCGGTCGTCAGCATGCGCGACGCAATCTGTCCCAGCCACAGGGTTCGGTCTTTGAGGACGGGGCTCATTTCCTCGGCCCAGTCCACCTCGGCCTCCACGACGTCCCCTTCGGTGATCACATTGCCCGACAGCACATGGTTCTTGACCACCCAGGCATTGCCCATGGCCTTGACCGTCACCGGCACGGACACATTCCAGCGGCTGACACCGTCCGCACAGCGCAGGCCCACATGTGTCCTGCCCCAAAGGCGGGAGCCGGGCGGCAGGAAGGGCTCGATGTTGCCGCACGGCGCCAGCTTCAGGCGCGGGTCCACGTTGCCCACCGTGGCCTCCATGCGCAAGGCCTCCGCGTCGCCTGGGCGTGCCGCCACCAGGGCGTCGCGCAGCCAGGCGCGGACCAGCCCCTGGTAGTCGGGAGCGCCGGGCACCTGCTGGGCCATGGCTTGCCCCGCAGCCAGCCATGCGGCGGCCAGCACCGCACTGCGGAGTCCCAGGAGGAATGGAGAGAAGCGTGTCATGGCAGTCCTTGTGACATGCCAAAACTATAGGCAGCCACCCTGGCCCGCAATGCCCGCAAATGCCCGGCATTCCCCCCGCTATTCCACGGCTAAAAAATTAAAGCTTTTCCCATAATTGCCCCACGTCGATGGAGAGGCCCTTGCCAGACCCGTCGAACCCAGCCCCAAAAAAGGTGATCTATGTTTGCCACAATGACCAACACTCTGGATTTCCAAGCCAAAGCGCTGGTCGTACGTGCCGAACGCCAGCGCGTCATCGCCAGCAACATCGCCAACGTCGACACCCCTGGCTACGCCGGACGTGACGTCAATTTCAAGGACGCCATGGCGTCTGCCTTAGGCAACGATACCTCGCTGACACCCAGTAGCGTCGATGGCGGACAGCCGGACGGGACGACCCACCCCCGGCACATCCCGCTGCAGGCTATCAGCAGTGACCTCAATGGCAACAAGCTGGACTACACCTACCAGACCCAGCCGGCGATGGACGGCAACAGCGTGGACATGGACCATGAACGCGCCAACTTTGTCGACAACTCGGTGCGCTACGAAGCAGCGCTCCGGTTTATTAACGGCCAATCCAAGACGATCTTGAGCGCCATCCAAGGGCAATGACGCGGCGAGGAATAAACCATGTCCATGTTTTCCATCTTCAACGTCTCCGGCAGCGCCATCAGCGCGCAGTCGCAGCGCCTCAACGTGGTGGCCAGCAACCTGGCCAATGCGGACGCCGTGGCCGGCCCCGACGGCCAGGGCTACAAGAGCCGCCAGGTGGTGTTTGAGACCGTGCCCATGGACTCGGAAGCCTCGTCCGGCGTCAAGGTCAAGTCCATCAAGGAAAGCAACGAGCCGCTGCGCCGCACCTACAACCCGACCCATCCGTCGGCCGATGCGGACGGCTATGTGACGCAGTCCAACGTCAACCCGGTGGAGGAAATGGTCAACATGATCTCCGCCTCCCGTTCCTACCAGAACAACGTCGAGGTGATGAACACCGCCAAGACCTTGCTGCTCAAAACCCTTCAGATGGGCCAATAGGCTCCAGGAGAACCTCATGACCGCAGTCTCGTCCACATCCTCGACCAGCAACTCCACCAGTTCCACCAGCCTGTCGAAAAGCACCTCGGCTGCCGATCAGCAGAACCAGTTCCTGACGCTGCTGGTGGCGCAGTTGAACAACCAGGATCCGACCAATCCGATGGACAACTCGCAGATGACGACACAGATCGCGCAGATCAACACCGTGTCCGGCATCCAGCAGCTCAACACCACGATGAACAACATGGCCAGCCAGTTGTCGTCGATGCAGGTCATGCAGGGCACGTCGCTGATCGGTCGCAACGTGCTGACCGCAGGCAGCAATGTGGCGATCAGCAACAAGGTCGGCACCGGCGCCTTCGACCTGGCCAGCGATGCCGACAAGGTGACGGTGCAGATCCTGTCCCCCGGCGGCCAGGTGGTCGACACCCTCAGCCTGGGCGCCATGACCGCCGGCCAGCAGGCCTTCCAGTGGGATGCGTCGAACTACACCACCACCGGCACACCGACTTTCAAGGTTACGGCCACCGCTGCCGGCCAGGCCGTCACCGCCACCAACCTGGAAGTCGACACGGTGGGCGCCGTCAGCAGCGACAGCTCCGGAATGAACGTCATCCTGACCAACGGCACTACGGTGGCCTACAGCGCCATCAAATCCATCCTCTAACGCAAACCCACGCAAGGACCCTCACCATGAGCTTTGATACCGGACTCGCAGGCCTGAGCGCCTCCAGCAAAAGCCTGGACGTGATTGGCAACAACATTGCCAATGCCAACACCGTGGGCATGAAGTCTTCGCGTACGGAGTTTGCCGACCTGGTGGCCGCCTCGCTGGGCAGCGGCGGCAGCGCCACGGGTGCCGGCATCGGCGTGACCATTGCCGCCATCGCGCAGCAGTTCACGCAGGGCGACATCACCACCACCGGCAACAACCTGGACGTGGCCATCAACGGCGGCGGCTTCTTCCGCGTCACCAAGACCGACGGCACCACGGCCTATACCCGCGACGGCGAGTTCAAGCTGGACAAGAACGGCTTCCTCGTCACCAACACTGGCGCCAACGTCATGGGCTACCCGACCGACCTCAAGGGAACGCCGACAAGCACTACCGCCATCAAGATGTCCGTGCCCACCGGAGCCCCGATCCCGGCCAAGGAAACCACGGCCATCACCATCGGCATGAACCTGGACGCTCGCGCCGTCATCGCCTCCAGCGCCACGCCGCCGACACCGGTCAGCACCTACGGCACCTCGCTGACCGCCTACGATTCGCAGGGCGTCCCGGTACCGGTGAACTTGTATTTCAGCAAAATCGATCCCGCGGTCGGCCCGTCCACCGGCACCGGCGCAACCACCACCACGCCGGCCACCGACCAATGGGAGGTATTCACCAGCGCCACGGGGGGAGCCGCCAACAGCGTGGGCATCATGGCCTTCGACGCCACGGGTGCCTTGGTCCCGTCCGCCACCACGTTCGGCAGTCTCACGCTCACACCCGCCAGCAGCTCCAGTATCGTTACGCCCTTTACGGCCACCGTGGACGTCAGCGGCATCACGCAGTACGGCACGGCTTTCAACGTGTCCAACCTGACCCAGGACGGCTACACCGCCGGTGACCTGACCGGCGTCACCATCGGCCAGGACGGCGTCATTACCACCAACTACTCCAACGGCCAGACCCAGGCCAAGGGTCAGATCGCGCTGGCAAGCTTCCGCAACATGCAAGGCCTGGCACCCACCGGCGCGGGCGAGTATGTCGAAACCTTTGCGTCCGGCCAGCCGGTGCAAGGCGCGCCCAACTCGGGCCAGTTCGGCGCGCTGCGCTCTGGCGCCGTGGAGGCATCCAACGTGGACTTGACCGCACAACTGGTCGACATGATGACGGCCCAACGCAACTACCAGGCCAACGCCCAGACCATCAAGACCCAGGACCAGATCATGTCGACGCTGGTCAACCTGCGCTAACCGGGATTGAACCGCCATGGACCGCATGATCTACACCGCCATGACCGGGGCCACCACTGCCGCCAACCGGCAGGCGGTGCTGTCCAACAACATGGCCAATGTCTCGACCAATGGCTTTCGCGCCCAACTGGCCACCTACCGTGCCGTGCCGGTGCGCGGCGACGGCGCAACGACCCGCGTGTTTGCGCTGGAAGCCACCGCCGGCTATTCGGACCTGCCCGGCCCGCCGGTGCGCACCGACCGCGCGCTGGACGCCATGGTCCCCAACAGCAGCTGGTTCACGGTGCAGGGAGCCGACGGCAACGAGGCCTATACCCGCAACGGCCACTTTGAAGTCGACTCCAACGGCAACCTGACCACCGGCAACGGCCGGCAGGTGCTGGACGCCGGCGGCGCTCCCATCACTGTGCCGCAGGGCGCTGACGTCAGCATCAGCAACGACGGCACCATCAGCGCCAAGGTCGGCACCCAGCCGGCCAACAACATCGGCAAGCTCAAGGTTGTCACGCCCACCACGGACGACCCGCTCAAGCGCGGCGACGACGGCCTGTTCCGCACCCTGTCCGGCGACCCGCTGAACAACGACGACAACGCACGGCTGAACGTGGGCTCGCTCGAAGGCTCCAACGTGAACGCCATCGAAACCATGGTCGGCATGATCCAGACCGCCCGCCAGTTCGAGGCCCAGATGAAGATGGTGTCCACCGCCGAGTCCAACGACCGCACGGCCGGGCAACTGCTGGGCCTGCAAGGCTAAGCCGCCACACGCCACCTTTCAGGAAACACCATGATCAACTCGCTCTGGATCGCCAAAACCGGCATGGAAGCCCAGCAAATGCAGCTGGACGTGATTTCCAACAACCTGGCCAACGTGTCCACCAACGGCTTCAAGAAATCGCATGCGGTGTTTGAAGACCTGATGTACCAGAACCTGCGCCAGGTCGGCTCCAACACCTCCGAGCAGTCCACGCTGCCCACCGGCCTGCAGATCGGCCTGGGCGTGCGCACCGTTGCCACCAGCCGCACCTTCTCCCAGGGCAACCTGCAGCAGTCCAACAACAACCTGGACGTCGCCATCCAGGGCAATGGTTTCTTCCAGGTCACGATGCCCGACGGCACGATTGGCTACACCCGCGACGGCGCCTTCCAGCTCGACAGCAACGGCCGCCTGGTAAATTCCAGCGGCCTGGTGGTCGCCGGCGGCATCACCGTTCCGGCCAATGCCACCAACGTCACCATCGGCCAGGACGGCACCGTCACCGCCACCGTTCCCGGCACCGTGGCACCGCAGAACATCGGCAGCATCACGACGGCCAGCTTCATCAACCCGGCCGGCCTGGAGCCCAAGGGCCAGAACATCTTCCAGGAAAGCGTGGCCTCGGGCCAGCCCACGGTAGGCACCCCCAACGCCAACGGCCTGGGCGGCCTGATGCAGGGTTTTGTGGAAACCTCCAACGTCAACGTGGTGCAGGAACTGGTGACCATGATCCAGACCCAGCGCGCCTACGAGATGAATTCCAAGGCCATCCAGACCTCGGACCAGATGCTGCAGAAACTCGGACAACTGTGAGGCCCTTCATGAACACGCGCACCCTCCGCACCACGGCACAGCGCACGCTGCGCAGCGGCGCGGCAGCCATCAGCGTGTGCCTGCTGTGCAGCGCCTGCCAGTCGCTGCCGCAAAAGGTGATGGTCGACTTTGCCGAACCCAAGGTCAACCCGGTGCCGGCCGCCGGCCCCGCCGTCGCGGCGCCGGCCACCGGCAGCCTGTACCAGGCCGCGGGCTACCGCCCTTCGTTCGAGGACCGCCGCGCCCGCCAGGTCGGCGACACCATCACCATCCAGATCGTCGAAAGCCTGACCGCCAGCCAGGTGTCCAACTCCACGGTCAACCGCACCTCGTCGATGAGTTCGTCCGTGACGACCCTGCCCTTGAAGGACTACCTGAGCGACCTGACCAAGCTGCAGGCCGGCGCCGCCACCGCCAACGATTTCAGCGGCAAGGGCGGCACGGCCGCAGCCAACACCTTCTCCGGCTCCATCACCGCCACGGTCATGGAAGTCCTGCCCAACGGCCACCTGCTGGTCACCGGCGAAAAGCAGATCGGCGTCAACCAGAACGTCGACGTGATGCGCTTCTCCGGCACCGTGGATCCACGCCTGGTGCAGCCGGGCGGTATCGTCAGTTCGACCCAGGTGGCCAACGTGCGCGTCGAGTCCAAGGGCCGCGGCGCACAGGGCGAAGCCCAGACAGTTGGCTGGTTATCCCGGTTCTTTTTGAGCCTTAATCCCTTCTAAAGTTATCCAGAATAGTGCCGAGGGGTAAAGGATCCAGCCGGGTCTGCCCCCAGACCTATTCTGACCATGACTACCCAAAACCACCTCGCACAGAGCATCCACCGGCGGCCGCTGGGGGCGTTGTTGCTGGTGATGTGCCTGCTGGCACCCGGTCTGGCGCAGGCCGTGCGCATCAAGGAAGTGGCATCCATCGAAGGCGTGCGCAGCAACCAGCTGACCGGCTTCGGCCTGGTGGTCGGCCTGGACGGCACCGGTGACCAGACCACGCAGATGCCCTACACCACCCAGGGCCTGGCCAACTACATGCAGCAACTGGGCCTGACGCTGAACGCCGCGTCGCTGTCGCAGCTGCAGCTCAAGAACGTTGCCGCGGTGCTGGTCACCGCGCAACTGCCGGCGTTTGCCCGTCCCGGGCAGTCGCTGGACATCAATGTCTCGTCGCTGGGCAATGCCAAGTCGCTGAAGGGCGGCACGCTGATCGCCACGCCGCTGCGCGGCGCCGACGGCGAGGTCTATGCATTGGCCCAGGGCAACCTGATCGTTGCCGGCGCCGGCGCCGCCGCGGGCGGCAGCAAGGTCACCGTCAACCACCTGGACGTAGGGCGCATTCCCGACGGCGCCCAGGTCGAGCGCGCGGTTCCCACCTCGCTGCAGACCGGCAACAGCATCAACCTCAGCCTCAACGCGTCCGACTTCCAGACCGCCCGCAAGGTCGCCCAGGCGGTGAACCGGCGCTTCGGCGCTGGCGTGGCGCAGGCGCTGGACGGCCGCACGGTGCAGGTCCAGGCCCCGCCCAACCCGAATGACCGCGTGAGCTTCATCGCCGACATGGAAGAGCTGCCCATCGAGAACTCGATCGCCGCCGCCAAGGTCATCATCAACTCGCGCACCGGCTCCATCGTGCTCAACCAGGCCGTCACGCTGGGTCCCTGTGCCATCGCCCACGGCAACCTGTCGGTCAGCATCTCGTCCACGCCCGTCATCAGCCAGCCCAACGCGCTGTCGGGCGGCCAGACCGTGGTCACCGACAAGGCCAATATCGATATCAAGCAGGAACCCGGCAAGCTGATCCAGCTGCCTGCGTCGGCCCAATTGGGCGACGTGGTCAAAGCCCTGAACGCACTGGGCGCGACCCCGCAGGACCTGCTGGCCATCCTGCAGGCCATCAAGTCCGCAGGCGCTCTGAACGCGGAGCTGGAGGTCATATGACGCCCCCACGTTCGTCACTGCGTGTGCTCACTGCCCCCCAAGGGGGCCTGGCCTCCTTTGAGGCGGCTCGGCAGGAGGCCTGATATGAGCTACGGGTCCATCTATGGCACTTCCTCGCTGTCAAGCTCCTCCGGCTTGGCCGCCGACACGCAGTCGCTGAACACGTTGAAGCTGGAAGCCGGCAAGAGCACGCCGGCCGCGATCCAGGAGACCGCCAAGCAGTTCGAGTCCATGTTCATGCGCGAGCTGCTCAAGAGCATGCGCGAAGCCAACAACACCATGAAGACCGGCATGCTGGACAACGCCGGCAGCGACCTGGGCACCGACCTGCTGGACCAGCAGTTCGCCGTGCAGATGTCCGGCCAGCCCGGCGGCTTGCATGACCTGATCACCAAGGAACTGTCGCGCCAGATGGGCGTTTCCACCGACGGCAGCAGCGCAACGGGCGCCAGTGCCGGCGCCGCGACCAGCAGCGACACCAGCACGCCCACCACCACGGCATCCACCGCGACCAGCACCCCACGCAAAAGCAGCCACGCCCCCAGCGCCAACCAGGTCGCCTTTGTGCAGAAGTTCTCGGACATCGCTAACCGCATCGAAAAAAGCAGCGGCATCCCCGCCGGCTACATGCTGGGCCAGGCCGGCCACGAAACCGGCTGGGGCCAGCACCAGATCAAGCTGAAGGACGGCACGCCCTCGTACAACCTGTTCGGCATCAAGGCCGGCGCCGGCTGGACCGGCAAGGTGGCCGAAGTCACGACCACCGAATACGTGGATGGCGTGGCGCAGAAGCACGTCGCCAAGTTCCGCGCCTACGACTCCTATGAAGACTCCTTCAAGGACTATGCCAAGATGATTTCCGAAAGCCCGCGCTACGCCAAGGCCCGCAGCCAGACCGGCTCGGCCCAGGCGTTTGCCAACGGCCTGCAGAAGGCCGGCTACGCCACCGACCCGGACTACGCAGCCAAACTCAGCCGGGCCATCAACACCACGCTGCAACTGCGCCGCGTGCAAACCTGAGGCGCTAGTCACCCATGGGCATCCTCAACATCGGCACCCAGGCGCTTTTGGCCAACCAGGTGGCACTGTCCACCGTCGGCAACAACATTGCCAACGCCAACACCGCCGGCTACTCACGCCAGACCGCCATCCTGCAGACGGTGCAGGGCCAGTACACCGGCAGCGGCTACGTCGGCAAGGGCGTGTCGGTCGCGACGATACAGCGCAGCTACAGCGCCTTCCTGACGAACCAGGCCACACTGGCCAGCTCCACGCAGTCAGCCGACCAGACGCGTTCCGACTACCTGACGCAGCTGACCAACATCTTCCAGGGCGGCACTAGCGGCCTGGGCCAGTCCATCAGCGACATGCTGAACTCGTTTGCCGACGTGGCCAGCGCGCCAACCGACCTGACCGCGCGCACCGTGGCACTGACCAGCGTGGACGAAACCGCGTCGCGCCTGCGCGCCGCCTCGCAAAGCCTGGACGACCTGCAAAGCGGCGTCACTCAGGCGCTCAGCGACAAGGTCTCCAGCATCAACAGCCTGGCCAGCAACATCGCCTCGCTGAACGCGCAAATCACCAAGGCCCAGGCCGCAGGGCAACCGCCCAATGACCTGCTGGACCAGCGCGACGAGCTCATCAAGCAGCTCAACCAGTACGTGCAGACCTCCCAGGTGCCGGCTGACGACGGCTCCATCAGTCTGTTCATCGGCGGCAGCCAGGCCATCGTGCTGGGTACCACCGCATCGCCGGTGTCCATCGTCAAGGACGACTTCGGCGACAACACCCAGAGCAAGCTGGCGATCACCCGCAACGGCGTGGCCGTGACCATGGACGACACTGCGCTGGCCGGCGGTGAAGTGCCCGGCCTGCTGCGCTTCCAGAACACCGACCTGAACACCGGGCGCAACCTGCTGGGGCGCATCACGCTGGCGCTTACCACCAGCATGAACGACCAGCACAAGCTGGGGCTGGACCTCAACGGCAACCCCGGCGGCAACCTGTTCAGCCAGATCACCTTCAGCGGCCAGAACATCCGCCAGCCGGTGCCGCCGGCCCAGCTCAACACCGGCAATGCCACGCTGGGCCTGGCGGTGGACGACGTCAGCAAGTTCGTGGCCTCGGACTACCAAGTCACCTTCACGTCGGCCACCACCGGCACCATCACCCGCAAGTCCGACGGCGTGGTGACTACCTTCCCGCAGACACCCGCCCCGGCCGCGCCGATTCTGGCCACCGTCGACGGGCTGAACATCACCATGCCCAGCGGCACGCCGGCTGCCGGTGACCGCTTCCTGATCAAGCCCTTCAGCACCTCGGCCAGCAATATCAGCGCCGCGTTCTCGTCGCCGCAACAGCTGGCGGTCGCCAGCCCGGTGGCCGGGCTGATGGGCACGGCCAACACCGGCAGCCTGCAGCAGGTGTCGGTGACCGCGCGCACCAATCCCCCGACCAACGTGCCGGTCACGCTGAGCTTCACCGGCGCCAGCACCTATACCCGCAGCGACGACGTGCCGGCCAACTCGGTCACCTACACCTACACGCCGGGCCAGTCGATCGAAGGCACAGTGCCGGCCACCACGCCGCTGAGCCAATGGTCGGTGACGCTGCAGGGCACACCGGCCGCAGGCGACAGCTTCACGGTGGAGACCAACCCCTATCCGTCGCAGAACGCCGGCAATGCCACGTCCATGCTGAACCTGCGCGACAAGGCCATGTTCGACGGCGCCGCCACCACCGACGGCTATGCCGGCATGATCGCCCAGTTGGGCGTGATGTCACAAAGCGCCAACTACGCGGCCACCGTGTCCAGCAGCGTGGCGACCAGCCTGGCCACGCAGAAGTCCAGCGTATCCGGCGTCAACCTGGACGAAGAGGCTTCCAAGCTGCTGCAGTACCAGCAGGCCTACCAGGCCTCGGCCAAGATGATTTCTATCGCCCAGAACATCTTTGACACCCTGATCCAAGGACTGACCAACTGATACAGGGCCTGGAGACTTGCCATGACCTACACCTCCTTTTCCCGCCTCGGCACCGCCAATGCCTACGACACCTCGGTGCGCAACATCCAGCAGCGCGAAGTCGCGCTGTCCAATGCGCAGGAGCGGCTGACATCGGGCAAAAAGATCAACACCCCCAGCGACGACCCGACCGGCGCTGCACAGGCCGAGCGTGCCCTGACGCGCATCAACCGCATTGCCACCGACCAGCGCGCCCTGACCAACCAGCGCAACAACATCGCCAACGCCGAAAGCACGCTGGGTGATGTGAATACCGCGCTGCAGAGCTTCCGCACCCTGGTCGTCAGCGCCGGCGACGCCGCCTACAGCGCCTCCGACCGCCAGGCCGTCGTGGCCCAGCTGCAGGGCCTGCGCAACCAGATCTTCGACCTGTCCAACACCAAGGACACCAACGGCCTGCCACTGTTCAGCGCGCTGGGCAGTGCGCTGACCCCGTTCACCGGCCCCAACGGCACGGCGCCGGACTACACCTTCAACGGCCTGCCCGGCCAGACCGCCAGTTCGCAGACCGGCATCTCCAGCAACATGGATGGCGCCAGCGCCTTCATGCTGCAGGCCTCGCGCGATGGCGTCTACAACGTGACGCTGAGCAACACCACCACCGGCGCCATTCCGGCCACGCGCTCGCTGCAGAGCAGCAACGTCACCGTCACCAACCCCACGCTGGTCAACGGCTCGGCCTACACCCTGAGCGTCAGCGGCGTGGACACGACGACCACGCCCGGCACCACCACCGTCACCTACGACATCACCGAAAACCCGAACGTCGGCGGCCCCTACACCGGGCTGACCGCCAGCTTCCCGACCTCCAGCACCGGCGGCAGCTTCACCGTGACCGCCATGCCAGGCCTGTCCATGACACTGACCGGCTCGCCGTCGGTCGGCGACACTGCGACCGTGCAGCCCGCCGCCAGCCTGTTCAGCGTGCTGGACAACGCAATCCGCGACATCGGCAGCGCCTCCAACACCGGCGCCGCCACCCAGGCCGTGAACCAGGCGTTGGCGGCACTGGACGTGGGCATGTCGCGCGTCTCGGCGGTGCGCGGCCAGGCCGGCGACCTGCTCAACCGCGCCGACTCCATCAGCGCCAACCAGGACACGCTGAGCACCCAGCTGGCGTCGGACAAGTCCAAGGCCGAAGACCTGGACATGATCCAGGGCGCGTCGGACTTCCAGAACCAGCAGACCGGCTACCAGGCGGCGCTGCAGTCCTACGCATCGGTGCAGAAGCTCTCGCTGTTCAACTTCCTCAGCTGAAGCATGGTCTCGTCGGTCCTGGGCAGCGTCACGTTGGGCTACACCCCGCTGTGGAACCCGCGGCGCCAGCGTTGCGGCGCGCGCCTGCTGGTGGACAGCCCGCAGCACAGCGCAGTCGACGGCCGCCACCTGCTGTCGGCACTGGCCGAAGTCTGGCCCGCAGCCGGCACCGGCGTGCTGCTCAGCGTGCAGAGCCCGGCACTGCTGCAAGACCTGCTGGAACATACGCCCGCCCACAGCCTGTGGCTGGAAATCCAGGACAGCCAGCTGGACGGCACGGCCGACCTGGCCCGCCTGCGCCGCGCAGCACAACGAGGCGTGCACCTGGTGTGGCGCGGTGCCCCCGGGCACGCACCGGCAGCGGCGTTGGCCGGCCTCTTCCACCAGACCCTGCGCGCGCTGACGCCCGAACAGGCGCTGGCCACTTTGCGCGGGGCCAGCCCCAGCCCGGTGCTTGCCGGCGCCCTGTATGAATCCGTGGCCAACCGGGCGTTGCTGGAGCTGGCGCTGGACCGGCACCGCGCCGCCGGCGTGGTCGGCTGGCCCGGCGACGAGATCCTGCACCACTACCGGCTGCGCCAGATCCAGCCCGCGCGCGCGCTGCTGGCGTCGCTGGTGCAGGCCATTGACGCCGACGAGTCGCTGGAAAGCCTGGAACAGCGCATGGGCGACGAGCCGCTGTTGGCCTACCGCTTCCTGCGCTATGCCAACAGCGCGGCCCTCAGCCTGCGCACGCCAGTGCACAGCCTGCGCCAGGGCCTGATGACCATGGGCCTTGCGCGCCTGCGTGCCTGGCTGGTGGAGCAACTGCCCCATTCCAGCAACGACGCCAACCTGGACCCGATCCGCGCAGCCATGGTGCTGCGCGGGCGCATCATGGAACGCCTGGCCGACGCCGGCGCCGAGGAAGCCCTGCGCCGCGAGGTGTTCCTGTGCGGGCTGTTTTCGCAACTCGATCTGCTGCTGGGCGAGCCGCTGGGCACCGCGCTGCACCAGTTGCCGCTGCCCGGGCGCGTGGCGTCCGCCGTGCTCGGCCAGACCGGCCCGTACACGCCATGGCTGGATGTGGCCACCGCGCTGGAGTCCGGCTCCACCCATGTGATCCGCGAAGTCTGCCGGGCCCACAAGATGCCCGCTGAACAAGTCAACCGCGCACTGCTGCGCACCCTGGCCCAGCCTGCGGCGGCATTGCCGGGCAACCAGCCGGCAAAAGGCCTGCGGCGCAGCGCCGGTGCCGTGTTCGCAGCCGCCTGATTGCTACTTTTTTAGTAGCTTCTGACGCAATCCCTACGCGGCACAGCGCCGCAAAACACCATTCACAAAGTCCCCCGGAGGGTGTCTCAATCGGATTTGTGCGCCTGCTGTTCGTCACGCAGCCGTGCAAAGGTCTTCCAGAACTGGGCTTCCTGCGTACTCGCAAAGTTGATGCGCATGAGGCTGCTGGGGGTGCGCTGGGCATGAAACAACGCACCCGGCGCCAGCAGGTAGCCCTCGTCCAGCATGCGCTGGCTCAGGGCGTCGGTGTCCACGCCAGTCTCCACCCAGCCGAACATGCCCACCGGGTCGGACGCAAAGCTGCAGCCATGCGACAGGGCCAGCTTCACGCTGCGCGCGCGTGCGGCCTCCAGCTGCGTGCGGATGCGCTCGGCATGGCGGCGCAGCTGGCCCTGGTCAATGCACCAGGCCATGGACTTTTCCAAGAGCGCGGGCGTGGTCAGCGTGGACAGCAGCTTGGTGTCCAGCAGGCGTTCGGCCAGGTCCTTGGGCGCGGCCAGGTAGCCCACGCGCCAGTTGGGCGCCAGGATCTTGGCAAAACCGGCCACATAGATGGTGCGCTGCAGGCCGTCGAGCGCGCACAGGCGGGTGGCGTGTTCGGGGGCGAAGTGGCTGTAGGTGTCGTCTTCGACGATGTGGAAGTCGTGCTGGTTGGCCAGCTGCAGGATGCGGTAGGCGCTGCTGGGGCTCAGGCAGTAGCCGGTGGGGTTGTGGAACACGCTGACGCTGACGAACAGCTTGGGCCGGTGCTGCTGGCAATACTGCGCCATCACCTCCAGGTCCGGGCCGTCGGCCCGGCGCGGCACCGGCAGTATGCGCATGCCTAAAGCGTCCAGCCGGGCGAACTCGATAGCCCAGCCGGGCTCCTCCACCATCACATAGTCGCCGGCCCGCAGAAGGGTGCGGCTCACCACGTCCAGCGCATGCGTGGCGCCCACCGTGGTGATGATCTGCTCGGGCGCCGCGTGCACCGCCAGCCCCGCCAGCTTGGTCGACAGCGCGCGGCGCAGCCCCATGTCGCCAGCCGGCTCGCCATACTGCAGCGAAAAAGCGTTGAGCGCCTCCACGCTGCAGCTGCGCCGCACCGCCGTGGCCAGGAAGGTGGTCTGCAGCCATTCCTTGGGCAGCACACCCATGCCGGGCTGCGGCTTGTTGCTGACCCCCTTGAACATGCCGCGGATCAGCGCCGTGGCATTCAGCGGCGCATAGCGCTGGGGCACGGTGAGCATCAGGTTGGCCACGCCATGCGCGCCGGACTCGATGGCGGCCTGCGCACTGCCGACGGCCACCGCGGGCAGGTCACGCACATAGAAGCCGCGGTTCTTGCGCGCCTCCACCAGGCCCTGTGCCAGCAGCTGGTCGTAGGCGCCGACTACGGTGGACGGGCTGACGCCCTGCTGCTGCGCGCACAGGCGCACCGACGGCAGGCGCGCGCCGGGCGCCAGCAGGCGGTCGCGGATGCGCTGGGCAAACACCCCGGCAAGCTGCTCGGCCAGGGTCTGGGATGCGGTTTTCATCAACATACAAAGTGCCTCTGTGTTGGCCATGCCAGCAATACAGTTTATAAACTGTTTTAGCAAACTGTACTGCAAGTGTGTTGTTTTACCAAGTACAGTGAATCGCATGCTGACCCCCATGTCCACTGCCGAATTCACCGCGCTGCTCCTGCTG
>JACXTT010004170.1_pt1 | contig 21603 bp, 17 predicted proteins | sample 9270951 | NCBI WGS metagenome assembly JACXTT01 (sample SAMN15532306, study PRJNA645909) | rock metagenome | isolation source: weathered quartz diorite | place: Puerto Rico | collected 2017-06-21
AGCAACCGTGCACAGCGCACCGCGCCTTTCGTTTGATGTCCGAGAGCCCGAACCGGTAGGCGGTGCGCGTTGTGGTTCCGATGCCCCTTGGTGTAACTGGCAACACGCCTGACTCTGGACTGGGTAAGAGCAATAGGCAGTCGGGCGTATTGTATGGGCAAAGAGGCCGTCGTTTCGGCGCTTTTCGCGTATGTGGCTCCGAGTGGCTCCGTCGGGTGGGTCCCACTCTGGGTCCCAGGCAGCGCCACGATGACCCCCCGGGAGGGCTGCGAAAGAGCTGCAGACCCGGAGCCGGGCAGCCGCACTGCATTTCGTTGCACGTCACCATAAACCACCATACGATAGCGCTACGTGGCGATGAGTCCGTCTCAGCGGCCCGCGGTACCACGTGCCCCGTCCGTGACTGGGCGTGGATGGGCTCCGTGGCATCTGAGAAAAGGAGCGCGTCGGCGTGCGAGGTGATAGCTGCGGCGCGCCCCTAGACGAATGTAATGCCATGCATTACATTATTACACTGTGATTGCCTATCGCGCTGTGGATGCTGATGCTGTTCCGTTCGCCTTCGCTCCCGTGAGGCGAGTGGTACCGTCGCCAAAGTTGGCTGCGCTCGAGCGATTTGAACGGCATCTACTTGAATGGGACAGCAGTCACGGCGATGCAAGGTGGCGGGCGTTCTGCTCCGAGTTGCTCCAGCAGCTGCACCCATCCGTTCAGACAATCCATTACAGTACTACACTCGCCACGTGCTTGACGAATGCAGTCGAACAGCATTCGCTTGCATCCACCAAGACTTTTTGGGGTTTCTTTACTCGTCTCAACCGTGTGATCGACACCTCGGTCACATGCAAGCTCTCCGACACAAATATCAGTTGCACCTACTACACGTGGATCAATGCGAATCTCAAGTCTGCCCTTTGGGGGCCCGATCCGGTCCGCCAGCTCGGGCCTGGTCACGAGCTGCTGTCGTCCCGCGACCTGAAGTCAGTGTGGTGGGCTGTAATTAAGGAGCTAGAGACTAGCGAACTGCCACCCTTCTTATGGGGCATCCTGGTCAGAATTCGCGACCTCCTTGTGGAGGGGCTCCGCGCGAGGATCGAGTCGCGACGCTCCCGCGGGGTTCAAGGTCGGCTCGGTAGTCTCACTCGCGACCAGGCACTGTCATTCGCAATTCTGATCGATCTTCCACCCCCCCACCGTGTCATCGCTGGTCCAGTAGTTCACCGACTTGGACTCATGCACGACACTAGGACGATGGGGGAAGAGCATGCATCGCTTCAGCGGGACACGTGCCGAGGAAGCATATCGGACGGGCTTCATTTCCGGGCTACCAAAGCACATAGGGCGCAGGGCCCATTGGATCATCCACCAGCTACTCGCTGCGCACACCTGGCAGGATGTCCGGGTAATCGGCCGCATCGCGCGATGGTCCAATTACCCGCACCGATACGGGCTCTTGTTGGACGGCAAATGGTGGGTCACCTTCGCCTGGGACGACTTAATCGGCGCGGTGGAGCTCAAGGTAGGGCGGAGGTAGAACGCCGATGCGCGTAAGGCGCGTGACGCCGGTAGTCGTACCTCCGTCGCCGGGCGATGTGCTACGAGAGCAGATTCTCGCCAATCGTGACATTACGCAGGATCAACTGGCCCGTGCGATGCGGGTTTCTCGTTTCTCGATTAACCAAATAGTGAATGGTCGCCGAGCGGTGACTGCAGAGATGGCGCTTCGGCTATCGAAGGCGACGAGCACAACGCCGCACTTCTGGCTCGATCTCCAGCGTGGCATTGATCTACACCGCGCTCGACTACACTTGCAGCGCGAACTGGGAGCCGTCCGCGTGGTTCGCCGTCCGGTTCCCCGCCGGAAGCTGTTCTACACGGAAAGATCTGGATCTTAATCTTCGATGGCCGAGCTCGGCTGTGTCGCACCTCGCGGGACTGCACGCCGATGGGGCTCCGCGGCGTCTCCCTAGCCTTCGGTTGGTCCGCAGAGCGGGAGGAGTACTCGAGGAGCGATCCCCGGAAGGCTATCAAGGTTCGGGCGCCGTCGGGCTGTGCGAGTACTGCTGTCCGGGTAGCACCGTAGGCCCGGCTCGGCGTTGGAGTGGACAGATAGGAATTGCCGCTGCGAATGTCAGTGACTGCTCGGAGCCCCTGCGGGCACATCAGCTCAGCGCGATTCCTTAGGCAGCAGGACATGCAACCAAGACAGGTGAGATGCCGGCAAAAGGAGTCATCCCCAACCAAGTTTTCATCGGCAGTCCCTGGCTCGCAGTTCGCCCAAAATACGATGAGGCGATCCACGAGCTCCGCAAGAAGTATCCTCTTTCATTCGTGATCGTTGGGCGGTACGACGGCCAGGATGCGCAAGATCTCCTCGATACCATCAAGGACAGGATGGATTCGTCGAGCTACGCCATCTTCGACGCTACCGGCGGAAATGCCAATGTCTCGCTCGAGTATGGTTACGCGGAGGCTCAAGGCCTCAGAAGGGCCATATACCTTTCGACGCATAAGGCCAGCAACAAAAGCAGTAAGGACAAACCGATCATCGCGGACCTTGCCGGCAAAAAGCACAACCAATACAAGCAAGCCAGCGGCCTTCAGCGCTTGCTTGCTGACTTCGCCAAGGAGCATCTATACACCAAGCGCTTCGAGTCCTTCCTAAGGACTACTTCGAAGAACAAGTCCCGAGGCGAGAAGAAGAGCTGGCGCGCGATGGCGCTGAAGCTCATCCACCTCCTCGACGGCAAGTCGGAGGCAAGGCGCGTCGACATCGTGAACGACCTTATCGCCGAAGGATATAACTCGAGCGAGATAGACGAGCTCATCCGCAGGATGAGAGACTCGAAGCTCATCCGTAGTCAGCAAGGCCCATACTCTAAGGTGTGGCTTACCTAAGCCTCTTGCCTAACACGCGCTTGAGGTTGGCGGACGCCATCCTTCCAATGGAGTCTATGGGGTTTGTACGCTGGCGGGAATGGATCGTCGTTCATCGGCCTTTGCGCCGGCTAGTGGGTCTTCGCACGAAGCCAAATCGCAACTCGTTAGGCGGCTCGAACCCTTTCATGCATCCGAGCCCTTGACCTCATGGCCCGAATGTCGTCTACCTGCCCAGCAACTCGCGCCGGAGCAGGCGTTGACTTGGAGGAGGGCCCTGATGACGTTGGCAGTCACGGCCAGCGCCGCCGGCCGTCGCGGTGTGGGAGGGAGGCCCGAGACAGCCTGAGCTCGTTCGGGCTACGTGGGGCAGGGCGTCCGAGGCGTCTCCCTGCCCTTCGCCGGCCGGCGGAGGCAGAAGGAGTACTCGAGTAGCGGCCCACCGCGCGCTGCCCGCTGGCGGCGACGGACGGCCTACGAGCGGGGTTGCATCGCACGCGTGTGCGCTTCCAGAGCGTCCGGGTAGCGATCCACGAAACAAACGGACCGAGGCTCAATCAGATGCTCTGCAACACGAGAGCCTGCCGCAATTCCGCCCCCTCGTGCCGCAAAAACAACCTTTTCAGGATAGGCTTGTGTGATCACCTTCGAGCGTCGCTCGAGCCGAGAACCGTAGCCGGCGAATCCGTTAGGCCCCTTCAACCCCCGAGGCTGAATGGTTCCCCCGAGTGCCGAATACCTCCTCGATGATCATCCGCGAACCTTGTTTCCATTGGATCTGACGCGAATCGTGATAAGAGAGGGAGCCGCCCGCGTTTATCAGTTCTTAAAGGAAGAGGTCAAGCCCTTCACGAGGAAGGGGCAACCCTTCTCTCCGCAAATTCACTGTTACGCTGCCAAGCATGGACTCCATCTTCGAAGGACTCTCAAGCTCGACCCCGTCGCAGAGTTATTCATCTACGATCTAGTTGCTGCCAATCGTAAGTACTTCAAATGCGACACTAGGAAAGCCCGACGGCAGTACGGGTACTACTTCCAAGCCGGCCGCCCTGTCTCGGCGATGACAGCTTACCGTGACTTCAAGCGCGATCTCGCGCAAGCAGGGCCGACGCACCAGTACACCATGCATGTTGATGTAGCGACCTACTTCAATTCGCTGTATCATCACGACCTCGTAGACTACTTCAGCAATGTCGGTTGGAGGCCTGACCACACCCTTGCTCTCGGGCGTTTCCTCAGCGAGATCAATGGTGGTCGAAGCATTGACTGTCTTCCCCAGGGCCTACACGCCTGCAAAGTGCTCGGCGCCGCCTTCCTCCACATTGTCGACCGAAGCTCCCGCCTCCGCTCCGACTTGGTTCTAAGATTCCTTGACGATATACACTTTTTTTCCGACGACGCGGCGGCGATCGCAGCCGACCTGTTGCTCGTTCAACGCATCATCGGCGAAAAGGGGCTGTCGCTGAATTCCGAAAAAACCACCTTTGGTGAGGATAGCAAAGCCACGCTTGAGACGGAGATCGAAGAGATAAAGATTGGTCTCCTTCGCGCGCGTCAGGAATGGATCGAGGTCTCGGGCGAGGAAAGAGAAGAGGAGGTAGTCGAGTACGACACCCTCAACGACGAGCAAACTCTGTACTTGCTCGGGCTCCTGCGCGACCCAAATCTCGAAGAAGCTGACGCCGAGCTGGTCCTCACGCTGCTCTCTGAGCACGGCGAGGAAGTTCTGGACCGCATGGCCTCAGTCTGGCCGCGCTACCCCGCCCTCAGCAAGCCGATCTACAATTTCGTTACCAGGGAGTCCAGCGACCCCGCGAGTGTCACCGCTCTGGCTCAGGCGTTTCTCGCCAACGCGCCGAATGCTACAGAGTATCAGCTGTTTTGGCTCGCGAAGCTTCTACAGGCAGCCGGGAAGCGTGACGAAACGTTCGGAACGCACATTACTGCAATCTATGACCATCCGAATGCCACCCCCATTGTGAAAGCCAAGGTCCTCGAACTGGCTGATAACCGGTTTGGCCTTGCCGAAATGAGGGAGGAGATGCTCAAACTGGGTCAAGCCGACTGGCCATCTTGGGCGGCTGCCATCGGTTGCCGCGTGCAGACGAAAGCGAGTCGGAACAAGCTAATCAAGAACTTCGGTGGCGTGAGCCCACTCAACAAGGTGATCGCCAACATCGCCATGGCGCTTGAGCAGGAGGAGCCTGAAGAACCGGTCAAGGCACCCTATTAGCCCTTCCGTGCCGCTCTCTGCTCGACGCGACGGATCAGCCCGTAGCGGTCACGGTACTGAACCACCAACAACAAGTCGAGAATCCGAGCTGCCATCCGTGCCCGCCACTCAAGCCCAAGCATTGCATCGCCGTACACAAAATCTTCCGGCTGCGGGTTGAACTTCGCCTCCAGCGAAGCGCCTGGTTCGAGCCGCGCATTTCCGTATCGGAACTCTCTGCAGAATGCGCCGGGGAGCGCCGGCATCGATACGTCAACGAATACATCGATGCCTGTAACGGGCTCCGCCGACACGTTTGTCACCCGTGCGACGATGCCGCCGCTTGATTGGGTCTCGAGCTCTACGAACCCAGCCTGAATTGGCTCAGCGGTCGGCGAAGTGTCCAAGCGAGCGCCCTTGGCCCGAATCAGCGCCTCCACCTCGGGCCACGTGGCGATACCAACACTTGCGCCTCGCCTGAGGTAGACGTGGCTCCTAGACAGAATGCCAGGCACATCTCTCGTCACATAATGAGGCCTGTGCGGGGACGAGAACACTCCAATAACGCCCACCGATGTTGCCTGGTAGCTCAGCGCGACGTACTCCGCCTGCGGGACTGGCTCCGAGTAGGACGCAAGGATCTGTGCGATTTGGTCCTGGGCCGGATGCCTAGTTACGCCTCGCAGCGTCGCGCCGCGCGCAGGGTCGTCAATCCCAATGACGATGGTTCCCATCTGGTCAGGTTCGACGCTGTTCGCCATCGCAACAATGTCCTTCGTGAGTTCCGCCTTTCCGTTCGGTTTCTCAAGGTCGTACCATTCGCGTTTGAACTCTGTCAGTTTCGATTCCGGACTAATCAAGAGGCTGCGAAGCCAATCATCGGATGGTGGCCATATTGGCGCTGGCATTGTGGAACCTCTGAGGGATCGGTACTAAGGGACCGCGGAGATCACGAGCTAGAAGCAGAAGGCGATGGGCCACCTCGCCGGCCCACCGCCTCTCAATTGCCCCTCCTGGGCTCGAACCAGGACTCTCCTGATCCCGTCCCACTTCGGCTTTCGCCGCCGTTCGCGTAGCCGCGAGCGTTCGTGGTCTGGACTGTGCCTTCACCTTCGCCGTCACGCGGTCAGGTGGCTCCCGCCCAGTCTCTACACCTTCCCCTGTCGGGGCTTGGCTCGGCGTCGCCAGCTAAGGGTTCGCCGACTTCGAGAGCATTCACGCACGCCGTTTCCGGCGTGGTGTCCAGCGAGTGCACCCGTAGGTGCCGCTAGAGTCAGGCGTGTTGCCAGTTACACCAAGGGGCAGTGCACGTTGGGCGTCACCAACGCCCTGACAAAATTCTACCCGAGTCGGGCTCGACTGGCAATCGTGAGCGCGAGCCCTATCACCGAACGTCTCCAGCGTACCAGAGCGCCCGCTCGCGAGGCGGCGTTCCGCGATTCGTAGGGTCCAGCCTGTCTGCATAGCTCGCTACCCACTCGAGCCAGTCGTGGAGCTCCTTGCGATCTTCCTCTGCCGCGCTGCACCCATCTGCGGCCGCGCGCGCTGCCCGCACGTACTCTCTTATCTCTACGCTCTTGGCCCAGGCGGTGAGATCGCCGTCCAGTAGGCGCAGCTTCCGCTCTTCTTCTATCCGCAGGCGACGCCTCTCCTCTTCCTGACGTAGACGCTCCTGGACCTGACGGTGAATCTCTTCCCGCCGCTTACGCTCGACCTTCTTGGCTTCAGCGGCGGCGACCAGGCCAAGAATGAATCGGTTTAGCAGCGTGTCGAGACGTTGCCTCGGTGTGTCCTGCCAGGAGCGCCGACAGTTGGCAACGTCGTGATCCGTAATCCTAATCGCGAGTTCCCCCGTCGCGATGTACCGATACTGCGTAGGAGGTGGCACGTAGTAAGGGTTAAGGTCCCGCTTCGAGCGGGGCGGCGGTGGCATTTCCACTCGACGAATCTTCTCCTCGACCTGAAGCGCGATCTCTTCTTCCGATACCCTGACGCTGGTTTTGCGCTCTCCACTATTATCGCAGCTGATCGGATACTGTCGCTCGTCGAGAGCCTTAACGAGCGCATCGGCGATGCGCATCGCGCGATCCAGCGCGTCGCGAGTAACTCGCACGTCGAGGATTCGTTGCGCTTCGGGTACCAAGAGGCCCCGGTGATCCCCTCGTGCTCGGCGCAGGGAGCGGGCCGTGCGCTCAACGAGCGGATGCGGGTCCGTGAGAGTGTCTGCCACGCGTATAACCTGTTCGGGAGAGCCCTCCAGAACCGCTTGCTGACGGGGGGCAGCGGTCACAGACGCGTGTCGCCGCCGAACCTCCTCGCCAGCCAGAACCACCTGACGCTCGTTGGTCGGGGTGGTGTCTGGTAACGGGCGGAGACGCGCTCGCCACACTTCCTTCCCGGCTGCCTTCTTCGCCCAATACCCGCGGCCTGGCAGGGGCACGTGGAGTCGCATGCAGATCTTTGCGAGCCCGCGATCCGAGAGGCCCAGTCTCGTAGCGACCGTGCTTGTCGGCTCTGCCCATACCATCTCGTGCAGTTGCTCCCGCGTGAGCGTAACAACAGTGGCGTTCATATCAGGGTATTGGGATGGAGAGAGGAAAGATGCATGCGACTCGGTGTCTTCGCATGAAAGGACCCCTTGTTGCAACAGGGAGCGCAGTTCCTTTTTCCAGTGTCCGAGCAAGCGCTGTTCGACCGAGCTTGACTCGTTTTGGTCGAGCTGCGCCTTAATGCAGGCTGCGTTATCTTATGGCCGGGCCTGGCCTAGCTGCGCCCGGCGTTGCCCTTCAATCACGGCGACTAGAGGGGAACGGCGCGCATAATGGGAGTATCACGCCTACTCGTTGCTGACCACCAATTCATCCTCGCCACGAGGGACACTGGGTATCGCGGCATCTCGAACGCCGTGGCGGAACTCATTGACAATGCCATTCAGGCGCGCGCGACGCGTGTCCAGGTACTCGTGCGCGACGACGCCGGCCAAGAGGCGAACCCCGGAGCAGGACCGGGTGTCGCAATAGCCGTCCTCGACAATGGGGATGGTATGGATCGCGATACCCTATGGACCGCGTTGCAGTTCGGTGGCACGGAACGCTTCGGAGATCGCAAGGGATTGGGCCGCTATGGAATGGGTTTGCCCAACAGTTCCGTCAGCCAGTCGCGGCGTGTCGAGGTGTATTCCTGGCAGCGTCGGGGTTCCGTTCTTTTCAGCTATCTCGACGTCGATGAGGTCGCCCGACGCGAGTTGCGTCGTATCCCGCGACCCGTGCCCCGCCGCCTGCCCTCGTGGGCGGACTCGCTTGCCGACGAAACGGGCACACTCGTCCTCTGGAACAGGTGCGATCGCATCGGCTTTCGGAAGGTGACGACGATTGCTCAGCGACTGCACCGGCCCCTAGGGCGCATGTACCGCCACTTGATCTGGCGCGGCATCCGAATATCGGTAAATGCCGAACGGGTGATGCCTGTCGATCCGCTACTCTGTCGCCCGGGTACTGGCGAGGGTGGCGCAGTGCCTTTCGGGTCGCCCCTGACGTACGAGGTTGCGACACCTATTGGATGCGGGACCGCGACGGTCGCTGTGCGATTTACAGAGCTGCCGGTTGCGCTGTGGCACGACTTACCGGTCGAGGAAAAGCGAAACCGCGGGATCGTTGGGGGCGCCGGTGTGTCGTTTGTGCGCGCTGGGCGTGAGGTCGATTATGGGTGGCAGTTGATGGGCTCCAAACGGAAGGAGAACTATGACGACTGGTGGCGCTGCGAAGTTTCCTTTGAGCCCCAACTGGACGAGCTTTTCGGCGTGACTCACAGCAAACAGGGAGTCGCGCCAACTCCCCAATTGCAGGCAATCTTGTCGCCCGATCTCGAGACTGCAGCTCATATGCTCAACGCCCGCGTGCGTGCGGGCTTTGAGAGCCTCAAGGGCTCGGCTCCTAGTCGTGCTACGCAGGTGGCTGCGCGACAAGAGGTCTTCCTTCCACCAACTCCCTTCGCAAAGACCCGGTCGCTTCATCCGCGCGCGGGGCTGTCGTACGCGATTCGAACGGGCAAGTTGCGCGGGAGGGCTTTTTTTGATGTGGCGGAGGTTGATGGTCGATTGACAGTCACTATCAATGCTAACCACTCGTTTTTTCAGCGGGTCTACTCTCGGGCATTAGTTGCCCAAGACCAGCACGAGCGATTCGCCCTGGAGTGTCTCATCCTGGCCGCTGCGCGTGCCGAACTTATGGTGGAGCGCACTAGGGAATCGGCATGCCTTGAACGACACCGCGCGAATTGGGGAGATTCGCTAGCGGCTTTCTTGGATCGGCACGTCTGACGATGGGAACGAGCGGTTGGGCCGCGATTAGGCCGAGGGTTCTCGCCGACCCAGGCGCACGGCGGCTTATCCGAGACTGCGTCCGCAGGCTGGTGGAGCTAGGCGCGGACGGCGCGACAGCTCAGGCAATCGCGCGGATTCGTGAAGGTGCGAGTGACCTTGCTGCCGATCTGTCCGTACCTGTGCGTCTCGAGACCGCCTTATGCTCATCTGTGCTCTGCGATCTAAGAGCGCAGGGATGGCAGTTTCGACTCTGGCCCAGGCGGATCGAGATCGCGCCGCCAGCGGATCAGAGCTCCGTCGAGGCACGGAAAGCCCAGACTCGGGCCGCTCACCTGATCGAGCGGGACGCCCAGCTGTGCCAACCCTCGGTACGGTGGTTTGTCCGAGGCATGGAACGAAGGCGACTCCATAACGGTGAGTGGCGTTCCATCTTCTCATTGATGCGCGATGGCCGCGAGCTCTCAGAAGCGCTTCGTCGGGCTGCTGCCCTTCCTGTTGGTCCTGCGCGCCTCGCCGCACTTCGTGGGGCTGTTGACCCATACGTGCAGGTGGTGGAGCCGGGGGCGTTGTGCCAGTTCACCGGCCTTCGGTTACTCGACGTATGGCGCTACTTCCGCCACACGTGGAATACGGCTTATCTCAGCACGCCGGGGCGTAAGGTGTGGCTTCTTGTGCGCGACCGAGCCGCGCCGAACCATCCTGTCCTTGGCATCGGGGCCCTCGGGAGCTCCCTCGTGCAACTGGGCCCCCGCGATCGCTGGATTGGGTGGAGGGCGGAGGAGTTTCTCTCGGCCCTTCGCGCAATCCCCACTGTTGGCTGGGCACGCTGGCTACAGGCATCACTATCGACCCTGATCGCTGCCGTTTACGTGAGCGACTTCCGTGCCGAAGGCATTGTCTGCAAAGGTGACCTGACCCATCCAAAGAAGGAGCTCATTCGTCGCCTGAGAGATCTTGCCGCGGCCGAGTGGCGAGTGCATCGCCTGTATCCTGATCGCCGCGCGCACAAGACGGCGGCTGAGCGAGGGGGGGAGGCGGACTGGAAGGCCCAGGCGCAGGCGCCTCTGTTTCGCGCAAAGCGAGCTGAGCACCTGGCTGAGCTCCTCGAGGCGCGTCGCGCCCTGCTGGCTACGGGATTCCGGCAGCCAAGTGCCGCAGCGCTTCGCCGGGTCCTCGCCAAGAGCGCAGGGGCGCGCGCGATCGCGACTGTGTTGCGATACGTAAAAGCAACGCATGTGGGCGTCGACATGATGGACATCACGGTCTGTGGCGCGGTCGCGCCATACAACGCGGTACTCGGCGGAAAACTGGTTGGGCTTCTCATGGCCAGTCCTGAGGTCGCTGCCGCGTATGAGCGACGCTACCGGGGGCTGCCAAGCATCATTGCCTCGTCCATGGCGGGTCGGGCGATCCGTCGCCAACCGAGGCTTGTGTTGCTCGGCACAACCTCCCTCTACGGCGCGGCGTCAAGTCAGTACAACCGTCTAAGGATGCCGGCGACGTTCGCCGGCGGCCGTGGCGCCGACGTGCTGGCATTTATCCCTGTAGGCAAGACCGTCGGCTTCGGGTCGTTTCATTTTTCGCAGGGCACGATGAAGTTGCTGGAGATTATCCTCGCCCGACACCTACACGGACGCCCCGTGAACAGCATATTCGGGGAGGGCGTGAACCCGAAGCTCCGAAAAGTGCGCAGTGCGCTTGACCTCCTTGACCTCCCGTCCGATCTCCTGCTACAGCATGGAAGCCCACGCATCATCTACACTGTCCCTATCGCCCGTAACTTTCGAGACGTGCTAATGGGCCGCGCGTCTCGGGCGACGCGACTTGTTCCAGATCGGCCGGATGCCGGCGTGCGGATTATCGAATTCTGGCGTACCCGCTGGTTGGCGGGGCGGATTGAGAACCTGGCGGTCGTTGAAGCGGTCGCGGAGCACTCGCTAGCTTACCCGATCCGGCACGGCGCCCGTGTGACGCTCCCTACGGTTCCAGGGGAGGAGGGGCCCCTCTTCGCAGAACTAGCTTCCGCACCCGTCGCGGAAGCCGGGTCACTGAGTGTTGGGAGGCTACGGCCCAGCTCCGACCAGACAGTCTCCACCGCGGCCGCGCACCAGTCTAGGCTCGAGCCAAGTCGTACTCGGTGAAGAATTCCCTCGCGATGGCGTGTACACTGCCGTTACGGAGGCGCTCGACCGACACGGTGTACGACCGCCACTGCTCGCGCCCCTCGACGATCCGAACGAGGCCGCTGATACTGAGTGCTTCCTCCAAGACCTTGACTGCCGCGCCTGGGTCCTGGTGATACTTCTCAGCCCATGCACGGTCTCTCAGGATTCGGTCCACGACCTGCCGGAAGGCCACGCGGTCGTTGCTCGTAGCGCGCAGCACTTGTTCTAGCGTGGCGCCGTAATCATTCCAACGGCCCAACTTAGCTTGGCGGAGCAAGCCCTTATCGGGGTCGAAACAGTCGCGACACCGAAAGCGACGCGTCCGCATCGAGTACCACCATCTCCGGCTCCCAGCGCTTCTTCCGCACACCTCGCAACCGGGGTCCACCGGTTGGATCTTTCGGTTTAGCAAGTTGGCCAGCATCCACTCGTCGCCAGCTAGAATCTCCCCCATCGGTTCGACCTCAGTTTCAGGACGTCGGCTTGCGAAGTGGACAGGCGGGAGGCCTTGTCAGCCCCCGCCTGTGCCACCCAGCCCTTATTCGTCGCCCGAATTAACGCTCATGGCCATGTGCATCTCTTCGGCCATTGCGGATGCCTTATCGACTAGGCTCGCATCGGGTTTGAGACTCTCCAAAGCGTAGCGCAGCCGCTCGGACCAGGTCTGGCGCGCCGCCTTGTAGAAGGTCTCCCTCTCACCCTCCGCCCGCAATTCAGCATCGGCCAAGACGAACAACAACACTTCCAAAGCTGCACGTGTCTCGGGCGCAGCGCTGTAAATCTTCGTGTAAAACGGGTGTGCCGTGTTTAGAATCACGCGCTTTTGTTCGCCGATGGCCTTCGGCTGGTAGAATGGCCCCTCCTCCACGGCGCGGAACTCGATCTCCCACCGCCGACGTTTCGTCTGCTCCGTCACCTCTTCGATCACCTTGGCCTCAGGCTTGCCCGTGACCTCAGCGATGTCGGCGGCTACCTGCTGGAGATTCCGCTCGGCCTCCTGAACCTTTGTCGAGGAGAGTGGTGGAGTCGTTCTCGTAAACTTCTCCGAGGCCTCCATCGCGGTGGCCGAGGGCCGGGGCTCCTCCTTGCCTGCCAGGTTCTCGTATTGCGCCTCTAGCGCCTTCTGCATCTCCTCGAACTCGGCACGCATGCTCTTCACCAGTGCGCGGAGGTCGCCGCCATTCTGGCCGGGATTTTCGAGCTTTTCCCACATCTCATCGTCAATGACGATCTGCTGCTTCGATGTGGTGATACCGAAGAACTCATCGAGTACCGGGTCGAAGTTGATTTCGATTTTGATGTTCGCGTCGTAGTTCTGAAACTTCGTCCAACGCGGAGAAATACAATCGACTTGACGGCCCTCGCGGCATACCATCAAGCCGTTGTAGGACCTCATTACATCCCACCTGCCTCGCAGCAGCTTGCTACCAGGCCTGTAGTCCTTTGGGTTTGTCAACTGAAAGTTTGGCGGCAGCACGGAGGCACGGATTGTGACGACACCGTGCCGTCCGTCCGCCGTCTCGACCTCAAAGGCCCGAGCATCGACTCGGTTCGCCCGGATGGTGTTCTCATCGTAGTAGCGGGCGTGCTCCATCTGGAACAGTGGATCAACAGGTTCAACACCCACGCCGTTTACGGAGATTCGGCGGCTCGGAATCCAGTGCCGATAGATCGTCCCGAACAGCTGCAGGAGCTTTTGCTCGAGGCTCTTGACCGTGATCCACCCCTGCAGCCGCCGAAGACGATCCAGATCCTCCAACACGATGACTGTGCCGCTGGCGAGTTCGCTGACATTCGAGCCGATCCAGGTCGGAAGCGTGGCTGGCCGGGCCGTAAGGAGCTTCTCAGTCTTAGCCTGGTCGTGCGCCGCGTCCGCGAGTTGCTCGATGTCTACGGTTACCCCATGCCAGCGGGACCCAGCTGCCTTTGCGTACACCGTGTATCGCTTTGCCAAGCTCACTGCCGCACTAGGAAGCCCATACCCATATCGCCCAAAGCCTGTGCGATCATCTTCGCGATCTGTTCCGCCCCACATCACCGCGTAGGTGATCATCTCAGGAATCATGCCGGCACCGTTATCTACAACGGCGAGATAGTCGGGCTTTGCCTGACTCGAGTTCTCCGGCTTATAGCCGAAGAGTACTGACACGTCGGTGGCGGTGGCCTGTATGGAATTGTCGATGAGCTCAGCAAGCGACCACGCAGGGCTCTTGTACCCTAGGTCCCGAATGCCTCGCAGGAAGGCATCGGCAAAAACGATTCCTACACTTGTGCCACGCGCTTTCTGCGCGTCTACATACCGGCGCTGCCGTTCGTTCGTGTCCATGGTCATGGACCGTGCAACGTTGCTTTCCATTGGTGCCTCCTGTTTGGCTGGCCGCGTTCTTTGCAGCCAGTGTTTTATCGCCCCCGTGTCTGCGATTGGTCCGGAGGTGAGGGCCTGCCTCCGCACCGCTTTCTTGTAGTGCTTCCTTATGCGACGAGTTCGACTAAATCGATCTTGCCCCTCGAGAGTAGCTGAGCGTGAAGCTGAGCAATGCGGGACTGACTTACCCCCATAATCTGTGCGGCTTCGGTCTGGCTGAAGCCCTGGCGGTAGAGGAGCTCGTAAACCTGGGCGAGCCTTTCGGGCAAGCCCCGAACCCATTCCCCGACCAGGTTGGTGTTGCTGAACGGATCTGCCTCGAAGCCGGGTCCGTCAAAATCCTCATCGTCAAGCGAAACGAAATCCGGCCGGATGTCTGAAATTGGGCTCGACTTTATGCACTCACGCACCATAGCGCGCTTGATAGCGCGGCGAGCGTAGTGACTGAAGTTGCCCAGGGTAGGCTTGAAGTGGCCCATGGCGCGCCAGAGCGCGATGAGACCGGCCTGCTCAAGGTCTCGTGCTTTGCACCAAGGTTTCGCCAGGGCACTAGCTGAAGCGCTGATTTCCGCTTTCCATTGTTGGACTAGAACGTCGAAGGGAAGGAGCGCACGGCTGGCCGTGGCCCCGTTACCAACGGCGGAAGAAACGGAATAGGACGATGATTCTGCGGCAGATGTGGACATAAGAAAGCCCCCTCACGTTGAGCGCCGGTTGGCGCACTGCTCATTGCCCCGGACCATCCGGGTTCGAGCAGGAGGAGGCTCTGCCTCTAGGCTTGGTTTCACGACCTTTGCCGGGAGCCCCTATTTTGGGAGCTCGGTGAGGGCGGAAACTCCGCCTGCTATTCCAACACACCTGTCTACTACTTCAATATACCCGTCATCGAATAGAAATATTAGCCCAGTTGGAAGTTCTTTCACCGCAACTTGTTGCGCGAATCGCCGGAGGAGCTCTGCCGACACGCGCTGAACAGGCAAGATGAGATTTTAGGCCACGCCAACCGGCCGGACGAAGGACTGCAACGAAGGCAAACGTCAGCTGCCGCGGTATCGGGAGACCCGAGCGGGCTTATGCGTGAGCTAGCGGGCCAGCGTTAATACACGGGAACCGAGAACGACTTCCTCGATCGTCTGGGGGTCCGGCTGCTGGTAGCACCGCAGCAGCGTGCTCGTATCCTTCCACCCGCCAGCGTAGGCGACGTCCTTCAAGCTAAGGTGCTTGCGTTTACTCGCCCACGCGCGCCGGAACGGGTGCCACACGCCGCCTCGGAGGGGTTCGAGTCCCGCCAGCCGTTCCGCTTGATGCAGCCAGAAAGCCGCGAGGTGTCGCGACACGGGGTGAGTTGGATCGTTGGCTGCGGGGAAGAGTAGTGCGTCGCCCACGGCCGGGCGCCGGCGGCGCGCAGCTTCCAGCGCTTCGCGCACCTGCGGCGTGACGGGGACCACCCAGTCCTGGCCGATCTTGTCGTGCTCCGCGCGCCAGCGAATCGTTCCATGCGCGCCAGCATCCGGGTTCCAATCGCTCCAGCGGAGCGCGAGAATGGCCCCGACGCGCCGGCCCGTGCCCTCCGCGAGGACGAGCAGCTCCGGGAGGTACGAGCGTATCGGTTGCCCGTCGGCGTCGAGCATCATGATGCGGTCGGCCACGGCCAGGAGCTGCTCGAACCGCGCGGTGTCGGCGACCGGGCGGCGCGGGTTCTTCTCCACGGGGAGGGGGAGGCCATGCGTTGGGTCTGCCTCGAGTAGGAACGCACCGCTCGTGGTGCGGTAGCTTGCTCCGAAGCGACAGGCCTGGCGCAGCAGCTTGAGCGCGTGGGCGGCCGTCCGGGGGCGCACGGGCTGGCGCTTCTTGGGATTGAGCAGTCGGCGCCCGCGGCCATCAATCTCGCCGGTCTGGCGCGCCGCGATAAACGCGTTCCACTCCCGCAACCCGAACTTCGAGATGACGAACCGCTCCCCCAGGAATGCGCGCCACGCCGCAAGGCCGCGGCGCATCTCGTCGCGCGTCGCCGGGCGCGCGCGATCCACGACCTCGTACTCGAACAGGGCGAACAGCAGCCCGACGGTGGTCTGTGCAGCGGGCGCCGTCCCCTGGATTAGGCGGTTCGACAGCTCCAGGGCCTGTCGTTTCGCCTGGGCCACGTGGTCCGGCAGCAGGTCGCCCGCGGCATCGCGCACGCGGAAGCCCAGGGCGCGCTTCCGCCGGCCGCGGAGGGCGCGGTCGTAAACGTATAGGTAGACTGGCCCGCCGGGCACGCGCTCCCGGGCCGTCACGCGCACGCCCAGCGGGCCGACGGTGCAGCTCCAAAGCTTGCTCGACCGCAGCTTGGTCATGTTAAGCGAGCGGGTCAGACCCACTCGGAAAAAGCGCGGCGCTTGATTTCCCGCACAAGTAATTCCCCCCTACCGGCGCCTAGCCAGGACCTTGCCCGCGAGCTCCTCAACGGCGTCGACGGGACGCGGGACCCCCGGCCGACGGGGGAGGTCAGCCCGCCGTATGCGGATCTGTGCCTCGAGTTCGGGGGAGCGGCGGTCCGGCAGCCGTCCCTCCCGCACCAGCTCCCTGAGTCGGTCCGCGCTGTAGCCGGACTCGGTGCTTGCCTCGGCAACGGTGAGTTCCGCTAGCCACCACCTGCGAAACTCGACGTCGAGCTCGTGGGCGATATACCGGCAGGTGCTAGCTGCCTCGGCCGCCCCGTGGCTGCTTAGGAGCTCCGCCCTCGCCCGAAGCCCCGCGAGGAACTCGCTGACGAACGTGTCCTGACTCACAGTTCACCGTCCGCCGCATCATTCCCAGCTCCGTCGTCCTTCGGCTCCGCCCGTTGCCAAGAAGCGTCCGGACCGTCCAAAGCGTCCGGATCGGCGCCCGCAGCGCCATGGGGCGGGACGCTGCGGACGATCTGGACGCCATCCCGCGGAATGAGACGCAGCGAGATCATGCGCCGCCGGTCCCGCGTGGCAGCGCGCTCGAACTCGACCGCGATTCCAGCAGCCCGCAGGAGCGGCTGCATGCGATGGATCCAGTTCGTGAGTCGCATCACCGTGCTCGGCCACGCGCGCTCCCGCATCGTAGCGAAGGGTGGGCGATGACTGAGCACGTCGAGGAGGTCCGTGGTGGTCCCGCGCCACGAGCCGAGAGCGGCGAGCTCCCGGACCGCCTGGGCTACGGGGTCGGCCTCGATGACGGACTCGATGGCCTCCTGCTGGTTGCGTCCATAGGCAGCCGCGAACTCCCCGGGCTGCAAGCCGAGGCCCGGCTCTGCTGCGGTGGCCCACCGGGCGAAATCCACGAGGCGAGGAGGTGCGACGAGTTTTACGCGGTCGACATTACCTAGCGCGGCGCTCGCCGCGCTGTAGAGGGCGCCCAGGAGCCGGGGGAGGGCGGTCTCGAACTCGCGCCAAAATGTCTCTTCGTCACGGCGCTCCCTCTCAGGTACGGGCGGCAGGGTAAGGATGACGGCCCGATCGCGCAGGTCGTGCCGCACCGCTAACTCCCCGATGCCGTTGAGCACAATTGGCCGCTCGGCCACCAGGAAGACCTGATCGTGGTCAGAGTACAGTTTGCGCGTCGCGAAGCCCGAGCCGGTTGCGAGGCGGCAAAGGGCGTCCGACAGTTCGGCGGACAACCCTGACAGGTTGTCAAAGATCGACGCCCAGCTCGCGCTGGCCCCGATCATGAGGTCCTGTTCCGTGCGCGGTAGCGATCGGAGGGGAGCGACGGATGGGTCGACGATCTTCCGGACGATGCGACTCAGCGTGCTCTTGGCCGAACCCTGCTGCCCCTGGAGTATCAGGATCGGATACGGGCCTTTGGGACGAATGGCCATCACGAGCCAGCCGAGGAGCATCGCCCCCGCATCGGCATCGGGCAGGTTGGTAAACGGTCGCAGGTCTGCCAGGGTGCCGTCCCCCACGGGCCGCGGCAACGGGGCGATCCCCTCGGGTCGGTGGAACCGAACCCGCGGGCTGCTGGTCAGCTGCCACCCCTCCGGAGTGATCTCTACGGCCTCGCCGAGGTCGTTCGCCAGGTCAACGTAGATTGCGCCCTCCGTCCCGGCGACGCGCACGAATACCGGATACTCGGGTCCGTCGAACTGCGCCCTGGCTTCGAGCTCGCGGATAACGCCATCCAGGGCCTGGGGAGAGGGCGGTCGGCGCTCCAATTGGTAGAACGCATGGCGCAGCCAGAGCTCGAAGGCTGCGCTCCGAACCGGTACGTTGATGTGGCGCTCGTCGATCTGAACCGTCGCATATGCCTCTTGGCGCGGGGTGTGAAACAACTCCGCTCCCTCCGCAATCTCGACGAGGCGGTCCGCGTGAGTCTGAGCTGACTGCCCTGGCGCCGGCGCCAGTGGGGCGGCTGACTCGTCGGGTGGTGGCGCGGTGCTTTCGCCCTGAGCGACTTCTGAATCTGGCCGCCGTGTTCGGGGTGGTCTTCCGTGTCCGACGGCTGACTCCGGCACCTTCTCGCGCCGTACGCGGCCTGCCTCCCGCGTCTCGATGCTCGCAACGACCCGGAGCACCTCGTCCTCGGGCAGCGGCGGCTGAAAGTGCGCGCTGTTGTCGGCGAGCGATCGCTTGCGCAGTCGGTCGCCCCGAAAGCCTTTCCGTACCAGGTGTCCGACGAGGCGGGCCATGGTGTCGTTCCGCTGCCCTTCGGGCACGCCCTGCGCCACGATCGCTTCGACGTTCCGGGGCCGCGGCCTTCTGTCGCGCTCCTCCGGGCCCCTCTCCTCACGGAGGGAGCCCAAGGCTTCGGGCGGGAGGTGAGCTGGGGTGCCCCGCCACCCAATGCGCTCCGGGTCCCAGGTGTACGGTCGCCCCGAGGAATGGACCGAGGGTGGGGCGACGACAAAGCCTCCGTCGCCCCGGATGTCAATCCCCCCTTTGCCCGCGAAGTTCGGAATCTTGATCACGCCGTCGGGGTACGCGTAATAGAGGTGCCGACCGCCCCCACCGGATAGCGCCACGACCTGGGTTGGGTACTCGGTGAGAAAGGCTTCGGCCGACCCACCTCGTGCCGGGTCCTCATCCACGACGACGACGTTGCTACGCTGGCCCGTGGCGATCCCGACGTTCGCGTCGGGCCATTGCGTCCACCAGTGCGCAATCTGTTTCGGGTCCGTCGTGGCCTCATTGCCCCAATCCTTGACACGCGGGTGCTTGCCGACGCTCTCACACTCGGGACTCCCACACGAGCACCTGCCGTCCTGCACAGAGTGCACGGGTAGTACCTTGAGTTTCTTGCGGGCGTAGAAGAGGGCGGCGTTCAGGAGCGGGTTCTCTAGCGGCGTCATCGTGTTCTCCGAAATCGGGTAGCAAAAAGCCCCGCCTGTGCGGGGCGTCACCCTTATATCCGCCGAAAACCGCGAAACGTGGGGGACTATCGCAAGTCGAGGTGCGGACGGAGCTTCAGGCGCGCTCCGGACCAGTACCCGCGGGCCGTTGCAGCGTCGATACCCTCCTCTGCAGCCCAGTCGGCGAGCGGTCTGCCGGCCGCGACGGCCTGGCATACTTGGCGCTCACGCGTGGTGAGGCCGGCGCTCCGCATCGCCACATCGAGCGTAGCAGCTAATTCCACCCGCTCCGCCCAAGCTGGCGTGATGTCAGCGCGGGGGCCTACTTGCCCCGGGTCAGTCGCGGTTGCTGGGCCGCGTAGGCTCTGCTCACGACGCTTGGAAAGGTCCTCCCCGAGGTCCTGGGCGAGCAGCCGGAAGAACGCTTTTCGGAGTTCGGCGTATGCGCGCTTTGCCGGTGCCGTGATGGTCATTGTCAGCGCGAGCGCGGCGTTGTGTTGGCGGAGTTCCCGGTCTTCCTCCTGGATTGTGTGACCGTGACGTGCGGCACGAGCTCGCAGCACCGGTGCGAGTATTCGCCGCTTTTGGGGATGCAGGCGCCCGAGGAAGCGGCCGCCCGTGAGCTTCACCAGCGCATAGCGTCGGGCATCATCCTTCATCCGGGAGTCGAGCACGACAAACGCCGACCCCTTCACCACACCCGCGACGAGTCCTGCCTCGACTGTCGCGTCAAGGTCGACGACGCTACCCCACGGCGGGTCCCAGGAGGGGTCGGACCAAAGTTCGTAGATGCGCGCGAGCCAGGTCTGCACCACCTCGCGGTCATGCCGCCCTGGCGCGCAATACACGAACACTCTCCGCTCGCCGTCCCGACCGTCGACGGTCGGGACCGTCAAGGGATAACAATGGCAGCGCGATCCATCCTCGCGAATCCACGGCAAAGGAATAAGCGGATACGGCGCCGCCGCGGAACTGGAGTCTCCTGATTGCTGCGCCTGCATTGTTCGCCCCTATGGCTGCCTGACGTTCCCGAGCACCGAATCGTGCCTCACTGGCGCCATCGCCTCACGGCCGGTGTGTAGGCGTAACCTACCGCCGGCGCCGCGCGACGAAGTAGGTAAGGGGCTTCCCGTACAGCTTCGCCAGGTCGGCTAGTTCGATGACATCAACCCTGCGCTCGCCCGCCTCACACTTTGAAATGAAGGACTGAGGCTTCCCGAGCTTTATCGCAGCTGCGGCTTGCGTCAGCCCAGCTTTTAGCCGGGCGGCTCTCAACCGCCTCAGGAACTCTTTGTACTGCGGGGTGTGAGTCGAGCGCATGGCGGTCCGGTGTTGGCCCTTCCGGCCGCCATAGGGTCACATCCCCTAGTGGCATAACCCAAATCAGGATATTCATCTTAGAGGACGCACGTCGGAGCGTCCAACCGATCCGTTGCGGCACACAGGTGCGAGACTGGAGTACAAGGGCGTGCGGGACGACTGGTATGGGGACAAACGGGACCTCGTCAAGTGGGGCGTCCTATTCCATCTCGCTCGGCACTACCGCGTTCGCGCCATCATTCAAGTCCCATTCCTGCGAGCCCGGATAACAGAGGGCCCGTGGCTCGAATCGAATCGTCGACGATGGTTGATTGCAGCCGAGGTCTGGTTGCACTTCCGCAATCTGCTCGACATCCGACGGCTTGGACGGCGTTGCCGCCTGGCGATCGATGTCCTCGACACGCGTTTCGACCCCCTGACGAGGAAGAGTTACATAGGCGAGGTGGTTAGGCAGCTCGGGACCTACGAGATGCAGAAGATCGTTCTGCTCGATCCTGATACAGGCCTCGAGCCGAGAAGACGAACGGGATCGCACGTGGGACTTGATGAGGTCGCCGCTGTATGGCGGACCCTGGCATCAGGCGACTGGCTTGTGCTCTATCAGCACGCACGGCGTGTGAAAGGCTGGCGCGGCGGGGCACGCGAGACGTTTGCGCGCGCCTGCAGGGTTGAGGTTGCCCGCGTTCGCTCATTTTGGTCGACGTCAGCTTCCGACGTTGTTCTGTTCGCGCTCCTGAAACGCTAGGCTGCCAGTTAGCGGAGCGTCCGCGGCGGGAACTCGTCGCCTCCCTTTCCATGTCCCCTACCTAGTGGAGATGCTGGGTCTCAGTGTGGGTCCGTCGTTAGGCGGGAAGGGCCTTTCGATGTGGCGCTAACGGTGTCTTCTCCCAGCTTCGCCGCCGGGAAGCGGGGGAATTGGCGCAGTTCTACTGAATACGGGCCTCTCTCTGGATCAGGAGAGTCCTGGTTCGAGCCCAGGAGGGGCAACTTGAAAGCCGCTCGGCGTTGGCCGGCGGCTTGCTTCGTTGCCCCTCCTGCGTCTTA
>JACXTT010004171.1_pt1 | contig 21600 bp, 16 predicted proteins | sample 9270951 | NCBI WGS metagenome assembly JACXTT01 (sample SAMN15532306, study PRJNA645909) | rock metagenome | isolation source: weathered quartz diorite | place: Puerto Rico | collected 2017-06-21
GAGCAGCTGGTTACCGAGGCCATCCGCAAAACCTTTGCCGGCCTTATTGAAATCAATAAGCTGGAACGCCGGCCGGCTTCGCTCGATAAGCTCTGCATTGGCGTAAAATGCGGCGGCAGCGACGGTTTCAGCGGCATCTCTGCCAACCCCGCCGTGGGCCATTGCTCCGACCTGGTGGCGGCACTGGGCGGGCAGGTACTGCTGGCCGAGTTTCCCGAACTCTGCGGCGTGGAGCAGGAGCTGATAGATCGTTCGGTGGACGAGCCCACGGCCAAAAAATTCATTCACCTCATGAAGAGCTATGATGAAATAGCGCATCGCGTAGGCTCGGGTTTTCACATGAACCCATCGCCGGGCAATATCAAAGACGGGTTGATTACCGATGCCATCAAATCGGCCGGTGCGGCCCGCAAGGGAGGTACATCACCGGTAGTGGATGTGCTGGATTATACCGAACCGGCTACCAAACCCGGCCTCAGCCTGGTATGCACCCCCGGCAACGATGTGGAAGCTACCACCGGCAAAGCGGCATCGGGCGCCACCCTTATTTTATTTACCACCGGCCTCGGCACGCCTACCGGCAATCCCGTGAGCCCCACCATTAAAATAGCCACCAATTCGGCCCTTACCAAACGAATGGGGGATATAATAGACATTGATACCGGTCCCATTATCCGTGGAGAAAAAACCATTGAACAGATGGGAGAGGAGATACTGGAATACTGTATCAAAGCCGCCAGCGGTGAAGTGATTCCAAAGGCCGTGCAACTAAACCAGGATGATTTTATACCGTGGAAACGGGGGGTTAGTTTGTAGTTGGTAGTTGATAGTTCATAGATGGCGGCCTTCCCTGCCATTTGCCAATCAGGAACTATCAACTACAAACCGGGACTACGACTGAAAGACTATCAACTATCAACTGTGAACTATCAACTATAAAAGAAGTCGCATGAAAAAATTCCTCGATGAAAATTTTTTGCTGCAAACCAAAACGGCGCAAAAACTCTACCATGAGTATGCCAAAGGCATGCCCATCATCGATTACCATTGCCATTTGCCCCAGCAGCAGATAGCAGAAGACCGGCAGTTTGAAAACCTGGCGCAGATATGGCTGTACGGCGACCATTACAAATGGCGCGCCATGCGCACCAACGGCGTGGACGAAAGCTTTTGCACCGGTACGAAGAAGGACTGGGAGAAGTTTAAAAAATGGGCCGAAACGGTGCCGTATACCCTCCGCAACCCGCTATATCACTGGACGCACCTGGAATTGCAGCGGTATTTTGACGTGCATGATATTCTCGACGGGCAGTCGGCCAAAAAGATTTACGATGAATGCTCCGCCAAACTGCAAACGCCGGAATACTCCGTGCGCAGCCTGCTGCGTAAAATGAACGTGGCCACCATCTGCACTACCGACGACCCGGTAGATACGCTGGAATACCATACACAGCTGAAGCAAACGGGTTTTGAAATACCGGTACTGCCGGCTTTCCGGCCCGACAATGCGATGAATGTAGATAACCCCGAGAATTTCAACGCCTATATCAAACGCCTGGAAGGAGCTACCAATATTTCTATTTCCAGCTTCAACGACTACCTGTTTGCGCTGGAAAACCGCCATGACTTTTTTGCGGCGGCAGGCTGCAGCGTATCCGACCACGGCCTGGAAGAAATCTATGCCGAAGAATTTACCGGTTCGGAAGTAGAAAGCATTTTCAGCAAGGTACATGGGGGCAAGGCGCTGAACGACCTGGAACGCCGCAAGTTTAAATCGGCCATGCTGGTGCATTTTGCGGAATGGGATTGGGAAAAAGGCTGGGTGCAGCAATACCACCTGGGCGCATTGCGCAATAATAATACCCGGAGGTTGAGCCAGCTGGGTGCTGATACCGGCTGGGATTCCATCGGCGATTTTTCGCAGGGCAGGACGCTGGCGCGGTTCCTGAACCGGCTGGATAGAGAAGACAAACTCACCAAGACCATTTTATACAACCTGAACCCTGCTGATAATGAACTGATGGCTACCATGATCGGCAATTTCAATGATGGTTCGGTAGCTGGCAAAATACAGTTTGGCGCCGCCTGGTGGTTCCTGGATCAGAAAGACGGCATGATAAAGCAAATGAACGCCCTTTCCAATATGGGACTGCTGAGCCGCTTTGTGGGCATGCTCACCGATTCGCGCAGCTTTCTTTCTTATCCCCGTCATGAATATTTCCGGCGCATACTCTGCAATCTTTTTGGCGAGGAAGTGGAAAACGGCGAGCTGCCCAACGATATCGAGTGGATTGGTAAGGTGGTAAAAGACATTTGCTACAACAATGCCAAAGAATACTTTAACTTTCAGCCCGCCGCATCGCTGGCGCAGGTGCAGGCATAAGCCTGTGCTAAACAGGGGCCGTTTTTTTTAGCAGATAGCTTTTGAATATCAGCCTGTACCTTCGCAGGCAAATATGTAAATATCGTATGGATCTATTCAATCTTTCAGGTAAAACGGCATTGGTAACGGGCTGCAACAGGGGTATCGGTAAAGCCATGGCCATTGGCCTGGCAGAAGCAGGGGCCGATATCATCGGCGTATCGGGCTCACTGGCGCCGCAGGGCAGCGAAGTGGAAAAAGCCGTATTGGCCGCGGGCCGTTCGTTTAAAGCCTACCAGGCCGACCTGTCGGACCGAGATGCGCTTTACGTCTTCATCAAAAAAGTACTGGCAGAGAACAAGGCTATCGATATTTTGATTAATAACGCGGGCACCATTATGCGCAAACCCGCAGCCGAGCATCCCGATGAGTACTGGGATAAGGTACTGTCCATTAACCTCGACGCCCCGTTTATACTGGCCCGCGAATTTGGCAAGCACATGTTGCAGCGCGGAAGCGGTAAGATTATTTTTACCTGCTCGCTGCTCAGCTTCCAGGGCGGTATTACCGTGCCGGGCTATGCCGCCAGCAAAGGTGCGCTCAGCAGCCTGGTAAAGGCGCTGGCCAACGAATGGGCTTCCAAGGGCATTAATGTAAACGGCATTGCACCGGGCTATATCGCCACCGATAATACCGAAGCCCTGCGCAACGACGAAGAAAGAAGCAAGTCCATCATGAGCCGTATACCCGCCGGCCGCTGGGGTGAACCGGAAGACTTTAAAGGCGCCACCGTTTTTCTTGCCTCCAAAGCCGCCGATTATGTACACGGCACCATCGTGGTGGTAGACGGCGGATGGATGGGGAGATAGGGAGACCTCAGACTTCAAAAAAACAACCATGCAGATACGATTTCAGAACAGCCCGAAGGAAACCAGCCAGATGAGCACGCAGGAACTGCGGAGTAATTTTTTAGTGGAAAAACTGGTAGAAGCCGATAAGCTGAACTACGTGTATTCCCACTACGAGCGGATGATCATCGGCGGGGCGAAGCCCGTAACGAAAATGCTCACCCTGGAAAATCATCCCGAGCTGCGTTCGGACTATTTCCTGGAAAGAAGGGAACTGGGCATTATCAATGTAGGTGGCGATGGTACGGTGCTGGCAGACGGCACTACCTTTTCGCTGGCCAAATTAAGCTGTGTATACCTGGGCAAGGGCACAAAAGAAGTGCAGTTCCAGAGCCACGATAAAAATAACCCGGCCATTTTCTTTTTACTGTCGGCCCCTGCGCACCAAAGCTATCCCAATAAAAAAATGGCCAAGGAAGAAGCCTCACCGGTAGCCCTGGGCGAGGTAGCCACCGCCAACCAGCGCACCATTTATAAATACATTCACCTGGATGGTATTAAAAGCTGCCAGCTGGTTATGGGCCTCACGGTGCTCAACAACGGCAGCGTATGGAATACCATGCCATCGCACACGCATACCCGCCGCAGCGAAGTGTATTTTTATTTTGATGTGCCCGAACAGCACCGCGTGTTCCATTTTATGGGCGAACCCACCGAAACCAGGCACCTGGTGGTGGCCAGCCAGGAAGCTATTATATCCCCGCCCTGGGGCATCCACTCCGGCAGCGGCACCGCCAATTACTCCTTTATCTGGGGCATGGCAGGTGAAAACCTGGTGTTTACAGATATGGATGCGGTTCCCATCGGGGGACTGAAATAGGCCCGGTAGGGCTGTAAACTACAGTCCGGGAGCAAAACAGCTCCCGGCCGGCCATCAGGAATCTACCTATTCAGGCGCCCGGCATCCACAGGCGGCGCGGGCGTTAAAAAATACTTTCCGGGCCTTTCGCCGCCCCCTCCCTCATATCCAGTCTGTTACATATTTGCTTTACCTCTAAAGGGGACAACCCCCTTTCCCATAGCGGCACTTACAGGGCTTTCCCTGTAATTTAAATAGCGAAATTGCGTTATATTAAATGATTTTACTTAGTGTTCCCGGGCTAAACAAACCGAATCCTGTTTAGTACCGTATCATATTAAGATTGTATTGAGAAACCTAATCCTGTTTAAAAAGAGACAAGCGTCTCAAAATCTGGGCTATGAAGACCGCAATGCTATGGCGAAGCTATAAATTGCTCCTGCTGGGTGCCTTGCTCTTATCCGCGCCATGCTGGGTAAGCGGCCAGCTCAACTATTCTTTCACTCCCATTTACGGCACTTTCGATACCATTACCGGCGCAACGATGATCATGCCCGACAGCACCGACGAAGCCCTTTCAGCCCCCATCAATATCGGTTTCCCGTTTTCCTTTGCCTGTAACGCCTATACGCAATTTATGGTGAGTTCCAATGGCTGGATGAGCCTGGGCGCAGCTGCTACCGGCCCCATGCCGGTAAATAATCTTGCCACCACCGGCCAGGGGCCTATTCTTGCACCGCTCTGGGACGACCTGGCGGTATCGGGCGATAGCATGGGCAATATAAGCTATGCCATTACGGGTACGGCCCCCAACCGGGTTATGACGGTGCAATGGCTGTACATGAAATGGGGTGCGCCCTCGCCGGGGCCGGTGATGTCTTTCCAGGTAAAACTGTATGAAACCACTAATATCATTGAATTTGTGTACCAGCGCGAGGCCTTTACCATCTGGTATGGTTCAGCTTCTATCGGCATCAGCGGGGGCACTATCCCTACCGATTTTTATTCAATAAACGGTTTGCCGGCCTCGCCGGTAGCCATTTATGGCATTGAAAACGATACGGTGCACACCAGGCCCCGCGGGGGACAGGTATTTCGATGGACGCCGCCCGCCATGGTCTACGACTCCGCCGTTACTACACAGGCGGGTGTGGGTACCGTACCAGCCTGTACGCTCAACAAACCGATTATCGGTGTGCAAATTACTACCGACTGGTGCGATAACGCCACCCTGCTCACCCAGCTTTATATGAGCATGGCCGGCTCTACCATTCCCGGCACCAGCACCAGCGATGTAACAGCAATACACATATACTATACCGGCAGTTCGCCGGTATTTGCCCCGATCAACGAGTTTGTTCCCGGCGGCATTACACCGGCTCCCGGCACCATTATCGCCAATGGCTCGCAGGCGCTGGTACAGGGCATAAACTATTTCTGGATAGCCTACGATCTTAATGCCGCCACTGCCACGGTGGGCGATGCATTGGATGCCCGTTGCACGGGGTTAAGGGTAGGCGGCTTTGCAAAGACGCCGGTGGTAACCAACCCGGCCGGTAAATGCATCATTACCAAATGTGGCGCTGCGCCCGGTGGCGTGGGCGGCATGGCGTTTTGGATAGAAGGAACGGCTGGCACTTCGGCCACGGTGGACGGTACACCGCTCTCAGGCTGGAACGACCAGTCGGGCAACAGCCGCAATGCCGTTTCACCCACCGTATCCAACAGCCCGCGGTACAACGACAACAGCACAGATAATATCAACTTCAATCCCCAGGTGTATTTTGACGATGCTTCGCAAAATGCGGCCATTGCCAGTTTTATGGACATTCCCGGCAATGGCATTCTTGCAGCCGGGGATAACGCCTACGAAGTATATGCCCTGGTAAAACCCGGGCCCGACAACCTGGTTACGCCCGGTAAATTCCTGTTTGCCGGTACCGCGGGCCTCAACAATTTCAATGCCTTTGGCGTGCAGGGCACCAATGCCCTGGGCGATATATGGGATATGAACGATCTTACGGCCAACAATACCTGGACCATCAATTACCCGGCATTGGCCACATTCGATTACAATGCCATACAGCGTCAGTTGTTTGTAAGTGGCGCTTCCGCCGGCACACTGGCAGGCAACGGCCGTAATTCGGCCGATATAAACGATGCGCTGGGATGCCAGCGTGCGGCTTTAGCAGAGTTTTACAACGGCGGCATAGCGGAAATTGTTACCTACCCCAATACCTCGCATACCGTGGCGTTGCGAAACAGGGTAGAGAGCTACCTGGGCATAAAATACGGTGTTACGCTGCAGCATAATTATGTATCGTCTGCCGCCGCTACGGTATGGAACCTGGCGCAGGACCCGGCGTATAATACCAATATTATAGGAATTGCGCGGGATGACAACAGCGCCCTCCTGCAAAAGCAATCCAAAAGCACTTCAACGGCAGCCGATTTGCTCACACTGTACATTGGCCCGTCCAAAATGGTGAACCAGTTCAACAATGGCGGCACGTTTACAGCCGGCGACCAGTCTTTTTTTATGGCGGCCGATAACAACGCCAAGTTTTTATTTTCCGTTCCTTCTATGACGGCCGAAAAGCCGCCGGGCATCTGTTGTCGCCTGCAACGGGAATGGCTCTCGCAAAAAAACAATTTCACTAATACCGACCTTACGCTTGAATTTGATTTTAACGTGGTCACCCCCGGTTATGCACCGCTGAACCCGGCCGATTTACGGTTGCTGGTAGACGATGACGGTGATTTTACCAATGCGCTTATACTCGCTCCGCCGGCAATTACCATTTCGGTAGCAGCCAGCGTGGTTACAGTGGTAGTGCCTGCATCCAACTTTACCGCCACGCCTTATTTTACGCTGGCATCGGTATCGCTCGCTACCACGCTGCCGGTAGAGGTAAGCGATTTTGCGGCTGCCTGCAGAAACAATACAGTGCAGTTGCAGTGGACCAAGCGCTCGGGCGCAGCCAATAGCTTTATCGTTGAACGCAGTGCCGACGGCAAGGCGTTTTCGGGCATCGGCACATTGCAGGCGGAGGCCAACGGCCCGCAGACTTTTGGCTTTACCGATCCTATGCCGCCGGCGGGCTTATCGTACTACCGGTTAAAAATAACCGACCAGGGAGGAGCAACCACCTATACCGCTGCCATAAGCATGAACAGTTGCAACCCCGGCAAGCTGCTGCTGGTGACCGACCAGGCAACAGGCCGGCATACCTTATTTATGCAACTGCAGCAAAATGCCAGCATAGATATTGGCCTTTCAGACGTGCTGGGACGCCGCCTGGATATGCCCGGCTTTACCGGCCCGCGCACGCTGCCCCCCGGCGTATACCAACTGCCCGTACCCGACCACGCGGTAGCGGCAGGCATATACTTTTTATCGGTAACGATCAACGGTAATAGCAATGTGCTGCGCATGCTGCAACGCTAGCCTGTTTACCCATTTCCCGTAATACTACGAGCTGTTTTTCCCGTAAAAAAACGAATTTCTATAAGGGATAATTACTTATTTACATATTTATTTATGTATTAGTGTTTATGCGTCACGCCATGACCGTTACAGTGTGATTTTATCTCATAACTAATACTTTGTAAGTGTTTTCCTACGTTCTAGTACGTACTTTCTTGTAGATAAATCTCTAAATCCTATTATAAACTAGTCTGTGTTGCCCCTAAACGTCTTACCTATGCGAACTGTACTGAGCCGATGCTGCAATAAGTTGCTTTTAGCAGCTGTTGTGTTTTGCCTGTCAGCCCCACTTGTCAATGCCCAGCTCAACTATTCCTATGCATTGCTGACGACCCCTTATTCGGCCAACAGCGGGGGCACTGTTATTGTGCCGGCCAGTACGGACGACGGAACGTCCACGGTGCAGAATATTGGTTTTTCGTTTTCTTATAATTGCAATACCTATACGCAGTTCATGGTGAGCTCAAATGGCTGGATGGTGCTGGGCAACGGCATGACCAGTTCACTCTATACCAACGCACTGGGCACTACCGGACAGGGCCCCATACTGGCGCCGCTTTGGGACGATATGGCTACTGCTTCCACCGGCAACGTGAATTATGTATTGTCTGGCGCTGCGCCCAACCGGGTGCTGACAATAGAATGGGTGAATATGTTGTGGAATTACGCTGCGTCAGGACCGGTCATGTCTTACGAGGTGAAGCTCTATGAAACATCCAATATCGTAGACTTTGTTTATTTCCGTGTTCCCAGTGGTTCCATCAATTCCGGTTCAGCTTCTATCGGCATCAGCAGCGGAACATCCGCCACTGATTTCTATTCGGTAGATGCTGCGCTGGCCGGCGCTACTTACGGCGTTGAAACGAATAATATCAACGTACGGCCCACGGGCAATCGTACATGTCGCTGGACGCCGGTCAATATGGCGTTTACTTCCTCTACCACCGTACAGGCCAGTACGGCCACGATTTCCAAGTGCAGCATGAATCAACCGGTACTGGGTGTGCAGGTGGTAACGAGCGGCTGTACCAGCCCGATGAGCGTTACCCAGTTTCAGGTTAACATGACCGGATCTACTATACCCGGCACCAGTACCAATGATGTAACTGCTATTCATATTTATTATACAGGTACCAGCTCCGCCTTCTCAGCGGTCAATGAGTTTGTGATCGGCGGCACCACGCCGGCTGCAGGTACCATTACTATTAATGGCGCGCAAACGCTTACTGCGGGCACCAATTATTTCTGGATAGCCTACGATATAAACGGGGTATCGGCTACCGTGGGCAACTTATTAGATGGCCAATGCACGAAACTAACGGCAGGGGGTGTAGCACGAACGCCCACTGTTACTAACCCGGCAGGCACCCGCACCATTGGTGTTTGTACCGGCGCGCCGGGAGGCATTGCTACCGGTATGGCTTTTTGGGTGAAAACCACTGCGGGCACCTCTACCACGGTGGATGGTACGGCGTTGGCTACCTGGAGCGACCAGTCGGGTAACAGCCGCAATGCGGTTGCCCCCACAGGCCCCAACAGCCCCACGTATCACGATAACAGTGCGAATAATATCAACTTCAACCCGGTTGTTGATTTTAATGATGCCGCGCAAAACCCGGCGAATGCAAGTTATATGGATATCGCCAGCAACGGCATTTTGACGCCGGGCGATAACCCGTATACCGTATATGCAGTGATAAAACCCGGCGCCGATAATCTTATCACGCCCGGTAAATTCCTGTTTTCCGGGGCAAGTGGTATAAATAATTTTAATGCCTTTGATGTGCGCAGCGGTAATGCGTTTAATGATTCCTGGGATTTGGATGACCTGAGAATAAATAATACCTGGACGGTCAATTATCCAAGCCTGGCCACATTTAATTATAATGCGTCGCAGCGGGAAATGTTTATTGCAGGAGGCTCTGTTGGTACTGTAGCCGGTACCGGCCGTACTTCTTCCGATCTAAACAGTGCCCTGGGTTGCCAGCGCGCCACCGCACCTATCATTGAATTTTACCAGGGTAGTATTGCAGAAATCGTTACCTATCCAGGGGTATCGCATTCAACCGCCACCCGGAATGAAATAGAATCGTATCTCGGTATTAAATACGGCGTTACCCTGCTGCACAATTACCTGTCGGGTACCGGCACTACTGTATGGGACCTGGCAAAAGACCCCGCCTACAATACCAATATTACCGGTATTGCGCGCGATGACAACAGTGCCCTGAGCCAGAAACAATCCAAAAGCACGTCCGTTACCCAGGATATGCTCACGGTGTATATCGGGCCTTCTAAAACGGCCAACCAGGCTGCCAATACCGGCAGCTTTACCGCCGGCGATAAATCCTTTTTTATCGCGGCCAATAACAATGCTCCCTATATGTATTCCGGCGGTACCGGTTCGGAAAAACCACCCGGCATTTGCTGCCGCCTGCAACGCGAATGGCTGTCGCAGCAGTCCAATTTTACTAATACGGATTTAAAGCTGGAATTTGATTTCAGTGTTATAACGCCGGGGTATACCTCGCTGAATACGGCCAATTTGCGCCTGCTGGTAGATGCCGACGGTGATTTTACCAATGCCACCATACTCAATACGCCCACCATTACCATTAATGTAGCGACAAGCGTGGTAACGATTACCGTGCCGGCATCCAGTCTCCTGGCCACGCCGTATTTTACGCTGGCTTCCGTATCTACTGCTACTTTGCTGCCGGTACAGCTTAGCGGGTTTAAAGGAGCCTGCAAAAACAATGTGGTGCAGCTGGACTGGACTAAGGAATCGGGTTCCGACAATAGTTTTACGGTGGAGCGTGGCAGTGATGGAAGTAATTTTTCGCCCATCGGCACCCTGCAAAGCAATACACCCGCTCCACAGGCCTATACCTGGAGCGATCCTTCACCGCTGGCAGGCAATTCGTATTACCGGTTAAAGATAACCCCCGTGGATGGACCCGTAGTGTATTCGGCGGTGGTAAATGTAAGCGGCTGCAGTCATGACAACCTGCAGGTTGCTACCGACCCGGTTACGGGCCTGTCTACCTTACTGGTGCAATTACAGCAGGATGCAAAAGTAGATATCAGCCTTAATGATATGCTGGGCCGGCAGCTGGACCTAAGCGGTCTTACGGGCCACCATGTCCTGCAGCAGGGTTATTACCGCCTGCCGGTAACCGGCGGCATCCTGGCCCGAGGGGTGTATGTGCTGACCGTGTCGGTGAATGGGAACAGGAATGTGTTCCGGGTGATACAACCTTAAAGTCAGTTGTGAGTAGTCAGTCGTTTGCCGCGAACAATCGAAGCAGGCAACTCACTACTGACTACTCACAACTCACTATATTTGCCCCATGATTCTTTGCTTCGGGGAATTATTACTGCGCATATCGCCTTCGTTAATCGGGGCGGAAGAAAAGCATCCCATGCTGCTCTTTGTGGGCGGGGCGGAAGCCAATGTGGCCACAGCCCTGGCCGGCTGGAACCTGCCCGTAAAATATATGACACTGCTGCCGGACAATTTTATGTCGCGCCACGTTATCCAATATCTTTCCGTAAAAGGCATCGATACTTCGCCCATTCTTTTTTCCGGCAAGCGCATCGGGCTGTATTACCTGGAAACGGGTGCCGATCTTAAAGGTGGCGTAGTATACGACCGCGAACGTTCTTCTTTTTCGGAACTCAAACGGGGCATGGTCAACTGGGATAGTGTTTTTGAAGGCGTGTCCTGGTTTCATTTTACCGCCATCAGTCCCGCGCTCAACGAACAGGTAGCCGACGTTTGCCTCGAAGCGCTGGAAGCGGCTTCCCGCAGGCAGATCACCATTTCGGTGGATCTCAACTATCGATCCCGGCTATGGCAATACGGCAAACAGCCGGCAGAAGTTATGCCGCAGCTGCTGCAGTACTGCGATGTGGTGATGGGAAATATATGGTCAGCCAATACATTGCTCGGTATGGCCATCGACCCGCATATACACGATAAAAAAAGTACGCAGGCCTACCTGGACCACGCCAGGGCCACTTCGCTGGAAATCATGCAGCGCTTTCCGCGCTGCCATTCGGTGGCCAATACCTTCCGGTTCGACAGCGAGGCTGAGCATATCCGCTATTATACCACGCTGTTTACCGGCGGGCAGTTCCTGCACTCGCCCGAATTTAGCTGCGTGGGGGTGGTAGACCGCTCCGGCAGCGGCGATTGCTTTATGGCCGGGCTTATTTATGGCTTTAACCGGCTGCGCCACGCGCCGCAGGAACTGCTCAACTATGCCACCGCCGCCGCCTTCGGCAAACTGCAGGAGCACGGCGATGCCACGGGGCAGGATGTACTGACGGTAGCTACAGTTTTACCTTCACCACCAGCTTCTTAATTGGTCCTTCGCCAATCATGGGCGCATGTACATCTTCGGGAAAGAAGATAGCAAACTGGCCCGCCTGTAAGCTGAAATAGGTGTCAGGGGTGTCGTTATAAAAAATAACGTCTTTTTCGGTACTGTATTCACCTTTTGGATTGGTACAGGTATTGCGTGGTTTCCAGCCTATCAGTTCGGTACCGGCCGGGCACACCTGTATATCGATATAATGGTTATGGGCTTCAAATTTGGCGTCTGCCGCCTTTACCCCGTCTTTCAGGGATACCGAAGCGTGTAGGTCGGTTCCATCTATCGGGTATTTACCCGGCTCCAGCGTTTCCAGCGGCTGGCTGGCGATATAATCAAATGCTTTGGCAAACAGCTTGTGCATGTTTTGGTATTTGCCGGCATTGGCAAGTGTATCGATGATCATGGTGCGTGTATTTTATATTATAAACGAAAGAGGTCAGAAGTATGAAGTCCGATGGCGAAGCAACCGCCCAGACTTCAGGCTTCTGACCTCAGGCTTCCTGTTTATCGTTGTACCCGTCCCGAGCCATCGCCTTTCATCAGCTCGGTTACTTCCGCCACGGTTACATGGTTAAGGTCGCCGGGAATGGTATGCTTCATGGCCGATGCAGCAACGCCAAATTCGGCGGCTTCCGGCATTTTCATGCCCGATACCAGGCCGTAAATAAAGCCGCTGGCGAATGAATCGCCGCTGCCCACGCGGTCCACAATGCGTACTTCGTATTGCCTGGTATGGTAAAACCCGCTGCCGTCGTATACCAATGCGCTCCAGCCGTTGTCGGATGCGCTATGGCTTTCGCGCAGGGTGGAGGCGATGTATTTAAAGCCGAATTTGGCTTTCATCTGCTGGAATACGTCTTTATAACCGTCCAGGTTCAGCTCGCCCTTGGTCACATCCGTTCCCTTGGCTTTAAAGCCCAGGGTGGTATCGGCGTCTTCTTCGTTGCCGATGCACACGTCAACGTACTGGCAGAGTTTGGTCATTACCTCGCGGGCTTTTTCCTTCGACCATAATTTTTTACGGTAGTTGAGGTCAATGCTGGTGGTAATGCCCTTGGCTTTGGCCGCTTTCAGGGCTGCCTCGGTCAGCGCAGCCGCCTTATCGCTCAGCGCGGGGGTAATGCCCGTGGTGTGGAACCAGGAAGCGCCGTCGAGTATTTTATCAAAATCGAATTCTTTGATTTCCACGTCGGCAATGGAAGCGCCGGCGCGGTCGTATATTACTTTGGAGGCCCGCATGGCGGCGCCGGTTTCTAAAAAGTAAATGCCCAGGCGCTGGCCGCCACGGGCTACAAACTGCGTATCTACCCCATAGCGGCGCAGGTGGTTAATGGCCGCCTGGCCCAGGGAATCGGTGGGTACTTTGGTTACAAAAGTGCCGTTCAAACCATAATTGCAGAGCGCCGCCGCCACATTGGCTTCCCCGCCGCCGTAAGTGACATCAAAACTGTTGGCTTGTTCAAATCGCTGGAAACCGGGAGTAGACAGTCGCATCATGATCTCCCCCAGGGTGACAACTTTCTTTGGCATGTCGTTGAGTAGATTTTAATTTAAAATGAGTTTTAGAATTATGTTATTATCTTGAAAAATAATTCGTTCAAATGTCTTTATTATTTGGGTAAGTAACAAGCATTTAATTAAAAAACACCGGTAACGATTGCGTAAAAAAATATGCCTTAATTATGCATTTTCCAATAACATTGTTCACCGAATAAAATTAAGGATATGGACAAAAAGTCAGTACTGTTAGAATTAATCCCCAAACAGGGTGTATTACCACTGTATTTCTACAAGGACCCCGAAGTGAGCGTAGAGGTGTTGCGGGCGCTGTACAAGGCCGGCATCCGGGCGGTAGAGTACACCAACCGCGGCGAAGCCGCCCTGAAGAACTTTGAAAAAATGCGCGAAGCCTGCGATACCGAGCTGAAGGGCATGTACCTGGGTATCGGCACCATAAAAAACGGTCAGCAGGCCACGGCCTTTATCAATGCCGGCGCTGATTATATTATCTGTCCCGGGCTGGTGGAAAGCGTGGCCGAAGTGGCCGACAAGCACGATATGCTCTGGGCCCCGGGCTGTATGACCCCCACCGAAATCATCCGCGCCGAGCAGCTGGGCGCTAAGATCATCAAGCTGTTTCCGGGCAATATCCTTGGGCCTGCTTTTCTTTCGGCCATCAAAGAACTGTTTCCCGACCTCCTGTTTATGCCTACCGGCGGGGTAGACCTCGACAAAGAGAACATTGCCGGCTGGTTTAAAGCGGGCGTATGTGCCGTGGGCATGGGCAGCAAACTGATCAGCAAACCCTTACTTGAACAAAAAGACTACGCCAAAATAGAAACCCTTACCAAACAGGTGCTGGACATTATTCAGTCCATCCCCCGATAAAACCAACGCTCAATGAAGCAAGCCATAGGAAAATACAGGTGGACAATTTGCGCCCTGTTGTTCTTCTCTACTACGATTAATTATATGGACAGGCAGGTGATAGGCAGCCTGAAGCCTTTGTTCTCAAGGCCATTGTCGGAAGGCGGCCTTGGCTGGGATGGCAATGATTATGCGCTCGTTACATCCGCATTTACCGCTTTCTATGCCACTGTCACTGTTTTTGCCGGCTGGTTTATCGACAAAATCGGTACTAGGCTGGGGCTGGCGCTTTCACTAATCGTATGGTCGTTTTTTGGTATGGTGAGCGCCTTTTGTGGCGGAACGGTTATTAATCATGCTGTCGTAAGAAGCCTTTTTGGCATCGGTGAAGCGGGCAATTTTCCTGCTTCTATCAAAACCGTGGCCGAATGGTTTCCCAAAAAGGAGCGGGCGCTGGCCACTGGCATCTTTAACAGCGGTGCTAACGTCGGTGTAATGATCGCTTCCCTTGTGGTTCCGGCTGTTGCTTACAGCGTATGGTTCAACGGGCGGGTAGCCGGCTGGCAGGTGGCATTCGTTATTACGGGAGCGGTAGGTTTGATATGGCTTATTTTTTGGTTTTTACTCTACAACCCACCTTCCAAACATAAACGCATTTCCCAGGCTGAATTTGAATACATTCATAGCGACGATGCAAAAAAAGCAGACGGTAGCCTGGAAGAAGACAAAGCAAAAGTGCCCTGGTTGAAATTACTCAGTTACCGTCAAACCTGGGCTTTCTTCGTGGGCAAATTTATGACCGATGGCATCTGGTGGTTCCTGCTTTTCTGGCTGCCCGATTATATGAAAGGCCAGTTTCAAATGGAAGGCCACGCCGTTATGCTGCCTTTGTTTACCGTCTATGGAGTTGCCATTCTTGGGAGTACACTGGGCGGCGGTTTCCCGATGGTATTCATTAACAGGGGCATGGAGACCTACCGCGCACGGATGACCGCCATGTTTATCATAGCCCTGTTGCCTGTTACGCTGCTTTCCACCCAATATTTCGGCGATAAATCACATTTCGGCCACAACGCTTATATCTATTCTCTTATGGTAATATGTATCGGTGCCGCGGCCCACCAGGCATGGTCGGCCAACCTGTTTACCACGGTATCGGACATGTTCCCCAAAAAAGCAGTGGGTTCTGTGACCGGCATAGGCGGTATGGCTGGCGGGGCAGGTGGTGTACTGGTGCAACTGTTGGCGGGCAGGTTAACCACTTCTTACGGGAAAGCCCATCACATTGAAACGGCCTACGCATATATGTTTGGTGTTTGCGCCTTTTCCTATATCATTGCCTGGATAATTATGAAAACCCTCGTGCCGAAAATGAAGCCGATTGTATTGTAAGAAATAAAACAGCCTATCACTATATGAAAAATTACCTCTTCCTCTTCCTCGTCCTTGCTGCATGGTCGCTACCCGCCGTCGCCCAGCAGCCCCAATGGCAAAACCTCTTCAACGGTAAAGACCTAACGGGCTGGCGCCAGCTGAACGGCAAAGCGAAGTACGAAGTAAAAAACGGCGAGCTCATCGGCACTACCGTGCCCGATCAGCCCAATTCATTCCTCGCCACCGATAGGGAGTATGGCGATTTTATTCTTGAAGTGGAGTTTAAGGTAGACAGTCCCATGAACTCCGGTATCCAGTTTCGCAGCGAGTCCACGCCCGATTATATGAACGGCCGCGTGCACGGCTACCAGTTCGAAATAGATCCTTCGCCCCGGCGCTGGTCGGGCGGTATCTACGACGAAGCCCGGCGTTTATGGCTTTACCCGCTGGAATACAACCCCGCGGCCAAACCCGCTTTTAAAAACCACGCCTGGAATAAATACCGCCTGGAATGCATTGGCAACAGCATGCGCACCTGGGTAAACGGCGTGCCCTGTGCCAACCTGGTAGATGATATGACGCCCAAAGGGTTTATCGCCCTGCAGGTACACGCGGTAACCAAACCCGCCGATGTGGGCCTGCAAATCCGCTGGCGCAATATCCGCATTCAAACACAGCACCTCGTGCCTTCTCCGAACGACAATATATACGTGGTCAACCTGCTTCCCAATAATGTTTCGCCGCAGGAAAAAAAGAACGGCTGGCAGCTGCTCTGGGATGGCATGACTACCAATGGCTGGCGCGGCGCGTATAAAGATCATTTTCCCGAAAAGGGCTGGGAAATAAAAGACGGTGTGCTGAGCGTGCTGGGCTCCAACGGGGCTGAGGCTACCAACGGCGGCGATATCATTACCCAAAAAGAATATTCGGCCTTCGACCTGCAGTTCCAGTTTAAGATAACGGACACGGCCAACAGCGGCGTAAAATATTTTGTAACCGAATCGGAAAACAATACCGGCTCCGCCATCGGGCTGGAATACCAGGTGCTGGACGATGATAAACACCCCGATGCCAAACTTGGCGCCGGCGGAAACCGCACCATGGCCTCCCTGTACGATCTTATCCCATCCCTCAAAATACCCGCTGCCAAAAAGAAGATTGGCGAGTGGAATACCGGCCGCATTGTAGTATACCCCGACGGGCGCATAGAGCATTGGCTTAACGGCTATAAAGTGTTGGAATACCAGCGCGGCACCCAGTATTACTACGCCCTGGTGGCCCGCAGTAAATATGCCAAATGGCCCAATTTCGGCATGGCTGCCAAAGGGCATATCCTCCTGCAGGACCATGGCAATTTTGTTTCCTACCGCGACATCAAGATCAAAGAACTATAAGATGAAGTCCGGGGTCTGAAGCCCGACATCGAAGCAAACGCTCAGACCTCAGACCTCAGACCTCAGACCTCGGACCTCCGATTTCCGGAATTGAAAATTTGATGCGATATTCGCAATACCCCCTGATATACGGGCTCCCCTGCTATGTCGTTGAACATAACCTGTTTTTTAATTGATGATGATGTAGACGACCAGGATATTTTTAAATTAGCCCTGGAAGAGGTAGACCCTGCTATCCGCTGCGAACTGGCGAGCGACGGCGTGGAAGCCCTGCAAAAACTCCGCGAAGAAAAAGGCTTCTGCCCCGATTATATCTTTCTCGATTTAAACATGCCGCGGATGAACGGCAGGCAATGCCTGGCAGAAATCAGGAAACTGGATTTTCTCAGCCATACCCCGGTAGTCATTTATTCCACCTCCTCCGATTCGAAAGATATAACGGATACCAAACAGCTGGGCGCTGCCGATTATATCGTAAAGCCCAATACCGTGTCGGCCCTTGCCGATATTCTGGCGCGCTTTTTTCATATCTCCCCAAAAGCGAAGGCCTGGAAATAAACATGAAAAATATTCCACGGGAGATGGCCACGGAGCAATTTCTTTCCGGTGGCGGGAAATGGGAGAGCGCATACGGTCGAAAGACTGGAACAAGACCCCGCTCGGCGACGTGAAATACTGGCCCCGTGCACATACGGTAATGACTAAAAACGAAGGCACCTACGATGAGGCCCTGCTGATCATGGAGCGCAACGGCTATCCCGAAGAAACCTATTACACTTTTTCGTATAGCCATACGCCGAACAGATCTTTACCATCTTCCAGCGGCTCAACAACCGGCGGTTTGGCGGCACCGGTATAGGGCTGGCCCTCTGCAAAAAATAGTCGAAAACCACCACTGCATTATTACGGCCCGCAGCACCCCCGGCGAGGGGGCTGTTTTTACCATTTACCTGCCCGCCTGGGGAGCCCCTCCTTTTCCTCTTTTTTCTCTTTTGACCTCTTAGCCCCAAATTCTGGCATAACTTTTCGCATAGTAAAGAGATACCGGCCCCGGGTTTTGCCCTTCCGTTAACGCAAAAACAGCAAGCCAGATGAAACTCAAAGAAAAAATCAGGAAAGACGCCCTTTCTCCCGGCAGGGATGCCGTGAAGAAAACGGGTGCGGCTGACACCGGTTTCATTCAGCCACCCAGCCTCGAATCGTTTGTCAGTGAAACTATTCCGGCCACTGCGCCGCTGCGGGTAAAGAAAAAGAAAGCAGGTAAACATTGGTAACCCAGGTTAAAAAAAGGTCTGAAGTAGGCGCATCCGTCGAAGCATTGCTATTGAAGGGGAAGAAAAAGCCCTTTCCTGTCCCCTTTGCGCCCATACCGCGGCCGGCGAAAAGAACGGGCACGTAGTGAGCGTGGGCCGCACCGGTATAAAAAACAATCTCCTCATGCAAAAAAAAGCGCCCGTAAAAACTAAAGCAGCCGCTTCCTGGCTGCCCGCCGGTGACGATGAAGCCGTTGTGCCGGTAAACCGTCATTCCCTCACGTTTACTCATCTTAATAAACTTTACTGGCCCAAAGAAAAAATAGCGAAAAGGGATTTACTGGAATATTATCATTCCATGGCGCCCTATATCCTGCCTTATATGAAAGACCGGCCCCAGTCGCTCAGCCGCCATCCCAATGGAATAGACAAGCCCGGGTTTTACCAGAAAGAGGCGGGAAGCAAACTGCCGTCCTGGTTGTCTACGCATGCGTATTTCAGTGAGTCGGAGAAGAAAACGATCCACTTCCTGGTTTGCAAAGACGAAGCCTCGCTGCTCTACATGGCCTCGCTGGGCTGTATTGAAATGAACCCCTGGCATAGCCGGGTACAGCACCCCGGTGAGCCGGACTGGTGCGTGATTGATTTGGACCCCGATGGCAACAGCTTCGACCAGGTAATGGAAACGGCAAAGATGGTCCGGCAGGTGCTGGACAGCATCAGCGTTACCGCCTGCTGCAAAACCTCCGGCGCCACAGGTATACATATCTTCATCCCCCTGGGGGCCCGGTACAGTTACGAACAATCGCGGCTGCTGGCAAAGCTGGTGGTTACCCTGGTGCACGAACAGCTCGGTTCGTTTACCAGCCTGGAGCGTACACCCGCCAAACGCAAGGGAAAGATTTACCTGGACTTTTTGCAAAACCGCGCTATACAAACTATTGCCGCGCCATACTCCGTGCGCCCGCGGCCGGGGGCTACGGTTTCTGCTCCCCTGCACTGGGAGGAGCTGAAAAAAGGGCTGCTGCCCAAAAACTTTACCATGTTCAATATCCGGCAGCGGGTGGAAAAAGAAGGCGACCTGCTTGCGCCCGTACTTAAAAAAGGCATCAGCATGGAAAAAGCGCTTGCCGCGCTGCAGTCCCTCTCTAAATAGCAGTAGCGACAAAATAAACGCCTCCCGGAACCTGCGGGAGGCGTAAAACAGTAATGGGCCGGGTAGCAGGCTGATTAACCGGGGAATTTATTCCTCAGTTTGTTGCTGCGCCTCGTACACCCGTAACTTATTGTACAGTGTCTTACGGTCTATTTTGAGTATTTCGGCGGCTTTTGTCTTATTAAACCGTACCTGCCGCAATACATTCATAATGGTTTCATATTCTGCCTGCGAAGCCGCATTTTTAAGGTCGGGCCCGTTGTTGCTGTTTATTGTAAAGGCCATGGGCTGCATAACCGGCTCTTCTTTTTTCAGCGGTTCGTTGCCGGTAGTGGTAATTTCCCAGGGAAGGGTGCTCATTTTTATGCTGTTGCCTTGTGTAAGCAGCGCCGCCCGCCGGATAACGTTTTTAAACTCCCGGAGATTGCCGGGCCACTGGTAGCTGATAAACAGCTGCATCACTTCTTCCTCCACTCCCTCAATATGCTTGTTGAGCTCCGCACAGGCTTTTTGCATAAAAAACCGCGCAAATAAGGGAATATCTTTTTTACGTTCCCGCAGGGGAGGGATATTAATGGAAAATTCGTTGAAGCGATGGTAGAGATCTTCGCGGAACTTACCCCGCCGGTAAGCATCCTGCAGGTTTTCATTGGAAGCCACTATAATCCGTATATCCAGTTCCATTTCTTTGGTGCCGCCTACACGTTTGAACCGGCGTTCCTGTATTACCCGCAGCAGGGAAGCCTGTATTTCGGGCGAGAGATTGGCTACCTCGTCCAGGAAAAGCGTTCCCCCGTTAGCCATTTCAAAATGCCCTTCTTTTTCACCCAGCGCCCCGGTAAAAGCGCCTTTTACATGGCCAAACAACTCACTCCCTGCCAGCTCTTTGGAGAGGGTGCCGCAGTCGAGTGCAATAAAGGGCTTGTTCCGGCGGGGGCTGTATTCGTGAATGGTTTTGGCCATCACCTCTTTGCCCGTACCGCTTTCACCATACAGGATAATGCTGTAATTGGTGGGGCCCAGTAATTCTATTTGCTGGTAAAGCTCCTTGGTGGCCGGGTCCTGGCCAATCAGGAATTCGCCCGCCTGTTCCATCTTCTCCTGGCGGCGTGCGCTGGCACCGTTGCTTTCCGGACCTGCTGCGGCCATTGCTGCAGGAGCGGGTGCTGTAGTAGTATTGGCCGTGTAGGGAGCGCCCTGGCTCTCCAGTGCTTTATTAATCACGTTCAGCACTTCTTCCGGTATCAGGGGTTTGGTAATGTAATCAAATGCACCGTGTTTGATCACATCCACCGCGGTCTTGATATCCGAATAGCCGGTAATAATAATCACAATGGCCCGGGGATTGATTTCCTTGATGCGTTTCAGCACCTCGCGGCCTTCCTTATCGCCCAGCCGGTAATCGCAAAGCACCAGGTCAAACGATTCTTCCCTGAATTTGGCAATACCTTTATTACCCGTAAACGTACAATCTGTTTCAAAACCCTTGCGTTGAAGGAACTTTCCCAGCAGGCTGCACATATCCATGTCGTCGTCAATAATAAGAATACGTTTCATCATAATATTAATTATTGGCCTGTTAGTAAATTTGAAATTGGGTAAACTGCAATGCTAACCAAACAACAACATTGCCATTTTTCACGGGTTGGATTCAAGTGGGTGGAAAACGCACTAAAAACGTAATGAGTAGAATATGTTCTACAGTAAAACAATTACTATGCCTGTTTTGGCTCCTGGTTCGCCGACCGCATTCATAGCTGCTCTCAAAAATTTCCTTTGCTTCGGCCGGCTTTTGCCGTTCCCGCGTTTCCTGAGTATAATTTAATGCTTATTTAATCTTGTAGCAAATATTTCCCAATTGGCCATTTCTTTCTACGTAAACCGGCTGACCGCCGCTAAGAACTGCCTGTAAAAACGTGGTATATTAATTGAACTAATATATACAAAGCGTTCATCAACGCCTTCCTATTCCTAATGACACTAAACTTTCTTCATAGGTGACGGGTATTGGTTTTGGGTTAAAAATCCCGCCTTTTTCGGGCGGGATTCTTTTTGCCCCGTTGTCATTATTCCAGTTCAGGATTGTAATAAGGGCTGGTACGCTGGCCGGGCGGGAAAAAA
>JACXTT010004172.1_pt1 | contig 21598 bp, 17 predicted proteins | sample 9270951 | NCBI WGS metagenome assembly JACXTT01 (sample SAMN15532306, study PRJNA645909) | rock metagenome | isolation source: weathered quartz diorite | place: Puerto Rico | collected 2017-06-21
GAGTCCAAGGGCTGCAAGATCCGCAATGAGCCTGGTGAGGGTGGATCCGCTCAGTCGAAGGGAGGGGAACGAGAGGGATTGCACGACCGACAGGCTGCTCAGCAGGGGACCTGCCAGCAGCACTGCGAGGATGGCAAAGGTATAGGGCGCGATCCAGTTCCAGGCTTTCGACATAGCGACCGGGAGCGTGTGAATGAACGTCTCCTAGTGTAGCGGACGAGGTGGGGGAGTCAACGAATCGACGGAAATGCGCGAGGGTGTATCGGCGAGAGCAGTGGCTCAGGTCCTGCCGGCGGCTTCCTTGAGCGGTCTGAGTAACTTCTCGGGGACCTTTAAGCCACCGCGACCGATACCCACGTCGATATCGGGTTTGGTCAGGCCGTGAAAATCGCTGCCGCCGGTGACGAGCAGATCAAGCTTCTTGGCGAGGTCAAGATACTGATTGGTCTGCGGTTTGGTATGAGTGCTGTAATGGACTTCTATTCCACCGAGGCCGGTTTCTTTCAGCGTTGTCACAAGCGCGCGTAAGCCGTCGCCCGTCTCTTTGGTCCACATGGGATGTGCTAGGACAGGCACTCCGCCGGCTTCCTTGATCCAGGCAATCGCCTCTGCCGGCGTCGGTAGTTCGCGTGCCACATAGGCCAGTCGCCCTTCAGCCAAGTAGCGGTCGAAGGCGTCTTTCGCCGACGTCACGTAGTTCTTCTTCATGAGAAGCTGTGCAATGTGGGGGCGTCCGACCGATTCGGTGCCCGCCAGTTGGCGGACTTCCTCGTAGGTCACGTCGAGGCCGAGCGCGCGCAGCCGTTCGATTACCAGCGGATTGCGGCGATGCCGACTCGTCCGCAATGTGGCCAGCCGTCCACTGAACGTGGGGTCCTGCCAATTGAGGTAGTAGCCAAGAATGTGCAGCTCGCTCTTGCCGTTGAAGGAGCTGATTTCCACGCCCGGAATCACGTCGATACCGAATTCGGCGCCTGCGGCCGCCGCCTCAGGGATGCCGGTCACAATGTCGTGGTCGGTAATGGCCAACGCCGTGACGTGGGCTTTCGCTGCCAGTGCCAGCACATCCGCCGGCGGCAAACTACCATCTGAATGGGTCGTGTGGAGGTGCAGATCGATGCGGCTCATGGCGACTCATGAGACGAGTCGATCTTGCCCGGTTGCTGCGCGACGAGCTGTGCGGTGAAGGCGGTGCCCTGCCCGTGGCCTCCGGCATGTTCTCCTTCGTCGTAGGAGAGCACACGGAGCCGTGAAGCCAGCCGAAGCAATTCATTCTGTGCGAGACAAAATTCCCAGCGGCGCGGGTGGTGATGGCGGAAATAATTATCGATGGTGAACGTCTCGTAGATCAGCACACCATTGGGTTTCAGCGCATCGATCAGCCAGGGGAAAAGTGCGCGATGCAGATAGAACGATACGAGAATGACGTCGTAGGTATTCGCTGGGAATTCCGGTCGGTCGTCGGTGGTGCGCTCGAGATCCACACTCTTCACCGTCACGTTTGGGAAATTGCGTTGCTTGGCTGAGGCGGCGAGCATGGCCAGCTTTTCTTCGTCACGATCGATCGCGTCGACCTGAAAGCCGTGCGACGCGAGATAGAGCGCATGGCGACCGGAGCCTGCTGCGACATCGAGCGCGCGGCCCTTCGGGAGGCGATAGAGTTGCTGCGTGAGGAACAACGAGGGAGCTGAATCTGTCTGCTGCGGTTGATGTGCCATGCGGCTGCGTTCCAATTTCACGCCGACCGAGCCCGTCATCTGTGAGAGAGGAGGCGCGAGCTTTCTGAGCCAGAGGGATACCTTTGCCACGGGAAACTCCGTGAACAGCATGGCCAACACGCCTTCGGCGAACGTTTCCAGCAGTGCACAATCTTGCGTCTGCCCCAGTTCCACAATCTGCTCGGCTACCCGCGCATAATCCACGGTCTTGCTGATCTGATCAGCCGTCTCGGTCGGGGACCCTTCGCAGTCCAATTCTAGATCAATCGCCAGTGGCTGCGGTCGCCGACGCTCCGCCGGCGTGACCCCACACCGACCTTGAAATTCCAGCCGTTCGATGACCACACGATACGCCATGACCGCATTCTCAAGGATTGGATTTCTGGCTGTCAAGCAAACGAAAGATGGGGGGCAGAGGGAAGCGAGCCCCGCTGCGGTGCCTTCGAAGCGCTCGCCTGGTTCCGGCGAGTGGAAACCTCCTGGTATTCCCGTCACCGCGGTCTACTGACTGTGGCGCAGTGGTTTAGTGCCGGCTTTCCCTCTCGCCGGAGCTGCGTCGGGCCAATCGCTTCTCCGGCACAAGTCGCTTGGTCAATTTCCCTCAGGCCTCTAGCGGATCAGCAAGCCATTATGAGGAGCTGGGTCTAGCTCACAGCCCTCGGTGGGGTAGGGGGATGAACCGGAATCGTCCTGTTGTGCAGTTTTCGGTCACGACTCGGGAGCCGAAGTCGTGGAGGAAGGCGGAAACTGACCGAATCTGCGAGAGAATTTCCGAAGGTTTCCGCGCGGCCTCGTCCGATCGGGTCGTTTCAAGAGGCGGGAAGCTCGCAATCAGCCGGGCGGGTGGCCCATCCCCGCTATTGACTCGCCGTTTCCCCGCCCCCTATAATTCCATCACGTTCCCGCGTCTTAACCAGCTGATTCATCGAGGAAAATGGCTAAGTTTACGCACTTCAACGAGTCGGGCCGTGCCCGGATGGTCGACGTGTCTGCCAAGGACGCGACCGAACGGATTGCGACGGCGCAAGCCAAGGTCTTTCTCCAGCCAGAAACCCTCGAAAAAATTCAACGTGGCAAGATTGCCAAGGGCGATGTCTTAGCTGTAGCTCAGGTGGCGGGGGTGATGGGAGCGAAGAAGACCCCGGACCTGATTCCCATGTGCCATCCCATTCTCCTAACCAGTGTCGATATCTCCTTCAAAGAAGAGCCGCAGCCGGACCGAGATGGGCGCTGCTCCATCTTAGTCACGGCGACGGCGAAGACGACCGGGCCAACCGGAGTGGAAATGGAAGCCATGACGGCAGCCTCTGTGGCGGCCCTCACGATCTATGACATGTGCAAGGCGATCGATCGAGGGATGAGTTTCAGCGACATCTATTTGTTATCGAAGTCTGGCGGAAAGTCCGGCACATTCACAAGGCCTTAGACAGTAGACTTTGAGGCAACTCAAAAGGTTTTTATGGTCACCGTTCGACTGTTCGGCATGACGAAGATGATGGCAGGGAATCAAGGTTCTCTGTCGCTGAACCTGACGAATGGGCGCAAGGTGAAAGATCTTGTTGACGTGCTGGAGAGCGGGTACCCGGAGATTGGAGAACTCATTCACAAGAAGAAAGTCCTCGTGTCGGTGAATCAGGAAATCGCCCATGAGGATACGATGATTCAAGATGGTGACGAGGTGGCCCTTTTGCCTCCCTTCGCCGGTGGAGCACCACCAGGATGTTGAAACAGTCCGCCAGCTTCGTTCTCGCGTCGCTCAGAGGCTCAACGTACCGGAGCGTACGCCTCGCCTCTTCGCTCGCTGCGGCCTTGCTCGACAGCCAGTTTGAACATCCTGTTAAGCCAAGTTAGTCTCGTGAAGGAGAGCGTGCATGAGTAGTTCACTGCCAAACAACGATGAGATGTTTGTCCGTGTGCAGCGGGACAATTTTTCCGTGGACGCCGAAATCAACCGTGTGCGAGGTCGGTCGAAACGGATCGGCGGAATTTCGATCTTTCTCGGGACGGCACGGGACCGGTCGAAAGGTCGCGATGTGGACAGCATCACCTTCGAGCACTACGAAGGGATGGCGCAGAAAAAGCTTCGTGAGATCAGAGAGCGGGCGCTGAAGGATTTCGATATTCTCGAATTGCTGATCGTCCATCGATATGGCGAGATCACGATCGGCGAAAATATCGTGTTGATTATCGCCGGCGCTGAGCATCGTGCTGAGGCATTCAGGGCCTGCAAATGGGCCATTGATGAGCTGAAGCAGATCACTCCTATCTGGAAGCTTGAGCATACGCCAAGTGGAGAAGTGTGGGTCGAGGAACACCCATGAGGACGGTGAAAAACGTCTCCAGCATCGTTCTCGCATCGCTCGGACCCTCGACGTACCACAAAGAGTACGCCTCGGCTCCACGCTCGCTATGGCCTTGCCGGAGAGCATTTTTGACCGTCCTCTAAGATAACGCATGGATGCACACCAACCAATGAGTCCATCTCTCCTCCCTTCTGCCGATACGTTCGGTCGGCCGCTGCGGAGTTTACGCCTGTCCGTGACAGATCGCTGCAATCTGCGCTGCAAATACTGCATGCCGGAAGAGGAATATGTCTGGCTGCCGCGCGAAGATGTGCTCACGTTCGAGGAGATGGCCGAGTTGACCGGCTATTTCACCGATCTCGGTGTGGACCGTGTGCGATTGACCGGCGGAGAGCCGCTCCTCCGGCGCGATCTGCCGCGGCTGATCAGGCTCTTGCTGCAGAATCGAAAAATCACCGACATTGCCCTGACGACGAACGGTATTCTGCTTGCCGATCAAGCGCAGGATCTCTACGACGCAGGATTGCATCGTGTGACGGTAAGCTTGGATACCCTGAGGGCAGAACGATTTCGCCAATTGACCCGCCGGGACGAGTATGCGCGCGTGCTCGAAGGCATCGAATCGGTGGGCAAGGCCGGGTTTACCGGCTTGAAGCTCGACACCGTGGCTATTCGCGGATTCAATGACGATGAACTGGTGTCGCTCATCGAATTTGCGAAGCACTATCGTGCGGAGGTGCGGTTCATCGAATATATGGACGTGGGTGGAGCGAACGACTGGTCGCTCGATAAAGTGCTGTCGTGCGCGACGATGCTGGAGATTCTGGGGGACCACTATGGCCGCATCGAACCGCTGCCTGAACGGGGCTCGGCTCCGGCCCAACGCTTCCAATTGCCAGACGGCACGACCTTCGGGATTATCCCCTCCACGACGACACCCTTTTGCTCGACCTGCGACCGCAGCCGCGTCACGGCTGACGGGATGTGGTACCTCTGTCTCTATGCCACGGCCGGCACCGACCTGTGCAAGCCGCTGCGTGCGGGAGCGTCGCCCGATGAGATGCGGGCCTTCATCCGAGCGGGCTGGGAAGCGCGACGCGACCGCGGTGCTGAAGCTCGCAAAGCACTCGAGCCGGTTGGCTTGCGTGAAAGCGGCTTGATCGGTATCGATCGACTCCGGGAGGATCCACATCTGGAGATGCATGCTCGCGGCGGCTGAAATCGGCGGCCGATCCTTTCGTCCGGCGGGGCTTTTCTCGCTCGGTCTCCTCGACGTATCGCAGACTATACGCCTGCGTCGCCCTCGCTTCCGAGAAGCCCCGGCGAACTTCGGCCTCAGCCGCCTCAACAGGAAAACGGTCGGGATGCGATATCTCGGTGATCCGTTTCGTGGTGACAGCAGCTGAATCGTCTCATGACCGAACCTTCATTCCTGACATTGTTGAGTCTGGGCTTCGTGCTCGGACTTCGTCACGCGCTTGATACGGACCACATTGCGGCTGTATCCACCGTGCTGGCGCAGCGGCCTTCGATGCGTGCGTCGGGTGTGATCGGCTTGAGCTGGGGTCTCGGACACACGCTCGTATTGTTGCTGGTTGGAGCCGCCGTGCTGCTGTTGCGCATCCAGATCCCTGAGTCTGTGGCAAATGCCGCGGAGTTTGCCGTGGGCGCAATGCTGGTGGTGCTCGGGACGGTCCTTGCGAGAAAGCTGCTGAAAGAGCGGTGGCACGTCCACACGCACGAACATGACGGGGAGCGACATCTGCATTTGCACAGCCATCAGGTCGTGCCCGATCACCGCCATCTCCATTGGTTGCGAGATTCGCTCCAGCCGCTCTGCATCGGCATGGCGCACGGCCTCGCCGGTTCGGCGGCAGTGCTGCTCGTCGTGCTCTCCACGGCGAAGACGGTGGCCGCCGGCTTGCTCTACATTGCGGTGTTCGGGATCGGATCGATCGTGGGCATGATGCTTATCGGTCTCGCGATTGCGGTGCCGGTGGTATGGTCGCTGTCGATCGGGCGGCAAATGTTTCTGGCCGCGCAGGGATTGGCGAGTGTTGGCAGTATCGGATTGGGGCTGTCGATAATGCTTCGCATCGCCCTGGGCCAATGACGACCCGCTCAATCCGTATTGACGGCTAATCTGCGTGCGTCGTTTTGGGCGCTATGCTATTCTGCGGCCTTCCGCTGATGCGGTCGTCCTGCGACACATAAAAGGAGCGCACCATGGCCTGGTTTAAGAAGCAAAAAACGACGGAGGCCGATCAGCCGAAACGGTCCAAGATCGCCGAAGGCATGTGGCTGAAGTGCAATCACTGCCGCGAGATTGTCTATCGCAAAGAAGTCGAGCGCAACAACAAAGTCTGCCCCAAGTGCGAATATCACTTTCCGATTTCCGTCATGGAACGGATTGCGCTGCTGGTCGACTTCGGGACGTTCAAGGAATGGGATGCCGAGCTGGGCCCGCAGGACCCGCTCACGTTCCACGACACGAAATCTTACAGAGATCGGGTCAAAACGCAGCAGGAGAAGACCGGCCGCAAAGATGCCATGGTGATCGGCGAGGGCATGATGAACGGCCGACGCGTCGTCCTCTGTGTCTTCGACTTCGGCTTTATGGGCGGCAGCATGGGCTCCGTCGTCGGGGAGAAAATCTGTCGGGCAATCGATCGAGCGCTTGAGTTCAAGGCGCCGGTCATTCTGGTGACGGCATCGGGAGGCGCCCGGATGCAGGAGGGTATCCTCTCGTTGATGCAGATGGCGAAGACGTCAGCCGCGGTGGCCAAACTGGGCGAGGCAAAGGTGCCGTTTATTTGTCTCTTGGCCGATCCGACATTCGGCGGGGTCACGGCCAGCGTGGCCATGTTAGGCGATGTCATCATCGCCGAACCGAAGGCCTTGATCGGCTTTGCCGGCCCGCGCGTCATCGAACAGACCATCAAACAACAGCTGCCGGATCAGTTTCAGCGCGCCGAGTTCTTGCTGGAGCACGGCATGATTGACATGATCGTCGAGCGCAAGCAGCTGAAGGAAACGCTAAGCACCCTCGTCGCACATTTCTAGCAGGATGCTGAAAAAGTCTGTCAGCGGCGTTCTTCCGTTGTCCGATATATGCGGGCCAGTGAAATTCCGGCGTGCCCACATAGTTGTTCCGCAGCCTGCGCGTCCTTCGACCTGCCCGGCCACGCCATGACCTACGCCGAGTCCGTCGCCTACCTGTATCGCCTCCAGAAACATGGCATCAAGTTAGGACTGGAGACGATGACGGCGTTGATGGAGCGGGTGGGTGTGCCGCACCGGCGCTATCGGACGCTGCACGTGGCCGGGACAAACGGCAAGGGCTCGACGGCGGCCATGGCGGCGGCGGTGCTGCGCGCGGCGGGGTACCGGGTCGGGCTCTATACCTCGCCGCACCTGGTGGACTTTCGCGAACGAATCAGGGTGAACGGCGAGATGATAGGAGAGGCGGCGGTGGCGAGTTTGACCGAACAGATGCGGTTCCATTGTCGGACCGACCTGACGACGACGTTTTTTGAATGTACGACGGCAATGGCACTCCAGCATTTTGCGGACACGCTGGTCGATGTAGCCGTGTTGGAGGTTGGATTGGGGGGACGGTTCGATGCGACGAATGTGGTGACGCCGGCCGCCTGTGCGATTACAACCATCGCATTGGATCATCAAGCGTATCTGGGGACGACGTTGTCCTCGATCGCCTTCGAGAAGGCCGGCATCATCAAGTCGAACGTGCCGGTCGTGGTAGGACGGGTGACTGAAGAAGCCTGGCTGAGGATTGCGCAAGTTGCCGCAGAGCGCCACGCGCCTCTCGCGCGGCTGGATCGAGACTTTTGCACGGAGGGCGAGACGCCGACGAGATTTTCCTATCGAGGTCGAACCGCACGCTTTGAGGGATTGGCCTCCGCGCTGGAAGGCCGGCACCAATTGGATAATGCGGCCTGCGCACTAGCACTGCTGGAGGCCGCCACGCCGGAGGGATTAGGGGTGACCGTCGAGGCGGTGCGAAGAGGGCTGAGTACGGTCAGTTGGGAAGGGCGTTTGGAGATCGTCGATCGCCGCCCCACCGTCGTCCTGGACGGGGCCCACAATCCCGCTGCCTCCGCCGTGTTGGCCGAGTATCTCAACGAACATTCGCGCACGAATCCACAGAGCCGTGTGATTCTCGTGTGGGGCATGATGCGGGACAAGGATCATCGCGGATTTGTGGCGCCGCTGATCGATGCGGTGGACGACCTGATCCTGACGCAGGCCGATCTGCCGCGCTCGGCGACCATCGACGATTTGCGTGGGGCACTTGAAGGCCGTCGGTGTCACCCGCTTGTGGCCCCGATCCTCAGCGAGGCGATCGCGTTGGCGAGGCGGCTTGCCACACCGGACGATGTGATCTGCGTCACAGGCTCGCTCATGCTCGTGGGCGAGATGAAGGCGCTGTTACGTGGCTGTGGGCTCTCACCGATTCGTGGCTGAAATGGCTGGTCTCTTCTTGCGGAAGCAAGGTTGGCCGGCTATGGGATTGTTCCTGGCGGTCCTGCTGCCCGGACTATGCGGCGCGGCCGACAAGCCCACGACTCCTGCGATGACGTCCTCGATGGTATCCCCTGCGAACTCTCCTGGTGCGCTGCCGCTTGATGTGACTGCCGAGCGCATTGACTATCTCCAAGAGCAAGAGATCTACGAGGCAGACGGTTCGGTCGTCGTCGATCAAGGAACCTTGCACCTGACTGCCGATCATCTGACGATTCAATCCTTGCCCGGGATCTTGATCGCAACTGGGCATGTGCACTTGATCGATCCGAAGGCCGATTTGGTCACGGAACGGCTCGAACTCAATGTGAACACCGAGGCCGGAGTCATGACCCACGGCCACGTCTACATCAAGTCCACCAATACCTCGGTGGAGGGGCGGCTGCTCCAGCGGTTCTCAGAAGACCACTATCGTGTAAAAGAGGGGCGGTTCACCAATTGCGACGCCCAGGAGGGGGAAACGCCGGCCTGGCGATTCCAGTTCAAGGATCTCGATCTGAACGCCGGGGATAGTGTGGCTTTTACCGGTGGATGGTTGTGCGTGACCGACGTGCCGGTGATTCCTATTCCGACTCTGACGTATCCGTTGTCCAATCGGCGCAGCGGGTTCCTCATTCCGACGATCGGCTACGACAATCGATTCGGGACGCACTTGCAAGAAAGCTATTACTGGGCCATCAATCCGAGTCAAGATCTCACCGTCTCGCCCTCCTATTACAGTAATCTCGGATATGGTTCCGATCTCGAATATCGATACGTGTTGGACCGGAAGTCGCGAGGACAATGGTTTGTGAGTTATCTGCAGCAGACGAAGCTGCCGAACGTGGCCGGGGTTACCGATACGGGCGGTGAGGATGTGAAGAAGGCGCGGGCGTTGATCAGCGGGATGCACACGCAGCAGTTCACTCCCAACCTCTTGCTGCGGACGAACGCCAATTTCGTCACGGATCCCAACTACCTGCAGCAGCTGAGCAACTCGGGCGCACAGCGGGCCTTGCCCAGCAACGAATCCAATCTGTTGGCCACCCAACGGTTCGCCTATGGGAACGGGTATCTGCTCGGGCAATATCTCCAGCCGTTGCAGGCGGGCGGCACCGATACGTTTCAACGCCTTCCGGAGTTCGGCTATAGCCTGCCGAATCTCTCTCTTTTTAACTCGCCGCTGTTGTTCGGAACCGATGCGAATTTCGTGAACTTCTATCGCGAGCAGGGGTTTTCGCAGAATCGCGTCGATTTCGTGCCCGGCCTTTCGACGGACGCCATCGATTTCGGTCACATGGTGGGTCTGACGCCGCAAGTCAAATATCGCGAGGTGTATTACACCCGGGGAGCGCTGGAGACGAGCAGCCAACGTCGCGAAACCTTCTGGGCCGGAATCGACGCAACCTCTAAATTGAGCCGGCGATTTGGCACGAGCGACGGCAACGCCATGCTCCACACCATTGAGCCGAGTGTCATCTACGAGTACGTGCCGCCGACCGATCAATCGCGCCTCACGCAGATTGATCAGGTCGATGATCTGCCCAAGAAGAATTTGATGACCTATGCGCTCAGGAGCCGTTTGCTTGAGCAGGATGGCAAACGCAGTTTCAACTGGCTCGATTTGACCTTGGCGCAGAGCTACCATGCGGGGGCGGTCCAGACGAGGGCGCGGGATTTCACGCCGGGCGTCTCGCCGTTCCTGGGCAGCATTACTCAGCCGTTGCAGCCGGCTACCGTCGCAATTAACGGGAAAAAGTTTTCCGATCTCTGGATGCGGGCCGTGATCGGAAACAATATGCCACAAATTTCGCAGGCGCAGTCCGCTGGGCCGGCGTTCGGGCGAGGGGCAGGCGCGGTTCCTGGCCAGAAGCCGCAGATCAACCAGTACCTGACGGTCGACGCGTTTTTCGATCCCTATCGGGCCGGCCTCAGCCAGTGGAACACGGATTTGCGCGTACAGGACTCGAACAACTGGTATCTCGAGATCGGTCAACGGTTTTCTCGCGATGGCAATCGTGTGCGTCGAGGAGATGTCTGGAATCCGATCTCGTTTAACGAAGTCTACGCCCCGACACAAGAGATTCAATTCGTCACCGCGGGAGGCGCCTTCCGCACACCGTGGGGGTGGACGATCGGCGCCAAAGGGTACTATGACGTGAAAAACGGGAAGAGTCCCGAATACGACGTGGTCGCGCTGTATCAGAATCCCTGCAAGTGCTGGTCGCTCGGATTGTACTATCTCCAGTTTCCCGACCGGGCCCAATACAATTTCATGTTCAGCCTGACCGGGATCGGTTGGACTGAGAACTTCGGCACGGCGGTCGTGCGAAGTATTCTCGAGCCGATACTGTACGGGGAAAAAGGTCTTCCGTGGGCGGCGCCGGGAGGTCCCTATGGACGTCCACAGGCGATTCAACCGCAACCGGGAATGGGAACTCGATGACACGCGTACGAGGGAAACGAGTGGCTCAGAGTTGCAGCACCTGGTTACTTACAGGCTGTGCGCTCGTGGTATTGGTCCTCGCGGCCGGTTGTTCCGGCAGCGTTGCAGGGCGGCCGGGCGGACCTGCGGTGACCCATCTACAGCGAGCGAAGGTCTTCCTCGCCGCAGGAGATTATCGCCGGGCGGTCGAGGCCTGCCGGCAGGAGGTGATGGACCATCCGTCGGCCGAAGCCTATAGCTATCTGACGTATGTATACCAAGCGCTCGATGCCTATGCCGAATTCTTGGCGAAAACCGATCAGTGGGTGTCGATGGAACTGCTCTATCTCAATCTGGCTACCGGGCGTCCGGAAGATCTGATCGATCCGCCGGATGTGCTGGCACGCATTGCGAAGGAAATCATCCAACAGGCAGCGCAACGGCAATCCGATGTCACAGCCGCGATGGCGACAAGACTGGATCAGGCTGCGACGGCACGGGTGTGGGCGCAGCAAACCGCGTGGCGCAAGTCGAAGCCGGATGGATGGTGGTTCGGGATTCCGCCTGAGTGGATGTGGTAGTCCATCGTCCTTCGTCGTCAGGCGATTGACTCCTCAAAGATCGGTGTTATACGATGCGCACGCGGTTTCTGGACGAGGTGAGGTCGTTCTTAACGAAGGAGTTTGACGTGGCCGGTGACGCACTCAAGGTGGAAGACGGAACGTGGGATGCCGAAGTCATGAAAGCGCCCGAACTCGTGATGGTGGACTTTTGGGCCGTTTGGTGCGGTCCCTGCCAGATGGTGGCTCCCATTATCGAAGAGTTGGCAAAGGATTATGCGGGGAAGGTGAAGGTTCGGAAGCTCAATACGGATGAAAACCCGGAAGTGGCGGGCCGGTACCAGGTCATGAGCATTCCGACCATTCTCTTTTTCAAGAACGGTCAGGTCGTCGAGAAGCTTGTCGGGGCACGCCCGAAGCGTCAGTTTAAGGAAATGATTGATTCGTTGCTCGCGCAACACGCCGGTTCGGCATAAGGAACGTCATCACCGCCCACGATGCTCGCCGAGTTGCGCATTGTCAATTTTGCGCTCATTGAGCAACTCACGCTTCAATTCCAGCCTGGATTTACAGTCCTTACCGGGGAAACCGGGGCGGGCAAGTCTCTGTTGATCGACGCCATTGCCTTGCTGGTCGGCGGACGGGCGACGGCCGACCACATCCGTTCCGGTGAAGAAGAAGCCCAGCTTGAAGCGGCCTTCCAACTTTCTGTGAACCATCCTCTCATTCGACAGTTCCGTACCCAGGGTCTGATCGGTGAAGGGGGTACGGAGATTATCCTCAAGCGCGTCTTGTCCCGGTCCGGTCGACACCGTGTGTATCTGAACGGCAGCCTCTGCCCGCTGAGGACGCTCGAAGAACTGGGCGGAACTCTCGTGGATATCCATGGCCAGCACGAGCAGCAATCGCTCTTGGCTCCCGCACACCAACTGGATGCGCTGGACGCGTTCGGCCGTATCCAGGAGATGCGCAGACGTTATGAACAGGCCTATCAAGGGTGGAAGGCGTTACAAACGGAATTGGCGTCAATGCAGACAGCCGTTGTGGATCGTGAGAGACTCGAGGACTTACTGCGATTTCAGTCTCGCGAAATCGAACAAGCCGGTTTGACGATAGGGGAAGAAGAGACCTTGCAAGCCGAACGACAACGCCTGATGCATACAAATCGATTGGGTGAACTGGCGCATCAAGCGTACGACGATCTGCAAGGCGATGAGCAGGCGGTGCTGACAGGGCTCGGACGCATCGTGCGTCTGGTGGCTGAATTAGAACAGATTGACGCCACGATGGTGGACTGCGGCCGTGCCGTTGCCGAGTCCGCGGTGCATCTCAAAGAGGTGGCCGGGCGGTTACGGGACTACATGGAAAACTTGGAGGCCGATCCTGATCGGCAATCCATCGTCGAGGACCGGCTGGATCTGATCCACCAGCTGAAGAAAAAATATGGAGGCTCGATCGAGGCGGTGTTGGAAACGGGTCGCCGGGTGCGGGAGGAGTTGCGGGCGTTGGAGAGGAGAGAAAGCCGGACCGCCGAAGTGATTGCACAGGTGGAAGAAGAAGGCCGGCGACTCCGTACCCTGGCGCAGCAGCTCTCGAAGAAGCGGAACGAAGCGGCCAAACGGCTTGCTAAGCTCGTGGCAGCCGAACTTTCGGCCGTCAAAATGGGAGAAGCGGCGTTTCAGGTGGTGGTCTCCAGTGATCAGGCTGAAGCAGCTCTCGGTCCGACGGGGTCTGATCGCGTCGAGTTCCTCTTGTCGAGCAATCCGGGCGAACCGCCACGGCCGTTAGGGCGTGTGGCGTCCGGTGGTGAGCTGTCGCGGATCATGCTGGCGTTGAAAACGGTCTTAGCCGAGATGGATCGGGTGCCGGTGCTCGTCTTCGACGAAATCGATACAGGTGTCGGGGGGGCCGTGGCAGCTGCGATGGGAACGAGGCTGCGGAAGCTCGGTGCATTCCACCAAGTCTTTTGCATCACGCACCTGCCCCAAGTCGCGTCTCAGGCGGAGCATCACCTGCTGGTAGAGAAAGGGCTGGAGAGTCAACGGACGTCGACGTCGGTCCGGTTGCTGAATGGAATGGGACGGGAAGAAGAGATTGCGCGCATGCTGGGCGGCCTGACGATTACCAAGAAAGTACGCGCGACGGCGGCAGAGTTAATTGCGGGAGCGAAAGACACACGCTGAAGCGGTTAGGAGCCTGACCTGTCTGTCGGAGTAGTGGCCATGGCCATTGCAGGGAGAGATGCTTTGCATTCTTGGGCCACGCGGACGAATAGTTCCGTAAATTTCGGATCGAAGTGAGTGCCGGCGTGGGATAGCATATAGTGGCAGGCGTCGTCGATGGACAGCGGGGTTCGGCCTGGGACCTCGGCGGTCAAATGGTCGAAGGCTTGTGCAAGGCAGACGATACGGGCCAGTTGGGGAATACCTTCTCCTTGCAGCCCGTGGGGATACCCAAGCCCATCCCACCGTTCGTGGTGATAGGAAATAATCTGTCCGATCTCAGCCGGTAGTCCCAACGGCCACACGATTTTTGCGCCGATTTCAGGGCGGTGTGTTTTCTCTTCGATCTTTCCAGTCGCCGTGATTTCGTCGTCCGCAAATCGATAAGGATCAGGCCCTATCTTGCCGATGTCATGGAGAAACGCTCCTAAGGCCAAGGATTTCTGCTCAGGCAGGCTCAGCTCGATGCGATTGGCCAGGAGGGTGGCATAGAAGCTGACTCGGCTGCAGTGGTTCAAGAGTTGGCGATCTTTCGCTTCAAGCAAGTCGGACAGCAAGGGGAGGAGGTCCGATGTCTCTTCGGACGGGACGGCGCTGGGGGAGGCGGTTGTGCCGATGGCTCGATACCCCGCCATGAGATCATTCCAGGCCTGACGGCTCTGGCTTTCTGATCCCCACAGATCTGCCGACGTTCTTAGTATTTGCCGAAGAAAATCCAACCGTTGTTTCTTCACCAGCGTCTGGTTAATCAGCGTAATCAATTCGGTCACGTTGAAGGGCTTCAAGAGATAGCCCGCCGCTCCATGGCGAATACCTTCCATGGCGGACTTCAAGCTGCCGTATCCGGTGATAATGATGACTTCGACATCGGCATGGTCGTGCTTGATGTCTTGGAGCAGATCGATCCCCTGCCGGTCCGGCAGCTTCTGGTCCAGCGTGATCAGGTCAATCGGCTGTGAGTTGAGGACATCGAGGGCCGCGCGGGCCGACTCTGCCGACTGGATATTAAAGAAGGGGCGGAGGATTACTTTGAGCGCATCGCGTGGACCGGCCTCGTCGTCGACAACGAGGACCGTCGGTTTCTGCTTCGGTAACGCCTGATCTAGCGAGATGCTCATGTACTGTTCTCTACCTCCAAATACGTATTCTGTCAAGCAATTGTCGTTCCGTTTCGCCTACTTACATCCTCAACCTCAAGGGGATGTGGCAGCCATCCATGAAGAGGCCATATGTAGTTCCCACAAGCGAAAGTCTACGTAGAGATGGACGAAACAGTCGTTCCGTCCGTGCACAAAACGACGCAGAAGACTCAGGAAGGTGTGTTATTCCTGCACGACAGGCTGAGGTTCTGGACTGACTTCGTTATCGGGACGGCCGATACCCAAGGTATCCATTCGGTACTTGAGCATTCGACGGCTGATCCCGAGGAGATTTGCGGCGTGGGTTTGAACGTAGTGGGTGCGCTTGAGCGCATCCAAAATGATCTCTCGTTCGAACTCCATCACGGCTTTTTCGAGCGACAGTCGCCCGGCCAGCGTATCGTCACGGAGGGATGACGAGCGGGTATCGTTACGCAAGATTGCCGGGAGATGTTCAGGCGTGACGCTGTCGAAGCCTTTGGAGAAGATGAAGGCCTGCTCGATGATGTTCTCCATCTCTCGCACGTTGCCCGGCCAGGGATACCGGCTCAGCAACTCAATGGCATCCTTGGAAAATTCCTGAGGCGCGCGGTTGTCCTCCTCGATCCGCTTGGACAGAAAATGTTTGGCGAGCAGCGGGATGTCTTCACCGCGGTCACGCAACGGAGGCAGGTAGAGCGCAATCACGTTGATGCGGTAGTACAGGTCTTCTCGGAACTGTCCTTTCCTGACCAGATCTTCCAGGGTTTTATTCGTCGCCGCGACGATGCGTACATCGACTTTGATGGGTTGTACGCCGCCGATGCGCGTGAATTCCCGTTCCTGCAGGACGCGTAGCAGCTTCGCCTGAGTCATGGGGCTCAAATCGCCGATTTCATCCAGAAACAGCGTGCCACTGTTGGCCTGTTCGAATTGACCGACGCGTCGTGCTGTCGCATCGGTGAAGGAACCTTTTTCGTGCCCGAAGAGTTCGCTTTCGATGAGTGTTTCAGGCAACGCGGCGCAATTGAGCGCCACGAAAGGACGATCGCGTCGGGAGCTGTTGTAGTGCAGGGCCTTCGCGACTAACTCTTTTCCGGTTCCGCTTTCGCCCGAGATGAGGACGGTCGTGCGGCTGTCGGCGACCTGCTCGATCTTGCCATAGATGTCCTGCATCAAGGGGCTCTTGCCGATCAGGTTGTGGAAGGCGTAGCGCTGGACGACTTGTGCGCGGAGTTGTTTGACTTCCTGTTGGAGTTCCTGCGCCTTGAGGGCCCGTTCCACGACGATGCGAAGTTCGTCCACTTCGAAGGGTTTCGAGAGGTAATCGGCTGCTCCCATTTTCATGGCATCTACGGCGGTTTTGACCGATTTGGTTCCCGTCAGCATGATGACCGGAAGGGTCCGGTCCTCCGCGCGAAGCGTCTGGAGGACCGACAGACCGTCCGTTCCGGGAAGGATCACGTCCAGTAGAACGAGATGGGGGGCTTCCTTGCGGAACATCTCGAGGCCTTCCTGGGCATCGGCAGCCTGGATAGTGTCGTAGGTCGGCTCGAGAACAGCTTTCAATGAGGCTCTGACGCGCGCCTCGTCATCGATCAGCAGTACACGCTTTCTCAGACTGGTTTCCACAGGTGCCTCATAGGGTAGTTATGACGGTAAGGCCGGCAGAGTTACCACAAAGGTGGTCCCGACGCCGACCGTACTGGTGACTCGAATCTCGCCGCGATGTTCTTGGATGATTTGATGTACGATCGTCAAACCGAGCCCCGTACCTTCGTGTTCGCCACTTTCGTGTTTTGTCGTGAAAAAAGGATCGAAGATGTGATCGAGATTCGTATCCTGGATGCCTTCACCGGTATCCTCGATGTCAATCTGCACACACCATTTTCCGTTGGATTTTGGCAGCGTCCGTGTCCGAACACGCAGGTATCCGCCCCGGTCGCCCATCGCGTCCATCGCGTTGAGGAAGAGGTTGAGAAATACCTGTTTGATCTGTTGACGATCCAGCATGACACGAGGCAGATCCAGCGCCAACTCTTTTTCAATCTTGACCCCATGGCTGTCTGCCTTGACGTCGATGAAATACAGACAGGACGATACGATATCGTTGACATCCTCCTCTGTCAGCTTAGGCTCCATATAGCGGGCGTAATCCAGAATTTCCTGAATCAACCGTTCGATCCGATACACGTCGTCCAATACGATCCGGCTGAATTCCTTGATGAACGCGGGGTCGTCTTTGCGTTCCGGGGCCAGCTGGATGAACGTTTTGATCGACGTCAATGGGTTCCGAATTTCATGGGCGAACCCGCCGGCAATCGTCTCCAACGACTTGAGCCGGTCCGTGCGTTTCATGAGCATGTGTGAGCGATGCAGATCTTCGGACAACAAAATCGTGTCGAGCGCATTCGTAGCGGTTTGCGCCAGGGCGGCCAGAAGCGAGCCCGCCCATGCACGGTCTTCGGCGGGAGGCGTCGGCGATCCCAATAGGGAAAATCCGATAAGGCGCCCTTTGTTCAGATGCGGAACGGTGCGCACGGCTTGCATGGAAGTCAAGGCGGTATGTACAGCTGGGTCGGCATCCGGCGGACGCGGCGTCGTTGCGTCACGGTCCTGATTCGACGGACGCTGTCCCTGAGTCAGATAATGCGGCACGGCATGGCTGATCGGGAGGCTGTCAGGAAACAACATGGGCGCGGCATCGCCCACCCTGCTGATACATCGATAACATTCGCGTTCCCGGTCTATCACATACAACGCACCATGCGTCATCGCCCCGACGTGGCACAATTCTTTGAGAATACGATGGCCCAGTGTCGTGAGATCAGTGATCGCTCCCACGTCGGTGGAAAAACGCGTAATGATCTCCAGCGAAGTCTCACAGGGGAACGATAGTGTGTTTCCATCGATGGGGTGTGTGGTCATATATGTACAAGGCAAAACACCGACTCCTGTTGCCGATCCGCAGGAAGTCGGGTCTCGTCGAATGAGGACCTGCGTTCAAAGATGTACGCGAGGGAGTATACACTGACTATGCGCACTCAGCTAGAGGAATTCCCCTTTTCAACGACGGTCACCAGGACCTGGCCGTCGAGCGTCGGGATGATGCGGGCGGAAGCGATACCGGATTGTCGGAGGAGCGCGGTAAGAGACGTTCGGTCGAAGGTATGAAGCAGCCCGTGGCGAATCGCCTCCCGAAGGCGGCCCAGATAATGGAGAATTGTCTGGGATTGTGTGGTGAACTCATCTTGATTGGCCTGCTGTAAGTGGCGACGATAGAGCACGGATAAGTCGGTGTCGTGGTGGAAAGCTGTCAGCACGAGGCGTCCCTGTGGATACAGGATGCGCAACAATTCACGGAGAGTGGTCAGTGGAGAGGGGACGAAAGGTAGAGATAGATTGCAGACGATCCGATGGAGCGAACCGGTTTTGAAGGGGAGCGATTGCATCCAATCGGCATGCACCCAATCGGTCGTCAAGGATGGGTGGACGGTCAAACTTCCGGCAAAATCGGCATCGAGTTCGCGCGAGAGCGTCGTGAATGCGAATCGAGCCGCGGTAAGCGTGTCTCTCGACCGCGCCACACCTAAAAAACGTGGCGGCTGTTCCATAGCCCATCCGTGATGCCGAGCACGGTAGGCCTGGTTTACCATCATGGCGCGGGCCAAATCGCTGTGTCCGACGCCGACATCCACGATGATCGAGCCGGGATCCAGCGGGTTGAGGAGTCGGTAGAGATCATCCAGCAGCTTCCAGTATTCGTGCAGATTGCCAAGCTGCGGGAGCTGCTGGAGGTAGGCGACCCAGAGCGCCTCCCGCGTCACCTGGGACAGATTGTGCCGGAGGCGCAGGTGTTCCCTCTCAATCATCTGTTGGCGACGGAGGGTCTGGCGGCTCTGGATGTTTAAATCTGCCGCACCAGCCGGGACCGCGAGCGTGGCGGCAATCTGCTCCAACACCAGCCGGAATGCCGGAGGGTGTTGGTTGTCGACGGGAAGCGTTTGGCCGGTCAGCGATGTCGGCAGACTGACCAAACGGGTATGGCTGCCCATGGCCGTGATGAACGGTTGGGGGAGATCCATTGGTGGGAGGGCGTTCAGAGCGCTCGATGGGACGGTCAAGAGGGTCAGCGGAGAACGCAGAATTCGGAGGTCTTCGAGGGTTGAATTCAGATCGGTGAAACGACCGGCGATGACGTCACCAATGAACCGATCGACGTTGACATTGAGGCTGAGGAGATTGGTAATCCCGCGCCGCAATCCATATTGGTAATCCGCTACGAGATCGTGCCCATGGACGGTTTTCAGTAAGAGTTGCACGTCGATGATGGGGGTGACGAGCAGCAGGAGATCAAGCGGGCGTGTATGTGCCGCCATCTTCAGCGCGGCACGCGCGGCCAAGTCGCTGGCGATGACGACCAGGGGAGCCGTCGGCCAGGTGTGCTGCACGAACTCGATGACCTTCAGCAGGTCGGTCTGCATGCTGCGTAATGCCGTCTGTTGCAGCTCGCCTTCGCTCAGTCCTACGTGATTCGTATGGTCGTAGCGCAGGACTCGGATGCGATGATGGGCCAAATAGTAGGAGAGGGCGGTATAGTCCATCGCGGTTTGAGCATAACCGGGAGCGATGATGACGATCGGGGTGTTCGGCGTGAGCGGTTGTCGAAGGTGGTCATCGGTCATCGCGATAGTCTGGCCACGCGAGTTGCGACATTCCCGCGGCACGCTGACAATTGTGGTTCGTCGAGACGACGCGTCGGCTTCGGCATAGGACGTGAGATGTTGCCGAACGACATGGTTGATTTCGCGCTCGGCGTAGGGAGTCAGCCTGTAGAAACGGACGCCTGCACGGACGATCGATTCGGTCCCGTCGGAACGAAGCTCGCTTGGTGCAGCGGATTCCGGGGCAGACCAGACAATCTGGGCGGAGAAGACAGAATCCGGCGCACTCGGCTCATACGCGCCGGGCTGGCTTAGATTGTTGGCGGTCGATATATGCAGGGTCACGAATCCGCGCAGGAGTTCTGCAGGCGCTTTGACTTGAACGCATGCACCGTCTCGACTGAGGTTGACGACGAGTGCGGGAAATCGGTGAGCGCGGTCGGCCGGGCCGGTGGCATCCAGCCGGATGGGAAGCTTCAGAGCGACGCGAATGGATTCGCGCCTGTCCTGGTCATCGGACTCGGGCAACGACACGATGTCCGTGCCTGTTCGCGGGCGTTCGGGTTTGGCTGCGAGCATGACTTCAAGCGAGAAGTACAGCGATTTTTCCTGCGCCGCGTCGATCAAGGAGCCCAGCACGGCGGTTTCGTGTTGCTGTGGGGGAGCAAAGGAGAGCACCAGTTGTGTCAGCGGTGTCTTGGTCGAGAGCGATGCAGGTCGTTCGTAGGCCGTACCCTGTAACTCCAGGATGCCGACCGCAGTTTTCAGCACGATGTAGGCGGCTTGGCGTGGGATCGCCGGCAGGTCACCGGGGAGTATGACGCAGGCGCCACCGAGGCTCAGGTCGACCATCGTGCCATCCCATGTTGCAGAGTCGAGCGTAATCCTGGCCGAGAGAGTAGTTCGAACGCGGGGACTATGGCGTCGCTCGGGTTGCGGTCCTCGAGGTTCAGGTGTGTGAACGGCGTCCGGTCGCGCGGGTTTCGTCTCTTCCGGTACCGGACGCGTAAGTGTGGGTTCGACCAACCGAGAGGGGGGTGGCGGCGTCATGAGGCGTGGCGGCGCCGCGATCGGCAGGCGCACGACGATTCGGAGCAGGCCTTCCATTGGGGCGGAAAGACCCAAGGTTCCGTTTAATCGACGTACAATCTGATAGCACTCAAGAAGGTTGACGGACTGAGGCGGGATCATGGGAGTGCCCGATGTGCGTGGCCGATCCGATTCGAGGATTGCAACTTCAATTTCAGTGGGCGGCGCGAGCGGGAACAGCGCAGGCATATCCGGAGAAATTTCACGAGGACCGACCGCATTGGTGGTCACAATCAGGCGGGAGGACCGGCCGACGGTATCCACGTACGTTTGTGCATAGGTCAGCAACAGATGGAACAGTGTCACGAGTTGGTCGCGTTCCCCGATCGGAGGTGGCAGATGTAATGCAAATTGTCGGATGATTCCCGGCTCGTCCTCTCCCGCGAGGGGCGGGGTCGCCAGCGCCTCATTGAGAATGTTGTGCAGGGTGTCATCGGAAGATGCCGCTCCGGATTCTTGAACGACCTGTGCCAAGGCATCGCCGAGCAGCGTCGCCACCTCGGCATGGCTGGTGAGAGCCGTGATGCGATCATCCAAGCGAGCATCGCGGATGGTTGCCATGAGTTGTTGAGAATCGGCCATCAAGGCGGCCAACTGTTCATGTAACTCGCGGGATAATTTTGTCGCACGGTTGGCCAGCGTGAGGAGTTGCTCTTGGCTTTGGAGCTGCTGGCGGAGTTGGAGAATGGTCCGGTCTTGTTCTCGTCGTTGAGACAGATCTCGGATGACACCCACGGTGCCGAGAAATCGTCGAAGCGAGTCGTAGAGCCCACGGGCACTGATCTCCGCGAGCACCTGCGACGACGATGTGGGCGCGGTCTGTTTCCTTTGGAGTGTCAACTCGACGCGGCGAGTGGCTCGCCCGCCCGAGCGACGTTCGTTGAAACGGTAGAGGGCGGCGGTCTCTTGACCCGGTGGAATCACGATGTGATAGGGCGACCCGATCAGTTCTTCCGGAGAGTAACCTAAGAGACCTGA
>JACXTT010004174.1_pt1 | contig 21593 bp, 20 predicted proteins | sample 9270951 | NCBI WGS metagenome assembly JACXTT01 (sample SAMN15532306, study PRJNA645909) | rock metagenome | isolation source: weathered quartz diorite | place: Puerto Rico | collected 2017-06-21
CGCTTGGGCGCGACCCCTCGCAGACGTCCTCACCCTACCACGCCCTTCTCGGCCTACGGCCTCAAACAGGACACTTCTACTTTGCTCGGAATAGGACATTTCTACTTTGCCTTGACAGCGCCATCTCCCTGATTGCCTTGCCGCGGTGTTCGGTCTTTTTCGAAGAGTCCAACGCAAAAGCGGTCAACTGGGTGTAGCTCGCTGAGCCGATTACGCGAACGAGACCCTCGATACTCCAGTAAGCAGTGTGAGGATCGGTCAGGCCCGACTCGAACACGGACCGAAAAGCCGAGCCGCCTTGCGGTACGATTTCGGCCAGGCGCGCCATCGCATGCTTCCGGCAATGGTCAATGGGACCGCTTTTTGAGTATTCCGCGAGGATAGACTGCACATCTTCCGCATGATCATTCACGGCGCGCAGCAGCCGGGAAATCAGCCGATGTGTTTCGATGCCGTCCTTGGATGCCAACAGTTTGTGGCGAAGGCTAGCAAAATTGATTTTTCCGGGTGGCATCTGATTATCTTGAGTGTATCCCGACCCGGTAGAGTGGGGCGATAGCTTGCGCAAAGCGGTTTACTGATCGGTGACACCACTGAGCAGCCCGTCTCCGATTTGGGGAGAATGGGGATGGCTAGGGCATGAAGACGGTCTTCTTCGACATCGACACGCAGCTTGATTTTCTGGCGCCGGCCGGAGCGCTCTACGTTCCGGGCGCGGAGCGGCTCGTGCCGGAGCTGGCCCGCCTCAACCAGTTCGCGCCCACGGTGGTCAGCACCACCGACGCTCATCTGGAAAACGATCCGGAGTTTCGCGACTGGCCTTCGCACTGCGTGCTGGATTGCCTCAGCCAGAACAAGCCGGCCGCGACCCTGCGTGAGCAGCGCGTCGTGATTCCGGCGGATGCGGCCGAGATCCGCCTGGCGCCGCAGATTATCTTTCGCAAGCGCGTGCTCGACGTGTTCGCCAGCCCTAATCTGCCGGCCCTGCTGGAAGCGCTGGCAGCGGACGCTTACGTGGTCTACGGCGTGGTCACCGAGATCTGCGTCGATTATGCCGTCCGCGGGTTGCTCAAAACGGGCAAGCCTGTCACGCTTATAACCGACGCCACTAAAGGGCTGCGCGACGCCAACGCGCGGCGTACTCTCTCGGACTTCGCGGCTTCCGGCGGCCGGCTCGCCACTGTCAGCGAGATTTGCGGGTAAAGACGATCTCCTTCACCGTCGGCTCCAGCTTGATCGCCACCTGGTCGACATCGCCCTCCACGCCGGTGAGGAAACGGATCTTCAGGCCTGAAATCGGATTCTGATCGCTCTCCGGAGTTTCGAACACGTCGTAGTGGTAGTGGGTCAGGATGCAGGAGTCCAAGTAGCGCCGCATGACCAGGCGGCCCGACTCAACCTTTATCTCCATCACCCCATAGGCCGGATGCTCGAAGCGGCCGGCGTACTCAGGCAACGCGTGCGACGGCTTGGTGCCGGGTTTGCGGCGGGCGTCGGATGCCTGCCTGGCTTTTTCCTCCTCGGCGCTCTGCTTGCGGTCGGCGGCCTTGAAGGCGTTGACGCGATCGATAGGCGGAAGGCCCAGCAACTGGTCGTAGATGCGAAGCGAGAGAATCTGCGGCACGGGCCGCGCCAGGCGGTTCTGCAGCAACACGACACCCATGCGATCCTTCGGAAGGTAGCTCAACAGGGCATGATATCCGCCGATGGTGCCGGTGTGATAAACCAACTCATGCCCGCGGTAGGTGGTGAGGAACAGCCCCATGCCGTAGCTGTTCGTGCCGAAGCCCTCGAACTCCGGCAGAGCGCCGGCTGGCATCAGTGTCTGCGGCTTGCGCATCTCGCGCAGCCCGGGTGCGGAGTCCTTGAGGTGATACTCCAGATAGCGGATCATGTCCTCGAGGTTGGCGTTGATGGACCCGGCCGGACCCACTTCATCGATCACGCGGAAAGGAGTCTCTTCGAGCTTGCTCCGCGCTTCCCCGTAGTGCCGCGCGAAGTCGCCGCTGCGTTCGGACTCGCGCACCGAGAAGTTCACGGACCGCATGCCGGCCGGCTCCAGAACACGCCGCCGGGCCAGTTCTTCCCAACTGACGCCGGCAATGCGGCCCGCCAGGTATCCAGCCGCCATGAACATCAGGTTGTTGTACTGGTAGGTGGTGCGGAAATCCTTGCTCGGCTCTAGATAGCGCAGGCTTTCGAACATCTCCTGGCGCGTGCGAGCTGAATTGAACCAGACCGCGTCGTGGCGCGGCAGGCCGGTGCGGTGGGTGACCAGATCTCGCGTCGTCGCCCGCTCCGAGGCGGCGGGATCCCAGAGACGGAATTCCGGCAGATACTCGCGCACAGGCTTGTCCCAATCGAGCTTGCCCTCTTCCACCAGCGTCGCCAGCGCGAGCACGGTCACAGACTTGGTGATGGACCCGATGCCGAACAGCGTGCGCGGCGTCACTGGCAGCCGCTGCTTCAGGTCGCGGTAGCCGTAGGTGTTGGAGTGGATCACCTTGCCGTCTTTGACTACGGCGAGCGCAAGGCCGGGGACGTTCCAGTCCTTCATCGCTGCCACGGCCAGTTCGTCGATGGGAGTGCCGGCGGAGGCGAGGCGGGCCAGGACCAGGGCTGTGAAGAGAAGTTTCATGAGGAGCGCCGGGACGCGCCGGAGCGGCAGACCTGGCCGTCCACGCCGCATCGTTCTACGAAGTATACGATGTTATTCCGGATTTCCGCTTGCCCTGACCGGCGGCACAGCGGAGTCCGGTTATTGAGAGCAAGCCTCGATGCGCATCAACGGAAACCCGCTCGGCACGGAGTCGGGAATCAACGCGCAAAGATTCTTCCGCGCGGCGCGCGGGTCGAGCAGGCCCTCGCGCACGAAGGCGACCGGGGTGGGTAGCTGGACTTACGGCGCGAGTGCGGGTACATCAGGCGTACGCTCAGTACACTTGGGGTCCGTTCGCGCGGATTCCAAGTACCGGCCCTCGCCCACAGCGGGGGCCGGCGTTCCGGCAATTCTAATTTTTCCGACTCCTATTCTCCAAAGACGAGCCCAAAAGAGGCCTCCGAGTTCCCCCTCCCGAGATTAGGTACTAGATACTATGCATCACTCGGTACTACTTGCCACGACATTTTCAACTTTAGAAGTGGCGCTTCTAGAGGGGTGTAAAAGCGCCGGATCGTAGTAAGTATTATCACGTCAATAATTTACCTCCGCCGAAGGGCGGCAAGCGCCTACCGGTGTGTAGAGCGGCTCCGTGATGCAACACGCCAGGAGCCGAAAAGACCCGGTTCATTTTCGTGAGAATTCAGGTGACTTCGCGGCACTATCATCACCGGGAGTGGAATTCCTCGACATGTCGACTTCGGTATCGATGGACCTCAAGCAGTTTGACGACAGCTACGCCAGCGCGCCCGCCGGCGATGAACTCTTCCCGGCGGACGTGCCGGACGGAGAGTACCGGACCCTGGTGGAAGACGTCCGCCTCACGGAGTCTTCGAACGGAAATCCAATGCTGGTTTGGACGCTCCGAATTTTGGACGAGCAGTTCGCCGATAGGATGCTTCGCAAGAACCGCGCCATCACGGACCGCACCATTCCGTGGGTGAAAGAAGATCTCACCAAGTGCGGCCTGGAGCTGCGGAAGCTGTCCGAGCTGCCCGAGTATTTGGATAAGATGCTGGGCCGCGAGATCACGGCCCTGAAGCGTACCAAAGACGGCCGCAGCAACATCTTCTTCCTGAGGCCCGTGCGGGTGAAGCAGGCGCACGCGCAGGAGGAGGAAGATGTGCCTTTTTGAGCGGGTATCTTGAGGCCCTCGCTAGATCGCGAGCGTCTTTCCGATTCGCGCGGCCGCTCAACTTAACGACGGACCCGCTGTGATCGCGAGATCGAAAACGTAATTAAGCGCGCCGGGCTTTGAAGCCGAAGCGCTTCCACTGGCGCGGACGCTCCGCCGGCCGCGACGAACGGGGCGCGGGCATCTCAATGACAGACGCCGACTCTTTCTTCTCCGCGGCAACCTCGGACGAAACTTCGCGGCGCGTAAGGCGGACGTTCAGCGTCTGCTCGATCTTGCGAATCTCGGCGCGCTCATGCCGCGTGCCGAAGGTGGATGCCTTGCCCCGCGATCCGGCGCGGCCCGTTCGGCCCACCCGGTGGATGAAATCCTCGGGTACTTGCGGCAGATCGTAATTGATGACGTGGGCGATGCCGTCCACGTGGATGCCGCGGGCCGCAACATCGGTGGCCACCAGGACGCGATACTGCCCGTCCTGAAATCCGCGCAGCGCCTGGTTGCGCTGGTTCTGGGAACGGTTCCCGTGAATCGCTGCTGCCTTCACGCCATCGCGGAGCAGCTTCTTGGCCAGGCGGTCGGCGCCGTGCTTGGTCCGGGCGAAAACCAGGAACGAGCCCGGCTCTTCGGTTAACATGAACCGCAGCAAGCCGAGCTTGCGGTCCTGCTCCACCTCGTACACGTGCAGGTCGATGTGTTCCGCGGGCTTGGTCACCGAGCCGATGGCGATACGCACCGGATTCGTGAGATGAGCGTTGATGAGGTGCGCCACCGAGCTTTCGATCGTCGCCGAGAAGAACAGCGTCTGCCGTTTGGCGGGGAGCAAGCCGAGGATCATCTTGAGCGTCGGTAGGAAGCCCATGTCGAGCATGCGGTCGGCTTCGTCGACCACCAGGATGCGCACGCCGCCGAGGTCCACCAGCCTGCGCTTGAGGAAATCGGAGAGGCGTCCCGGGGTGGCAATCAGCACCTGCGCGCCCCGGCGGATGGCGTTGAGCTGAGTCTTTTCGTTAAGGCCGCCCACGACGACCGCGGCGCGAATGTTCGTGTTCGAGGCGATCTTTTCGAAAGCCTCGTGGATCTGGATCGCCAGCTCGCGGGTGGGAGAAAGGATGACGGCATGGACGCCTGGGCCCAGCGGCCCCGCGCCGAGCGTTTGAAGCATCGGGAGAACGAAGGCCAGCGTCTTGCCGGTACCGGTCTGCGCCGTGGCGACAAGGTCGCTGCCGGCAAGCGCCGGCGGAATGGCTTTGGCCTGCACGGGAGTCGGCTTAATGAAACCGTGCCGGGCGAGGTTGGATTGCAAAACAGGGGACAGAGAGAGTTCAGTGAAAGTGTTCATTCAGATTTTCGATTTGGGGAAGGGAATCAGCGAGCCGACTACTACAGGAAGAAGGTGTGCGGATTAAGACTTCCGTTACTTGTTCTATTATAGCGCGAAAACAAGGGCAGCGTTTGCTGAGGCTCCCTTTACGGCGTGGCACAAAACTGCGCATTCCAGCGGGTTCCCCAGTGTGCGGACCCCCGGCGCCCAGCGAGGCCAAGAGTTCCGCCGGTCGCGTCAATCAATCCGCTCCGGTCAGCCTCGACCACTTGCCCTCGTGAAAATACCAAGTCACCGACGCCTTCTCAAGGAACGCATCGTCAATACCCTGATGGTCGATCGGAGGCGGCACGGGGCCGCCGTAGGCCTTATAGTGCCGCATGATGAACTCCTTCCCAACTGCGCTGATCCCCCTGGAGAACCCGATCTCATCCGCCGTGATGCCTTGCAGGAAGCTCCGATCTTCCATGGGAGCGAGTGCGGTGCAATTGTCCTCCAAGCCTTTCCAGAATACGAGAATCGACGAGACGCCCCTGATGGAACATAGAACCGCCCAATCAGTCTGGCCGGGCCTCGCAAATTCTCCTTTGATGAAGTTGTGAGGCTGTTTCGTGAATGCCGTCTGCGGAATGGCACATCCCCGCCGTTGAAGCGCCCGTGCGAGGTTGGCGGGAAGCTCGGGGATTGCCGACGGGGAGAGGCGCACAATGCGCCTCTCGGCTTCATCGAACTTCCGTTTCAGGCCTTCGGGCAGTTGGCCAAATGCCGGTGATAGGACCAAGGTCAGCAATTCGAGAGCAAGCGTCGGGCCAGTTTTCATCGGTGACCTGACGGGCACTTCCCACTCCAATCGATCTAAGGCGGTAAACAAAGGGCGAGAGAGCGCCATATCGCCGGCAGTGCCGTGGAAGAATGGCGACACTTCGTACCGCGCCGGACACATTGATTCCGTCCAAACCCAAATTCCCGGACCTGGGATCCCTCAATCAACCGGTGAGCGGACCCGTCGGACAGGTTGAAGTCTGACCGGACAGGTAACTGCTCCTCTCACCTCAGTTATCACGTGTGTACAACTTCGCGGACCTCGGGAGATCAGAGTCCCGGCCTTGTCTTTAAGAGACGCGGATCGCCACTTTGAGCACGTTGTCCCGTCGCGAGCCAAACAACTCGTACGCCTGAGCGATCTGGTCGAGCGGGAAGACATGCGAGAAGAGCGGCGTCAGATCGATGCGCCGCGCCTCTACCAGACGCATCAGACGGCGCATCCTCTCCTTGCCACCCGGGCACAGCGTGGTGACGATGGTCTGGTCCGCGAGGCCCGCCCCGAAGGCGTCCAGCGGCACGCGCAGATGTCCTGAGTACACGCCCACGCTAGAGAGCACTCCGCCCGGACGGATCGCGCGAAGCGCTTTTTCGAAAGTATCCTGCGTGCCCAAGGCTTCAATGGCGACGTCGACTCCTCGGCCGCCGGTGATCTCGCGAATCTCGCGGACGGCGTCGGAGTCGGCGAGGATGACGGAAGTGGCGCCGAACTGCCGCGCCATTTTCAGGCGCAGCGGATCGGCGTCGACGGCCACGATCTGTGACGCGCCCATCAGCTTCGCGCCGAGCGTGGCGCATAGGCCGATTGGGCCTTGGGCAAACACGGCGACGGTGTCACCGAGACGAATCCGCCCGCTTTCGGCGGCGGCAAAGCCGGTTGACGCGATGTCGGACAGCAGCAGTACATCCTCGTCGGAGAGAGCGTCGGGGATCAGCGCCAGGTTGGCCTGCGCGGACGGCACGCGGACGTACTCGGCCTGCACCCCGTCGATAGTATTGCCGAACTTCCAGCCGCCTAGCGCGCCTCCACACTGGGACAGCTCGCCGGAGAGGCAAGGCTCGCATTGCCCACATGGCGTGATGGCGCCCATCAGGACACGCTGTCCGGCTTCGTATCCGGTGACGCCGGGTCCTAGCTCATGGATGACTCCGACTGCCTCGTGCCCGATAGTCAGCCCCGGTTGGACCGGGTACTCCCCGCGGACGATGTGGATGTCGGTGCCGCAGATCGTAGTCAGCCGAACTTTGACCACCGCTTCGCCGTAACCCGCCCGCGGGATCGGCTTTTCTTCCAGGCCGAATTTGCCGGGTCCGTGGAATACGTTGGCCTTCATGAAGCCGGGGGAAGAGAGAGTGGTGTTTGGTTGTTCCATCGCCAGTGCCATACGACCTCCTGCAATAGGACTCCAAGCACCGCGCGTTCCATTGACACGCCCTGGTAGATGAAGCGGATACGGAAGGCCTGGGCGAGAATCCGCTACCGGCTAGTGGAATCTGGCCCAGAGTGGGCAGACATTACTGAAAGGTCGCGCTCAATTCGTCAATGCGGAAGTACTCAAAGTAGTTAACCGAATCCGGCCGCCAGCCGGCGTTTAATCTTGTAGGAATCGTATAGCCGCCGAACCGACGCTCGCGCGACAGTGTGGCGCCGAAAGCGATCTCACGGTACATGCGGTGTTCGGTTTCCACATTGCCCCACCGGTTGACGCTTACCTTCCGGACGGCTCCATCCGGGGCGATCGTAAGAAGCAGTTGATAAGCTTCGCCTTCGAGATCAAAAGAGGCTACGGCTGTCTCTGGGCTGGTACTGCTCCATTCGATGCCGTTTTGGGGCAACAGGGCGGCGGGCAGGAAGATGAATTCTCCCGCCATCCGGCCGCGGGCGGATCGCGAGACATCGACGCCTCGGGCACGCATCACCGGGAACAATCCCAGGAGCTTCCACTGCGCAGTGCCCGCTGGTGCGAGGTAGGTGTCGTGCCCCACAATCCTGGTCCAGACGCCGGCGGCCGCCGTGAAGACGAACCCCCGGGGAGGACTCAGCATCTCGGCGGCCCGGAGTGGGATCCACTTCCCGTTTCGCGAAAGGCGAATCGAGCCGATGATCTGGAGTTCTACCGAGCTGGCAAGCGTGGTACCAGGTTGAATGGTGTGCAGGAAGTAGCGGCGGGCCGGTTCGGGGAGTCCGGCGACCATGCGGGGGTGGAAGCGGGCACCCTTACTCGGGCAGCGCAGGGAGCGCCATGCAGCCTCAGCTCTTGGCTTGGCCAGCGCGGACCACAGACTCAGCGCGATTGCCGCGACGAGCAATACCGCCAGGCAATCGAAGACTACGTTCCAGGACATGCCGTCTATGCGTGAGCATGCGGCGTGCCACGTAAGCTCGTCATAGTCCGAAGACGAAGAAGGCCCGTTCAGCGGGAATCGCGACGTACTGTTTGCCGTCGACGGCGTAAGAGATTGGGTTTGCCGCGATGGGCCCGCCGGTTTGAAATTCCCACAGCGGTTTGCCGCCGGCCGCATCCAGCGCATAGAAATTGCCTTCGTCACTGCCGCCGAACACCAGGCCGCCGGCGGTGGACATCACCCCCGCCCAGGACGGGGATTTGAGCTTGAATTCCCAACGCAGCTTCCCGGTGTGGACGTCCAGCGCGCGGACTGCGCCCCACAGTTGATCGTCGGGCAACCGCCGCTCGCCGCCGCCGCCGAACCAGCGGCCGGGCTCGAACTTCGCCTCCGTCTTGTAGTAGTACGCTCCCATCTCGCGCACCGCGACGTAGAACATCCGCGTCAGCGGGCTGTAGGACGGACTGAACCAATTGGTGGCGCCTTGCAGGCTCGGCCAGACCAGGGTGCCGCCTTCGCTCGGCTCGGTGCCTGGTATCACGATCGGCCGTCCGCGGTCGTCCAGGCCTTTCGCCCAAGTCTGTTTCGCGTATTGCGCGCCGTGCAGAAACTCGCCGCTCGCGCGGTCCAGCAGATAGTAAAAGCCGTTGCGATTGGCGGTTGCCAGCACCTTGCGCGTCTTGCCGCGCACCACGGCGTCCACCAGCACCGGCACCTGCGTGGCGTCCCAGTCATGGGTGTCGTGCGGCGTGAACTGGAAATGCCATTTCAGCTTTCCGGTGGCTGCGTCAATGGCCAGAACGGAGCAGGTGTAGAGATTGTCGCCGCTGCGCGCGTCGCCGTTCCAGTCCGGGCCTGGATTGCCGGTGCCCCAGTAGATCAGGCCGGAATCGGGGTCGTAGGAACCGGTGACCCACGTGGTGCCCGCGCCGGACCTCCAGCTTTCGCCGGCCCACGTTTCGACGCCGGGCTCGCCGAGCGTCGGAACGGTCCACAACCGCCAGGCCTGCTTTCCGCTTTGCGCGTCGTAGGCGTCGACGAACCCGCGGACCCCCGCCTCGCCGCCAGCGATGCCGATGACCACCTTGCCGTTCACCGCCAGCGGCGCGGCTGTGATGCAGATGCCCAGCTTGTAGTCGCCGACCTTGGTTTGCCAGCGCACCGCGCCGGACCTGGCGTCCAGAGCGACCAGGTACGCGTCCAGGGTTCCTACGTAAACTATGTCGCCGAGCACGGCGACGCCCCGGTTGACGCGCCCGAAGCCGATGGTTTGCAGGTCGCGCGGGACGGGCCGAGTCCAGCTCCACAGGTCGCGGCCTGTGCGGGCGTCGACCGCGGCCACGCGGTTGGGCGAAGTCAGATACATGACGCCGTCGACGACGATTGGAGTGACTTCGGTTCGCCCCAGCTCAAATTGATAGACCCAGGCGACCTTCAGGCGCGAGACGTTCTCCGGTGTAAGCTGTTTCAGCGGCGAGAACCGGTGGCCCAGATAGTTGCCCGAATACGTAAGCCAGTTCTGAGGCTCGGCCGCGGCGCGGACGATGCGCTCGTAGGGAACCTGCGCGGCCAGTACGGCGAGCGAAGTGGCGGCGGCGAAAACGATTTTCATGGTTCCCCTCTCAGGCCGGCCAGGTACGCGACCAGGTCGTCGATTTCGGCGGCGGCGAGTTTACCTGAGTAAGAAGGCATGGACGACTCTCCTACGCGCCGTTTGAGCGACGAGAGCGAGCTTTTGCGAAAGGAGTGAAAGCGTCCGGCGGCGTCGCGGATCTGGATGGTGAAGGTGTCCTCATTGACGCGGACGCCGCTGACCGGCCGTCCGCTGGCGACGGCGTCCACCAGCAGAAAGCCTTCGGGCGTCGTGGCCGCCGGAGCGGTCAGCGATTCCCGCAGGTGCGCGACGCTGCGGCGCGCACCGATGTCGCTGAGGTCGGGGCCGGCCGCGACTCCCCTTCCGGCGGCGATGTGGCAGCTCAGGCAGCCGCCTTTGCCTTCGAAGAGCTCGCGGCCGTGCGCCGCATCGCCCGATACGGCGGCCACCGGTGTTCGCGCGATATCGCGGAGATAGCCGGCGACCTGGCGGACTTCGCGTTCCGACAAATACCACATGCCCGGCATCTCGGTGCCCGGAATGCCGTCCTGAATCACGTCAAACAGCGAAGCATCGTCGGTGACTCGGCGTAGCCGCGCCTGGCGCAGGTTGGGACCGCGTCCGCCTTCCGCGGTCTGTCCGTGGCAACCAGTACACTGCGACTCGAAAAGCCGCCTGCCGCGCGCGACGTCCTCTGGCGTTTGGAGCGGAGTCTTGGTTTGTGCCAGCGCGGCTGCGGCGCATACCGCCAACCACAGCAGTTTCATGATTCCCTTCGTTACCGTAGATCGGCGCATTTCGGCCTATGCCGAAAGGCGACTGCCGGAACGCGACTGTAAGGGGGCGGTTTGCGCAACCCTCAAACCGGCCGCTCCATCAGGGCAATGGCTCGACTGTCACGGCTCGGTAATTTCTTCCACCCAACGCCCGCCGGAAAGCGACAGTCTCTCCATCGAGGCGCGCGCCTTGAGCTTGCGGTGCAGCCCGTCCGGACATTGCGGAGTTGGATGATGCTTCCAGCATGTCTTCATGTGCGGCACATGGCAAGCGCTATACCGGAGGCGGCGAGAAAACCACCAGCACCACCAGCCTCCCCGGCCCCGGGTTTCTCAGCGCATGACTCACCCCGGCCGGAGCCAGCGCCGCGTCCCCCGCTGCTACCGCCGACCGCTCCTCGCCGACCACCACTTCGCCTGCGCCCTCCATCACCACGTACAGCTTGTCCTGCTCCGAATGCACGTGGGCGTGATGTTCCTGTCCCGGCTCAAAGCAATTCAGCCCGGCGTAGAGCCGGCTCCCCGACCCCAGCGACACTTTGCCCATCTTCGCCGGCCCGAACACGGCTTGTGCGGCCACATTTCTGATGATCATTGCGAAACCCTCGCTCTACCTCATGGTCCCAGAACACGCCGCCGCCTGCGCTATCCTGGCATCGTGCCGACCGACGTCCACAGCCATTACTGGCGATATCCCGATCATTTCTCCGATGACTTCAAAACGCAGGCCAAGCGCGCGAGGGGTGACGTCGAAGTCGACCTGACGGTGCGCTGGGAGGAGTACTCCGCTCAGGCCGTCACCTGCACTCGCACCATCGTATTCGGCGGCAAGGCCAAACTCAGCGGCCTCTGGGTGCCCGATTCCGAGGTGGCCGGCTACGTAGCGCAACATCCCGATAAACTCATTGGCTTTCTCTCCATCGACCCGACCCAGCCCGGCTGGCAGGAGGAAATGATCGAAGGCCACCAGAACCTCGGGATGAAAGGCATCAAGCTGCTGTCGATGTACGCCGGCTTCTACCCCAACGACCGTCAGTACGACTACATTTGGCAATACGCGACGAAGCATAAGCTGCCCGTACTGCTGCACACCGGTACCACCTTCGTTTCGCAGGCCCCGCTCGATTGCACTCTGCCGCGCCTGCTCGACGATGTTGCCACCCGCTTCCCGGAAGTGCGCATCGTGCTCGCCCACCTCAGCCATCCGTATGAAGGCGAATGCGCCGTCACCATCCGCAAGCACCCTAACGTTTACTCCGATGTATCGGCGCTCCACTATAGGCCGTTCCAGCTCTACCACTCGCTTATGCTGGTGCAGGAGTACGGCGTCTGGAACAAGCTCCTGTTCGGCAGCGATTACCCTTTTACGACGCCCGACGCCAGCCTCGCCGACATGCGCAAGCTGAACGGCATGCTCGAAGGGACGTGCCTGCCGCGGCTCGATATGGACAAGATGGAAGCCATGTTCGAGCGTGATACTCTCGCCGTGCTTGGGATTTGAATCCCGCAGGTATGACCCGGCGCGCCCTCCTGTTCTCCGCTGCCGGCGTGGCCGCCGCCGCCTACCCCACCTACCTCGAGCCCCGATGGCTTGAAGTCACTGAGCGCCGCGTGAAACTTCGCGCCAAGCTTTTTTTGTCCCCATGTACCTCATCGAACGTGCCATAGCGCTAGGCTTGGCCGCCAAGCCCGACCTGAACTGCGTCACCGGCGACTTCATCACGTTCCTAGACGATTTCGATTCCAGCCGGTACGTGCGGGCGCTGAAGAGGCTGGCCGGGGCCACTCCGTCCTTCGCCGTCCTCGGAAATCACGATGGCGGAACCTGGGCCGAATCCCGCGGCGGGCATTCCGATCACGCTGCCGTCGAGTCGCTCCTCCGGCTGAGCGGCCTCTCGCTTTTGCACAACCGCTCGGAACTGGTGCGGTTTCGGACAGGGGAACTCCGGCTCGCCGGAGTCGGCGACTTCTGGACTCAGGAGATTCGGGCCGCTGAAGCCTTCGCGGAGGTCAGTCCGGAAGAGCCCGTCATCCTTCTGTCTCACAATCCGGACAGCAAGGAGGTCCTCGGCTCTCATGCCTGGAACCTGATGCTCAGCGGGCACACGCACGGCGGCCAGGTCATAATCCCGTTCGATGGGCCCCGTTACGCCCCAGTGATCGACAAAAACTACGTCGCCGGACTCAAGCCCTGGCGAGATCGGCAGATTCACGTCACGCGCGGTGTCGGGAACCTCGGCGGAGTGCGGTTCCGTTGCCGTCCGGAAGTCAGTTTGCTGCACGTGGAGTAGCCTTCGAGTCGCGCCGACACAGACATGAATGTCAGCGTCACGGTAACCTACAGGAGGCATAGATGAAGATCACAACTGTTGAAACCATCGCGGTGCGGGTGCCTATTCGGGCCGAGTTCCAGATCCGCGGCAGCCTGGGCTTCCACAAGGAATCTCCCTTTCTAATTCTGAAAGTCCACACTGACGAAGGCCTCACCGGCCTCGGCGAAGTCTCCTGCACGCCCGTCTGGAGCGGTGAGGACCAACTGACCGCCGCCCACATCATCGCCGATTTCCTCGCCCCTACGCTCCACGGCGAGGACCCTCGCGACATCGAACGGCTGACCGCCAAAATGCGCCGCGCCGTGGCCGGCAATCCCTTCACCAAATCCGGCCTGGAGATGGCCCTCTGGGACATTCTCGGCAAATCCGCCGGCCTGCCTGTCTACCGTCTCCTTGGTGGAAAAGTGCGGGACACCGTGCCCATCAAGATGTCGGTCTCCGGCGCCGAGCCCAAACGTGCCGCCGAGTTGGCCGAATGGGCTATGAAACAGGGACTCATTGCGCTCAAAGTAAAAACCGGAATCGAGCCAGAAGGCGACATCGCCCGCGTGAAAGCCGTGCGCGCCGCCGTCGGCCCCTCGTTTCGCATGGGCGTCGACGCCAACGGCGGCTGGAGCCCGCGCGTCGCCATCCAGACCATCCGCCGCCTGGCGGACGAGTGCGGCATCTACTTCGCCGAGCAGCCCGTGGCGCCCCTCGACGTCCAGTGGCTGGCCGACGTCCGCCGCAACGTCCCCGTTCCCGTGATGGCCGACGAGAGCTGCTACACGCTCCAGGACGCGATGGCGCTCGCCCGCGCCGGCGCCGCCGACATTCTTTCGGTCTACGTCGGAAAGGGTGGCGGCATCGGCCCGGCACGAAAAATCGCTGCCGTCGCCGAGGCCGCAGGCCTCACCTGCACCGTCGGCAGCAATCTGGAAATGGGCATTGCCAGCGCCGCCATGGCCCACCTCGCCACTTCCACGCCCGGCGTGGGCGCCGAAGAATTCCCCTGCGACATTCTCGGCCCCCTGGCCTACGAAGACGACCTGCTGGTGGAGCCGCTGCAGGTTATCGCCGGCGCTGTCCGTGCTCCCGACAAACCCGGCCTCGGCGTCGAGTTGGACGCCGCCAAACTCTCCCACTATCGTATTTAGCCCTATTCGCCGGCCATGGACTTTACGAGATAAACGCCACAAACGAGGAAAGCCTGTAAACGGTCATCGAAAAGATTGGAACCTCTGCTGGTGTTGCGGTGCTCATCGGCGTTTCGCTCGGCCGTCCAGCCAAGCTCATCGATCCCCGATCTTATCCCAGCGGTTGCGCTCAGACGGACGCGCGCCGGCAATACGAAAAGGGATGCTGCTACCCTGTGGGATAAATTCGAAGCACCGGGGAGGCTCCCAATGGCCGGCCAGCTTTACATGGTAGTGGAGCGCTTTAGGAACAAGGACGCAGTATCCGTCTATCGCCGGTTTCGGGATCGCGGCCGGATGGCGCCGGAGGGCTTGATCTACGTTTCGAGCTGGGTCGATGAGCGGTTTGAACTTTGCTATCAGGTGATGGAAACCGATGACCGCCGTCTGCTCGACGAGTGGATGGCTAAGTGGAGCGACCTTGTCGATTTCGAGGTGCATGCCGTGGTCACTTCCGGCGAGGCGGCGGAGCAGATGGCGCCGCGCCTTTAGTGGGGCGCGTCAGTGAGCGGTAGTCTATGGTCTTACCCTGCCCAACAGTCTCGGCGTCTTGCGACAGTATTCGCGATATTCGTCCCCGAAATTGGCCTCAAGCCCCCGCTCCTCGCGCGGCAGGATGATAGGTCCCAGCAAAAGAGACGCCGCGGCGAGCACGCCCAGCAAGACCAGGCTTCCGTAGAATACGATCCATCCCAGCCAGACCGTCAGCTCCGCCAGGTAAATCGGATTGCGGCTGTAGCGATAGGGGCCCTGCGTCAGGAGGTACGCCGGCGTCGGGAAATGGGGCGTCTTCTCAATGGGCCAGCCTTCGGGCGCCGCGACGAAATGCTGGCGAATGCACCAGCAGAAGGCACAGAAACCGGCAGCCACCAGGATCAGGCCCGTTAGATTCCACATGCCCGGGCTGCCCGCCGGCCAGCCATGCCGTGCCGCAGTCAATGAAAGGGCCCATGGCGTCGCCGCGTGCGCCGCGGTCACGCCCGCCGCCTGAAGAATTAGGCCCAGCCACCGCGGAATGCGGCGTCCTTGCAACACGCTCATACGCGGCTCCCCGGCGGCTGACGAAACGGCTGCGTCTGTCTATAAGTCAGCGAGCGCCACAGCCACTCGAACGGCCCGAAGCGAAAACGCCCGAGCCACCACCGGCTCAGCCGCAGTTGTGCGGCGTACAGCGCCACGCCGATGCACGCCGCGCCGGCCGATCCGATCCGCCCGAACAGGCCGAATCCGTACCCGTAGAAAACGAAGCCCAGCAGGATGGACTGGAGCAGATAGTTGGTCAGCGCCATCCGGCCCGCCGCCGCGAAGCCGGGGAGCGTCGGCGCGCGCCGCGGGTTTAGCCACAACAGCAGTCCCGACACGTAAGCCAGAGCGAGCAGGACCGGAGCACCGGCGCTTGCATCCAGCAGCGCAGGCCACGGAGCGTTTCCTGACGACCGGGCCCACACTTCGTTGACCGTGATTGCCGCGCCCAACGCGCCGGCGCCCGCGAACGCCGCCGTCAGCTTGCCCTTGTGCCGCTCCGGCTCCCGCAGAATTCCGCTGCGCCAGGCCGCCATGCCCCAGTACATCAGCGCCGCCGTCCGGGGCAGGATCGCCAGCAGCAGAGGCACAATCAGCGTCCACGATTCACGCCAGCGGAATCCCAGAATCTCAAGGAACCCGCCTTTGCCGTAAACCTGGCGCGCATGTTCGATGAAGTCGCCGGCCGCCGCTCCCGACGGCAGGGACACACCGGGACCTGGTAAGGCCAACGCCACCGCTCCTATGCCGAACAGCGCCTGCCATGGCAGGCCCAGGAACGGCAGCAGCAGCAGCCCGCAAACTGCGTACAGAGCCAGGATGTCTCCGTTCCAGATCAAAAACAAATGAGCGCAGCCTAGGACCAACAGCCAGGCCAGCCGTCGAGCCAGAAACGCCCTCGGGCCAACCTTCCACGAGGCCGCCCTTTCGGCCTGGACGGCAATGCCGACGCCGAATAGGAAAGAGAAAATAGTGACCGCTTTGAATTCGAGGGCGCCGGCGGAGAGCAGGTCCACCAGCCGGTTTGCCCATCCCGGATCGGGGCGGTGCCTCAGGATGTGCTCCAACAACGGAACCCGGAACAGTGTGAGGATGTTAACCACCAGCACGCCGAACAGCGCCATGCCGCGAAGGACGTCGATCGTCTGGTAGCGCTCGGCGGACGTCGCAGGCCGCCAGCCCGAGTCAGCGTTCAATGCGTCCCCTTCCCAGCGAGGATCGCACAAACGCCGTTCCGTGTGTGACACAGACGTTCCCGTCTGTGTTCTGTGTCTGGCTGGCCTTCAGCCGATGCCAGGCAGACAGTTTCGCTTGCCCAACTAAGTATGATGGACAAGATGATTGCGCGACGCGACTTGATGCTGGGTGGATTAGCGGGATTGACCGCGGCTCGTGGGCAGGGAGCCAGCGAGCTGAACTTTCTCTCCGAGCACACCGACTTTCAGAACCTGCGGGAGATGCTGGCCTCGCATGTGAAGGGCCGGGCGATGGAAATGCTCGACAAGCGGCGGCAGGCCATCGCGCGCGTCAGTTCAGCCGCGGACGTGGCGGCGCGCCGGCAGTTGCTGCGGGAGCGCATGCAGCGCGCGCTGGGCGCGTTCCCGGAGCGCACGCCGCTGAACCCCCGGATCACGGGCACGATCGAGCACGACGAGTACAAGATCGAAAAGATCGTCTTCGAGAGCCAGCCGAAATTCTACGTCACGGCGAACCTATACCTGCCCAAGCGGGGTGCGGCGCCTTATCCCGCGATCCTGTTTCCGCTGGGACACGAGGCCGGCGCCAAGTCGCACAGCGCCTGGCAGCAGGTGCTGGTATCGTTCGCCCGGCGAGGCTATGCCGCGCTGGCCTGGGACCCCATCGGCCAAGGCGAACGCGTGCAGCTTTACGACGAGGATTTCAAAGCTTCTAAGGTCGTCCGCTCCACCACTGAGCACACCATTCTCGGATTCCAATGCCTGCTTACTGGCGACAACCTGGCGCGCTACACCGTCTGGGACGGCATGCGCGCGCTCGACTATCTGCTGTCGCGGCCGGAAGTGGACGCAAAGCGCGTCGGCCTGACCGGCAACTCCGGGGGCGGGACGCACACGGCGTACCTGGCCGCGCTCGACGATCGGATCCAGGTGGCCGCACCCTCCTGCTTCATCACGTCGTGGAAACGGCTGCTTGAAAGCATAGGCCCCCAGGACGCCGAGCAGTGCCTGCCGCCCTGGATCGCCGACGGGCTGGATCACGCCGATTTCATTTACGCCTTCGCGCCGAAGCCGTACATGATTCTGTCGGCTATCCGCGATTTCTTTTCCATCTCCGGCGCGCGCGAAACCTACCGCGAGGCGCAGAGGATCTACGATCTGATCGGCGCCGCGGAGAAGATCGGCATGACCGAAGCCGACGACGGGCACGGGTACACCAAGCCGCGGAGGCTCGCGGCGTACCGCTGGTTTGGCCGCTGGCTGAAGGGGGAGGAGGACAGCGCTCCGGAAGCCGATGTGGCGCTGGAGACGGAGGAGGCGATGCAAGCGACGCCGACGGGACAGGTGGCGACGTCGCTGGGCGGAGAGACAGTGTGGTCCTTGAACAAGCGGCGCGCTCAGCTGATCACGAAGGGCCGGCCGAGCGTGGAGGACGTGCGGCGAGCGACAGCGTTCGAGCCGGGCTCGGGTGCGCCCTTGGTGCGCGGATTCGGTGTGCTGGAGCAGCCCGGTTACCGCATCGAGAAGCTGCTCTATGACAGCGAGCCTGGAATTCAGATCCCGGCGCTGCTCTATGTGCCCGCGTCTCCTGGCGGCCGCAAGCCGGGTGTGGTTCTGGTGCACGGGCGCGGTAAATCCGAAGCCAGCGACGACGCGGCGGGCCTGGCCAAGGGCGGACGCGTGGTCCTGTCGATCGATGCCCGCGGATTCGGGGAGACTCGGCGGACTCCGGAGGGAAACGGCTCGGATTGGCCTCGCTACTTCGGCGACTTCGAATCGGCGATGACGGCGCTTCTGACAGGGCGCAATCTGGTGGGTATGCGCGCGCGAGACATCAGCCGGGCTGTGGACCTCCTTGCCGCTCGCGCCGACGTGGACGCAAGCCGCATCCGCGCGCTGGGTCAGGACGCTGGAGGCATCCCGGCGCTGCATGCCGCGGTGCTGGACCCGCGGATCGCCGGCGTGGCTCTCGAAGGCATGCTGATTTCCTACCGTGCGGTGGTGGAGCAGCGTATTCATCGCGGCATCGCGGAGCAGGTGATTCCGGGGGTTCTGAAGACTTACGATCTGCCGGACCTGGCCAGGCTCGCCGGTCCGCGGCCGGTGTGGATCGTGGACGCCATGGACCCGGTTGGACAGATGTTGCCGCTGGAGCGGGTTCGGGCGGAGTATCCGCAGGCTGCGCGTGTGCTGCGGCGCCAGCCGGGCGACACCGCCGCCGCGCTATATCGCGAATGGGCGTAGCCAGCCTCGCATTTGAGGCTTGACATTGTGGAGTGCCTCCGGTAACTCTGGTCTAACCTGCCATGCGTAAGATCGCCGTTGTGAATATGAAAGGCGGGGTCGGGAAGACCACCACGGCGGTGCACATTGCCGCCGGGCTGGCGGCGCGGGGGAAGCGCGTGCTGCTGATCGATTGCGATCCGCAAGGCAACGTCGGCCACCTGCTGCGCGTCCGGTCGCCGCTCACTCTGGAACAACTGCTGTTGGGCGAGGCTCAGCCCTCCGATGTGATCGTCCGCGGCGTCCGCGAAGGAATGGACGTCATCACGCTGACGCCGGCGGCGTTTTCACTGGAGCAGCGCCTTGCCGGTGCAACGCAGCGGGAGACCGTGCTGTCGCGGCGGCTGCGCGACACCAACGGCTACGACGCCGTGATCTTGGACAGCTCGCCCGCCATGAGCCTGCTTACCTACAACGCCCTGCTCTACGCCACTGAGGCGGTGATCCCGGTGGGTATGGACATGATGGCGATCATCGGCGCCCGTCAGACGCTGCGCGGAATCGCCGAAGTGGGAGAGCTGTGGCCGGACCGGCGGCTGAAGCTGCTTACCATCATCCCAACCTACGTCAACTCGGCGACTAATGCCACCAAGGCCGCGCTGGAGGCTCTGGATCGCGACCCGCAGATGGCGCCGCACCTGTACCGGCCCGGAATCCGCCAGTGCATCGATCTGAATTACGCCACGGCACAGAGGTCTACGATTTGGGAGTATGCGCCGCGGTCTCGCGCGGCGGAAGACTACACCCGGTTCCTTGATTTTGTCGAGAAGCCAGGTAAGGAGGCTAAGCATGAGACAAGCGAAGTCCGGACACTCCATGGCATCCAAGAAAAAGCCCAAACCGCAATTTGATGTTCCAGCGGACGTGGATGAAGCGCCGAAAGCCGGCTGGGTCTATCGATCCGCGGCCGCGGCAATAGAAGAAGTGCCGGCGGAGCCCCACAAGATAAAGACCGCGCCCGGGAAAGCCAAAGCGCGTCGCGACTCGGATACCTACCTGGTGATGTCGGCTGGGGCCGAGGCTATGGGCCACTCTTTCGCCGCGGTGGGAAAACTGGTCCTGCTCGGCACGCGCGTAATCGTTCTGCCGGTTCGCGTCGCGGAACGCCTGATCCTCGGCAGGTAGCCATCAGGGAATAGCGCACGCGTCCGTCAGTGAGTGGACGCGAGAACCGTCCGTGCCTATGCCGAGAAGAAGCTCGTCGAAGGTCTGGAGCGGCGCCGCGTTCCCGTTGCGACCCACCGCCGGAATTCCCGCCCACTTGTCGGCCGCGCTGAGCGGGAAGGCGGCATCGGTCGCTTCCGCCTGTCCCACGGAAACGCAAAGCTCGGGGTGATCGAACGGGGCTCGCTCAAACCGCACACGGTCGTCGCTGAGCGATTTCATGAAGGCCACCAGCGCGGCGCGGTCGGCGGCGCTGAGATTCAGCCGGCGGATGCCGGGCCCCAGATTGCCGTCTCCCGGGAAATCGCCGCCTCTCGAATAGAAGTCCACCGCTTGCTCCAGCGTCGCCGCGCCTCCGTTATGGAAGAAGGGGCCGGTGAATTCCAGGTTCCGCAGCCCGGGTGTTTTGAACGCGCCGTCGATCGCGAGGCGGGCGGCGCTCTGGGCCGCCGCTACTGAAAACGGCTGCCCGAAGTCGTCGAGCGCGCCAAGGCCGTGATCTTCGGCGATAGGACGCACGCCGGTGCGGAAGAATCCGGTGTCGGTGGAGCCGCGATTCCCGCGCCGCTGCACGGGGCCGCGCCGGGCCACGCTGGAGACGCTGGCCAGCGAGAATTCCGCTCCGCCGTGGCAGCCCGTACACTGCCCGCGCGTGCGGAAGACTTGCAGCCCGGCCTGCTCCTGGGTGGAGAGCGCCGAAGAGTCGCCCTCCGCGAATCGGTCGAAGCGGGAATCGTCGGAGACCAGCGTGGCTTCGTACGCCTGGACAGCCAGTCCGAAGAAGAGGGCGAAATTGGTCTCGGCTTGCGTGAAGCCGCCGGTGAGCTGGCTTGCGCCCCAGTATTCAGGCTGAAAAACGGTTTGGACCAGCGCGAGGTAGGTGGGCGTCTGCAAACCGCGCCCGTCGAGGACAGCCAGTGCCCCAAGCACGCTGTCGTCGGCGGCAACGGTCTGCGAAGCCAGCGGACGCAGGGCCAGCATCTTCCGGCCAAGCTGCGGCCACGTGCGGCCCACGTAGGACATCTCCACATCGCTCAAGGCTGGGCCGACGGCCTGCGACGCAAGGCTGGAATTCTCCAGCCGGATGTTTTCCGGCGCGAGCTGGCCGCCGGTTAGAACCATCGCGTTGGCTCGTCCGTCGGATTCGCCGAACGGCGTCAGGCCGGTGAACAGGTTGCTCGCGCGGCCGTCCCAGAAATTGCGGAAGTAGAAGACGGAGTTGATGACCGTCGGCGTATTGCGCGGGGTGACCTGACGGATATTGAAGCCAGCGATGCTGAACGCCGGCAGGTCGTTAAGGTCGACGCCGTCGTCGGCCGCACTCCCCGGCGTCGCGCCGTTGTACCTACGGTGGAAGACGCCGGACGAGCCGGCGCGATGCGAAACGTCGCGCAGGACGGCTGAGCGGTTGTCGTCCGGATTCTCGAGCGCGTGAAAGGGGAAATCGCCGAGGGTCAGAGTATAGTTGGGCAGGAAAACGCCTTTTGGATTGGAGAGCTGATTCTGCGCGCGATGATCGGCGCCGGCGTGGAAATGACAGCTCGCGCAGGCCACCCGGCCGTCGCTGCCGACTTGCATATCCCAGAAAAGCGCCTTGCCGAGAGCGACCAGAGCGTCCGGGTCGCGGACGTACCTGCCGAGGTTCGGAGGCTTCGGCACAGCGACGGTTTTGAGCGAGCCGGGATTTTGGGCCAGCGCGGCGGAACTCATGATGCCCGCAAACACAACCACGCCAACGCGGCCGCCCATTCCCACTTTCTTATCGG
>JACXTT010004175.1_pt1 | contig 21585 bp, 17 predicted proteins | sample 9270951 | NCBI WGS metagenome assembly JACXTT01 (sample SAMN15532306, study PRJNA645909) | rock metagenome | isolation source: weathered quartz diorite | place: Puerto Rico | collected 2017-06-21
GTACGATCCCTGCCAGCGCTCGCTGTGGTATTGGTAGGTGAGGGTCTTGCAGGGAACGCCGTAGAGAATCGCCTTGCGGGCGGCCGCGGGGATGTCGTTCCACGGGGAATCGAGGTCGAACTTGAACGCCTTGGCGAGCGTCGGGAGCACCACTTTGCGGAGGTACCCGGCCGGCTCGCCCCAGGGCAGGATCACTCCTTCGAGAATCGAGAGACTCGGGTCTCCCAGCACCAGCTCCGCGTTCACTTCGCGGCGCGTTCCGAGCCCCGAGCATTCGGGGCATGCGCCGAAGGGCGAGTTGAAGGAGAATTGCCGCGGCTCGAGCTCGGTGAGTGACAGGCCGCACGTGGGACAGGCCCAGCGCTCGGAGAAGAGGACGGGCTTCGGGGCGCCGTTGCCGTGTCGCACGACTTCGACGACGCCTTCTGCCGCCTTGAGCGCGGTCTCGATCGAATCGGCGAGGCGCGAGCGGTCGGCGGCGCGCACTTGGAGGCGATCGACGACAACGGCGATGTCGTGGTTCTGTCGCCGATTGAGCTTGGGGACGGCCGACAGATCGTGGACTTCACCGTCGACGCGCACGCGGACGAACCCCTGTTTCTTCGCCCCCTCGAAGAGGTCCCTGAACTCTCCCTTGCGACCGCGCACCAGCGGCGCCAGCACCTCGATCTTCGTCCCGTCGGGCCAGCCGAGGACCTGTTCGGTGATCTGCGAAGCCGTTTGCCGCTCGATCGGCGAGCCGTCGTTGGGGCAATGCGGCGTTCCGGTGCGCGCCCAGAGAAGGCGCAGGTAGTCATAGATCTCGGTGATCGTGCCGACCGTCGAGCGCGGATTCGCCCCGGCCGTCTTCTGCTCGATCGAAATCGCGGGGGAAAGCCCCTCGATGGCATCGACGTCGGGCTTCTCCATCAGGCCGAGGAACTGCCGGGCGTAGGCAGACAGCGACTCGACGTAGCGCCGCTGCCCCTCGGCGTAGATCGTGTCGAAGGCAAGCGACGATTTGCCCGATCCCGACAGGCCCGTGATGACGGTCAGGGTGTTGCGGGGGATCTCGACGGTGATGTTCTTGAGGTTGTGTTCGCGCGCGCCGCGAACGATGAGGGCGTCACTGGACATAGCCTTGGAGCGTACTCAGGAGCGGCGGCTGGGGTCAATCCTCGGAGTTCGGAGGCCGGGATGCCTCGACCAGTGCGCGAAACCGCGGGTCCGAGCGAATGCCGTCGAACCAGGGATCCCGCATGATCCTCCATTGGAACGCGCCCTGTGGCCTCATCCGCTTGAGGACGGCGATCGCGCCATCGGCGTCGCCGGCAATGGCGAAAGCGATCGACACAAAATACGTCCCCTGCGACCCGCCGGTCGTGAACGTTGCCGCGATGCGGCCAAGCTGCGCCCGCGCGGAGGTCGTGTCGCCGTTGCGGAACGCGGCCGCGGCCAGGGCGGCCTCGGCTTCAATCGGGTAATCGGCCGGCGCCAGTCGCAGGGCGGTCTGGGCATCGCTCAGCGCCCCGGCGGTGTCTGATCGGGGTCGCCAGAGGGAGCGGCGCGCGTACGCCCAGGCGGCGTCGGGAACGAGCGCGATCGCGCTGTCACACAGCGCGCGCGCTTCGCTGTCCCGTCCGTGCAGGTGGCGGGAAAACCCCAGCGTCACGAGTGTGATGGGACGCTCCGGCTCGAGCGCCAGCGCCCGCTGATACATCACGTCCGAAGCGGAATCCCGCCCGCCCATCAGGAGCAGATACCCATACTGGTGGTAGGCTTCGGAGTTCCGTGGATCGTGCGCGATGGCGCGCTGAAACGCCGCGTCCACCCCTTCGAGGGTTCGAGGGTTGCGAAAGCTCAGGAGATAGCCGCGCGTCATCCAGACGTCGGCGGCCAAGGAATCGAGCGCCAGCGCCCGATCGGAAACGGCAACGCCCCGAGCGAGGACGCTGTCCCAGCTCAGCCCCGGGTACGTCCACCCCCAGTCGAGGAAGAGTCCATAGCTGTACCCGATCCGCGCCAGCGCGGCAGTGAACGAGGAGTCGAGGCCGATCGCCTTCTGGTACTGGTCGATGGCGAAGCGGGCGTCCGTGGGATTGCGCCGGGCGAGGAAATAGTTGCCGCGCAGATAGTGATCGTAGGCTTCGGGATTCAGAGACGGCCGTACCGCGAGCGACCGGCGTTCGGCGGGAGCGAGTCGCCCGCCGACCCCCTCGGCGATCGCTTGCGCGATCTCCGCCTCGACGCCCATGAGATCGGTTGCCGGCCGCTCGAAGCTCTGACCCCAGACCCGCGTGCCCGAGGCGGCGCGCGTCAGCTCCACGGTGACGCGCAGCCGGCCCCCGCCCTGCTGTACGGTGCCGCTCACCAGGTGCACCACATTCAATGACCGGGCGAGCGCCGCGGGGTCTGTGATCGGCTTGCCGCGGTAGCGCTGCACCGCGGTGCGCGACTTGACCTGCAGCCGCTCGATCTCGCCGAGCCGGGTGATCAACTCTTCGGTCAATCCATCCGCGACGTAGACGTCACTCGTGTCGCGGGAAAGATTGTCGAAGTAGAGGACGGCGACGCTCATCGCGGCAGGAGCACGCGGCGCCGTTCGGCCGCACGGCGGCGGCGAACCGTCGGGGCATTGGGCCAGCAATCGCGACGGGATCGCCGCCCCCACCGCGCAGAGGAGGAGCGTCACGAAGCGCAAGTGGCTTGTGCGGTCACTCATCAATTGTCTTCCTATTCCTGTAACTCCGCGAGAACCGCACGGAAGCGAGCATCATTTCGGACCGGCTCCCAGATCCAGTGCCGGGCGAACAACTGGGCAAAGAAAAAGTGCGGCCACCGCGGCAGTTCCCGAGCCCAGCGGATAGCCCCGTCCACGTCACCCAGCTGTGCGTGGAGCCCTGAGAGCAGCGCGCACGCCGAGAAGGCCAGCCCGCCACAGGCCAGTGTGAGGTTGCCCGTGGCGCTGCGCTCCAATGCCGGGAGCGCAGCCCGCGCGGCTGCCGTGTCTCCTCCCCGCAGCGAGAGGATCGCGCTTAGGACTCGCACCCCTAAGGAGTCGAAACCGAGAGTCGCCGCGTGACCAGCCGCGACCCGCGCCTCGCCGATGCGGCCGAGGTGGAGCAGCACATCGGCCTGTCGCCAGTACAGGGGAGCGTTCGCCGAATCCACCGTGATGCCGCGCGCGACGACCGCCAGGGCCTCCGCGGACTCTCCGGAGATGTCCAGCATCTGACCGAGCCCGGCATAGGTATAGGCGTAATACGGATCGCGGGCGATCGCCTGCCGCTCAAAGACGATGGCGCTATCGACCGCACCGTTTGCGAGATAGCCCCAGGCCAGCTGATGGATCACTTCCACGTTCCCCGAGTCCAGCGCGAGGGCCCGATGATGGAGCGCGAGCGCTTGTCGGACGTCGTCCGATCGTTTGGCCATGGCCGCGGACAGCCACGACTCGGCGCTCGACGAGTCGAGGCGGACCGCCTGGTCGGCGGCTGATGTCGCGAGCGGCTGCAAGCTGTCAGGAGCGATCCCCGTGACGCCCCACCCCCAATCGCGCGCCAAAGAGAGTGCTTGAGCAAGTCCTGCCCAGGCTCGCGCGAATCGCGGGTCCATGGCGATCGCCTCCCGGTATGCGGCGACCGCCGTTGTGGCCGCGGCGGCGGTGCGGCCGCGGATCGCCACGCGTCCCCGCAGGTAGGCCTGGTAGGCATCGGGGCTGGCCGATGCCGGCGGCGGCGTGAGACGTGCCCGTTCCACACGGCTGAGACGACCGAGCACGACCCCGGCGACGGCGACCGCGACCGAGTCTTCTACTGAGAAGATCTCATCGACGCGCCGCTCATAGGTCTGGCCCCACACATTGAATCCGCCTGCATCGGTAATCGTGAGCACGATCCGCATCCCCTGACCGACCCGCCGCAGCGTTCCGTCCAGCACATACCGGACGCCGAGTTCACGCCCCACTCGACGGGGATCGATCGCACGCCTGCCGCGGTAGCCCAGCGATGCAAACCGGCTGGCTACACGGAGACCGGACACTTGCGACAGCCGAGCGATGATCTCTTCAGTGAGACCGTCGGCGATGGCGGTATAGGCCGTATCACTGGAGAGATCGTGGAGGTACAGAACAGCCAGCGACCGTGCCGGCACGAGCCGTCCCGGCGGCTGACGGCAGGGTGGAGGAGAACCGTCGGGGCATTGCGCCGCGACCTCTGCAACGCGGCCGATGGCAATGAGCAAGGCCGCGAGCGCTGCTCGCACCAGGGTTCCTATTCGGTTGTCGCGCCGAGCACCATACGCCGCTCGACGTACTGGTAGTCCTTGTCGGCTTGCGGCTCCGGGAACGCGAGCGAGACGAACACGCCCACCGCGAACGACAAGGGAATCGTGACCAGCGCCGGGTTCTTGAGCGGGAACCAGGCGGCCCCGTGCTTCAAGATGTCGAGCTGCACGGTGGGCGACAGATAGATCAGCAACAACGTCGAGATGGTGCCCGTCAACATGCTCGCCACCGCTCCCGCGGTGCTGCAGCGGCGCCAGAACATCGAGAGCACGAGCGCCGGGAAGTTGGCGCTGGCGGCGATGGCGAAGGCCAGTCCGACCATGAACGCCACGTTCTGTCCCTTGAAGCTGATCCCCAGGAGCACGGCCACGATCCCGAGGAGCACCGTCGCGAGACGCGCGACTTTCAGCTGTTCCTCGGGACTTGCATGCCCTTTGCGCACGACGCTCACCCACAGGTCATGAGACAGCGCCGCGGCGCCGGACAGCGTCAGACCAGCGACCACGGCGAGGATGGTCGCGAACGCCACGGCGGCGATGAACCCCAGGAACGGTGTGCCGCCAAGGTGCTCCGCGAGCAGCGGCGCGGCCATGTTCCCGCCCGGCTCGACGCCCTTGATGACGTCGGGGCCCACGAGCACCATCGCGCCGAAGCCCAGCACGAACGTCATCAGGTAGAAAGCGCCGATCAGTCCCGTGGCCCAGAACACCGATTTCCGCGCGGCGACGGCGTCGGGGACCGTATAGAAGCGCATCAGGATGTGCGGCAACCCCGCGGTCCCGAACATCAGGGCCAACCCGAGCGAGATCGTGTCGAGTGGCTTCGAGACGAGCTTTCCGGGCGCGAGCACGCCGTCCCCGAACTTCTGCGCCGCGGCGGCGAATAGCCGCGCGGGATTCATGCCGAATTGGGCCAGCACCATGACCGCAAGGATCGCCGCTCCGCACAGCAGCAGGACGGCTTTGACGATCTGCACCCACGTCGTGGCAATCATGCCGCCGAACAGGACGTAGGCGATCATGGCCGCACCGACGATCGCGATCGCCACTTCGTAACGGATGCCGAACATCAACTTGATCAGTCCACCGGCCCCCACCATCTGCGCAATCAGATAAAACGTCACCGTCGCGAGGGTGCCCAGCGCCGCCGCGAGGCGCACCGGCGCCTGTTGCAATCGGGTCGCGACGACATCGGCGAAGGTGTAGCGGCCAAGATTACGCAGCGGCTCGGCGATCAGGAACAACACGACGGGCCATCCGACGAGCCAGCCCGTCGAATAAATGAGGCCGTCGAACCCACTCGTCGACACCAGGCCGGCGATACCCAGGAACGAGGCCGCGCTCATGTAATCGCCGGCCAACGCGAAGCCGTTCTGGCGCGGCCCAATGGCGCGCCCTGCCGCGTAGAAGTGCTCGGTGGTCCGGGTGCGGCGCGCCGCCCAGTAGGTGATGCCGAGCGTCGTCGCGATGAACAGGAAGAAAAAAGCCATGGCGACCCGATTGGGCTCACCGATCTGGGTGGCGGCAGCCTGGGGCGCCTGCGCAGCCTGCAGGAGGAGCGCCAGCACGGCTATTTCCGCAGCCGGTGCAACTCGGGATCGTACCGGGTGTTCGCCCAGCGGACGTACACCCAGGTGAGCAGCCATGACGACACGATCACCAGCACACCCAGGAGGATGCCGAGCGACAGCCCCGGCGTAATGCGTGTCGCCAGGAGCGGCTTGTCGAACGCGATGAGGGAAATAAAGCCGAAGTAGACGACCACCATGATGGCGGTGAGCGTCAGGGCGACCCTCCAACGGGTCGCGGCGAGGGCCTTGAGGCCCGAGTGAGGCGTGGTCACGGAGCCGCGCCAAGATAGGGTTCGTGGACGGTGCGCGCGAGCGGTTCGTGATGCGATCTGATCAAGGCGCGCACACCTCAGTATCGGAGTTGTCGATCGAGTTCCGCAAACCGCGGATCCGCCCGCAGGGGCGCAAGCTCGTCGTCCACACGGACCCAGCACAGCCAGACGGTCCGTTCCTCGAACGCGCGCTGCAGCCATTCGAGCCCGCGGTCGACGTCACCCAGCCCTGCATAGGCTCGCGCGAGCGACATCGGGTTGTAATACCCTGGCGTGCGAGCGGCGAGCATCGAATCCACCACGCGGCGCGCGCCGGTGGTGTCTCCTAGCGCGACCAGAGAGCGAACCACAGCCCCCGCCATCCGTCCGCCGTAGTAGCGCCACGTGAGTAGTCGCCGGGCGCTCTTCCACTCGCCGCGTGCAGCCAACAGCCATCCCTCCAACGCGTCCACATCTTCGGTCGGCCCTACCGCTCGCAGGCGTGGCAAGAGCGCCTCGGCGCTATCGAGGCGGTGTCCGTACCGCAGGGTTTCGGCATACCACACGCCGGGGAACGACTCCAGGGAATCGACCTCCCAGCCTTGCGCGGCTTCTGCGATGCTCTCGTCCAGCCGACCCTGCGCGACGAGGGCCTGGCTCAGCGTGGTGTGAGCATCAGCGCTATTTGGGTCCAACGCGATCGCTCTGCGCGCGAGGGTTTCCGAGCGGTGCGCATCAAAGTCGAGCGCCAGCACGGCGTTGGACAGCACCATATACGCGACCGCGAGGGAGGAATCGCGTGCGAGCGCCTGCGCCGCCGCGTCCCGCGCGCGGGCGTAGGCATCGCGGGGCAGCACGTAGCCGTCGGCCAGGGCCATCCATGCGGATCCCTGGCCCGCAAACGCTGCAGCGAACGTCGAGTCCCTCGCGATGGCGCGGTCGAAGTGCGCGATGGCGCTGCGGTTCGCCGCCTCATCGAACGACCGGTTCAGATCCTCCCTCCCGCGCAGGTACTCCTCATACGCGATCGGATCGGACGTCAGTGGCCGACTGAGGCGCGATCGTTCTTCCGGCAATAGCTGACCGATGACCGCGGTCGTCACGTCACGGGCAATGTCCGATTCCACCGTCAACACGTCGTGACTGGCCCGGTCGATCACGTCACCCCATACCTGGGCCCGCGTCGCCGCGCGAACCAGAGCGACCCGCAGGCGCACGCGGTCGGCGACCCGCGACACACTGCCGGTAACGAGATACGCGGCGTGGAGCGCTCGGCCGAGTACGGGTGGGTCTAACCGCGCCGCTCGTCCCCGAAAGCGCTCCACCTCGAACCGCGACTTCACCTGGAGTCGCTGCACCTGACCGAGCCGGATGATGACTTCCTCGGTCAGGCCGTCAGCGAGGAATGCGTCGGCGGTGTCGCGGGAGAGGTTGTCGAAGTAGAGCACGGCAACGCTGTTCGGTGCGGCCGTGCGTCCCACGGAACGAGCACACGGAGACGGAGTGCCGTCGGGGCATTGAGCGCGCAGGGGCACGGCCACGACCAGGGCAACCGCGCTGAACACCGTGCGCATCAGAATCTCAGCTGCTGATCGAGCGCTGCGTAGCGCGGATCGGCGCGGAGCGGCGCCAGCTCGTCATCTACGCGCACACTCCGCAACCAGATGGTCCGTTCGTCGAACGCGCGACGCAACCACTCGATCCCATAATCGATGTCTCCCAGCGCGGCGTACGCTTTGGCCAGGGCTACAGGGTTGTAGTAGCCGACGCTGCGCGCGGCAAGCATCGAGTCGACCGTGGTGCGCGCCGCCGCCGTATCGCCGGTCGCGAGCAACGCGCGCACGAACGTTCCTGCGGACCATCCACCGTAGTACCGCCAGTTCAAGAGTCGGCGGGCGCCGCGCCAATTCCCCTGCGCAGCCAGGAGCGAGCCCTCGACCGCATCGGCGTCGGCCGGCTGCCCCGCGGCGCGGAGCCGCGGCAGCAGGGCGGCCACCCGATCGAGCTGGTGACTGTAGAGGAGCACCATAGCCAACCAGGCACCGTTGAACACTTCCAGCGAATCGACTTGCCAAGCTTCACTCGCCTGCACCAGACTCCCGTCCAGCCGGCCCTCCGCAATCAGGGCCTGACTCAGCATGTTGCGCGCTTCAGCATCCCGCGGCTCGAGGGCCAACGCGCGGCGGGCGAAGCGCTCTGCTGCTCCCGCATCCAGATCGAGCGCCAAGACCGCGGCTGCCAGCGCCGTGTAGGCAGCGGTCTGGGAGGAATCACGAGCCAGCGCCTGACTCGCCGCGACGCGCGCACGGCCGTAGCCCTCCGTGGGAGATACAAAGCCATCCGCGAGCCCGGTCCAGGCATCCGCCAGCGCAGCGAAGGCGGCCGCAAACCCGGAGTCCCGGGCGATAGCACGACCGAAGTGGGAAATCGCGCCGCGAATCGCTGCTTCCTCGAACGGCCCGTTCAGCGCGGGCAGCCCACGCAGGTATTCCTCGTACGCCACTGGGTCGCTCGTCACCGCGCGCGCCAACCGGGCGCGGTCATCCGGCACGACCTGTCCCGTGACTGCGCGCGCCACCTCGAGGGCGATTTCAGATTCGACGGAAAGGAGGTCCCCGGTCGCGCGATCGATGACGTCACCCCACACCTGCGCCCGCGTCGCCGCCCGCACGAGGGCAACACGCAGCCGCACCCGGTCCCCCGCTCGCTGCACGCTGCCCGAGACCAGGTAGGCCGAATTGAGCGAGCGCCCGAGCGCAGGCGGATCCAGGGCGGCGCGCCCGCGCAACCGTTGCACTTCAAAGCGAGACTTCACCTCCAGCCGTTGCACCTGGCCGAGACGGATGATGATCTCCTCAGTGAGCCCGTCGGCGAGGTAGGCGTCGGCGGTGTCGCGCGAGAGGTTGTCGAAGTAGAGCACGGCGACGCTGTTGGGAGCCGGGGTGTGCGCGACGGGGTGGGCGCACGGCGGCGACGAACCGTCGGGGCACTGCCCCGCGAGCCGCAACGGGAATGCCGGCAGCAACAGCAATGACAGGAGCGTCACGCGACAGTGGTGGCCCACGCCGCCAAAACTAGGGCTAAGCGGGACGGACCGCTTTGTCACCGGTGTGGTAGTATGGAGCACGTCCCTCGGGGCTTCTCACGAGGATACCATATATGCAGACCACTGCCTCCGGCCCATCGCCCGTCACGCTCGAGCTCGAGCCGCGCACCGCTGCGCGTTCCCTCGTCGTCGTCTCGAACCGCCTGCCGTTCATCGCGGAGCGCGGCCGGCACGAGATCGTCTTCACGAGGTCCTCGGGGGGACTCGTCGCCGCCCTCGACCCTGTGCTCATGGCGCGCGGGGGGGTCTGGATCGGCTGGCCCGGGCTCGAGCAGGAACCGGGCGAGCCAGACGAGGCCCTGGTGCCGCCGCCGGGCCCCCGCATCCGCTACCGGCCCGTCGCGCTCACGGCCCGCGAGATCACCGCCTACTACGGCGGGTTCTCCAATCGCACCCTGTGGCCGTTGTGCCACTACTCGATCGGCCGCACCCGCATCGACGCGCGCACCTGGGCGGCGTACGAGCGGATCAATCAGCGCTTCGCGCGCGTGGTGGCGGACGAGAGCACCGACGACGACCAGGTGTGGATCCACGACTACCACCTCGTCCGCGTGCCGCATTACTTGCGGCGCATCGTACCACGGCGTCGCAGCGCGTTCTTCCTACATGTCCCCTTCCCCGCCTACGACGTGTTCCGCATTCTGCCGTGGTGCCGCCAGCTGCTGCGCGGCATGCTGTCGGCGGATCTCGTCGGCTTGCACGTCGGTGCCTACGTGCAGCACTTGTTCACCTGCGCCGAGCGCCTGCTCGGCTGCGACGTCGACCGCGCGGCGGAGACGGTCCACTTCGAGGGCCGCGAGGTGACGGTGCAGGCGCACCCGATCGGGATCGACCCCGCGCACATCGAAGGCCTCGCCCGTCTCGCCGGCCCGCGCACACGCGGCCCCGACGATCCCGCCCAGGTGATCGGCGTCGACCGTCTCGACTACACCAAAGGCATCCCGCAGCGGTTTCTGGCGATCGAGCGCTTCCTCGAGCGTCACCCCGAATTCCAGGGACGGTTCGTCTTCACGCAGCTGCTCGTGCCATCGCGCGAGCAGGTGCGGGAGTACCGCGACCTGAAGCGCGATCTAGACGAGATCGTGGGCCGCGTCAACGGCCGCTTCTCGGATACCGGCTGGTCGCCGATCCGCTACCTGGTGCGCAGCCTGTCGCCAGCGGAGCTGGGCGCGCTGTACCGCCATGCCGATGTGGCGCTGGTGACGCCGCTGCGCGACGGCATGAACCTCGTCGCCAAGGAATACGTCGCCGCCCAGGTCGATGACCCTGGCGTGCTCGTGTTGTCGGAGCTCGCCGGCGCCGCGGAAGAGCTGCAGGAGGCGCTGCTCGTCAACCCCTACGACGTGGACGCCGTCGCGGAGGCGTTGCACCGCTCGCTGACCATGGCGCCCGATGAGCGCGACGCGCGCATGACGGCGTTGCGCGATCGCGTGCGCGAGAACACGGTGGAGGCGTGGGTCACGCGATTCTTGCAGGCCGCCGAGACCGCCGCCAATCGCCCGCGCACGGTGGCCCCGCTCGACCGGCTGCGCCGCCGCCTGCAACCGTGGCTCGCCTCCCGGCCGACGGTCGCGCTGTTCTTCGACTACGACGGCACGCTGACGCCGCTGCGCGACCGCCCGGAAGACGCCCGGCTCCCCGACGCGACGCGCCAGGCGCTCGAGACCGCCGCCCGCACGCCCAACCTCGATACGGTGATCGTCTCGGGACGCGCCCTCGCGGACGTGAAGCGCTTGGTGGGCGTCGCGGGTCTGACCTACATCGGCAATCATGGCTTCGAGATCGAAGGTCCGGGCATCGCGTTCCGCCATCCCGAGATCTCCCGCTACGCGAGCGCAGTGGACCGCGCGACGCACGAGCTCGAGCGGCTGGGCATCCCCGGCGCCCAGGTCGAGAACAAAGGGGCGACGCTCTCCTACCACGTCCGGCTCGTCCCCGAAGCGCGGCGCAACGTCGCCATCCGCCGCGCCCGCACCATCATCCAGCGCCGGGGGCTGCAGCCCCTGCTCGGCCACCAGGTGGTCGAAGGTCGCCCGCCGGTTCCATGGGACAAGGGCCACGCGGTGCTCTACGTGCTGGTGCAGCGCCACGGCGCCGATTGGCCGGCGCACGTGCGGGCGCTGTACGTCGGAGACGACGCTACCGACGAGGACGCGTTCCGCTCGCTGCACGGCATGGGCCGCTCGATTTGCGTCGGCGCCGCCTGGGACGGCGCGACGCAGGCCGACTACGCCCTTCCCGACCCGGACGCGGTCAGCCAGCTGTTGCGCTGGCTCGCGGCGGGAGGCTTCGCCGGACGCACGCCGTGACCCAGGCGCCGATCAGCGACTACGGAGTGATCGGCGATCAGCACACCGCCGCCCTTGTGGGTCCCGATGGCGGCATCGATTGGTGCTGCGCGCCGCGGTTCGATTCGCCGAGCCTGTTCGGCGCCTTGCTCGACGACGCCCGCGGCGGCACGTGCCGCATCGCGCCGATCGGTGCGTCCACCACGGAGCAGCGCTACCTCCCTGGGACCAACATCCTCGTGACGACGTTCCGGCTGGCGGCGGGCGGCGTCGTCGAAGTCACCGATCTGATGCCGATCGGGCCGGCGCGCCGCCACGGCACCGAGCTGCTGCGGCGTGTCCACTGCACCCGCGGCACCGCCGAAGTCGCGGTGCTGTTCGAGCCGCGCTTCGATTACTCTCAGCGGCTGCCCCAGCTGCACCGCCGCGCCGTCGGCATCCTGGCGACCGACGAGGACGATGACGTCGCCACGATCGCCTCGGCGCGGGAGGTCCCCTGGGACGTCACCGACGGGCACGCCAAAGCGACGATCGCACTCGGAACCGGAGACCAGACCTGGTTCATCGTCCGCTTCGATGACGACGAGGTCCATCCGGTCGACGCGTATCGTCCGCAGGAAAAGCTCGACGCGACCGCCCGCTGGTGGGACGAGTGGTCAGCACGGCTGGAATACGAGGGACCCTACCGCCAGGCGGTCGAGCGCAGCGCGCTCGCGTTGAAGCTCTGTTGCTACGATCCGACGGGCGCGATCGTCGCCGCCCCGACCACCTCGCTCCCCGGCGGCGTGGGCGGCGGCCGCAACTGGGACTACCGCTACACCTGGCTGCGCGATTCGGCGTTCGTCGTCGACGCCTTCGAGCGGCTGGGATACGACTCGGAAGCCAACGCGTTCGTGCAGTTCCTGAAGCGCACCTCGCGCAAAGCCAGTCCCAAACACCTGCAGATCATGTTCGGCGTCGACGGACGCCGCGATCTGCCGGAGCACGTCCTCGAGCATCTCGCGGGATACCGCGACAACCGGCCGGTGCGAATCGGCAACGGCGCGGTGGGGCAGTTCCAGCTCGACGTCTACGGCGAGCTGCTCGAAACGGCGAACATCTGGCGCCGCCACCATCCGATGAGTGAGGGAGCGTGGCGCGTGTTCCGCCAGCTCGTCGACTGGACCGCCGACCACTGGCGCGAGCCCGACCACAGCATTTGGGAGCCCCGCCTCGAACCGCGGCACTACGTCTTCAGCAAGGTGATGGCGTGGGTCGCGCTCGATCGTGGTGCGCGCATGGCCGCCGACCTGCACCTGCCAGGAGACGCGGATCGCTGGCGCAAGGAAGCAGCTACGGTCCACGCCGAGGTGCTGGACAAGGGGTGGGACCGCGAGCGCCAGACGTTCCTGCAGGCCTACGGCGAGCCGCACCTCGACGCGTCGGCCCTGATCATCCCGAAAGTGCGGTTCCTGTCGCGCAAGGATCCGCGCGTCAAGTCGACACTGGCGGCCGTCCGACGAGAGCTGGCGACGAGCTGCGAGGACCTCATCTACCGCTACCGCTCCGCCGATGGGCTCGAAGGGAAGGAGGGATCGTTCGTCATCTGCAGCTGCTGGGTGGTCAGCAGCCTCGCCATGACCGGAGAGCACGCCGAGGGAGAGCGGCTGTTCCGGCTGCTGCTCAAGCGCGGCGGGGCGTTGGGGCTGTTCGCCGAGGAGATCGACCCCTCAACCGGTGAACACCTCGGCAATTACCCGCAGGCGCTGTCCCACGCGGCTTTGATTCAAACGGCCACCCTGCTGGAACGTTTGCGCCCCACCCCGAGTAAAGGTGTGGCGGTCCCTCCACAAGCCTTGCCCAACTCTTGAGGGGACGCTACGTTAGCTGCCCCAAGAATGGACCGTCAGGCGCTGGTCGCGATCACGACGCTCGGCACCGAATCCGACGCGCGCGCCCTCGTGACCGCGCTGGTAGAAGACCGACTCATTGCGTGTGGTACGCTGCTCCCCGGTGCCCGGTCGATCTACCGCTGGGATTCACGGGTCGTTGAAGAATCGGAGGTAGTGGTTCTGCTCAAGACCGACACCGCCCATTGGGACGCGCTGCGCGCCGCCGTCGAGCGCCGTCATCCATATCAGGTTCCCGAGCTCCTCGCGCTCCCCGTCAGCGATGGATTGGAGCGCTATCTGTCGTGGATCGCGAGTGAGGTTGCGGGATGATCAAGCCTGAGAACGAACGGCACGCGTCGGCGCGCGATCGCGCCCGCGTCGCCGCGGAGCTGCTCGAGGAGGCCCGCTTCCTCACCGACACCGGCGAGACGGCGATTCCCACGGCGCGCGTGAGCGCCAATGGCAATGGCAACGGGAAGAGCAACGGCCATCACCAGAACGGCAATGGAAAACCCAACGGACGCTCGTCGCAAGGGGACGCCGATCGCGTTCTTGCCCAGCTCGACGACGCCGTCGCGGCCCAGCCCGAGAGCGTCCCGCTCCTCGTCGATCGCGCCAAGCAGCTCGGCGTGATGGGACGCTACAGCGCCGCCCGCGCCGATCTCGAGCGCGCGCTGCTGCTCGACCCCGCCAATCTCGCCGTGCGCACGGCGCTCGGCATCGTGCTGTTGCGCAAGGGACTGTGGGCGGACGCGGTGCCGCACCTGCGTGAGGTCGTGGCGGAAGAAAGCTGGAGTCCCACCGCCTGGTTCTACCTCGGCGAAGCGCTGAATCACATCGACGATCTCGACGGCGCGCTCGCCGCGTTCGTCCGCGCCGCCGAGCTCGACCCGCGCCATGCCAAGGCACTGCACGCGCAGGGCATGGTGCTCGACCGCCTGCACCGCCCCGAAGAGGCGGCCCTCCTGTACCGCCGTTCCCGGGAGGCGGCCGCGCGGTGATGCGGGTGGTCGTGGACGACCTCGCGTTCGTGGCAACCGACGCGATCGTCCGTCCCGCCACCACTCAGCTCGAGCCGACGACGCCGGCGTTGCGCCGCCTGGAGCAGATGGGCGGGCCCGAGTTTCAACGTCACCTCGAGATGCACACCGAGCTCGTCGTCGGTGCCGCGGTCGTCACCGCCGCCGGGGGAGACCTGCCGGCTGAATTCGTGATCCACGCGATCATTCTGGGACGCGAGGAGCCGATCTCCTCGCGCGGCGTGAGCCGCGCCTGGCGCTCCGCGCTGGAGCGCGCCCGGGAATGGGGCTTCGCCCGGCTGAGCGTGCCGCCGCTCGGCATCGGCGCCGGCAACCTCAGCCTCGAAGACGCCGCCGAGATTCTCGTCTCGGTGTTCCAGGAACAGCCGACCGACGTCCTTCCCAAGGACGTGGCGATCGTGGTGGAAACGGAGGAGCAGCGCCAGGTGTTCGAAGCCGTCCTGAGGCGATTGCACGCGAGGCTCTCCTGACCCGCCGGCACTGGGCCGCCGCGATCCTGGTGGCCTGGGCCATGGCCCTGCTCTGGCTGATCCAGCGCCAATACTTGGGTCCCGCGGGCACACGGCCCGGCGATGTGAGCCCGGGCGTGTCCCCCGGAGCGCAGTTCTACCGGCTTTCCCTCGGGGCGCAGCAGCTGGGCTACGCCTCGACTACGGTCGATACGCTCGGCGACTCGATCCGGTTGGTCGATGTGCTGGTCTTGGATCTCCCTTCCCTGGGCCGCCTGGGCCGCAACTCGGGCCGCAGTGTGACGACCCTCGACCGCGCGCTGCGACTGCTCAATGTGACGAGCGAGACCGACGGCGCGGCCGAGCGCTACACGGCGCGCGGCGCGCTGACTCCGGATAACGTGCTGCGCGTCGGCGTCACGAGCGCCGGCGATTCGGGCAGTGCCAGCGTGGTCCCAGGAGAGGGCATCGAGTTGCCGTCACTGTGGCCGCTGCGCATGGCGTTCGGCGGCCGCTTGCGACGGGGACGCCACGCGACGGCGCGGGTGCTCGACCCGTTCACGCTCGAGCTGCGCACCCGGGCCTTCCGGGTCGCCGCCGACTCGACGTTCATCGTCCCCGACAGCGCCGACTTCGACTCCACGACGATGGTGTGGGTGCCCGCTCGTTTCGATACCGTCCGGGCCGTGCGCATCGACGCCTCCGGCCCCGGAGAGGGCCCCGTCACCTGGTGGGTGGACGCGCAGGGCCACGTCGTGCGCGGTGCGCTGCCCCTGGGGTTCACCCTCGAGCGCACCGCATTTGAGCTCGCCTACGAGAATTTCCGCCGGCGCGACACGCTGCGGCTGACGCGCGCCTCCGCGTCCCCCGGTCCCGGCACGATCGTGCCGACCACGCTCCTCGACGCGGGTGTCCACGCCGGCACTGTCGACGCCGCGGTGCTGCGCGTCCGCCTCGGGGGCGGGAAGCTCGACGCGCTCGACCTCGTCGGCGGACGTCAGCGGCTCGACGGAGACACGCTGACGGTGCGGCGCGAATCCGGGCACGAGCTCCTCGGCGGTTACTCCCTGCCGCACGCCGATTCGACTCCGCCCGGTGCGTATGACGCCGATTTCCTGGTGACCGGGGCCGACTGCGGCCTCCGCACGAAGGCCCAGCAGGTCGCCGGCGTCGAGCGCGACCCCGCCCAGGTCGCCGCGGCGCTGACGCACTGGGTCGCCCGCACCGTGGTCCCCGCGCCGTCCAGCGCGTTCCCGCAGGCCTCCGCGGTGCTGATCCGCCGTCGCGGCGACTGCAACGAGCACACCGTGCTGTTCGTGGCGTTGGCGCGGGCGCTCGGTCTCCCGGCGCGCCCGGTGGCGGGGCTGCTGCTCGTGGACGGCCGCTACTACTATCACGCGTGGGCCGAGGTGTACCTGGGCGACTGGGTGGCGGTGGACCCGACCCTCGATCAATTCCCGGCCGACGTCGCGCATCTGCGGCTCGTCGCCGACGGCCTGGCCCGGCCGACCGATCTCGCCCCACGCGTGGGGCGGCTCACCCTCGAACCCCTATGATTCGACTCGAAGGCATCACGAAGCACTACGGCAGTTTCGTGGCGGTGGACCACATCTCGCTCGAAGTGCCGCGCGGCGTGCTGTACGGGTGCCTCGGCCCGAACGGTGCCGGCAAAACGACGCTGCTGCGCATGATCGCGGGTATTCTGCGGCCGACTGACGGCCGCGTGCTGATCGGCAACGACGACATCCAGGGCAGCCCGATCAGCGCCAAGATGCGATTGGGGTTCATCCCCGACCGGCCCTTCGTGTACGACAAGCTGACCGGTGTCGAATTCCTGCGCTTCGTGGCGGGGCTGTACGGCCAGGAAGGCGACGCTGTCGAGCGCCGCATCGCCGAGCTGCTCGAGGTGTTCGAGCTGTCGAGCTGGAAAGACGAGCTGATCGAGGCCTACAGCCACGGTATGCGTCAGAAGCTGATCATTTCGAGCGCGCTGATTCACCGTCCCGAATGCATCGTGGTCGACGAGCCGATGGTGGGTCTCGACCCCAAGGGCGCGCGGCTGCTCAAGGACATCTTCCGCCAGTTTGTGGACCGCGGCGGCACCGTGCTGATGAGCACGCACACCCTCGAGGTCGCCGAGGCGATGTGCGACCAAATCGGGATTCTGCAGCACGGCAAGATCGTGGCGCACGGGACGATGGCGGAGATCCGCCGCCAGCATGCCGCCGGGGACGCGAGCCTGGAAGAGCTGTTCCTCAAGCTTACGGGGGGGCACGCGGTGCGCGAGCTGGTGGAGGTGCTGGGGGGCAGCCGGTGACGCAGCCGTCGCTGCTCCACGTGCTGCAGCCGAAGTGGCGCACAGCGCGCCAGCGGGTGCGCGAGGAGCGCGCCGGCGGCGGGGGCAAGCTGGCCCTCCTCACCGTCGTCGGTGCCTTCTTCTGGGCGGGGACGTTCGGCGTCTGCTTCTACGTTCTCCGGGCGCTGCGCGCCGCGCAGGAAATCGGCGTGCCCATTGCCGGAAAGATGCTGGGACTCGTGCTGTTGTCCTTCATATCCATTCTCGTCTTGTCCAATGTCATCACCGCGTTGTCGAGCTTCTTCCTGGCGAAAGACCTCGACTTGCTCGTCTCGGCCCCGATTGACTGGCTGCGGCTGTATCTGGCCAAGCTGGGAGAGACCCTGGTGCATTCGTCGTGGATGGTGGCGTTGATGACGGTGCCGATTCTCGCGGCGTACGGGGTCGTGTTCCGCGGCGGTATCCTGTTCGCCCCGTACGCGCTGCTGGTCCTCGTTCCGCTGCTCCTGCTTCCCGCCGTCCTCGGCTCGGCGTTGACGCTGATCCTCGTAAATGTGTTTCCGGCGCGCCGCACACGCGACCTACTGTCGATCGTCGCGCTCGGTGCCGCCGCGGGCGTGATCCTCCTGTTCCGGCTGATCCGGCCCGAGCAGCTGGCCCGCCCCGAAGGGTTCCAGAACCTCGTCGCCTTCATCACCGTGCTGCGCACGCCGACCTCCCCGCTGCTCCCCAGCGAGTGGGCCGCGCGGGCGTTCATGGGATTCCTCGACCAGGATTTCGACTTCCAACCGCTCGTCCTGCTGTGGACGACCGCGGCGGGGTTCATCACCCTCGGGGCGATCCTGCACCGCCGGCTGTACGCGACGGGATTCACCAAGGCGCAGGAGGGGGCCGAGCGCTTCGTGCGCGGCATCCTCTGGCGCCGCACCGTGGGGGCGGTGCTGTTTGCCCTGCCGGTCGCCAAGCGCGAGTTCGTGCTGAAAGACATCAAGCTGTTTTTCCGCGACACAACGCAATGGAGCCAGCTGATCCTGCTCGCGGTGCTGGTGGTCGTGTATCTCTTCAACATCAAGGCGCTGCCGCTGCATCAGGGCGAACCGGTGGGGTTCTTCTACGTCACGCTGGTTTCCTTCCTGAACCTCGGCCTGGCCGGCTTTGTGCTCGCGTCGATCGCCGCGCGCTTCATTTTCCCCGCCGTGTCGCTCGAGGGGCGGCAGATGTGGCTGCTGCGCTCGAGCCCGCTCGATCTGCGCGCCCTGTTATGGTCGAAGTACTGGGTAGGAACGATCCCGCTGCTCGCGCTGGCGCTGCTGCTCACCGGCTTGACCAACGTCCTGCTCCAGGTCGGTCCGTTCATGATGATTCTCAGCCTCGTGACCATCTGCGCGCTGACGCTGGCGATCGCCGCGCTGGCGCTCGGCTACGGCGCCTTGTATCCCCAGTTCGAGACCGAGAACGCGGCGCAGATCCCCACATCGTTCGGCGGACTGGTGTTCATGATGACGACGATCGCGCTCCTCGCGGGCGTCATCTTTGCGCTGTATCAGGCGGTGTACGTGTATCTCCGGTCGACCTACGAGCACGTGCCCGTGGTCGTCGACGGCTGGATGATCCTGTGGTTCGCCACGGCCGGGGTGCTGTGTCTCGTGGCGACAGTGGTACCGCTCGTGGTGGGACTCCGGAGGATGGAGCGGTTTGACTTTTGAGAAGCGAGGTTGTGGAGGATGGTGGAGGAAGGTGAAGGGCTTCCCTGCACACCCTCCACCGACCTCACCCACCACCCCCCACAGTCTTACAGTTTGAAGTTGACGCCGCCGCCGAATTCGACGCGGTCGTCGGTCCCGAAGACGATGTGAATCTGCAAGAACGGCCGCCAGCTGACGGCCTTGAAGTCCCAGCCGCCCACGATAGCCGGCCCGGCCTTCGTATTCGAGCCGAGTCCGCTGGCGCTCACGTGCGTGATGTCCACGCCGCCGCCGACGTACAAGCCAGGATTGGGCATGGCGAGCTTGGGCCAGTAGCGCGCTTCTCCGTTGATCGCCCACACGCTCACGCCGCTGCCCGGGAAAAAGATGTCGAACGACGGATAGATGTCCCACTGCGGAGCCAGCGGGACCGACACCTGGCCGCCCACGAAGAAATCGAGGTTGTTCGTCGGGAACCCCGCCTGGGGTCCGATCATCGGTCCATCTTGTGCCGGCGCCCGGGCCGCCGTGCGGCGCTGGGCAGACGCGGTCGACGTCGCCAACAGAGTGACCAGCACGGCCAGGATCAGCCGTCGAGTCGAATGGCTCACGCTCAATCTCCTGGTGAAAAGGTCGACAGACGGTGGCGCTAGTGCAGGTCGAAGCTGATCCCGCCCGCCACCTGGAACGCACTCCCATGGCCCAGCAACAGCCGCCCTTCCGCATATGGAGCGACCGGGCTGCGGCGCACCTCCCACCCGCCAATCACGCTGAAGTTCACATCGCCGCTCGTCGCCCCAGCGCTGCTGGAATGCAGGTAATCGAGACCGCCGCCGAAATAGAGCGCACGCCGCGGCGTGCGGGGCCGGATTTTCACGTCCAGGTTCAGCGCCCACTGGCTGGCGGGCGACACGGCGTAATAATCGAATGTCGGGTAGAGCTCGACCTGCGTCGTCAGCGGCAGCGTTGCCTGCAGTCCGAGGACCAGCGCCTGGGCGTCGAAGTTGTACCCCAAATGGGGGCCGACTCGCGCAGGGTCGAGCTGTGTGGAGCCCCCGCGCCGTTGGGCGTCGAGCCGTGCCGCCGCGAGCACCACCGCCGCCACCACGACCACCAGCCGCTGCACATCACGCACACCGACGCTCCGGGAGTAAGGGTCGAGGGGCGGGGCGGAGAACAGATAGGATACACAAGTGCGAATTGCAAGGTCCTCGAAAAAAAAACGAGGGAGGAGACGGCGAGGGAGACGCCAAGACGCACAGCCGCCGAGTGGACGCCCAGGACTTCAGGAGTGAGGATGAACACTCGCGCCCGGCTCCTCGGCGTCCACCCGGCGGCTCGGCGGCTCTGCGTCTCCCTCGGCGTCTGCCGCCTAACTACTCAACGCGGAATGGAATTCCCCATTCGTTGGAGCGGTAGTTGTCGGCGCTCCCCAGCTCGAGCGTCGCCGCATCGAGCGCGTCGACCACGAACCGGTCGCGGCCCGTGAACCGCACGATCCAGCTGCGCTCGAAGTTGCCGTTTCCATCGTCCTTCATCGGCACACGGCGCCAGCGGATCCCCGCCGGATCGGCGTGCCGCACGTGCAGGAAGCCGAACGTCGGCGGGGAGAAATTCCCGCCCGTCGTGTTCGCGACGTGCATCGTCACCGTGACGGTGTCGCCGGCGTGGAACAGCGGCACGCGGCTGTCGGCCGAAATCAGTGAATCGGGATTCGAGATATCGAACACCACCGCGCCGTTCACCGAGACGGCCACGTTCTGGATCTGCACGGTCCGCCGATCAACGGCGGTGTTCTGCCAGTCGAGCAGGGTGAGGGACACCAGCCGCCAACCGTGATCCGACGCACGATCGCGTACGAACACGGCGCGCTGCTGCACGCCGTCGTCCAGCGGCTTGCTGTTCGGATTGAACGTCGAATCCGCGGAGGTGTCGACCAGGAAGATCCCCTGGAAGCTCGCGCTCCGGGTCACCCACGCCGAGTCGCCCTGCACCGTGATGTCGCGCGTGAAGATAGGACGCGGGCCGCCGGGGACTACACGCAGCCGGCCCCAGAAGCGCGGGGCAATCGCGGTGTCCATGATGCTCTGCACGCCGCCGACCGTCGACGCCGCCGAGCTGCCAACGACGCCGGGGTCGCCGAAATCGTTGTCGCTGTAGCCGGTGAGCCCGTCATATGCCGCGTGCACGGCGACCTGATCGGCGCTCATGCCGGTGGACGATTCGCTGCACGCCGCGCCGACCAGGGCGACGGCCGCGATCCCCGCGGAAAAGAATCGGAAGGTACGCATCGGACTGCTCCTGTTCGGTTGAGAGACGGTCAAGCCGCTCGAGCCGCAGGAACAGACGCCGTCCGAATGGCGGTGTTAAACGCCTAACAGTTCAGGGACGTTTGCGTGATCGACGTCACGGCCGCAACGGTCAGGCCGCGACGCGCCTGCCGCACGCGGCGCAGAAGCGCGCGCCCGGCTCGAGCGCGGAGCCGCATTTGGCGCAGAACCCGGTCGCGGTGGAGAGCCGCCGTCCGCACGCGGAGCAATAGCGGGCGTCGGCCTCGGGACGGACCCCGTGTGTGGGGCATGCCAGTCGGGCCGCGGGCGGCGCCGGGGAGCGGGACGGGAAGATGGCCGGCGTGTCGTCCCGCAGGGCCGCGAGCGCCTCGGCCGTGTACTTCGCTTTGAGCGCATCGTAGTCGACGTCGCTGAGTTTCCCCGTCGCCCGGTCGAACTCGATCTCCTTCAACGCCCGAAGCGCCACCGACCGCG
>JACXTT010004176.1_pt1 | contig 21584 bp, 20 predicted proteins | sample 9270951 | NCBI WGS metagenome assembly JACXTT01 (sample SAMN15532306, study PRJNA645909) | rock metagenome | isolation source: weathered quartz diorite | place: Puerto Rico | collected 2017-06-21
GCGGGCACGGCAACGTCGGTGGCGACCGGTGGCGCGGGTAGCGGCACGGGCGGCGCGGGCGGTGCAGGCTCTGGCGGTGCTTCGACTGCTACGGGCGGCGCGGCGTCGGCCACGGGCGGCGCGGCGGGTGCGCAAACCAGCGTTGCGGGTAACGGCGGCAACGGCGGCAGCGCCTCCAACGGCGGTGCGTCGACGCAAGCGTCCAATGGCAGCGCGACGGCCGGCAACGGCGCGGTCGGTGCTTCGTCGGGTGCGGGCGGTGCGGGCGGTACCGGCAATGGCGGTACGGGCGGCACGGGCAATGGCGCGGTGGGTGGTGCTGGCGGCAACGGCGGCACGAACTACGTGAACGCCGGCACGTTCGACATGCACAACGCCATGACCAGCGTTGGCCAGTCGGCGGCAGGCATCATGATCGCCAACCAGAACAGCGGTATGGCATCGCTGGTGCAGCAAAGCGTCAACGTCCAGGCCAACCTGAACGTCGGCAAGTAAGGCACGTGTGCGATGCCGGCATTGTTCGTGGCGGGATGGGCCGCGGACATGCCGGCGTCGGCGCGGTTTCATGCCGACCTGGCAGTGCTTCCCACACGCGTAGCGCCTGGGAAGCCTGCCTGGCCGGGGCCTATTCGTCCGTCACGGTGCCATCCGGATGGGGATGGCACTAGCCGGGCAACAAGGAGGCGTCACCATGCGATCGGCTCGCACCGCTGTCGCGGCATTGACGACAGCATTTCTCGCCTGGCCCTGTGCGCAGGCACTTGCCGGGCCGCAGGAGACCGAGCTGCCCGCGTTGACCGGCGCGGCAGGAACGCCCGAGCAGGGCAATGTCTTCGGCGCATCGGCCAGGGCTGTCGCCACTGACAAGCTTGACGGCATTCGCGGCGGCGCCGAAGTGGTGGTCAACGACATGAAGCTCCACGGCACCGTGGCGAACAACGCGGCGGTCAACGTGCTGACGGGGGGCAACATCATCGCGGACGGTTCGTTCGCGAACGCGTCGGGTTTGCCGACAGTGATCCAGAACACCGGCTCCAACGTGCTGATCCAGAACGCAACCATTCTCAACGTCCAGTTCAAGCCATGATGCTGCGACGCCTGCTGCTGGCCGCCGCGGTGGTTGCCGCCGGCGTAGCGTGGCCCGTCGGGCGCACGGCGCTCGCGGCCGAGGCGGCCGTGCCGGGGCAGAGCGGCAACTATTATCAGGTTCCCGTCACGAGCCTGCGCGAGGCGCGGTTCAAGACCACGATCCGGCAGCAGTTCGACTTCAGTTGCGGATCCGCCGCTGTCGCGACGTTGCTGACCTACCAATATGGTTTTCCGGTCAGCGAGCAGACGGTGTTCGCGAACATGTACGTCAACGGCGATCAGGCCAAGATCCGGCAGGAGGGGTTCTCGCTGCTGGACATGAAGCGTTTCCTGGAGTCGCGCGGCTTCCTTGCCGACGGCTACGAACTGCCGTTGTCCAAGCTTGAAGAAACAAAGGTGCCGGCGATCGTGCTGATCGTGGAGAACGGTTACCACCATTTCGTGGTGGTCAAGGGCGTCATGGGCAACCGGGTGCTGGTTGGCGACCCGGCCCGCGGCACGCGCGCGATGTCGCGCGAGTACTTTGAACGGGTCTGGGACAGCCAACTGCTGTTCGTGATCCACAACCGCATGGAAAACGCACGATTCAACCTGGCGGCCGACTGGCGCGTGGCGCCGAGCGGCCCTTACTGGATGGGAGTCAATCGGGACAGCCTGTTCTTCACCGTCATGCCCAAGCATGGTGTGGGTGATTTTTGAGGAACGCATCATGCTCCAGACATCCGCCACAAACGCTTGCGCGCACTGCCGTCGCCACGCCGTAGGGTCGGCCGCGGCGGCGCTGCTGGGCGCGGGCATGGCCTGCGCCGGCCTGGCGCAAGCCAGTGAACCGGCATGGCGCGAACTGCGCGATGCTGACCAGCCACCCGCGCAGTCCGCGCGGGCCGAACCAGACACTGCCGCGGCGCGCGGCGCCATGGCCGGCTGGAAACCGGTCGGGGAATCGCGCCTCGAAGCGTCGCGCGGCGGCTTCGATGTGGGGTCGGGGCTGCAAGTTTCGTTCGGTATCGAACGCGCTGTGTACGTCAACGGCTCCCTGGTCGTCGCCACGAGCATTAGCATTCCCGATGTCAGCCACATTACCGCGGAACAGGCGACGCGGCTGTCGCAGGCGCTTGGCGGCGTGGCCGCGGCGGTGAACGCCGCCAATGCGGCGGCCGGCAACGCACTGGCCGCGAATCCGGTCACCGCCGGCGGCGGCAGTAGCAGCAGTGGTAGCGGTGGATCGGCAGCCAGCAGCGGTAGTCCGGGCGCAAGCGCGGTCGCCGGCAACAACTCGGCCTCCGGCGCGTCGGCAACGGCGACGGGCGCGGTGGGACTACCGTCGACCGTGGTCGCGACGTCGACGGGATCGGTGGCGACGAACGGGCTGCTGGCCCTGATACAAAACGGTCCGGGCAACAGCGCGCCAGTCAGCATGACGGGCACGCCGGCCACGGTGATTCAGAACACGTTGAACAACCAGAGCATACAAAGCCTGATGACCATCGATGCCAGTGTGAACACGCTGCAGGCATTCCGCGCGCAGATCGCGGGCGCTGCGTTGAACAACGCGCTGTTGCGCGCCGCCGCCATGAGGTAGTGAGGGGGCGGGGTGCGCCATATGGACAGGGAGGCGGACGCCTGCTTGACCAGTCCGTCGTCCGGGGGAGGAAGACGTCATGAAGAAGCGCTCGCTGCAGGGCATCCGGTACGCCGGATGCTCGACCTTGCTACTACTTGGGGGCCTGGGGCAAGCCCATTCGCAGTCCCTCACGGCCCCGCCGGCCGAGGCCGGCACACCCGCCGCGCAGATTGAAGCGCTGCAGCGGGGATTGACCGAGCAGGCCGGCCAGCTCGAAGCCATGAAGCGCGCGCTGGCCGAGCAGGAAGCCACGATCCGGGAGTTGCGCAGCGTGGTGGGCAACGAGGCGCTGGCCAGGAAACGCGGCGGCCAGCGCGCCGGTCCCGGCGTGATGCCGGGCGATGCCGCCACCAGCGCGGCGGCGGCCGCGGCTGCCGCCGGCGCGACGTCCGTGTCTCCGGGTGTCACCCAGGTGCCGCAGCAGGTTGCACAGCCCCAGCAGGGCGAGTCGGCCGATGCACAGGCGATTGCCGGCTCGTCGGTCGAGGAGCCGGTGGGCAAGCCGCCGGTGGCAGATACGCGCCCGCCCGAGATCGCGCCGATCACCGACCAGCCCGGTGTTCTCACCGCGGCCGGCAAGTTCGTGGTGGAGCCGGGCTTCCAGTACGGCTATTCGTCGAACAACCGCGTGGCGCTGGTTGGCTTCTCAGTGATCCCGGCCCTCATCATCGGGTTGATCGACGTGCGCGAGGTGAAGACCTCCACCTACATCGAATCGCTGGCGCTGCGCTACGGCATCACCAAGCGGCTGGAGATCGAGGCCAAGGTGCCCTACGTGCAGACCTCGGGCTCGACCATCAGCCGCGAGGTGTTTACCGGCACCGCCGTCGACAACGTCTTCAACGCGAGCGGCAAGGGCCTGGGCGACGTGGAAGCGACCCTGCGCTACCAGCTCAACTACGGCAACGAGAGGATGCCGTACTTCATCGGCTGGCTGCGCTACAAGTCCAACACCGGCAAGGGACCGTTCGACGTGGTGACGGACTGCGTGACGCGCTGCATCGGCAACACCACGGGCACGGGCCTGCCGCTCGGCCTGCCCACCGGCTCCGGCTTCCAGGCGATCCAGCCCGGCATTACGTGGCTGCTGCCGACCGACCCGGCGGTGTTCTTCGGCACCTTCAGCTACGTGCACAACTTCGCGCAGGACAACGTGAGCCGGACCGTGCGCAATGGCGAGAAAGAGTTCCTCGGCAAGATCGCGCCGGGAGACATCTTCCAGTTCAGCTTCGGCATGGGGCTGTCGCTCAACGAGCATGCGTCGTTCAGTATCGGCTACGACCAGAGCATCATCTGGCCGACCAAGCAGAACGGACAGACCGTGCCCGGCTCCGTGCGGCTCACGCAGGGCACGCTGCTGGTCGGCTACTCGTACCGCTTCAACGAGCGCTATACGCTCAACATCTCGGTTGGCGCGGGCCTTACGCGCGACACCCCGGACCTGCAGGTCAATATCCGCCTGCCGATCACATTCTGAGCGCCGGCATCCGGCGGGCGGCGGCATGAGGTGACGTGCGGCGCGCATCGCGCGCATGTCATCCGCCGCCTACCTTGCACTGGCTGGGCGAACGGCGTACAAAGAATAAACCCCGTCCCGCAGACGGATCACCCACCCCGGGGCGGCCTTGAACAGAGGAGAGAGACATGCGCAAACGCATCTTCTGGTTGTTGCCCGACCTGGCAAGCGCCCGCCGTACCATGGACGACCTGCTGCTGGCCCGTCTGGAAAATCGCCACATCCATTTCGTGGCGCGCGACGGGGCGGACATGACAGGACTGCACGAAGCCAACCTGTTCCAGACCTCCGATATTGTCCATGCCGCCGAGATGGGCCTGATGGTGGGCGGTGGCGTCGGCCTGGTTGCCGGGGTGGTGGTGGCGATGTTCCCGATCGTCAGCGATACCCCGCAATGGGGGCTGGTCGGTGTGCTGGCCGTGCTCGGCGCCGTGATGGGCGCATGGGCCGCGAGCATGATCGGCAGCTCGACGCCAAACAGTCGCCTGCGCGCGTTTGAAACCGAGATCGAGGCAGGCAAGATCCTGCTGATGGTGGACGTGCCGCGCGGTCGCGTCGAGGAAATCGAGGCGCTGCTGCAACAGGCGCATCCCGAAGCCCGCTTCGCGGGTCTGGACCCGGCCGTGCCGGCCTTCCCCTGACCGGCTGCACGGTTGTATTTTCTCTAGCGCGCCGGTGTATCGGCGCGCCCCGGCGCGCATGTGATGGCGCGCCACGCTGCGGGCACGCCCGGGCCGCGGCAGGGAGTCTCCATGGGAGCTTCCCTGGCCCTGGTGTGAACCCGCAGCAACACCCTCTCGTATCTCCCGGTTTGCCGAATACCCTTCGCATGCGATAACTTGCGCCACGCATTGGCAGCAAGCCATACAGGCATTCACAACAAGCGAGCGGAGGGGTCAATGAGGTCAAGATGGATTGCGCGCGGCATGCTTGCCGTCGCGCTGGCAGGCATTTTCGCGCCGGCGGCGCAGGCGGAAACGGGCGTGACGAAGACGGCCATCCGCATCGGGCAATCGGCCGGCGTCACCGGTCCCGTGGCGGGTTCCGTCAAGGAACAGATCGCCGGTGCGCAGGTGTACCTGCGCACCGTCAACGCGGGCGGCGGCGTGGCGGGACGGCGCATCGAGCTGATCACCTACGATGACGGCTTCGATGCCAAGCGCACGCCCGACAACGTGCGCAAGCTGATCCAGGACGACAAGGTGTTCGCGCTCTTCATGGTGCGCGGCACGCCGCAGAACGAAAGCATCTTGCCGCTTGTCGCGACGGAGAAGATTCCGCTGGTCGCGCCGCTCACGGGGGCCATCACGCTGCACCGCCCCGTCAACCGGTACGTGTTCAACGTGCGGGCCAAGTATCAGGACGAGGTCGCGCGCGCGGTCAACCACCTGGCCACGTCGGGCATGAACCGCATCGCGATCTTCCACGCCCGCGACGGCTTCGGGCAGGACGTCTACGAAGGCTTCACCGCGGCGTTGCAGGCGCGCGGTGTGCAGCCTGCGGCGGCGGCATCGTTCGCGCGGCCGATGGGCGATATCGCGGAGGGCATCGCCACCATCAACAAGGCCAATCCGCAGGCGGTGCTGGTGATCGGCTCCGGCTCGGAGGCCGCGCGCTTCATCAAGGAGGCGCGCCGGGCGGGCAGCCAGGCGCAGTTCGTCACGCTGTCGAACAACGCCGCCGATTCGTTCATCAAGGAACTCGGCGACGACGCGCGCGGCCTGATCATCACGCAGGTGGTGCCGGGAACGAACTCCAGCCAGATGAGCATCGCCAGCGAGTACCGCAGCCAGGCCAAGCAGCAGGGCGTGGTGCCGACCAACGCCGGCATGGAAGGCTTCATGTCGGCCAAGGTGCTGGTCGAGGGCATTCGCCGCGCCGGGCCGGATCTGACGCGCGAGCGCCTGATCGGCGCATTGGAGGCCATGCGCGACTACGACCTGGGCGGCATCCTGATCAGCTACAGCCCGATGCGCCACACGGGGTCATCGTTCGTCGAGATGTCGATCGTATCGTCGACCGGCAAGCTGATCCGCTAGCGGCGGCAGGAGCGTTGTCGCCCCAGGCCTGCGGGACCCCTGCGGTATAGTTCGCGGATGGCAACCTCCCCCTCACCGTTTTCCCTGCAAGGCCGCGTGGCGCTCGTCACCGGCGGCGCGCAGGGCCTGGGCCTGGCAATCGCCACCGGGCTGGCCGACGCCGGCGCGCATGTGCTGGTGGTCGCGCGCAATGCGCAGCGTGTGGCGGATGCTGTTGCAAGCATTCGGGCGCGTGGTGGCAGCGCGGCGGCGCTGGTGCTCGACATCACCGACGAGGCGGCCGTCGCCGATGCCTTCGCGCGCATCGACGCCGAGCACGGTCGGCTCGATATCCTCGTCAACAACGCCGGCGCTCGCCATCGCAACAACATGGCGCATCTGGATGCCGCCGACCTGCGCGCGATGCTGGAAACCAACCTGGTGGCACCCTACGCGATGTGCCGTCACGCGGCGCAGCGGATGCAGCGTGGCGGATACGGGCGCATCGTCAACGTCAGTTCGATCGCGGGCCAGGTGGCCCGCGCCGACGACGTGCTGTATCCCGCCACCAAAGGCGGACTCGATGCGCTGACGCGCGCGATGGCCGCCGACCTCGGCCGCCAGGGCGTGACCGTCAACGCCATCGCTCCGGGGTATTTCGCGACCGAGCCGAACCAGCCCATGGTGGACGATCCGCAGGTCGGCCAATGGCTGCGCCAGCGCACTTCGCTGGGCCGCTGGGGCCAGCCGGAGGAGGTGGCCGGCGCCGTGGTGTTCCTGGCCTCGCCGGCGGCGTCCTACGTGACCGGCCAGGTGCTGGCCGTGGACGGCGGATACCTCGGGCATTTCTGACCCGGGCGGTCCGCGCTCAAGCCGCGCGCCTGCTCTTGTAGTGCGTGCGCAGGCATTCGATCATGGCCGCGGCGGCGGCCGTGTCGCCGCGGTCTTTGCGGCGCACGAGGCAGATGTCGCGCACCAGCGCCGGCATCTGCAGCGGCCGGATCGCCAGCCCCTCGCGCCGGAACTGGAAGAGCGCCAGCGCCGGCACCACCGACACGCCGAGTCCCGCCTCCACCAGCGCCGCGACGGTTGCCAGGTGCTCGACTTCCATCACGCCCGAGAGTCGCAGCGGATGCAGCGCCGCGTCCAGGTGCTGGCGCACGCTGCTGGTCCGCGACAGTTGGATGAACGGCAGGCCCGCAAGCGCCTGCGGTGCGATGCGGCGCTTGCGCGCGAGCGGGTGGTCGGCCGCGCAGACCAGGTGGAACGTGTCGTGCACCAGCGGCTCCACCTGCAGGTCGGTGTCGTTCGCGGGGGCGGGGGCCAGCGCGAAGTCGGCGCGCCCGCGCCGGACCAGGTCGATGCAGCCGTCGGCCAGTTGGTCGAACAACTCCAGCGTGATTCCGGGATAGCGTGCATGGAAGGCCGCCAGCAGAGGCGGCAGGTCGCCGCCGGCCAGCGAGGGCAGCGCGGCGATCGCCACGCGGCCCTTGCGGCGCTCCGCGTGATCGCGCAGGTCGGCGAAGGCGGACTCGAAGTCGGCCAGCAGGCGTCTGGCGACCTCCTCGAAGCGCTGGCCGTCGGTGGACAGTTCCACATGGCGCGTGGTGCGCTCGAACAGCCGGCTGCCGGCTTGCTCCTCCAACGTCTGCACCAGCGCGCTGAAGGCGGACTGCGACAGGTGGCAGGCGCGCGCCGCCCGCGTAAAGTTGCGATGCGTGGCCAGCGCGATGAACGCGCGCAAATGCTTGACCGAGAGATTCATGGCCGCAGGATTTATCTGTGATATCGATAGATTAATCCAAATAATCCGTTTTTTGGTGAGTGGAGGCAGGCCTAAAATGGTGTCGCTGGTTGCCGTGGCGGCCGCGAGCGTACCCATTTCTGCGTCCCTTTTTCTTTCATTGTGACCCGCGAGTTTTCGATGACCGCTCCCCTGTTGATCGGCTCCGGCGCCGGCTTTTCCGGCGACCGCACCGACGCCGCCTTGCCTGTGGTGCGCACGCTGATCGCGGCGGGCGGACCGGCCGCGCTGATCTTCGAGACGCTGGCAGAGCGCACGCTGGCACTGGCGCAACTGGCGCGCCGCGACGATCCCGGGCATGGCTACGAGCCGTTGCTGGATGCCTTGCTGTCGCCGGTGCTCGGCCCCTGCATGGCGCACGGCATTCCCATCGTCGGCAACTTCGGCGCGGCCAATCCGCGTGCAGCGGCGCAACGGATCGGTGCGCTGGCGCGGGAGCTTGGCCTGCCCGCGCCGCGCGTGGCTGTGGTGGAGGGCGACGACCTGTCGGACGAGGCAGGGCGCGCGCTGCTGCGCCAGATCGTCGGTGAGCGCTTCCGGGAGGACCGCTTTGTCTGCGCCAATGCCTATATCGGCGCACAGGGCATTGCCGAAGCGCTGCGCGCCGGCGCGCAGGTGGTGGTGTGCGGCCGCGTGGCCGATCCCGCGCTGGCGGTGGGGCCGGCGATGGCGCATTTCGGCTGGTCGTGGCAGGACTGGGACCGGCTCGCCGCCGCCACCATCGCCGGGCACCTGCTCGAATGCGGTGCACAGGTGACGGGCGGCTACTTTGCCGATCCGGGCATGAAGGAAGTGCCGCAACTGCATGATGTGGGTTTCCCGATCGCGCAACTGGATGCGGACGGTGGCATCGAGATTTTCAAGGCGGCGGACACCGGCGGCTGCGTGACGCTGCGCACGGTCAAGGAACAACTGCTGTACGAGGTTCACGATCCTGCCGCCTACCTGACGCCCGACGTCGTGGCCGACATCAGTGTGGTCACCGTGCAGCAACTGGGCCAGGATCGCGTGGCCGTGTGTGGCGTACGTGGCCACCCACGGCCCGAATCGCTGAAGGCCAACCTGTTTTGCCAGGGCGGATGGATGGCCGAGGGCGAGATTTCCTACGCCGGACCCAACGCGGCGGCCCGCGCGCGGCTGGCGGCGGACGTCGTGCGCGAGCGCATGCGCAGGCTCGATCATGACGTGCGGATCCGCTTCGACCTGATCGGCGTGCTGAGCGTGTTCGGCGACGACGGCGGCGCCATGCTCGCGGCGCGACAGCCCGGCGAGGACGCCGCGCGGGACGTGCGCCTGCGCGCGGCGCTCGCGCATGACGACAAGGCCGTCGCGCAGGCGCTGCTGCGCGAGATCAACGCGCTCTACACCTGCGGCCCTGCCGGCGGCGGCGGCGTGCGCACGGCGCTGCGCCAGCGGCTCAACGCGATGTCCTGCCTCGTGCCGCGCGGCGCGGTGCGCCCGAGTCACACCTTCATTGCCTGATCCCGGGAGACTTGCCATGACGACCGAACCCGCATGCCAGCCGCTCTACCAGTTTGCCCACGGCCGCACCGGCGACAAGGGCGACCGCTCCAACATCAGCGTGATTGCCTACGACGCACGCGACTTCGACCATCTGGTGGCACACGTGACCGAGGATGCCGTGCGCGAGTTGTTCCGCGAGCGGCGCCCGACCGCCGTCACGCGCTATGTGGTGCCGTCGCTGCAAGCCATGAATTTCGTCATCGACGGCGTGCTGGATGGCGGCGTCAACGATGCGCTGAACCTGGACGCGCACGGCAAGGCGCTGTCGTTCCTGCTGCTTACGCTGCGAATTCCACTGCCGCCGCATCTTGCGGCCGGCACGCCCTGAACACGCGGGAAACTCGCCGACGCATCCGACCACACCAATACAACGAGTTCTACAGGAGACACACATGACCGCATTCCAGAGGCCCGCCACGGGGTTTGCCACGCTCGCGGCCGCTGCCGCCGTGATCGCCGCGACGGCATTGCCGGCCGGCAACGCCCGGGCGGAGTTTCCCGACAAGCCGATCCGCTTCGTGGTGCCGTTTGCCGCAGGCAGCGCCACCGACCAGCTCGCCCGCGCGGTGGGGCAGGCGCTGACGGTCGACACCAAGGTCAGCGTCGTGGTCGACAACAAGCCCGGCGCCAACGGCTTCATCGCCGCCGCCGATGTGGCCAAGGCCGCGCCGGACGGCTATACGGTGCTGATCTCCACCAACACGACGCACGCCGCCAACGAGCACCTGTTCAAGAAGCTGCCCTACGACCCGGTCAAGGACTACACGCCGCTGACGGCGCTCGGGCGCGGCGGCCAGATCATGGTGGTGAACCCGCAGGTCCCCGCCAAAACGGTGGGCGAGTTCATCGCGCTGGCGAAGAAGCAGCCGGGCAAGCTGAGCTTCGGCAGCGGCAGTTCCTCGTCGCGCATTGCCGGCGAGCTGTTCCAGCAGATGGCCCACGTGGAACTGTTGCACGTGCCGTACAAGAGCAACCCGCTGGCGATCACCGACCTGCTGGGCAACCAGATCCAGATGATGATCACCGACACTGCCACCGGGCTGCCGCAGGTCAAGAGCGGCAAGCTGCGCGCGCTGGGCGTGTCCGGCAAGGCCCGCTCGCCGCTGGCGCCGGATGTGCCGACGATCGACGAGGCGGGCGTCAAGGGCTACGAGATGAGCTACTGGTTTGCCGCCTACGCGCCCGCGGGCACGCCCCAGCCGGTGGTGAGCAAGCTCAACGCGCTGCTGGTGAAGGCGGCTCGCAGCGAGACGGCGGCAACCTTCTACCAGTCCACCGGCACCGAGGTCTTCACCAGCACGCCGGCCGAGCTGGCCCGCTTCCAGGCGCAGGAATCCGCCAAGTGGGGACGCATCATCAAGGCGGCGAACATCCAGCCGGAGTAACGCCGGCGGCTACGCAGAAATGGGTACGCTTGCCCGTGGGGCGGCCCAAAATCGCCTTGCCCCGTGCAGGGCGATTTGCCATGGCCTGCACGATGTGACGCACACGGCTATCCTTTCGCTTTCGTCCCCTCACCCAGACAGGAATGTGACATGGCCCAGCCGTTCGCCGCCGCCCACCGCCGTCCCGGACTTCCCGCCTTGCTGAGCGCCACGGTCGTCGCGGTCGCGGCGCTGACCGCCACGGTGGCTGTCGCGCCCGCCGCGCATGCCGCCCCGCCCGCGCAGCAGAAGACGCAGGTGCCGGGCTACTACCGCATGATGGTGGGGCAATTCGAGGTGACCGCGCTGTACGACGGCTACATCGACCTCGATCCCAAGATTCTCAGGAATACCAGCGCGAAGGAAGTCCAAAGCCTGCTGGCGCGCATGTTCCTTGCCGCCACGCCCGGGGTGCAGACGGCGGTGAACGCCTACCTGGTCAACACGGGCAGCAACCTGGTGCTGGTCGACACCGGCGCGTCCGGCTGCTTCGGTCCCACGCTGGGCCGCATCGTCGAGAACCTGCGCGCCGCCGGCTACGAGCCGGGCCAGGTGGACACCGTGTTGCTCACCCACTTGCATGGCGACCACGCCTGCGGGCTGACCGCGAGCGGCAAGGCCGTGTTTCCCAACGCAACGGTTTATGTCGACCAGGCCGACGCCGATTTCTGGCTGAGTACGGAAAAGGCGGCGTCGGCGCCCAAGGACGCCCAGCCGCTGTTTGGCATGGCGCGCGACGCCTTGGCGCCGTACCAGTCGTCCGGCCGGCTGCGCACCTACAACGGCGCCGGCCAGGCGCTGGTGCCGGGCGTGGCCGTGGTGGCCGCCAATGGCCACACGCCGGGTCACAACGGCTACCTGTTCACGTCGGGCAAGGACAGCCTGCTGGTGTGGGGCGACATCGTGCACAGCCACGCCGTGCAGTTCCGTCGCCCCGATGTGGCCATCGAGTTCGACGTGGACAGCCCGGCCGCCGTGCGCACGCGCAAGCGGATCTTTGCCGATGCCGCGAAGGGCAAGCTGTGGGTGGGTGGCGCGCACCTGCCGTTCCCGGGCCTTGGACACGTGCGCCGCGAGACCTCCGGCTATGCCTGGGTGCCCGTCGAGTACGGTCCCATTCGCGCGGATCGCTAGGCGTAGCGATCAACCGGGCGGCGGTCCGAACGGCTTGCCGTCCGACAGGTTGAACACTTCCAGCGTGTCGCCGCAGCGTACCGTGCGCTTGTCCAGCCGGGGAAAATCCACGATCTCGGTATCGAGGTTTTCCCCGCCGGACAGGTAGACCAGGTCTTGCTCGCCGGCATTGATCAGGTGGTGCGCCACGCCGGGCGAGGGAAAGGCCATGAAGTCGCCCGGACCGACCTCGAAGACCTCGCCGTCGATCTCGGCCACGCCGCGCCCGGACAGGATGTAGATCCATTCCTCTTCGCGGTGATGCGCGTGATACACGAAGGATTCCTTGCCAGGCGGCACGGTGGCGAAGTTGACGCCGGTGCGTCGCAGGCCGAGCAGCCGGCCCATCATGGTACCGGTGATCTCAGAGGCGGCGTTCCACGGGTGGCGAAAGGTCTGCATGCGTTCCTGCACCTGGTCGGCGCGCAGCAGCAGGGGATGGCTGTCTTTCATGGCGGCGGTCTCCGCGATGGCCTGTTACCAGTCTAGGCCGCCGCCGGCGACCTAGCGCCGCCAGCCGAGTATGAGCACGCCGGCACCCACCAGCAGGATGCCGGACCATTCGCGCAGGCTAGGCCGCTCGCCGAGGAAGATCACGGCAAATACCGCGACCAGCAGCAGGCTCAGCTTGTCCACCGGTGCCACCTTGGAGGCGTCGCCGATCTTCAGCGCGCGGAAGTAGCACACCCACGACGCGCCGGTGGCAAGGCCCGACAGTACGAGGAACAGCCAGGTGCGCGGCGACAGCGTGAGCGGATTGCTCCACTTGCCGGTGAAGGCGACGAAGAACGCCAGCACGACGATGATGACCGCTGTGCGGATCAGCGTGGCCAGGTCGGAATTGACGCCTTCCAGGCCGATCTTGGCGAAGATGGCGGTCAGCGCGGCGAACGCCGCGGAAAGCAGCGCCCAGTGGAACCAGCCAGCGGATGCGCTCATGGCGGAAGGGCCTTCAGGGCGACGTCAGGGGCGGCGGCGTTCCATCGCCACCATGGAGGGGGAGAATCCGATTTGCCCGAAGAAGGCCGCTTCGGACGAGCGTGCCGCGCGCAGCACCCAGGTGATGTCGGGGTCGTTGCCGATGATGTGCCGCACCAGCGCGCGCCCGATGCCGCGCCGGCGGTGTTGCGGTGCCACCGCGATCATCGAGAGGTAGCCATTGGAGACCTCGTCGCACAGGGCGCGGGCAAAGCCGATGACTTCGCCTTTTTCCACGGCCACCGCCACGCGCTGCGAGTTGGCGACGAGCTGCGAGAACCGTTCGGCGTTGGCCACGCGATCGGACCAGCCGTTGGCCGCTAGGAGTTGCCGGGCTGCCTCGATGTCCTGGGGCAAGAGATTGCGTACTTCCATCGGCGACTCCTTCTGCAATGCGTGTGCGGCGCCTCGCCGACCCTGCCAAAGTAGGGTGCGGGGCGAGTCGTGTGCGGCGGTGGGGCGGGCCGCGCAACAGGCGCAAAGTGTAGCGGCGAGGTGCGGTCGCGTCAATTTCGGGCGCCGCCGGTGGGTGCCAAGTGCCGTCGTGGCGCGGTATCATGACTGCCATGACAGCCCCCATCTTCTCCTCCGCCCACCCGGCCGATCAACTGGCCGAGTTTTCGGATGCGGATGCCGCGCTGGCGCGCATTCGCGAGATCTACGATGCCTCCATCGGCGCGGTGCGCGCGCGTTTCGAGGCCTTTGCGCAGGGCAAGCCGCTGCCCTCCGCCGCGCACGCCTGCTACCCCTACCTCGGGATCTCGGTCAACATCGAAACCATGGTCACCGACAGCCGGCCTTCGTGGGGCACGGTGGCCTATCCCGGTGTCTACGGCACCACGGTGACGCGGCCGGACCTGCTGGCCGACTACTACCGCGACCAGATCGAGCGGCTGATGCGCTATCACCGCGTGCCCGTCGTGGTGGGCCTGAGCCGGCGCCCGATTCCCCTGCCGTTCGTGATCGAGGCGTCGACGACCGACATCAGCTACACGCAGGCGCGCGAACTGGAGGCGTCGTTCGTGTTGCCCGAGCTGTCCCGCATCGACGATTCGATCGCCAATGGCACCTATGAGCCGGTGGCGGGCGAGGCGTGGCCGCTGTCCATGTTCCCGGCGGAACGGGTCGACCTGGCGCTGCAGCGCCTGTACCACTACACCGGCACGGCGCCGCATCACTTCCAGCGTTTCGTGCTGTTTACCAACTACCAGCGCTATGTGGACGAGTTCGTCACGCTTGGCCGCTCGCTGATGGCGGCCGACGGCGGCGACGGTTACGTGCGCTTCGTCGAACCGGGCGACGTGACGCAGGAACTCGGCGCCGTGGAGCCTGACGATGCGGCAAGGCCGCGCGCGCTGCCGCAGATGCCCGCGTACCACCTGGTGCGGGAAGACAAACTCGGCGTGACGCTGGTCAACATCGGGGTGGGGCCGTCCAACGCCAAGACGATGACCGATCACCTGGCCGTGCTGCGCCCGCACTGCTGGCTGATGGTCGGCCATTGCGGCGGCCTGCGCCGCTCGCAGCAACTGGGCGACTACGTCCTGGCGCACGCCTACGTGCGCGATGACCACGTGCTCGACCAGGACCTGCCGCCGTGGGTGCCGGTGCCGCCGATCGCCGAGATCCAGGTCGCGCTGCAGGAGGCCGTGGCGCGCGTGACTGGACTGTCGGGCAGCGAGATGAAGACGCGCATGCGCACGGGTACGGTGGTTTCCACCGACGACCGCAACTGGGAGTTGAAGTCCAAGTCGCTGTACGCGCGCTTCAACCAGTCGCGCGCGATTGCCATCGACATGGAAAGCGCGGCCGTCGCCGCCAACGGCTTCCGGCTGCGCGTGCCCTACGGCACGCTGCTGTGCGTGTCGGACAAGCCCCTGCACGGCGAACTGAAGTTGCGCGGCATGGCCAACGCGTTCTATCGTCAGCGCGTGAGCCAGCACATGACGATCGGCCTGGAAGCGATCCGCATCCTGCGCGAGCACGGGGTGGAGCAACTGCACTCGCGCAAGCTGCGCAGCTTCGACGAACCGGCCTTCCGCTAGCCGGCCGCCGCGTCAGCGCATGGCCGTGGTCAGCAGCAGGCCGGCCAGCCCGCAAGCGACGATCACCGGAATCACGCCGACCTTGTAGCGGAACAGCGCCACGCCGGCCGCCGCGCCGATCAGTAGCGAGACCGCGTCGAAATTGCCGTGCATGCCTTGCGGCCACAGCACATGCACGGCGAAGAACACCGCCAGGTTGACGATCACGCCGACCACGGCCGCTGTGATCGCGGTTAGCGGCGCGGTCAGCGCCAGCTTGCCGTGCGTGCTTTCCACCAGCGGCCCGCCCAGCAGGATGAACAGGAACGACGGCAGGAACGTGAAGAACGTGACGACGACAGCCGCCGTTGCCGCGGCGGCGAACAGCGCGTCCGGCCCGAACACCGCCTGCCCCCATCCGCCCACAAAGCCAACGAAGGCGACCACCATGATCAGCGGGCCGGGCGTGGTTTCGCCCAGCGCCAGGCCGTCGATCATCTGGGCGGCGGTCAGCCAGTGATAGTGGTCGACCGCGCCCTGGTAGACGTAGGGCAGCACGGCATAAGCGCCGCCGAACGTCAGCATCGCCGCCTTGGTGAAGAACCAGCCCAACTGGGTGAACGTACCCTGCCAGCCATAGCGCCAGGCCAGCATGCCGAGCGCCGCGGCCCACAAGGCGGTGAACGCGAAGAGCACGCGCGAGAAGCGCGCCCACGTGAAGGTGGCGTGTGGTGGTGTCGGGGTGTGGTCGTCGATCAGCGCCGGGCCGTAGCGTTTTGCGCTGCCGCCGTGGGCGCTGCCCGCGTGAAAGCGCTCCGGCGCGAACCGGCCGCCGGCGTAGCCGATGATCGCCGCGCCAAGCACGATGGCGGGAAACGGTGCGCCGAGCGCGAAGATGGCGACGAAGGCGGCAACGGCGATGGCCCACAGCCAGGCATTGCGCAGCGTTCGCGAGCCAATGCGCCACGCCGCGAAGGCGACGATCGCGGTCACCGCCGGCTTGATGCCGTAGAGCACGCCCGCCACGCTACTCACATGTCCGAAGCGCATGTAGACCCATGACAGCGCGATCAGGATGAACAATGACGGCAGGACGAACAGCCCGCCCGCGATGATGCCGCCCCACGTGCGATGCATGAGCCAGCCGATATAGGTGGCAAGCTGCTGCGCTTCCGGCCCGGGCAGCACCATGCAGTAGTTGAGTGCATGCAGGAAGCGGCTTTCCGAAATCCAGCGGCGCCGCTCGACCAGGTCCTCGTGCATGATCGCAATCTGCCCCGCCGGGCCGCCAAAGCTGATGAAGCCGAGCTTCAGCCAGTACCAGAACGCCTGCCGCCACGTTGGCATGGATTGGGCAGGGATGTCGGACGGAGTGTCGTTGGGGGCCACGATCGTCGATGTCTTGGGTGCGATGGAGATGGCGCGCCAGGCATGCCGATGGCCTTGCCCGCGCGCCGGCAACGATAGCACGACGCCACGACGATTACCGCCGCGCGGTCCGCCAAAAACAAAAACGCGCGGAACATCCCGCGCGTTTCGCAAGGCGTGACCGGGTGTGGCGCGCCGGTCAGAACCGATAGCCCACGCCCATGCTGAACAGCCACGGATCGAGATTGACCTTGGAGACCTTCACGCCGCCGGCCTTGACGTCGCTCGACAGCCAGATCTTCTTGATATCCGCGTTCAGGAACCAGTTCTTGGTCAGCTTGTAGTCCATGCCGATCTGAAGGGCAGGGCCGACGCTCCAGCTATCCAGTTGCAGCGAGTTGTTGGCGATGTCTGCGCCCCAGATGCGCGTGACGTTCAGGCCTGCGCCTACGTAAGGGCGGAACGTGCCATTTGGGATGAAGTGGTACTGCACCAGCAGCGTCGGCGGCAGGTGCTTGAAGGTGCCGATCTTGTTGCCGTCGAGGTAGACGTTCTGCGTCTGCGGAACGGTCAGGACCAGTTCCGCCGCGATGTTGGGCGTAAAGAAGTAGGTGACGTCGAACTCGGGAATCCACTTGTTGTTGACCGTGATGCGATTCGAGGCGCCAACGCCGCCGACGGGGTCGGAGCTGTTTGCCATGTCGAGGTACGTGCCGCGCAGGCGAACCATCCAGTTCCCTTGTGCTTCGTCGGCGGCTGCGGCGGGAGTGGCAAGGGCGCCCAGCGCGGTAAAGGTGGCAACGGCGGCGATGGTCAGACGGGAACGGAGAGGGGTTTTCATGGCTCTTTTTGAACTGGTAAATAACTGATAACTAGTGTGAGGGGCCGTGTCCCTGGAGGACTTGATACAGGACAAGAAGAGCGGGAAGCGCAAAGGCGTCGTCGCGACAGCGCTACAAGCGACGAGCGCACGTGACGGTGCTTCCGTCGCGCGGTTCTAACCTCATGCGGATTTATTCGTGGCATGCGTGCGCTGCACCGCTTACGCTGCGCACAAGCCGTCGCGCTTCGTGCATGACGGCGCCGAGCATGTCGTGGGCGTCCGCAAGGACGTCTTTCCGGGTGTGCCCCGTGGGGGCGGGGCACACCGGTTTTCTTCACGACGCCAGGCTCACGGCCTAGTTTCCCGAAGATTCCCAGGCTCGCCTGGGACGGCTCAGGCCGCCGTGCGCGCGGCTTCCTGCGTGCGGGTCTGCAGATGGCGATTGATGCCGGAGAGCACGGCACGCAGCGACGCCGTCATGAGGTTGGCATCGACGCCAACACCGAACCCCGTGGCCGAATCGCCAACCCGCACTTCCACATAGCAAGCCGCCAGCGCGCCCGCGCCGGCCGTCAGCGCGTGCTCGTGGTAGTCCATCACGCGCACTGGCATGTCCAGCGCCCGCGCGAAGGCATCGATCGGCCCGTTGCCCGCGCCGCGCACGCGCCAGGGCTGGCCGTTACGCGTCAGTTCCACCTCGATCTCGACGTCGCCGTCCGCCGCCGGATCCAGCCGATGCGAGACGTAACGCAGCGGTGCCTCGCGCTCCAGGTACTCGCGGCGGAACAGCGCGTAGAGATCCTCGGCACTGGCTTCGAGACCGGTGTCATCGGTCATGGCCTGTACCGCGCGGCTGAACTCGATCTGCAGCCTGCGCGGCATGAAGATGCCGTGCGCCTGTTCGAGCAGGTACGCCATGCCGCCCTTGCCCGACTGGCTGTTGACGCGGATCACCGCGTCGTAGCTGCGGCCGAGATCGGCCGGATCGATTGGCAGGTAGGGCACCTCCCAGATGGCGTCGGACTTCTGCTGCGCCAGGCCCTTGCGGATCGCGTCCTGGTGCGAGCCGGAGAAGGCGGTGAACACCAGGTCGCCGACGTACGGATGGCGCGGGTGCACGGGCAACTGGTTGCAGTGCTCGACGCACTGACGCACCGCGTCGATGTCGGAAAAGTCCAGGTTCGGCGCCACGCCCTGCGTGTAGAGGTTCAGCGCAAGCGTGACCAGATCCACGTTGCCGGTGCGCTCGCCGTTGCCGAACAGGCAGCCTTCCACACGGTCCGCGCCGGCCATCAGCGCCAGTTCGGCGGCGGCCACGGCCGTGCCGCGGTCGTTGTGCGGATGCACGGACAGCACGATGTGCTCGCGCCGCGCGAGATGGCGATGCATCCATTCGATCTGGTCGGCGAACACGTTGGGGGTGCTGCACTCGACCGTGGTCGGCAGGTTCAGGATCATCGGCCGGTCATGGCTCGGCTGCCAGACGGCGGATACCGCATCGCTGACTTCCAGCGCGTAGTCCAGCTCGGCCAGGCTGAAGGTCTCCGGCGAATACTCGTAGGTCCAGGCCGTCTCCGGCATCGCATCGGTCAGCGTCTTGACCAGGCGCGTGCCGGCAACGGCGACTTCCTTGATCTCCTCGCGCGTGGCCTGAAAGACGATGCGCCGCCACGCCGGCGCGATCGGGTTGTAGAGGTGAATGACGGCGCGCGCCGCGCCGCGCACCGATTCCACGGTCCGGCGGATCAGGTCCTCGCGCGACTGCGTCAGCACGACGATGGTGACGTCGTCGGGAATGCGCTGCTCCTCGATCAGCATGCGCACGAAATCGAAATCGGTCTGCGAGGCCGAGGGAAACGCGACCTCGATCTCCTTCAGGCCGATCTTCACCAGTTGCTCGAAGAAGCGCAGTTTGCGGGCCGGATTCATCGGCTCGATCAGCGCCTGGTTGCCGTCGCGCAGATCGGTGCTCATCCAGACGGGCGCGCGTGCGATGCGCCGGTTGGGCCAGGTGCGGTCGGGAAGGTTGACGGTGGTGGCGGGGCGGTATTTGACGGCGGGATTGCGCAGCATGGGTTCTCCTTCCTCGCGGGAAAGTGCAGGACGAACAAAAACGGGAAAAGGGTGGCGAGCGGCTGCCGAACTGCCACGGGGCACTAGGCCCGGCAACCGCTCGGTAGGTCTAGCTGTAGCGAGGAAGCGCGCAGGGCGCGGCACGAAGCCCGGGCTGCCAGCAGGCGTGCGGCGGCAGCGATGCGGGACGCATCGGCAGCTTGGCAACGGTGGCTGGTCAGTCGGTTCATGGTGCCTGGAGAGTGAGGCCGGCGGATGGCTGGCCCCGGATTGCGCACGCGCCGTGCGGCATGCGCGACGTGTGGATCGGCAAAGCGTAGACGAAATGCCAGTGGCGCGTCAACCGTGGCGCGCCCGCCTTCCTACCAAGGGATGAGGCGCGGGGATGAGGCAGATGAGTTGTGTGCGGTGGCACGCAGTGCTCACCTTCGGCGCAGTGGCAGCGCATCTAGGCTGATAGGGCGGGGAAGTCCACAGAATGACATGGGGGGGCAGATCATGACGAAGGGCGCTTGGAGAGCGCGCCTGGCCTGCGTGGCCGGCGTTGTACTGATCGCGGCTTGCGGCGGTGGCGGTGGTGGGAGTTCGGGGTCGGCAAGCACGCCGGCGGCCGGTGCGAGCGGAGGCAGCGGCGGCGGCGCGGCGGCTCCGGCATCGGTGTCGTACTCCGTCGCGTTGAGCCCGTCGGCGGCGCAAGTGGGCGTTGGCAGGACGCTGCCGCTGACGGCTTCGGTCATCGACAGCAACGGCAACGATGTCACCGCCTCCACGACCTTCGCCTGGACCTCGTCCAACGACGCGCTCGCGACCGTGGCCGGCGCCAGCGTGCCCGGCAGCGCCGTGGTGACAGGCACGGCGGCGGGCAACGCCACCATCCAGGCGGTCGGCACCGTCAAGGCCGCGGACAATTCAACCACGCAATTGCCTGCGCAGTCGGCGTCGGTCAACGTGCTGGCGGCGGGTCTGACCAGCTACAGCCTGGCGATTCCGTACCCGGTGCTGTCGATGACCGACGGGCAGGTGCTGCCGGTCAAGGTGTCGCTGATCGATAGCAATGGCGCGGACGTCTCCGGTGCCGTGCATGACTGGAAGTGGGCCAGCAGCGCATCGGCGGTGCAGGTGGCGGGCGCCGAAAATGTGGGCACCCTCACTGCGGTGAACGCCTCCGCGGCCGTGGCGCTGTCCACGGTCAGCGTGTCGGTGACCGCCCCCAACGGCGCCCTGATGAGCGGCGCCTTCCTGGTGTCGGTGGTGAAGTCCGGCGTCTTCAGCTATCGGCTGGTGCTGTCGCAGCGCGGGACGCAGATCAATGCGCTGTCCGTGCTCAACGGCTATCCGCAGACCATCAATTCCAAGGTGGTCCGCAACGACGGTAGCGATTCGACGCCTGATTTCAACGGCCTGTGGACGTACATCACCACGTCGGCCACGTTGGCGGTGGCGCCCGACGCGGCCACGCGCAATGCCACGATCAGCACCAGCCGCGCCAATGGCATGGATGCCGCGCAAAGCGTGTTGCAGGTCGCCGCGAGCAGCCTCACGCTCACGCCCCGGCCGCGCGCGAACCTGCTGGTAACGGAACAGCCGACCTGGGGGCTGGTGTACAACGGGCCGACGCCGCTCAAGGTGCCGATGCCGATGGGCGCGAGCATCGCCGTCCAGTTGCTGCATCACGGCGTCGACGAAGGCATCACGGGCTGCACCAACTGGAACTGGACCAAGACCGGTGACAACATCACGATCACCACGGGCTTCCCGCCCAACCTGGTCAACATCCATCCGAGCGCGACCGGCCCCTTCACGCTCACCGCGAGTTGCACGAGCGTTTCCGAGCAGATGCCGTTGTCGATCACGCTGGATGGAGTCGTGCAGTAGGCGCGCCCGGAAGCATGGCGGGGCAGCCGCCCCGCATGACAGGCAAGGAAAGGCCCTCCGCGTGAGGGCTTTTTCCATGGATGGAACGGGCGAGCGTACCCGTTTCTGCGTGCCCGGATGAGGCCCGGCTGCCGGTCGGGGGAGGCCTGATTTTCCCGCTGCCACAACGGGTAAAGCACGGATCGTCAGGCGCCCAGAGCATGCCGGCCAGGTCGGAGCGTACCCGTTTCTGCGTGACCGGAGGCATGCCGTGCTCCCGCGAGCACCCATG
>JACXTT010004177.1_pt1 | contig 21583 bp, 16 predicted proteins | sample 9270951 | NCBI WGS metagenome assembly JACXTT01 (sample SAMN15532306, study PRJNA645909) | rock metagenome | isolation source: weathered quartz diorite | place: Puerto Rico | collected 2017-06-21
CCGCGAACAACGGGATCGGCGTCGAGAGTTCCTGGGACCATTGGCGGATCGCCAAGCCGATCCCTGTTCGCTTCTAACCAACCGTGCCTTGTTCCACGCCCCGGATGCTACATGCACCCCAGAAATATAGCCAGGCGCCACCGCGATCAGCAGTAGCGAGACGCGCGCAAGGGTCTTCTCTTCTTCAACGGAGAGGGGGTCGGTTGGGCGCGCGCCCAAATGCGCCGCGACACCGGCAACGCCGGCATACCGGCGGCGTCGCCGTTTTTTCATGACGTCCCGGATCTGGCTTTCGGTGCGGCTGCGCAGACTGCGGCTGTTGACCAGCGCCGGAGCCCGGCCGCCTTCTTCACCGCCCTCGCCAAGGCAAGCCGCGCAACGCTGTGCGAACAGTTTTTCGGTTTGTTGTTGCTGGTGCGACGGCGCCTGGCCCAGGGCGTGGATGATCGATACGTCTACAGGACGAGCGCGGAAGAAAGCGTACGGGTTCTCATTGGATTTGATTCGCCACCCATGATATATCTGAAGAGCTTTGCGCAGCCGCCGCGGCGTGGGATGCATGAGCCTTGCCGATACGGCATCGCTTGAATTTGAAGCTCCCGCCTATGGCTGATCAGTCCAGGTCCAACGCAGCCCTCAGGCCGCCATCGACCTCTAGAAGAAGCTCGGTTGGCAGCAAACCGATCCGGGTCGTGAGTTTCGCGCGGTCGAGCGTTGTGACCTGATGACAAATCGCCACGCTTGCTTTCGACAGACCTGCCACGCCTGCGGGTAGGCCAACTACGGTGGGGCCGCGCATGGCTTGCGACGAAGAAGTCGAGAGCGGGACCACAATAATCGACATCCAGCCGGTGGTCTGGTTAAAGCCGTCATGAGAAACGATGAGGACAGGGCGCCGTCCCGTTTGTTCGGACCCGGATCTCGGGATCAGATCGGCCCAATAGACCTCTCCGCGCTTCATTTTCTTCCCTTGGTGGGCCTTGCCACCAGATGCTCGATTCCTGCTGATTCCAACTCCCGATCGAGATCGAGTTTCGTTCCGGCTGATTTTGCAGCGTATTCCGCGATGGCGTTGTGTCTCGCTTTCCGGGTCTGGTCTTTGAGCCAGGCGTCGATCGCTTCGCGGGCAAGCGTTGTGGCGGGCAACTGTGCTCGCTCCGCCTCCGCCCTGAGCAGCGCGTAGGTCCGCTCCGGCAGCGGCAGATGGAAGTTTCTCATATTAGGCTCCGCCTTCATCATGCCACAGGCGAGTGCCATCGTTTGCTGGCAAGACTGGTGTGGCAAACCGCCGCTGCTTCCCGGAGTCGCGATGTTTCAGGAGTGGCGACGCGGGTCACAGAACACAGATCGCCCAAATGGCAAATCTGGTGTCCAATTGCTTGGTCCAATGGGGAAGGGCTCGAAGAAACTAGCGCTGACAGACATAGTCAAAGCGACAAACGTGATTAGACTGGCGTTCGAGGATGTCAAGCCTCCCGTGAATTTAGTGAGATCAAAGCCCTACGGCGTGGACCTCACCCAAGTTATGGATTTTCGCGGACGCCTGTGGCCGGACTTAAGCACGGACGTGAGTTTCTTGTGCAGCCACCACGAGTTCGCTTTCCTAACACTGGAGGCCTTCAGGTATTTCCTTCCGGCATACTTGATAGGTTCGCTGCTTGCCCCTGACGCCCTACGAGATAATGCCGTCGACACCGAAATCCGCCGTGTGACAAAGTCAGGCGCGAACCTGTTCCTGGAACTGGGTTTTAAAGCCGGACGAGGCCAAACGTCTACAGGCTGCGTCCCGCAAACGGATCAATGACACGCACGTCCTGAAGCAGCAACGGATGGAAGAGCTGTCTGTCTGGATTGCCAAGCATCACTTAAAGTAAGCCGCGAGTGCACTCCGCAACCGAGCAGTTTCGCAAAACAGCTCGTTTGGCAGATAGCGAGTGTCGAAGCCCGATATTTGGAACAAATGAGATGCCCGTTCGAACGTTCCCCGCTCCCGATCCCGACCGGATAAGATAGGTGAATCTCCTTCCTGACGCTTGGGCGGAACGCCCGCTTGGGCGATTACGAAGGAGCCGATGCGTGCCGATCGGAAATTCGATTTTAGAGGAAACTCATGCGCCCACTCAGCCGAGCAGTTTCATTGGCCCTTCTAACAACCGCCGCCTTATTTTGCCAGCTCACTACGGACCAGAAAACGTCCGACTTCCTGAATGTCGTGGCGGTCTACGACAAGAACTACGGACCCTATGAATGGAAGCGGGACGCCCTCGGGTTTGACCTTCTCAATGTCGCCCCGTGGCTCGATAAAGTGATTGCCACAAAAAACGACCTCGACTTCTACGAGGTTATGACAGCCTACGTCGCCAGCCTCAACGACGCGCACGATTACTACCAGATTCCCTCAAATTTCACCGCGCGGTTGAATTTCGGCGTCGATATTTACGACGCAAAACTTCTGGTCGACACCATAAACCGTTTGCGGCTCCCTGTAACCGAGTTCCCGTTCCTGAACGGATACGAGTTGGTATCCATCGACGGGCAGGACGCGCAGAAGATTCTCGATGGCCTGCTCCAGTATGAAGTCGCCGCCAATCCGCGCAGTACGCGGCGCCTTGCTGCCCAATTGCTAACGAATCGCCCTCAAGCTCTTATGCCGCACGCTACGGATGCCCCCGAAATCTCCACTGTCGTGTTTCGCCGTCCCGATGGCGGTTTGGAATCCTACCGCATACCTTGGACAAAATCGGGGCTACCGCTTACGAGCGTAGGCAAATACGTCACGCCGAGTCCGATCACCCAAGCGCGACTGCGGTCCCCGGCCCAAATCGACGACGAGCCTGCCGCGCCAGATTATATGCGGCCGTTACTCGCGCTTTGGAATTGCCAACTCCCGGATCGCGCGGTCAATGGCTTCGGTTCTCAATTTCCGGTTTTCGTCAACTCTCTGCCCGACGGCTTCAAGTTGCGCTTGGGCTTGTCGCCCGCAGACGTCTTTTTCTCCGGAACGTTCGTGTCGGGAGACTACACCATCGGCTTCATCCGCATTCCCAGCTACTCGCCGTCCAATCCGTCGGCGGCGCTGACCGCCTTCCAGAAAGAGATCGATTTTTTTGAAAAGAACACCGACGGACTGATCGTCGATGAAATGCGGAATCCGGGCGGCTCAGTCGCCTACCTCAATCAGCTTACGAGCCTCCTTATGCCCAAGACGTGGCGTAGTCTTCCTTTTGAAGTTCGCGCGACTTCCCGCTGGATCGTATCGATTTCTTCCGCCTATGAATCCGCCAAGGCGCAGGGGGCGCCGCAATCGATTCTCGATCAGCTCTTGTTTATCAAGGACGCGCTCGTCTCCGCCAATGGCGCCGACAGGGGCCGTACCGTTCCGATCCCCCTTGATGACGTCGACATCGACCGCAGTCCGGCGATGGACAGCATGGGAAAGGTAATCGCCTACGACAAGCCCATCATGGTCCTGGTGGACGAAATGAGCGCTTCCGGAGGCGACGCGTTCGCCGCAACCATCCAGGACAACGCCCGTGGAACACTGTTGGGCTGGCGAACCATGGGCGCCGGCGGCAACGTCGTAAGCTGGGAGGCCGGCGATTATTCGCTCGGAGCGGTGACCGTGACACAATCGCTCATGAACCGAAAGAATCCCATTGTCACCTCCGATTATCCGGCCGCCCCGTATGTCGAAAACATCGGCGTGCGTCCGGACATTCCGGTCGACTACATGACGCGAGACAATCTGCTTCAGAACGGGAAGCCTTTCGTCGACACCTTCGTTGCGGCGATGACCGACTATATCCGGAAGAACAGGTAGAAACAGGGCCCCACCATGAAAAAGCGAATCATCATTCTCATTCTCATTTTGACGGCGTCCGGCTTGTTCGCACAGAGTCTGACTCCGGCTCAGAAGGACTCGGACTTCCGGTATCTGGCCAGCCTTTATTCGACTTACTACAGCGGCTATGACTGGAAGAAGCAATTGTTCGGGTTCGACGCCCTGAACCTCAAGCCCTGGCTCGATCGCGTCAAGGCGAGCAGCACGGATCTCGATTTTTATGAGCTGTGCGTGGAGTACGTGGCCAGCCTGAATGACACACATGACGCGTTCAGCCTTCCGTCGGATTTCGTTGCGCAACTTGGCTTCGTCACCGACGTTTATGATGGCGTTCTGCTCATCGATTCCCTGAACCGAACGCTTCTGCCGGCGGCGGCGTTTCCGTTTACGATCGGTGACGAGCTTGTTTCCGTCGACGCCATTCCCGTGGAACAACTTCTCAAGGATTTCGCCAAATACGCCAGCCAGGGAAATTCGCTTTCGACCAAACGCCTTGCCGCGCAGCGCATCACGATACGGCCGCAATCGCGAATGCCACATGCCGCCGATCTTGGCGATACCGCCAGCGTAGTAATCCGGCGGCAAAACGGCAATCTCGAAACCTATAGCATTCCATGGGTAAAAACGGGTACGCCGCTTCAGGTTGGGCCAGTGCCTTCGCCGAAACTAGCCCGCAAGGATAGCGCCGCCGCCCTGGCCGCGAATGAAAAGGACTACATGGCGGAGCTAGAAAGGGCGCGATTCTCTGGCGTGTTGCGGGCCGAGGATCTTGGCCTGAATGGGTACGGAGGACGTACGCCGATTTTCGTAAATGCTCTCCCAGCGCTGAGGTTCACCCGGCGGCTGGGTGGCGCATCAGCCGATTTCTTCTACTCAGGCACATTTCAGTTTGAGGAGCTTACGATCGGCTACATCCGCATTCCCAATTACGCTCCACCTTCGCAGCCGCTCGCCCTGCAGCAGCTTGAACAGGAACTCGCTTTCATGAGCGCCAATGCCGACGGGCTGATCGTGGATCAGATGCGCAACACCGGCGGGAACCTCTGTTTTGGCCAGGAGGTTGCCCGGAGGCTCATTCCTTACCCGTTCCAGGCAACAGGATTCGCCCTTCGCCCGTTCTGGACCCGCGTGCTCGGCTTCTACAACTCAATGATCTTGGCCAAGGCGAATAACGCCTCCCAGGAAGTGATCCAGCAATACGAGCAGGACTTTCAGGAGATGCTCGCCGCGAATCAGCAGGGCCGGCTTGTCACCAATCCACTGCCTCTTTGTTCGTCCAGTCTCACTCGGGGTCCGGCGACGGATCAGGCTGGCAACATGATCGCGTATCAGAAGCCCCTTGTGATGCTTATCGATGAATTCTCGACGTCCACGGCCGATTCTGTGCCCAGCATGATTCAAGACGCGAACCGGGGGCTGCTGTACGGGATGAGAACAAACGGCGCAGGCGGCAATAACACGTCGTTCGATGCAGGACCCTACTCTGAAGGCATTACAGGCATGACATTGGCGCTGCAAGTGCGCTCCAGCTACGTCAGCGCCCCGGATTATCCGGTGACGACCCTGATCGAAAATATAGGCGTTCGTCCGGATCTCGAGGCCAACTATATGACCAAGGAGAACCTGTTACAGAGCGGACTCCCGTTCCTGACTCAACTGCTGTACCACGCGGCATACGTGATCCGTAATGGGCAGTAGTGGCTAGACCCACTTATCTGATGGGTGCTCCAGTTCGCGGACGTTTTCGCCGCTTTCTTCATTTGCCATGAAAACTGGCTGAAAACTTGGTGCGGATTTGGATCGGCATCGAGCCGGCGGCGACTGTTTGAAGAGGCTACTTAAGGCTAGAATCCGAAACCTCGATCTCCGCCAGATCCTTTATTTCGTCACTCAGCGCCCCTTCTGCCAGGGCCTTTCGGAAGGTTACGGAATTCCGGACTGCGGCGACCGACCTCTTTGTTGGCGGCGAGTACACTCCGATGATGACACCATCGCCGACGCGCCGGGGCTCTTTCCCATACAGCTTGTCCCGGAGTTCGTCTTCGGGAAACAAATAGTGTTCCATTTGCGCTTCCTGTTCACAGTGTAACCAATCGCTGTGCCGCTATGTCTACCAGCACCTGGAGTTCATCCAGTACCTCTTTGAGGCCGCCTGGTTGGAATTCGAACAAGCGGAGCATCCCGGTGTCTTGTTCAGTGGAGCTCATGTTTACCACGCCGGCGATCACCCCTGGACCGGCCTGATGGTCGCGATAGGTCCAGGGGAAGGTGACGAGCACTTCGGCATCTTCCAAATCGGTCCGTTCCGTCGATTTGATGAAGTAGCCGATTGTGTCGATCCTCCTGTGGTACACAAATGGCTGTCCTTTCTCGAACACGAAACCAGCACAACCCTCGCCGGAGAAGAAGTCGCCTTTCGGCAGTTCATGCGGATCGCCATTGACGCACACGTTGCGAAGCAGATTAACAGCCTCGTCGAAAACCAGCACGCTGGCCTTCAATGTCCCGGCAACACCGAGCCTGCCCGCCACATCATCGACGAGGTCTTGCAGGATGGAGCGAGCCTGTTCCCATTTGCCGGCCCATGCGGGGTCGCCAGAATGCGAAGCAAGGGCCAGCAGATTTCGTTTGGCGGCCTGGCACCGCTGCTCAAGCGCCACCTGAGACAAAGCGGGGGTCGCATTGCTCGTCCGGAACTGCCACTTGATTTCATAAAGGAATCCCGGGACGGGATTCGGACAGGTCAAAATCCGACGCTGACCTTCCTCGCGGAGGTTCTCTTCGATTCGGCGGGTTTCTTCCACATGGTCCCGGAATTGACTGTCATCATTGAATCGGGGATCGCTGGCCGCTGCCAGTGGCGCAGAAATATACCTTGCCGCCGCGGCAAAATCGACGCAGCTCAGGTCGTAGCCATCCGGAAACTCGACCGTGAGGGTCAACACATCAGAAGCCGAATCGCACGCCATGGTTACATACTCCGACTCGAGGCCGCGGCTGCTGTAGTGGCGAGCGAACTCGCCAGGAGTCAATGCGTGCCCGTTCATCAGCCGGTAGGTGTACCCAAAATAGAATGGTCCGCCGGATGGGACCTTTGGCGTCCCAAACACGGCTTTGCCGGAAAACTCGTACAGTTGATCTTTGTGCGGCGCCAGCCGATCGAGCGCCGATGCATCGGCCAGCGTTAAGCCGCGCAGATAGATCGGCCGCCACGTCTTGAGCTCCACGGGAAGGCACGACAAACCGTCTTTGCGCACGCTCCTGGCGCCGGACATCTCAACCTTCACGTTACTGTAGCCGTCGCGAGTGATCGAGACCGTCTTGCGAATTTCGTTCGACGAATACCCAAGGCTTTCCTGATAGGCGGTGTAGCGATTCCGGCGCACATCCGCGATTGTGGCTATGTCGTAACGTCGAGTGCTTTCTTTCGATTCTGTATCAACAGAAAAGAAGCGGGACTCCAATTCCGCCGTATCGTCGTCGTAGATGTCAATGAAATGCAAGTGGTTGCCGCGCGTGTCATCCGGATCCGGGTGGGTTGCGCTACCCGCGGCGGCAACCACGAGTTCGCGGCGTCCCTGATCCTGAAAATCCATAGCGAGCCGAACGAAGCCTGCCACATGTTTGTGACCATGGAGAACCAGTTGAACCCCACGCCTGCTCATTTCGCGAACGAACAGGCCCGCGTTATAAAAGATCATGAAGCTGTCTTCCAGTCGCGAGAGCGCGTCGTAGGGGGCATCCGCGAGAGGCGCCGGATGGTGATGGACCAGGGCGATTTTGAAGTGGAAACGCTTCGTGGCATCGACGGCGTCGTAAAGGTCCTGAAGATCGCGGGCCTCGACCTTGCCGGCCGCCATCATGAAGGCCAAGCTGTTGGAATTGATCGCAAACAGTGAGACGCCCCATTCATCCAGAGTCTTGGCGACTACCGGCTCCAGCATTGCTTTGCCCCACGGCCAGAGAGCATTGAGAGCCAGCTTCGTACCTGTTTTGAACCATTGTTTCCAAGTAAACTTCAACCCTTCTTGCCTGAAGTAAATCTCAAACGCGATTCTGCTGAGGCGCCGGAGACCGATGTTTCCCCAGAATTTGTAGTCGTGATTGCCCGGCATGGTCAGAACGTGGCTGGCCGAACACGCGTCCGTCAGCTCGCGGACGATTTTCGCCGCTTTCTTCATTTGCCATGGCACGGGCTGATTGGCGAGATCCCCCGACACAATCAGAACGTCGGGCTTCCCCTCAATGAGGATCCTTTTTACCATGCCGACGATGCTGTCGCTGGTCTTCCGGTTGATATGCAAATCGGAAATCTGCGCAATCCTGACCCTGCGTACCTGCGACATCCCGGAATTATATAACTCCTGAGCATGAGGATGTGGCTACTCTCGACGACACTACTATTGACAAAACTATATTTTGACAACTCCAGGCTCTTGGACTCACGCTCGAAAATGACAGGCGGGGATAAAAGGCTGAACGTGCGAATTCAGCCGAGCTAATGACGTGAAGGGAAGGGGCTATCGCGCCAGGTCAAGGACCGAGCACGATCCAGGCCGGAGCGTGGTCGCTCGCATTTTCCTCGCCTCGGGCCCATCGATCTACGCCTCCGTCCAACAGGCGATCGCGCACCGCCGGAGCAAGAAGGAAATGATCCAGCCGCATCCCTTTGTCCAAAGCCCAACGGTTCCGCTCGTAATCCCAGAACGTCCAAAGCGGCCCCTCGGGTTGCAGTTTTCGCAGAGCGTCCGTCCAGCCCTGGGCGAGCAGCCGTGCATAGGCCTGGCGGCTCTGCGGTTGAATCAATGCGTTGTTGTCGAGAGATCGCGTCGGATAAATGTCATCCACGGTCGGCACGACGTTGTAGTCGCCCGCGAGCACGACAGGTACGCCTGCCTTCATCAACCCCGCGCTGTGCTCGATTAAACGTTCGAACCAGGCCAATTTGTGATCGAATTTAGGACCTGGTTGCGGATTTCCATTCGGCAGGTAAATCGAGGCGATCAGCACACCATTGACCGCGGCCTCGATGTAGCGTGCCTGGCGGTCCTCTGGATTCCCGGGCAAGCTGGCTCTCGTCAGCACCGGTTTGCATTCCCGCGCCAGAATCGCCACGCCATTCCAGGAACGTTCGCCCACCCAGACTCCCTGATAGCCGGCGTCACGAAGCGCGCTTGCAGGAAACGCCCCCTGTTCCGCCTTCAGTTCCTGGAGGCAAGCCACATCCGGCTGCGCCTTGGCGAGCCACGCCAGCAGATTGTTCAGACGCTTGTTGATGTTGTTGATATTGAACGTGGCGATCTTCATTCAGGGTTTGGCAGCGATCTCTCCGATGTAGGCGGCCGTACCGCCTTTCGTCATCGAAGGCACTGAACAGATGTACACAACGACTCCCGACACTGGCGTGATCACATCCTCCAGCTTGCGACCGAAATAATCCGTCGTATAGCCGATTGCCATTCCCTTTTGGACGTAGCCTTCCGGAACCGCGAGAGGATAAAAGATGCCATCATGACCGCTCCGAACCGTGGTGACCGGACCGATCCAAACAGGGTTCTCGATCGGCCTTACTTCACCCGGGACCATCTGTAAATGCCGCAGTACATTTTCGGATCCCCGGACCAGAACGTCCACATCTTCAGCGTTGACGGTTCCTGCGTGGCCGGCTTCCGCGATGATCGTAGGTTTTCCGAGGTCCACCGCAAATCGAGAGATCGACGTTGCTCCGGCGGCCGCCGGGCCTTGAATCTTTTGGATGATGATGTGGTCCAACCCGAAGGCCATGACCATGCCACGGGATACCGTATCGAGTTTTGCGTTGCCCGTTTGCGGCCAATAAGAATAGCGCCGGAGGTTCTCGTCGAGGTCTCCACCGTGAAGATCAATGAGGTAGTCGCACGCTTCGACGACCTGCCGGCCGATCGCCCATGAGACCCGCTCCGTCTGCGTTCCATCCGGCTTTCCGGGGTACAGCCTGTTCATGTTCTTCCCATCGATTGGATTTACATGCGGCGTTTTTTGAGCAAAGGACGCCAGATTCATCAGCGGCACGATGATTACAGTTCCAGAAAGCGCTGCCGGGCTGATGCGTTGCGCCAGCTTCTCGAGAGCGATGATCGAAGCGTACTCAGTGCCGTGTGAACCGGCAATCAACGCCAGCTTGGGTCCAGGCTTCGCTCCGTTGATCACGATGACGGGAATGTTCGTCGCCGCGTCGACGCCGGCCGGCACGGAAATGAACCCTGTCGCAACTTGTCCGGCGCGCGCCGTTGCAGAGCCAACTGTCACGTCCGCGGCGCTGGCCGTGTTCCACGTCGAGAGCGCCAGAAGGAGGAATATCCAACGTAGAACGGCGACGCGGGGCGCAACACCGGGAAACTTCATGTGAAGAGCGTATCACGAGGGAAAATGCGCGAAGGATTTCATCACATCCGCGGCAATTGCGAATGAGCGCAGCCTCGACTGGTGATCATAAAGATCCGAGACGAAGATCAACTCATCGGCCCTGGTTTGGTCGAGAAAGCCGGCAAGCCGGACGCGTAGCGTGTCCGGACCGCCAATGGCCGCGGCGCCCAGCCTGGATTCCACGGCAAACCGCTCGGCCGGGGTCCACAATCCGTCCATCGACTCGACGGGCGGCGGGACAAGCACTGGTTTTCCGCGAATCAATCGTAAATGCCGCTGCAGAGCAGAGGTTGCGAGCCTTGCCGCCTCTGCATCTGATTCGGCAGCTACCAGCGGCACGCCAGCGATCGTGTACGGACTGTCGAGGTACTGCGACCCATTGAATTCGGCCCGATAGATCGCTAGCGCTTCCAAGAGAAGCTGCGGTGCGAAGTGGCTTGCAAATGCGAACGGCAACCCGAGTTGTCCAGCCAATTTCGCGCTGTACGTGCTCGAACCGAGCAGCCAGACCGGCACATTGGTTCCGGCGCCGGGGTAAGCAATCGGGAGCCGGTGCTGCCCGTTGGCGGCCGTTGGCCCGAGATAGGCCAGCAGGTCGCTTAACTGCTTGGGAAAATCTTCCTCATCCGTCTTGTACCCCAGAGCGCGAGCCGTAAATCCGTTCGAGCCCGGAGCGCGACCGACGCCGAGGTCGATTCGACCCGGGAACAGCGTTTCCAGCGTACCGAACTGCTCCGCGATCACCAGCGAGGAATGATTCGGCAGCATCACGCCTCCCGAACCTACGCGGATGGCCGAAGTCCCGGCCGCCACGTGGCCGATCAGAATGGAGGTCGCCGCGCTGGCGATTCCGGGCATGCTGTGATGTTCGGCGAGCCAGAAACGCGTGAAGCCCCACGTCTCGGCATGCCTGGCGAGATCGAGCGTGTTCCGATATGTGTCGGCTATCGTGCCGCCCTCGCGGACTGGGGCCAAGTCAAGAACAGAGAATCGCGGATTCGCCATAAATCGTTGGATGAGCGTGGCGAGCTCGAGGGTTCCGCGGAGGCTTGGGGGATCGGGATGAACCCGGACCCCTGTCAACTGCATAGCTAACGCGGCTACTTCTTCACGCCTCGATCGATCGCGGCCAGTGCGGCGGCCTTGACCTCCGTCACTTCGGCCGGCGTGAACCGTTGTCCGGTCTGCGGCTGGAACGACATCTTCAGGCTCAGCCTGTCGGCCAGCGCGTCCACCGCCGCGTCGCGCATCTTGCGCGTGGCGTCCGAGCGCGCGCTCGGAATCGTGCGTTCGTCGTCCAGCAGGCTGACTGACGCGCGCAAAGCCTCGCTGTCGTCGACTTCGTAGAGCACCGACAGCAGAAACAGCGCTTCCGCAAGAGCCGGCTTGGCGAACGCCGTTCGCAACGCGGCCAGCGCCCTTTCGTTTCCCATTTTCGCCAGCGGAACCAGGGCTGCGAACTCCGACGGAACCGGCCTCGAACTGGTCACGCCTTTCACCGCCGAACCCTTTGGAAAGGGCCGCGTCAAGCAGGGCTCGGCTTGTTCCCGGGACGCGTGCCCTAACAGGAGAATCGCCCCCGCGCTCGCGTTGCCCATCTCGAGGGACTTGCAGATGGCCTGCAAGGCGCGGCGCCCACTCACGCCGCGGTCACAACGCCCGTAGAGCGCCGTGGCGGCGCGTACCCGGATGTCGGCGACTGCATCGGTGAGGGCGCGTTCGAGCCCCTGGCAGGCGGCCGCATCGGCCTTCACCGACCACTGCATGACCTGCTCGCGACGCGCTTCTTCGTTCGGCGGCTTCGAGTTCCGGATCTGCACGACGAGGCTGGCGGCGAGCATCAGATGGATCATGACGGCGCCTCAAGGATTGCAGGTGTTGACTTCATCCTTGCCCAGGCTGAGGACGGCTCCGCTGCTTGCCCCCATCAGGTCGAGCCGGTTCACCGGGTCGTTGTGCGATAGGCCAAGGTGGTGGCCGATCTCATGGGCGAGCGCGAAGTGCGTAGCCCCGTCTTCCAGCACGACAGCTCCGGGACCGTTGCCGGTGCGGACGCTGCCGATTTCCCACACCGCACCGTCCGTGGTCCCATCAATCACAGGAACGAAGAAAACATTGATGTCCGAGGTGAGAATGCCCCTCGCGCGAATCGCGTCGCCGGCGACGCCTAGGCCTTGCGGTGTATCGGGGACCACAATTGGAACAATGTTCTGAGCCATGACAAGGGGATCGAGAGATCCATGGCGCACCATCGAAATATTGGCCTGCCGCTTGTAGATGTAGTTCAAAAGCGGCAAGATCCGGCCCACCTCGGCCAACGGCCTGGTGCTCGCGTGTCCAGCGTTATCGCTCACCGAATAGAAATGGATACGCTGCGTCATTCGGTCTTTCACGTTGATGTCGAGAAAGATGACGCCCGTAGGGCCCAGGGCCGCTACAGCCGCGATGCCCTTGGCGTGGCCCGACAATTTGAAGAAGCGGTCGCCTTTTTCGGCGGCGGTGGGTCCGGTCGCCCGGTCGTCGGCGGGCAACGCCGATTCGCCAATCTCGGTGATGGTGCAAATGCTGCCAGGCGACGCGGCTACGGTCATGTCTGCGCCATCGTGCAATGCAACGAACCGTACATCGCCGATAGGAACCATTTGAAAGCGTGGATCGATCCTCGAGTCCATACCTTGGACCCGGAAGACACGTCGAAATTCCGCCATTTTTCTCTGGCCTCCACTGGTCTGTTATGCGCAGTTCGGGCCGATTTAGGACCACAATTGGACGAGAGAACCAAACTGCCATGTGGGGCTGCAACGGTTGTGATGGAACGGCTCGAGGACTACATTCGCGGAATGCCGCGGAAAGTTCATCCTTGGATTCGGAATGAGCCTAGACGGCTACATTTGCCCGCCGATGCCCGGAACAATCAGAAATTCGACGGCAAGCTGAGGAGGAATCCCGGCAGCGAGTGAACGCGGAGCGCCAATTGCGATTGGAAGCCAAGATCAAAGCACTCCGGGAACAGCATTCACCTATTTATGGGCCCGACGGCCCAGCAGCCCGTCTCCTCGCGGCACAGGCAAACGCCGCCGCACCATCGAAATAGCACCGATATGGCAACATCATCACTCTTTTGGCGCTCCGCCGCCCGCACTATTCAATTCCTTGAACAGCCACGCCCGGGTCAAAGTCCATTCCCGGCGCACATTTCGGACCGTCATCCCTAGCACCTCGGCGACCTCTTCGGTCTGCAGTCCTCCGAAAAAGCGCAGTTCGACCAAATGGCTCTTCCGCGCGTCGAACGCGGCTAAACGCGTGAGGGCATTATCGAGGGCGATGAGATCGGCGCTGGGCTTCTTCGCCACCGCGTCCGCATCGGCCAGCGATACCAAGACCACGTCGCCGCCCCGTTTTTGCGCGCCTTTCGCCAGCGCCCGGTTGACCAGAATCCGTCGCATCATCTTTGCCGCGACGGCGAAAAAATGAGCCCGGCTCTGCCACTCCACCGACCGCCACTCGAACAATCGAAGATAGGCTTCATTCACCAATGCAGTCGGCTGCAACGTGTGTCCAGGACCCTCCCGGCGCAGGAACTGATCGGCCAGCCGCCGCAATTCTCCCTCCACCATCGGGACCAACCGCTCGAGCGCGAGTCCATCGCCCTCGCCCCACGAACGCAAGAGCTGCGTCACTTCGCTCGGCGAGCGGTCCGGGATACCAGCGGCGGCCGCCGAGTCACGGTCATCAAAGGATGGCGTCACCGGAAATTCTCCAACATCATCAGATCGTTGACGTCGTGATCCACATGAACCGTCAGGAGGTCCCGCCCGTTGGGGGACATCGTCACTGCCGGAACGTTCCAGGTCGGTTCCTTGTCCAGCCTGGCCAGTAACGTCACCTTCCGGGTTGCGAAGCTGAAGAACCGGATCGATTGCCGGGGTCCGTCCTGGCGCGAAAGGAAATAGATGCCCTCGCGCATCACGCCCCAGGAACGCGAAATTCGGTCGTACTCCTGCAATTCCGGCACCGGTTGCTCGAGCCCGCCCTCAACCGGCACGGACCAGATGGCGGACCGGAAACGCGTCCGGGAGAAGTACAGCAACTTTCCGTCAGGCGCCGGCCACGATTCCAACCCGCCGCCGCGCGTCACTTGAACCGCCGCCTCGCCCGCCGCCACCGCGGGAGTCCTCCAAATCTGGAACGTTCCTGTCCTGTCGGAAGCGAAGTGAATCCACCTGCCATCGGCCGACCACGACGGCAGGAAATTCGCCGCATGCTCCATCGTGACTCGATGCAAGCCACTGCCATCGGCGCCCACGACATAGATCGCCGTAACCTCTCCCGTACGGCAATCAAAGGCGATGAAACGCCCGTCCGGCGACCAGCGTGGAGTACCGAGCGTTGGGCTCTTCATGTTGGTCAGTTGGGTCGGCCTGCCGCCCTCCGCCGGCTGGATCCAGAGGTCCGGAGCGCCCGCGCGCGTGGAAACGAACGCCACCCATTTCCCGTCCGGCGAATAAGCGGGCGAGTGGTCCTCGCGAGTCGACTCAATCACGAGCCGCGGCGGACCAAAGGGCTGCGGATTTGCGCCGCCATTGAAGCCGCCGCCCGTCGAGCGGTAAATGTTCGGATCGCTGAACGTAAGCGTGAACGCCAACCGGCCACCGCCACTGGGGATGTTGGGAGCATAGGCGTTCTCAGGCGCCAGATCGACGAGCCGCGCCTCGCCGCTATCGATCGGAACACGCCACAATCTCGCCTCCGCCCAGGACTGGATCGCCGAATACACCACTTCGCGGCTATCGGCTGTCCAGGTCAACCCGTATAGGGATCGTTCGGGGGATTTAATCTGCCGGGCAGTTCCCCCTGTGGCCGGGACGATCCAAATGCCGCGATGCTCATCCCGGACCCCGCGCGTGAAGGCGACCCAACGGCCGTCTGGGGAAAACGCAGGCAAACAGTCATACTCGGCCGCATCGGGACTGGTCAACTCCCGTTGTTGGCCGGTTTGCAGATCGGCCAGAAAAAGGCCCTTTGGCTTTCCCGGGGCGGGCCAGTGCGCCAGCGCCAGCGACTTGCCGTCGGTCGACCACGACGCACCCCGTCCGCCAGTCGCCACTTTCCGCTCAGGGCCACCATCGGCGGAGACTGTGTAATAGGTGTTTCCCTCGGTTCTGTTAGATGCACCCCGCTCGAAGGCGATCTGGCGGCCGTCGGGCGACCAAGCCAGCCAAATGTTGTCTTCGGCGGAATTTGTCAATCGCACCGGGTCCCCGCCTGCCACGGGCATCACATAAATGTCGCGCTCCCGCTTGCCTCCCACCCCTCCCTGGCCGCCGTTCCAGGAAAACGCCACACGCCGGCCATCCGGCGATAGCACCGCATAGTACTTGTAGCCGTGGAATGTGGTCAACGGCACCAGGGACGCCGAAACCCCGCCGTTTGAGACGCGGCCGGGGGCGGCAGTCCGCCAATACCAGGCACCCGCTCCCGCCAACGCCAGGATCCCCGCAGCGAACCATACGGCAGCCGTCAGGCCCCGCCGCCGCTCCGGCGGCCGCAGTTGCCGCAACACAAGTTGATTCTCGAGAAGTCCCAGCTCGGCCGCCATTTCCCGCATCGACGGGTAACGGCCAGCCCGCTCCTTGGACAGCGCTTTGGCAAGAATCGCCTCGATCTCAGGCGGGACGCCCTTGCGGTCCGGCTCCACTCTCAATAGGGCCGCCAGGACATCCGCCGTCGTCGCACCGGGAAAAGCGGGCCGCCCCGTCGCCATCTCGTACAGGACGGCGCCTAACGCGAAAATATCCGAACTCTCATCGGACTTGCCGCCCCGCGCCTGTTCGGGCGACATGTAACGGGGTGTCCCGAGGATCGCCCCCGCCTTGGTTTCGGTCGCTCCGGCATCCTGCAACGAACCCACCACGCGCGCCAAACCGAAATCGAGGATCTTGACGAGCCCATCCGGCCGGAGCATGATGTTCTCGGGCTTGATGTCACGGTGGGAAACGCCCGCATTGTGCGCGGCGGTCAATCCGGCTGCGCATTGCGCCGCGATGTCCACCGCCTCGGCCAGTTCCAGCTTGCGCCCCGCCAGACGCTGCCGCAGAGTCACCCCTTCGATGAATTCCGTTGCGATAAACCAACGGCCTTCGAACTCGCCGCCGTCAAAGATCGTCACCAGATTCGGGTGGTTCAATGCCGAGGCGGCCTTCGCCTCTTTGATGAAACGCGACACCCGCTCCCGGTCACTCGCGAAGCGCGCTGGCAGCACCTTCACCGCCACCTGGCGCGCCAGACGCGTGTCCCAAGCCAAGTACACGTCACCCATGGCCCCGGCGCCGAGAGGCGACAGCACCTGGTACTGGCCGATGCGGCGGCCTATTTCCGGCGAGACTTCCGCAACGGGATCGGAATTCTCCGGCAAAGAGGCGAGGAAACTGCCGGATTCCCGCTCCGCGTCGAGCAGCAATTGCACCTCGCGCCGCAGGTCGTCATCGCCCTTGCAGAGCCTGTCGAGGACTGACGGGCGCTCCCCTGGCGAACTCGCCAAAGCATTGTGAAACACCTGCTCGATCTGCTGCCAACGCTCGGACGTCATCTTTTAGAGGAACTGGGAGTTCGGAACTCCTATTATACGCCGGGCCTTTTTTTTCACTCTCCAGTGTCAACTTCGATCTCGATTCCTGCTAACCCAGGTGAGGGAAAGAATGTCATTGAAAAAGTGCGCCGTTTTGCTCGCAGGGATCGTCGTGTCCGTGGTCCTGCCGGCTCGAGTCCAGGCTGATGTCATCTATAACGTCCAGGTTCAGACCGGTCCGTTGAGCGGAACGACCGGATGGCTCGATTTCCAGTTCAATCCGGGCGCCATTTCCTGGCAACCTGCTTCAGCCAGGATCAGCGGTTTCTCCTCGGACGGAACGCTCCTCTTCTCTTCTTCCCCGATGTCCCCGGACGTCGTTGGAGGCGTAAGCGGCGGTCCCCTGCCCACCAGTTTCGTCCTCTCCAACTCCTCCGCCTTCAACGATTACTTCCAGCGCATCACGCTCGGGTCCCTGATCAACTTCACGCTCACGTTTTCCGGCCCGGCCATTGACGCCCCCGACCCCAGCGTATTCTCCGGCAGTTCGTTTTCGTTTGGGATGTACGCCGACGACCAGGCAACCGCGTTGGTCGCGTTACCCCCGCTCTTCCAACTCGACATCGAACCGGGGGCGGCCGGCGTCAACGTCGCAAACAACGCGCCCAACTTCGTTAGTATCCAGCCCGCGGCCCTCGCATCGGTTCCTGAACCGGCCTTGTTGTGGCCCTGCGCCGCGGTTCTCGCCGGACTCGGACTGCAAGCCCGCCGCCGCCGTTAAATCAAGACAAAAGACCGACCAAACTCCCAGCCAATCCCATGCGTATTCTATTGACCCGTACCACCCGCGCGCTCGCACCCATCGCTCTTGCGGCCTTCGCGGCCAGCTTCGCTCAGGCACAAAGCCTTGGCACGCAATCGATCACCGTCGGCGGCGCCGCCACCTCCTCCTCTGTCTTGCTGTCCACCTCGAGCGCATGGACGGCCACGGCCAACGATTCCTGGCTTCACATTACGGGCAGCACCAGCGGCACTGGCAATGCGGTTGTCTACTTTTCGGCCGATGCCCTGTCCGGCGCCGGCTCGCGCAACGGCACCCTGACCGTCGCCGGCTTGAACCTCTCGGTCACTCAACTGGGAACCAACTACGCGCCGGTAAGTCCGCTCAAGACCATCTCTTCCGGACTCAATGTGCCCAACGGGGTGGCCGTGGACTCCGCCGGTAACCTTTACATCGCCGACACCAACAACAACGCGATCAAGCTGTGGACCGCCTCCACGGGCACTGTGTCCACACTCGTGTCCGGGCTCAACGGTCCCCACAGCGTCGCCTTGGATACGGCTGGGAACGTCTATTTCTCAGATACGTACAACTCCGCCATCAAGAAGTACACCGCTTCCACCCAGTCGGTTTCCGTATTCGTTTCGAACGCAGCGGCTCCCAGAGGCATCGCGCTGGACCCCTCCGGCAATGTCTACTACATCGAGCGCAACTCACAATCCATCAAAAAGTGGACCGCCTCCACCCAGGCGGTTTCCACGGTCACGACAGGCCTGAATACCAGCGGAAACTTCCTCGCCCGGGATCTTCACGGCAACCTCTACGCGACGGACGGCAATGCTGGAACCATTCAGAAATGGACCGCCTCGTCCAACACTCTCTCCACGCTGGTTTCGCTCACCGGCGGCGCCCCCACAGGCATCGCCATCGACGGCTCCGGCAACGTCATCTTTGCCGACTTGGCCAACTCGATCATCTACCAGTGGACCGCCGCCAGCCAGCAGGTGACCACCCTTAAACCATCCGTCGCCGCCACGGGCATTGCACTCGACACCTCGGGAAACCTCTTTTCCGCCAACTCGTCCAATGGGACTCTCTATAAAATCAACTTCGGTTATCAGACGCTCGGAACCAATGCCGTGACCGTCGGCAACGCCGCCGGCACGGGCACCCTGCAACTCGGCTATCTTCCCTACAATTCCACGGCCCCGTGGATCGCCGCCAGCAGCTCCAGTTGGCTCCACGTCCCATCGAGCGGCACAGGCGGCTCACTCGTCACATTCACCTACGACGCCAACAACTCCGGCGCCACCCGCACTGGAACAGTTACCTTCGATGGCGGTGGCGCTCTCGTCGTCACTCAGGCGAAAAGCGGTTACGTCTCCTCCAACACCGGGTTGGTTGCAATCGCCTCTTCCGGCCTGTCCGGGCCCCACGGCGTTGCCGTCGACCGGTCCGGGAACGTGTTCTTCACCGACCGGCTCAACGGACAACTGAAGAAATGGACGGCGTCCACCCAAACAGTGAGCACGCTGGTATCGGGCCTTGGCGAACCGGATCAGATCGCAGTCGACGGAGCCGGCAACGTCTTCATCGCCAATGCGGACTTTGGCGAGATCAAGAAATGGGACGCCTCCACTCTGCAGACGTCGACGATCCTTTCCAACCTGCAGCTTCCCTTCGGCATCGCCGTGGACCCGTTGGGAAATGTCTACTACGCCGACTCGTCCGACAAGGCCGTCAGGAAGTGGAACGCCGGAACCCAGCAGGTTACAACGCTGATTTCCACCGGATTGTCCGATCCCGAGGCGTTGGCCGTCGATACTTTGGGCAACATCTATGTCGCGGACTACATTGGCGCCACCATCCAGAAATGGAGCCCTATCACGCAAACCGTGACGACTGTCGCCTCTACCGGATTGTTCACTCCGGCCTGTGTCGCCGTGGACGGCGGCGGCAACCTCTATATCGCCGACACCGGCGGTAACCGCCTCGCGCTGTGGGCGGCGTCGACGCAGGCGTTGTCCACTCTGATCGATCAAGTGGCCCAGTCCGGGATCGCGCTCGACACCTTGGGCAACGTCTTTGTCGCCTCTCCGATTACCAATACCGTCAGCGGGGCGATTTTTGCCCAGGTCCCCTCGGCTAGTTTCAGCAAGACTGCCGCCTCCGGCTCCGATCAGGCCGGCCCCGTGCTTCCGCTCGGCACACCGCTGAACGGCGTGTTTGCCCCAACCAGCGACCAAAGCTGGCTCACCATCGGCTCCGTCGCGAACGGCGTCACTAACTTCTCTTATTCCGCCAACGTTGACGGCGTTCGCACCGGTCACGTTAGTCTGGTGGGTCTGCCTGTCACCGTCTCGCAGGCGACTCCTGTGTCGGGTCTTATCCTCAACGCCGGAAACGGCCAGAGCGCGGCAGTCAATCAGGCGTTCGCGACCAATCTTCAATTGAAGGTGACCGACAGCGGGTCGAATCCCGTAACCGGAACGCACGTCACGTTCACCATCCACGCCGGATCCGGTGGAACCAGCGGCGCCTTCGCGGCATCCCCGGCGCAACCCATCGCCACACTGGCTGACGGCATCGCGACGGCGCCCGTCCTCACGGCCAATGGTATTGCCGGAACGTTCACCGTAACCGCCACGGCCGGCGACTCCAGTTCGACCTTCACGCTCACCGTCACCAAAGCCGCGCAGACGATCAACTTCGGCGCGCTCTCGAACGCTACGCTCGGCTCCACGCCCGCGGCGCTCAGCGCCACGGCCTCGTCCGGTCTCACCGTCAGCTTCGCCTCTACCACGAGTGCAGTTTGCACCGTTTCCGGCACGGCCATCACGCTGGTCTCCGTTGGCTCCTGCTCCATCCAGGCGACCCAGGCCGGCAACACTACGTACGCCGCCGCGACTCCGGTCATACAGACATTCCAGGTGCTGCAGGGCGCTCAAACCATCACTTTCGCCGCGCTGGCAGGCAAGACGTTTGGAAATGCGCCGTTCCCCGTCAGCGCCACCGCATCGTCGGGTCTTGCGGTGACATTCTCTGTTCCCACAACTACGGCCGTCTGCACCATCTCCGGGTCCACCGTTACCATCGTGGGCGCCGGCGCCTGCTCCATCCAGGCCGATCAGGCCGGGAACGCGAATTACACGGCCGCTTCCGCGGTGACGCAGTCCTTCACGGTCGCCGTGGCGAGCCAAACCATCACTTTTGCCCAGCCATCCGCGCAGACGGTCAGTTCCACGCCCCTCACTGTGCCGGTTTCGGCGTCGTCCGGCCTCCAGGTGACCCTCACGTCGAATACGACGTCTGTTTGTACGGTGAACCCTGACCGCACCGTGGCGTTGGCCGCCGTCGGCTCCTGCTCGTTGACCGCTTCCCAGACCGGCGACGCGAACTACTCGGCGGCCACAAGCGTCACCCGCACCTTCTCCGTGGCCCAGGGCTCGCAGACCGTCACCTTTGCCGCCCTCACGGATCGCGTCTTCGGCAGCGGTTCCTTCGCCGTGAGCGCCACCGCTTCTTCCGGACTTGCGGTCACGTTCAGTTCCATCACGACCCCGGTTTGCAGCGTGTCCGGCTCCACGGTAACCCTGGTCGCCGCCGGCGCCTGCACCATCCTGGCGGCACAGGCAGGAAACACGAATTACGCGGCTGCCACACCCGTCAGCCAAAGCTTCCAGGTCTCACAAGCCAGCCAGACCATTACCTTCCCCGCGCTCACAAACAAGCCGTTCGGAACCGCTCCATTCAACGTCAGCGCCACCGCCTCCTCCGGGCTCGCCGTCGGCTTTAGCTCTCAAACCGCCGCCGTTTGCACCGTCAGCGGATCCACCGTGACGCTCGTCTCGGCTGGTACTTGCACGTTGCAAGCGACCCAAGCCGGCGACACCAACTGGAGCGCCGCCACGCCCGTCAGCCAAAGCTTCCAGGTCTCACAAGCCAGCCAGACCATCACCTTCGCTGCTATCGCCGATCGAGCGTTCGG
>JACXTT010004178.1_pt1 | contig 21574 bp, 15 predicted proteins | sample 9270951 | NCBI WGS metagenome assembly JACXTT01 (sample SAMN15532306, study PRJNA645909) | rock metagenome | isolation source: weathered quartz diorite | place: Puerto Rico | collected 2017-06-21
CCACCCGCGGAATCGGGCTGGGGGCTGGGCCGGCCAGTTGCTGCTGCATGGCGCGAATGTCGTGAACGATCGCCTCCGGAGGCCGCGTGTGATAGCGAGTGCCGATGCCGGTGAGCGCGCAGAAGTCGCAAAAGAACGGACAGCCGCGCGTGCCTTCCAGGGACACAGGAAAGCGGATCTGCCTGGCCAGTAAATCGACCCGCGGCGTGCGGATCAAATCCGGCCGGTAGGGCCCGCTGACATAAACGGGTTTGAGCCGCAGGTTGCAGAAATCATCGAACACCTCGGGCACGCTGCCTTCGGCGTCGCCGACTACGATCGCATCGAAGAAAGGCCGGCAGATGCGCGTATATGTGCTGGCGAACGTGCCGCCATAGACGGTCTTAGCTCCACGCCGCCGCCAATAATGCGAGATCTGGCGCGCGCGATCAAAATCCGAATGGAGGCTGGAGATGAACAGCAGGTCGTAGTCTTTATTCCAGTCGGGATCGAGCCAGGTGTCGTTGAGGACATCGATCTCGACGTCCGGTGGAAGCAGACCGGCGATCAACGGGCCGATCTGCGGCTGCAGGATTCCGCGATGGTGATCGCCATTGCGGTGAGAATCCATGTACGCGGCGATGACGCCAACCTTCATCTAGCCTCCTCAACTTGTCCGCTGGCTACGAATTCCGAGCGCGGGAGATCTGTCGCATTTCAATGTTTGGTGCCCGGAAGCGCTTGAACCGTCGTGTTGGTCAAAGCGCCGCCCGAGAATTCGGTCGGCTGACCGGCCTGCTTCCCGGGGGCAGGAAGTAATCGCGCCGCCAGCGGCTTGTTCCATTTGTAGGCGAGTGACGCGACGTCACCCAGAATGCGCGCGATTTGATCCTCGCTCACGTCGCCCGGCAGCGGTACTGTGTCGACTCCTCCGGCACAGACCGCCGAGTAAGCCAGGATCGAATCCAGGCTAAAGGTACCTTCGGTCCAGCGGCGCGCCAATAGATTGTCCTCCATCACCGGGATCATGAGACCGGAGTATCCGGTATGCTTAACGGGCGTCGACTGCACGGCGCGCGTGATGATGGCGGAAGCCGTCAGCGTGCCACTCGAGCCGAACGGTCCGCCGATGAACGACTCGATTGCGCCGCCAATCGAATTGTCCTTCAACGGCGCAGGCGTCGCATCGATTCCCTCGTAGGTCCAGCCGCTGCTCGAGGCGAGCTGCATCGCGACGGCTTCGGCCTCCTTGGTGTATTTGGTCAGTGCCTCCGACAAATGTTGCTCGGCCTCGCGCGCGTCATGATAGCGGGCAAAAACGTCGGCGACCACGTTCGCCCCCTCCATGGCAATCGCGAACGCACGGCCCTTGCCGAGATGATAGGAGCCCGGATAATACGGCCCGTACGGCTTCACCATGGCGATGGCGCCGAAATTGAAATTGCCGTCTCCATGCGGGCTGCGCTCGGACACGGACTTAATCAGCTTGGCCGCCTCGCGGATCGAGCGCCAATGAATTCCCCGCTCGTCGGCCATGACGACGTTGGCGTTCACGTTGATGGACGCGAGAATGTCCGCCAGCAAAGCCACCGGCGCTGTGTCGTCGTTGTCGTTCAGCATCGCCGCGCCGATATTCAGTCCGGTGCGGCCTTTCGTGGCCGCCTCGCGCAGTTTGCGGATCAGGTCGAGCGCCTCCTCACGCTGCATGCCCTTGGTGTAAAGCGGAAAAGGCTGCGTTGTGATTCGTCCGCCGGCGCCCTCGAACCCGGCCCGGTTGAGAGCTTCACGCGCGCCAGCCAGGAATTTTTGCGCTTCCTCCATCTTCGCCGCGTAGTTATTCATGTCGATTTCGACGAACGCCGTTACCGCGCGAATCCTGGGACGGCTGTCCGCAGCGCACGAAACAGCGCCGCACAAGAATACCACCAGGGCTTTTCGCATCTATTGTTTATATCATGCGAGAACTACGCATCGGCGAGTAGTGTGGTTTTCAAAAATTCGTCACGCCGATCCCGCACTCCATCCTTAAATTTCGGTTTCATACGGTTCACCGACTCGTCTGCGATGGCCGCGATGTGCTGCGCGACCGTCTGGCCATCCTTTTTGGTTACCTGGAAAAGGTTCTTCGCGCCCTCGTCTCCGAACTGGTTGGCGACATCCAGCATGAATGCGATCGAGCGCTCGGTCTTGAACTCCGGTGCGTAGCCACTCAGGAAGGCTCGGGACTTGTCAAAAGCGGCTTGCGCCGTTGTGATCTGTACCTTTTGAAAAGCCTGAGATTGCGAAGCCGCGACAAAACGCGCTGCCCAAGTGGGGCTGATGAGATCGAATTTGTCATCGGTGGTCTTACCGGTATCAGGGTCAACGCCGCCATGGGGTTTGGCCGTGTGATTCAACAATCCGGCGGCTACAGTTGCGTCGCCGCCGCCAAAGATTGTCGTGAACGCTGTGGAATCGGAGTCGTGAAATGCCTGCAGGATTTCATGCAGCCGCCCCGGCTTTTGCGCCCACTGAATAATTCCGAAGGACAACCCTGCTTTGTCGATGTTCAGATTCAATATGCCGAACTCGCCGTTGCCTTCTGGGATCGCTGTCAGCAGCAGAAGTTTCGTCGTCGCATTCCAGTCGAAATCGAGCCCTAGCGTGACATACGGCCTGCTGGCAATGGGCTTCTTGGCCGGCACGTTGACAAGGGCCTTCAACATCGCCGCATCCACCTGCTCGGAATCCGGCAGACCGCTGCCGGCGCGGAACCCATGAATCGCGGCCTTGGTTCTATCGCCGAACGTTCCATAGGCGCTGGCGAGCGCGTTGGGCATGCCGGCCTGCTCGTGGCTGCGCAGCAGGTCCTGAACGGCGCCCACTGTTTCTTTGTCGTCGCCAGGCGCGATCGGGAGCGCAGTCGCGGCGCCTTCGAACAAACTATCGATCCGAGGTAGACCACTTTTCGCCATATTCCGCTCCTTTATATAAAGGTCTACCAGATATTCCGGCGGAAAGCTTTGGAGGACCAGGAAAAAGCCGGAGATTAACACCCGGCTCTGGGCTGGCTATTTTTTTGAAATCCAGCTTACTATCGGGATGCGAGAGGGCTTGGGTTCGTTTTGCAATCCAGGCTTCCGGTACGCCGCTTCAAGGCCGGATTCCGTTCGCTTGACAGCCGTCGCGGAGGCGCGCATACTTATGACAACAAATCATTTTCGTCTCACGCCCAGGAGGGAAGCTGGGCTAACGGTGAGGCCGTGTAGTACTAGCCTGTTACGCCACACGCGGACTGCCGATGTTTAAGACCTAGAGGAGTTTCTAATGAGAGCTATATCTTTGGTAGCGTTCGGTTTCATCGCGACGGTTGTCCTGGGACAGACTCCACCGCCAGCGGACGCGCCCAAGCCCGCCCCTGCCAAGGCCGGACCGGCCAAGGCTGCACCGGCGAAGGCCGCTGCGGCGAAACCGGCCGCGCAACCCTCGCAAGTCGATGCCGTCATTCAGTCGGTGAAAGCAGGCCTGTCCGAGAGCCTGATTATCAAGACATTGCAAAGGGAGAATAAGCCCGCCAACCTGACGACGGCTGACCTGGTCAAGCTAAAGAACGCAGGCGTTTCCGAGACGCTGATCGGGGTCATGCTCGATCCGGCGGCGCCCGTTTCGACGCCGGCTGCAGCGGCGGCGCCCGCACCTGCGCCAACTCCTGCCCCCGCACCCGTTGCCGTGCCGCCTCCGGCACCAGTAACCGCATCGGTTACTGCCCCGGCGGCTTCTCTCGCGACGACCCAAGCGCAGAAGAAGCGCGTGATCGTGGACGAATTCGATTACTCGGCCGTCATGACCAGCGTCCAGGCAGTATTCAAGACGAACCAGAATATCGGAAAAGGTATCCGCGCGATGCTGGTCAAACGCATGTCGGACGCCAACAACGTAGTGATCGTGGAGCGCGCCAAGATGGACACGCTCATCAAGGAACAGGACATGAACGCCGGGAACCGGGTGAAGCAAGGCAGCGGGGCGCGCGTGGGCCGGATCTCCGGCGCGGACGCGCTTCTGGCCGGCGATATCGTCATCTTCGGACGCGACGACAAGAAGACCAAGGTGAAAGGCGGGGGACTTTTCGGAGGCGCGATTGGCGCGATCGCTGCCAGCTCGAATCAGGACAAAGCCATCGTGGCAATTGACTATCGCTTGATCGACGCCGAGACGTCCGAGGTGATCGCCACCGGTGAAGCGAAGGGCGAATCGATCCGAAATGGCAACGCACTCGGGGCGCTGGGCGGTGTGCTGGGCAAAGGCGTTGCCGGCGTTGAAGTGGACATGACCAGCTCCAATTTCGCCGAGACGATCATTGGCGAGGCCACACAGGATTGCGTCAACAAGCTGGCGGACATTCTGAAAGAGCAGACCAAGAGCATGAAGAAGAGCATCCGCGAAGTCGAGGGACGCGTTGCGGATGTTTCGGGCGGAACGCTGGTCATCAATGTCGGCGCCAATGACGGCGTCAGTGCCGGCGAAGTATTCGAGATCCTTAAAATCGTGCGGGAAGTGAAAGACCCGGTGACCAAGGAGACGCTCGACCTGGTGACAGAGAAGACCGGCGAGATGACAATCAACAGCGTACGCGACAAGATTGCGAGCGGCACCTACGTTGGGTCGACTCCGCAAGTCGGCTTTGTGGCGCGAAAGAAAATGCCGGCGGCGCAGTAAAGGAGCGCACAAATGAGACCAAGACTATTGGCTGTCGTACTGGCCTGCGCGTCCGTGGCGTCGGCACAGTCCAAGAAAGCGCTCTCCATCGAGAACTTCGACTATTCCACTGTGATGACCTCGGTGCAGGCGATTTTCGGTACGCAGCAGAACATCGGCCAGGGCATCAACGCCATGTTGACCAAGCGCATCGCACAAGACGGACGGTTCACCGTGGTGGAGCGTCGCAAGGTGAACACGGTCATGAAGGAGCAGGACTTCGCGGCCAGCAATCGCGTGAAGCAGGGCACGGGCGCGCGCGTCGGCCAGATTCGCGGCGCTGACCTGACGCTGATGGGCGACATCGTCGTGTTCGGCCGCGATGACCGCCGTGTGGGTGCGGGCGCAGGCGCAGCGGTTCCGGGAGTTGGCGCGGCCGCCGGTGGATATCGGCAGACGAACAAAGCGGTCGTCGTGCTCGATTACCGCATTGTCGATACCGAGACCAGCGAGGTAGTGGCAAGCGGCGAAGCGCGCGGCGAATCCAAGCGAACCAGTTCCGGTTTCGGCGCAGCGATGTTCGCGGGTGGCGTGCTGGCCGGCGGAGGCGTCAACATGGCGAGCTCCAACTTCGGCGAAACAATCATCGGTGAGGCAACGATGGATGCCGTCAACAAACTGGCGGAAGACATCAGTAGGGCAAACCTTACCGGTGGCGCGGACAGTCGCGAAAATGATCTGGATGCTCGCGTGGCGGACGTCAGCGGCAGCACCATCACGATCAATGCCGGGGCAGCCGCAGGGCTAAAGGTTGGTCAGACATTCACGATCTATCACAAGGGCAAGGAAATCAAGGACCCCACCACGCACGAAGTGCTGGACGTGCAGACTACGCCGCTCGGGCAGCTTACCATCACAGTGGTGCGCGACCGTATCGCGATCGGAAATTATTCCGGCGCGGGAACGCCGGTAGTGGGCGACGTCGTAAGGAAGTGAGTGTGAAATCCGCACGAATCGCGCTCGCGTTAGCGGGCATCTGGGGCGCTGTGCTGGCCCAGAATACTCCTTCCGGCAATGTTCCTGCTGTGTTGTCCGCGGCAGCCCGCGAAGCGCGCCATCGCCTGGATTTAGCCGGGACGCGTGCGGTCGCGTATTTTCATTCGCTGGATTCGATAGAAGTGAACCTGCGCGACTTAGGGCTCGCTTTGAATCCTCAGCTCGTTAGTCTGAGGCTGCGGATCGAATCCGCACTCAACGGCGCGGAAGATGCTATTGCTCAGAACGATCTTGCGGCCGCGAATGAAGCGTTGGATCAGGCGGAAGCATTACTGGCGCGTTTGGCGTCGAAGCTCGGAGGGTAGATATGCGTTGTTGTCTTGCGCTGCTTTTGTGCGCCTATGTTGGGATGAACGCCCAGGCTCCTCCGGTCCCGCGGCCTCACACTCCCACCGTTCCCGGCGATCCGCAATGGCGGCGAAACCTAACAGGCTTGATCGGACAAACTCCGGCGAAAACGAATGTACGCGACATTGAGCGGATGGAGCAATACATGCTGTCGGCGGCGCCCTATTGCACTTCGCTTGGGCCCAACGACTACGAAGCGAATCGCGAACTGGCGCGTCAGATGACGGCTTATCTGATGCTGGTCAACACCACGGCCACCGATCCACAGACCCGCGCGGCAGCATTGCGCGCTTCCCGCTCCGTCGCAGTTTTCCCGTGCGCGTTTCCTACCGAGCAGCCGAAGCCTCAGGCCGCTGCTCCGTCCCCGCCACGCCAAGTGGGTGAACCTCCGTTTGACCAGAAAGCCCCGGCGCTCGAGGGCGTTCCCGCTGCGGACCAGGAGACCGCGGCCGATCTGCGTACCCGCTACGAATCGGACGCGGCGAAAGCAGCCCTGACTTGGCGAAACGCAGAAACTATGAAAGGGAGCCTGGCTGCTCGCGGGATGTCGCTGAACGCGCAGACCGAGGCATCCGTCCATCGCTTTCAACTTTTCTTCGAGGAGGCCGCAACCGCGTTACGCGAACATCGCTGGGATGATGCCCGCCGCAGCCTGCAAGCGGTCGAAGCAGAGACGGAAAAGGTCGGCAAAGCGGTCGGGCACTGAGGCCCTGCCGCGCTGCCGAGGCAGGGCGCGGTGCTAGCGCGACTGGCTCATTGGCACCGGCTCCACCTTCACGCCCTCCCGGACACTGTCGCTCGGATTCGCGATCACCAAATCGCCTGCTTCCAGGCCGCTGAGGACTTCCAGCTTGTCGCCGTAGTCGCGCCCGACCTGGATCTTTTGCAGATGAATCGTATGATCCGAGCGGACCACAGCCACTTGAGTCCCATCCGAGCGAACGATGAGCGCGTCGCCTGGAAGCAACACGGGCGGGTTGGCGCGAGGGCTGCTCAAATCGACCAGCGCATACATGCCAGGCAATAGTGCACCATCATCGTTGGGCACCTGCACTTCCACAAGCATCGTGCGGCTGTTCGGATCGAGAGCATTGGCTGTGCGAGCGACGGTACCGCGAAATTTTCGCCCAGGAAGATTCGCCACGGTCAACTGCGCTGCTTGCCCGGCGTGGATCGAATCGGCGTTGGTCTGCGGAACGTTGAGATATGTTCGTAGCACCTTCATCTGCGCGATGCGGTAGAGCAGCGTGCTGCCGGCGTTCACCAGCGCACCGACATCGACGTTGCGCAACGTGACCACTCCCTCAAATGGCGCCTTTACCACTCGGTAACCCTGCACTTCATTCAGTCGTGACACGTTTGCTTCCGCCGCCGAAACATTGCTGCGGGCAGCGGCAATCGCTTTCTCAAGCGCGTCGACATTTGCAAGCTGCGCCTGATATTGCGCCTGGTACTGATCATTCTCTTGACGCGAAACCACGCCTCGGCCAGCCAAGGCTTTCCACCGGTCGGCGGTGACACGCGCCAGTTCCGCGTTGGCTTTACCTTGCCGCTCATTGGCCAACGCCTGATCAAGCGCGGCTCGGGTCTGCTGTAAATTCGCCTGGGCCTGCCGCACCTGCTGGTCGAGCTCCGGCGCCTCGATTTCAGCCAGCGGCTGGCCCGCCCGGACGCGATCGCCGATGTCTACCATGCGGCTCTTGATGTAGCCGTCGGCGCGGGCCAGTATGGGAGCTTCCGTCACCGCCTGGATATTTCCGGGCAGCACCAGCTCGCTTTTCGAAGCCGACCGGCCAATCTCCGTCACCTCGACGCGCGGCAAAGCCTGCTCCTGCTCGCGAGCCTGATCGCGGATGACAGTTTCGCGTTTTTGAAGCGGGATGTAACCGGCCAGGAAGCCCGCCGCTATGAGAAGAGTCACGACCAGCGCGATCAAGAAAATCGTGAGCGCGGACGGATGCCACCGCTTTCCGCCCGGACCAGTGGTGGACTCAGACAGCCGCCGGTGCTCGCGGAGCTGCCGCTTCAGTTCTTCATTCTCTCTGCGAAGCCGCTCTTCGGTGCTCTCGACGGCTTGTGATTCGGGTTGATCAGGCTGGCGCATTCAATCTTCTAGTAACGGTCCAGGCTCCATTCGGATTCTCTCATGCCTTGCCGCTTCTGTTCTTCCAATAGGCGCTCGTGATCGACCGGAGGTTTCGTTCGCAGATAACTATAGATGATCGGCACGACGAACAACGTGGTCACGGTGGCGAACATCAAACCACCGATCACGGCGCGCGCGAGCGGTGCATTCTGCTCGCCGCCTTCCCCCCAGCCGAGCGACATCGGCAGCATTCCGAGAATCATGGCAGTCGCGGTCATCAACACCGGACGGATGCGTGCGTGGCCTGCCGAGAGCATCGCCTCCAGAGCAGAAGGCGCAATGGCCCGCTCGTCGTTGGCGAAGGTGACCATCAGAATGCTGTTGGCCGTCGCGACGCCGATGCACATGATCGCTCCCATCAATGAAGGGACGCTCAGCGTGGTGCCAGTGACGAACAGCATCCACAGAATGCCCGCCATGGCGCCCGGCAGCGCCGTCAGGATGATGAAGGGATCGAGCCAGGATTGAAAGTTCACGCACATGAGCAGATAGACTAGCACCACGGCGAAGGCGATCCCCAAACCCAAGCGGAAGAAAGACGATTGCATGGTCCGATATTGGCCGCGCAATTCGAACGTGGTGCCGCGCGGTAAGTGCGCGCTCTCCTCCTGCATGATCTTTTCCACTTCGGCGCCAACGCCTCCTAAGTCGCGACGGTCGACGTTGGCGTAAACGTCGAACACGGGCCAGACATTGTAGTGATTGACGATCACTGGCGTGTAGTCGCGCTGTACGGTTACCAGATTCGAAAGCAACTGCGTACTGCCCGGCATGGCTCCAGGGTTTCCGTAGGCTTGCGAGTTGCCGCTCGGAGAAGCGCCAACAAATCCGTTGCCCGCCGTGGAGGCGCCCGCTTGCGATCCGGGCGTCGTCGTATTGACAACACTGCTAGCGACCGATACAGGCGTACGAAGCAAGGCGTCGAGCGAATCCACTTTGTACTGCGGAGTCTGTACGCCCACGTTGTAGCTGACGCCATTGGCCCAGTTCATCCAGTAATTCGGCGCGATGGTTCCCGTACCGCTGAGCGAGATGAGCATGTTGGTGGTCACGTCGCGCTGCGTCAGGCCCATTTGCGAGGCCTTGATGCGATCCACGTTCAAGCGGATCTGCGGCTGGTCGATCACTTGGTGAACGTGAACATCGGCTGCTCCAGGAATGCTGGAAATTCGCTGGGCCAGCTTTTGGGCAATTTTGTAGTTGGCATCGGCGTCACGCCCGACTACTTGCAGGTCAATCGGCGCAGGCAGGCCGAAGTTCAAAATCTGCGTCGTTATGTTGGCGGGTTGGAAGAAGAAAACGGAGTCCGGAAATTTCTCCTGTAGCCGCTTGCGGAGCATGACCTCGTAATCGCGCGTGGAATGGTGCTCCTTCTTGAGCGAAATCAGAATCTCACCGTCGGCGCTGGAGATAGTGGGAATATCGCCTTGCGCAAGACTCGCCCAACTGTTGGGGACGCCGATGTTGTCGATGATCGTGTCGAGTTCGCTGGAAGGAATCGCGTCGCGGATTTCGCGCTCGATGGCGGAAAAGCGAACCTCGGTCTGTTCGATCCGTGTGCCGGCCGGAGCGCGCGCGTGCAGCTTCATCTGACCCGAGTCGACATTGGGGAAGAAGTCCTTGCCGACCAGCCAAGCCAGGCCGAAGGAGGCGATCGAAAGCGCCATGAAAGCCGCGAGGACTGGTCCGCGATGTCGCAACGACCAATCGAGCAGGCCGATGTAGCGGTAACGCAGGCTCTCGAAAAGCCGGTTGAACAAATAATGCAGACGCCAGAACAGGCCTTTGCCGCCGGCCGCTTCTCCCTCCTCGCCCTGTTGGTACAAATCCACCTCGGACTGAAGAAGATAGTGCGCCATGGTCGGGACCAGCGTGCGCGACAGCAAGTACGAAGCGAGCATGGCGAAGACCACTGCCATGGCCAAGGGCGTAAAAAGATAGCGCGCCGTTCCAGTGAGCAATAACACCGGGACAAACACAATGCAAATCGCAAGTGTAGAGACGAAAGTAGGAATGGCGATCTGCGCCGCCCCATCCACCACCGCGTCGACGAGCGATTTTCGCATTCCCATGTTGCGATGAGTATTCTCGATCGCCACAGTGGCGTCGTCGACTAAGATGCCGACGGCGAGGGCCAGGCCGCCCAACGTCATGACGTTGATGGTTTGTCCTAGAAGGCTGAGGATGGAAATGGAAGCAAGAATCGAGAGTGGAATCGAGATGCACACGATCAGCGTGCTTCGCCAGCTTCCGAGGAACAGCAGGATCATGATGCCCGTCAGAGCGGCGGCAATCAGCGCTTCGCGCACGACGCCTTGAATGGACGATCGCACGAAGATGGACTGGTCGGCGAGGGCGGTGACGTTCAACTCTTTCGGAATGGTGGAGAGGATTCGCGGCAACGCTTTCTTGACGGCGTCCACAATGTCCAGCGTGGATGCCTTTCCAGACCGCGTCACCGTCATGAGCACACCCCGCGCGCCATTCATGCGGACGATGTTGCTCTGGACCACAAATCCGTCGCGGACTTGCGCAACATCTTTGATATAGACGGTGGCTCCGTTTACCGTCCGGATCGGCAGGTTGTTCAAGTCGTCCAAAACAAGCGGGCTGCTGTTGACTTTGATCTGATACTCCGTCTCAGCGAGTTTGGCGGTGCCCGCTGGCAGAATCAGGTTCTGCAACGTCAGCGCGTTCGAGACATCCAGGGGCGAGAGCTGCTTCGCGTACAGCTCGTCGAGATTGAGATCAACCATAACCGCGCGATTTTTTCCGCCAAACGGATAGGAAACGGATGCGCCCTGCACGGTTCCGAGCGGAGTGCGAATGAAATTCTGTCCCCAGTCGAATATTTCCTGCTCGCGCATCGTTTTGCTTGATAGGCCGAGCTGTAGAACGGGAACGCTGGCCGCATCGTACTTGAGAATATTTGCGGGAAACATTCCGGGCGGCATGTTGCGGATCGAACTTTGCATTTGCGAGTTCACTTGCGCGACGGCCATCTCCACCTTGACGTTGGGATGGAAGTAAATCCGGATCACCGCGATGTTGTTATAAGACTGGGATTCGATGTGCTCAATGTCGTTGACATTGGAGGTAAGGTTGCGCTCGAAATTAGTAACGACCCGCTTCTCCATCTCGTCGGGTGAGAGTCCGGAGTACTGCCACAAGACGCTGACGATGGGGATGTCGATGTAGGGAAAGATATCGATGGGCATGGTGACAATCGCCACGCCGCCGAGGATGGCGATCAGGACCGCCATCACCACGAAAGTATAAGGGCGCCGGAGAGCCAGCCAGACAATCCACATGTGTTATGTTCCGCTTCTAAGGTTCCCGGTAGGCCAGTATATCAAGTAGGTCCCCGGCGCCCAACGGAATCGCCCGCCCGCGCGGTGGCCCCAAAAGTTTTTTTTGACTCTCCTCTTGACAGACTACATGAGTGCCAGTATACTTCCTGTAGTGAGTCTACATGACGTAGAAATCGAGACTCGCCAAGGAGAATCGTTTATGCAAGCTATCGGCAAGACTACCCTATTCGTTACCTTGCTTTTGTCTTCTGTGCCTTCCACGCGGGCGCAGGCGCCGGGCGATCCATCGGGCCACTGGGAGGGATCCATTCAGGCTGAAGGTAAAGCGGTGAAGATTGAAATTGACCTCGCGAGAGACGCCAAAGGCGGGATCACTGGCACCTTCAGCAATCCGGGGCAAGAGCTGAAAGGACTGCCGCTTTCGAACTTGGCGGTCGAAGGCAGCGCAATCAGTTTTCAGATCAAAGGTTCTCCCGGCGAGCGCGCGTTCAAAGCCAATCTGTCCGGCGACGGCCAATCGATGTCGGGCGATTACAGCCAGAGCGGGTACACAGTGCCGTTCGACTTGAAACGCATGGGCGACGCGCGGTTCGAGGCTCCTGTTAAGAATCCGCCGGTGAGCAGAGCAATGGAAGGCACTTGGAAAGGCACGCTGGAAGCTGACGGCAAGCAACTGCGGGCGATCCTGACTCTGTCGAACCAAGCCGACGGCACGGCGTCGGGCAAGCTCGTGAGCGTCGATGAAGGTCTGGAGATTCCCATCAGCAGCATCGCGCAGAAGGGCTCCGATTTGACGCTCGTGATGAAGTCGGTCGGGGGAACCTTCGTGGGCACTCTGAACGCCGAAGCCAGTGAGTTGGCGGGCACGTATACACAGCGGCAGATCGGGTTGCCACTCACCTTCCAGCGCGACACCATAACTGAAGCGAAAAAGTAAAGATAGAGATATGGACAAACCCAAAGCTGAAGTCCCTTACGGCACGCTCGAATTGCTGATCCTGAGAACGCTCGAGACCATCGGGCCGATGCACGGCTTTGGGCTGGCGCGGCGGATCGAGCAAGTCTCGGAGAGCCTCGTGCACTTGAACCAGGGTTCCATTTATCCGGCGCTGCTGCGGTTGCAACAGAAAGGTTGGATCCTGACGAAGGACGGCGTATCCGAGAATGGCCGCAAGGCAAAATTCTATTCGCTCACTGTGAAGGGCCGGCGTCAGCTTCAAGTCGAGGTTGAGAATTGGGAGCGTGCGACCGCCCTGGTCGCGAGGTTTCTGGGGGGGACATCGTGAGCCTCCGGATGTGGCGGGCAAGGCTGGCCGCACTTTTTCAGAAAGCGCGTCTGGAGCAGGACCTGGAGCTGGACATTCAGGAACATCTGCAGATGGCGACCGAGGAGAACCTTCGTCGCGGGATGAGTCCTCGCGAGGCGTCTGAAGCAGCCCGCCGTAGCTTCGGAGGCCTGGAACAAATGAAAGAGGAGTACCGGGACCAGCGAGGGATTCCGGTTTGGGAAACCCTCACCCGTGAAACACGCTTTGCATTCCGCTCTCTCCGCCGTGCGCCAGGATTTACGTTTCTCGCGATCCTTACACTGGCCCTCGCTATCGGCGCCAATTCGGCAATTTTCAGCGCAGTGAACGCGCTGCTGTTCAACCCCGCAGGGATTTCCGAGCCCGGCCGCGTGGTGGTTATCCGCTCCCGGTACGACAAGCTGAGTCTCCGGAATCTGGTCATCTCACTCAACGACTTTCAGGATGTCACCAGGAGCGTCGAAACATTTTCATCCGCGGCCATCGCGAAAACGGCTAACCTCACCTATACCGGAGGCACGTATCCGCAGCGTCTGGCAGTGTTACGCGTGTCCTGGCGATGGTTTGAGGTTTTCGGAGCGCAGCCCGCTCAAGGCCGCCTGTTCACTGCCCAAGAGGACCAGCCAAATACCGGGCGAGTGGTGATCCTCAGCGATGCCGCTTGGCGCCGCGTGTTCGGAGCCGACGCAACAATCATTGGAAAAACGATCGATCTCGACCAACAACTCTACAAGATCGTCGGAATCATGCGCCCGGAATACACGGCCGATTTCAACGAAGCGGGAGGCCTGATCGGCCAGCCTCACGACATCTTCGTGCCGCTGGCAGCGCACGCCGATAGTCCGCGCATCGGGTACATGGAAACATACCTGGGCGTTGCGAGGCTGCAACCCGGCATCAATTTCACTCAAGTGCAGGCGTTCATGCGAGTGTTGACCGAGCGCGGGTTTCAGGATTCTCTCGCAGGCCCTGCTCGAAAAGAAAATGGATGGGGTCTGTCCGTCATCCGGTACACGGACTTCACCGGCGGCGACCTCAAAATTCCGCTGCTCATTCTCTGGGGCGCGGTAGGATTCGTGCTGCTGATCGCCTGCGCGAATATCGCCGGGCTGATGCTGGCCCGAACGTCGGCTCGCTCGCGAGAGTTCGCGGTGCGAACAGCACTGGGCGGCAGCCGCTGGCATTTGTTGCGGCAGATATTCGCCGAAGCCGCGTTGGTGGCGCTCGCCGGCTCGATTTTGGGCTTGGGCGTAGCCTATATGTTTGTTCGAGGCGTGGAAGTGATGGGTCCGCAGAACGTGGTCGGCGGATTGAAAATCCCATTCGACCTGCCCATGCTGGCTTTCACGACAGCAGCGGGAATTCTTTCCGCGCTACTGTTTGGTATCGCGCCATCCGGACAGCTTGGCCGCGGCAATACCAGCGAGGCGCTCAAGGAAGGTGGTCGATCGGGCACACCGGGCCGCGAACGAACGCGATTGCGATCCGTTCTGGTGACCGCCGAAGTCGCTCTGGCGCTGGTTCTATCAATTGGCGCTGGGCTGTTGCTGCGCAGCTTGTCGCGGCTCCAGCACGTCGATACAGGATTCCGGTCAGACGCTGTGATGACCGCCGTAGCGGCGTTGCCGGACGTGCGCTACAAGGACCCGGAGGCCCAACTCGTCTTCTTTCGCGGCGTGATCCAGCGTTTGAAGGAGCTACCCGGCGCCAAGTCGGTCGCGGCCGCCTATCCGATGCCCTTCGGAATGGGATCAGAGAGCAGACCGTTTCAAATCGTCGGCCGGCCGGTCCGCGAAAATGATCCTGTCTTGCTCGGGCAGGTTCGCTCAGTCACGCCCGAATTCTTTTCGACACTTCGCATTCCGATGAAACGCGGCCGCGCCTTCACCGAGCAGGACACCTTGAAATCGGAACGAGTCACTGTCATCGATGAAACTCTCGCTCAACAATATTGGCCGGACCAAGACCCGTTAGGTCAGCAGATCGTTCTCCTCACCGGCTTGAAGTCGACGATCGTGGGCATCGTTGGGCACACCAAGGAGGCGGATTGGGCGGCTCATTCCGAGCGAGGCGTGCTGTACTATTGCTTCTATCAGGCGCCATTTCCTTTTGCCACTCTGATCGTAAAATCCGCCGGGAATCGAGCAGTCCCGGCCAGCGCTATGCGGGAGACAGTGAATTCAGTCGATCCTGCGCAATCGATCTATGACGCGAAACCAATGGAAGAACGCGTGTCGGCTACGCTCGCACCGAGGAGGTTCACGGTCGTGCTGCTTGGGCTGTTCGCAGTGATGGCGGTTTTTCTGGCCGCGCTCGGCTTGTACGGAGTCATCAACTACGGCGTCACCCAGCGGACGCAGGAAATCGGAATCCGTATGGCGCTAGGGGCACAACGCGCGCAAGTCATGCAGCTAATCGTTGGCAGCGGACTGCGGATCACGCTCATCGGACTCGGCGCCGGCGCGATCGCGGCCTTTGCTATTGCGCGGCTGCTTCCGAACCAATTATTCGGGGTGAGTGCGTATGATCCGGTCACGTTCGGCGGTATGGCGATCCTGCTGGCGGCCGTCGCGCTATTTGCGAGCTATGTTCCCGCCAGGCGGGCTACCAAGCTCGACCCGCTGGAAGCCTGCCGGTATGAGTAGACTGGCTGATATACGATCCCGCAGAACAAGGATTCCATCCTTGCTGAAGTAAGGATTGGTTCGATGCGCAGTTTTGGTCTTACGCGGAACACTACGGTTTGGAAGAAATCTGGACCGAGGATCTGCAGCACGACCGGCTTTACGGCACCGTGCGTGTAGTGAATCCGTTTCTGGGCCTTCCCGGCTCGATCCAGATGAATCATTCCCGTATACTCGACCCATATGGACCTCCACCTGGTCGACGGCACCTACGAGCTGTTCCGTCACTTCTTTGCCGTACCCGCCGCAACGGATGTGAATGGCCGCGAAATCGGCGCAGTGCGCGGCGTTCTCAGATCCATGCTGTACATGATCGAGCGCGGTGCGACGCACATCGGTGTTGCAACCGATCATGTCGTCGAATCGTTTCGCAACGACCTGTATGACGGATACAAGACCAGCGAAGGCGTGCCCCCGGAGTTGCTTTCACAATTTCCGATTCTTGAGGAGTCTCTCGAGGCCATGGGAGTCAAGGTGTGGCCCATGGTCTATTTCGAAGCCGACGATGCGCTCGCTTCGGCCGCGGCCAAAGGAGCGCTCGATGAGCGGGTCAGGCAGGTGATTATCTGCACGCCGGACAAAGATCTCGCCCAGTGCGTCGTGGGCACGCGGATCGTGCAGCTCGACCGCAGGCGCGATATCCTGCGCGATGAGCTGGGTGTGATAGCGAAGTTCGGCGTGAAGCCGGCGTCGATCCCAGACTATTTGGCAGTCGTCGGCGATAGCGCTGATGGATTCCCCGGCGTCGCTGGATGGGGCGAAAAGGGCGCCGCCCTGACCTTGTCTCGATACCCACGGCTCGAAGATATTCCCAAAGACTGGCGCGCCTGGCATCCGTCGATCACCAGTGCGCGGCGTTTGGCAACCTCTCTGTTCGCGGCCTGGGACGATGCGCTGCTATTCCGGACGCTCGCAACTCTGCGGCTGGATGCGCCCGTTTTTGAAACAATCGATGAGCTCCGCTGGACAGGACCACGGCCGGCTTTTGAAGACGTATGCCGCGTGATGGGGTCGCCGGATCTATACGACCGCGCCGTCTCAGCAACTAAGACGATTGTCATCGCGCATAACGCGCCCAGCCCGTGACTCTAGCGCACGGGGACTACTTCACGTAGTCGTGCGATTCGTAAAATCCGCTGATTTTCAGAGTGATCTTGATGGGCTGCGGCGTCAGATTCAACCAATACCAGCCATGGATGCCCTCGAACGGCGCCACGAAAGCTCCGTTGGCGCTCCGGAGTTCTTCGTCTTTCTTATAAGTCTGCGATCCCTTCGGATTGTTGAGCGGCTCGCCATGAAAATCGTAATAGACATTCCCGTTGTCCGACTGCCAACTGTAAACCAGAGCCTGGCCCGCCTTCATCTTCACCTTGTACTCGACCTCGCCGTCCGGCCCGATTGGGATCTTGATCGTCTCGGTCTTATATGCGGTCGGAAAAAACCATGCGTTCAATGTTGATGGCGCAGATGGCACTGCCGGCGCGGATGGGTCGGCCACGGGTGCGCCCGCCTTCGTAACGCGCGGCGTGCTGAGTTCGAGAAGTCCGGTCAGCCGTCCGAATCCTGTCGGATCCTTCCGATACTCGGCCGGAAGCACAATGCAGAAGACGACAAACACTCCCACGGCAGCGGCGACCGCAGTGCGGATCAAGAGCCCGGCCGGCGAGGGCATCGCGGGCGTCATGCTGTCGGCCCCAGTACGTAGCCTGCGAGCTGATATCCCGCCAGGACGAATCCGGCGGTCATAAGCATGACATTTGCGAACACAGCATGCTTGATGAATCCGTTGGTGCGGCGATAGGCAACCATAAAGCTCAGGATGATCGTCAAAGCCAGGAGTTGTCCGATCTCCACGCCGACGTTGAACGAAATCATGTTCGTGATGAGGCCCTTCTGCGATAGAGCGAAATCCTGGAGCTTCGTCGCCAGGCCGAAGCCATGGATGAGTCCGAAGCCGAAAACGGCGGCCTTCGTGTTGGGCTGCCAGCCGAAGAGCGTACGAAAGCCGTCCAGGTTGTCGAACGCTTTGTAGACCACCGAGAGCCCGATCAGAGCATCCACCAAGTACGGGTTGACGTGCAGACCGCCCAACACCCCCACCAGCAGAGTGATGCTGTGCCCCGCCGCGAAGCACGTTACGTAAATAGCGACATCGCGCAGACGATATAAGAAGAAGATCACGCCGAAGAGAAACAGCAGATGGTCGTATCCGGTGACCATGTGCTTCGCGCCCAGGTACAAAAAGGGCCCAACGTGTGGGCCTGAGGCGGTCTTAAGAAAGTCGGCGTCACTGCCTGTGACGCCATGAGCCAGGCCCAATTGACTTGCCGCGACAAGCACTAGAAGAACGGAGACAATACGGAACATTGCAATTCCAGGTAATCTTCATTAAACCACGATGGGCTCAGCCAGGCTCAGCACGAGCTAAAATCGAGAACGGTTACCCATGCCGAACAATTCTCGTCTGACGAAACCCGCTCTGCTCTTCGCGTTTGCATCCGCCTCGCTTGTCGTCGCGTCGCCCGCCAATCCCGATTCCGCGCGCTGGGAGCAGCAGGCCCGCAACATCACCATCATCCGCGACGACTGGGGCATCGCGCACGTCTTCGGAAAAACCGACGCCGACGCGGTCTTCGGCATGATCTATGCGCAAGCGGAAGACGACTTCAATCGCATCGAAACGAATTACATCAACGCCATGGGCCGCCTGGCCGAGGCTGAGGGCGAGTCCAAGATCTATCAGGACCTGCGCATGAAGCTTTTCATCGATCCCGACAACATGAAGAAGCAATACGCCGCCAGCCCGGCTTGGCTGAAGACGCTCATGAACGCCTTCGCCGATGGCTTGAATTACTACCTCGCCAAGCATCCTGGCGTGAAGCCTCGTGTCATCCAGAAATTCGAGCCTTGGATGGCCCTCACCTTCAGTGAAGGCAGCATCGGAGGCGACCTCGAGAGAGCGAATCTGAACCAACTCGAGGCGTTCTATGGAAAAGTCCCCGTCAGCAGCCTTAAACCTGATCGTGACGCCGCTCGTGAGGAGCCCACCGGATCGAATGGCGCCGCCGTCGCGCCTTCCAACACCGCCTCGCACCATGCCATGCTGCTGATCAATCCGCACACTTCTTTCTTCTTCCGTTCCGAGCTTCAGATGGTGAGCGGCGAAGGACTGAACGTGTACGGCGCGGCAACCTGGGGCCAGTTCTTCATCTATCAAGGCTTCAACGATCGCACCGGTTGGATGCATACTTCGAGCGGTGTTGACGCCATCGACGAGTATCTCGAAACCGTCGAAAAGAAAGGCGATCGCTTCTTCTACAAGTACGGCGGCGAAGGACGCCAGGTGATGTCATCGCAGATCACAGTCCCCTACAAGACCGGGACGGGGATGGCTGAAAGGAAATTCACCGTCTTTCGCACTCATCACGGTCCCATCGTTCGCGAGGCCAATGGCAAGTGGGTGAGCATTCGTCTGATGCAGGAGCCGGTGAAGGCGCTCACGCAATCGTACATGCGCACCAAGGCGAGGGACTACAAATCCTTCCGCCAGACCATGGAACAGCACACCAACTCGTCGAACAATACCATCTTCGCCGACGTCGACGGCGACATCGCCTATTTTCACGCCAACTTCATTCCCAAGCGCGATCCGAGCTTCGACTGGACCAAGCCCGTCGACGGCAGCAATCCTGCTACCGAGTGGCGTGGGCTCCTCTCGGTCGATGAGACGCCGCACCTGCTGAATCCCAAGAGCGGCTGGCTATACAACGCCAACAACGCGCCTTGGTCGGCGGCGGGCGCGAGCAGTCCGAAGAAGGAAGACTTCCCCGTTTACGTGGACAACGGCGGCGAGACGGCACGTGGGCTGCATGCCATCCGCGTCCTCACAAACAAAAAAGATTTCACGCTCGATTCGTTCATCGCCGCGGCCTACGATAGTTATCTGCCGTGGTTTGAGAAGACCATTCCGCTTCTGGTCGAGGCCTGGGACCGAGCGCCGGCTTCCGACTCTCGGAAATCAAAACTGGCGGAGCAAATCGCGCTTCTGCGTAAGTGGGACTTCCGCTGGGCCGTTAATTCCGTGCCCACGTCGCTGGCCGTGTTCTGGGGCGAAGAAGTCCGCCGGCCTCTGCCTCCTCGTAAGCCTGGACTTGCCGTCGGCGATCTCACCGACCTGCCTGCCGACCAATTGCTCACCGCTCTTGTCACCGCCTCCGATAAACTTCGAAACGATTTCGGTACCTGGAAGACGCCCTGGGGCGACGTCAATCGCTTCCAGCGTCTTACCGGCGACATCGTCCAGCCGTTCAACGACTCCGCGCCCAGCATTCCTGTCAGCTTCACATCTTCGACCTGGGGATCGCTGGCTTCCTTCGGAGCACGCGCCTATCCGGGCACGAAGAAATGGTATGGCACCAGCGGAAATAGTTTCGTCGCGGTAGTCGAATTCGGCGATCGGGTGCGCGCCAGGGCCGTCACGGCCGGCGGCGCAAGCGGCCACCCGTCATCGTCTCACTTCAACGACGAAGCGAAGCGCTACAGCACCGGCGACCTCCGCGACGTCTACTTCTACCGCGACCAACTGAAGGGACACACCGAGCGCGAGTACCATCCGGGAAGCTGACCTCCCCGGCCTCACACGTTCGCACGACGCAGCCGCCCAACAAGCACCGGAGGTATGTCCGTGCAATGAGCCCAACTGAGCGCGTGCCGCACTTCGGCGTTAGGCGGGAACACCGGCTCCTCCAGCCCATCCAAAGCGAATCCGGCAGCGAAACAAGACTGCAGTAACGCGCTCAGTGGCCGGTGAAAATAGTAATGCGGCGAAGGTTGGTTCGCTGCGGCAAAGGCCCTCTCCGGCGCCAGGCCCAGATACTTATTCACTCGAACACCGAAGGTGATGTCCCCTGTTCCGCCCGCGTAGTCATCTCGCTCGGCCAGTAACTTCGAGCCATTGGTGTTGAAGCAGGGGTGAGGAATGGAGAACACAAAACGGCCGCCCGGCTTCAGGCTGCGGTAGACCGCCCGAAGCATGGATGTGATGACTGCCATATCCATCAGGCCCATATTGCAGACTGCGGCGTCGAACTGTCCTTTGCCGAGCGTCGCTAGATGTTCTTCATCCGTCAGGTCCATCAGTTGGTAATTGATTTCCGATTCGTATGCCGTCGAGCGGGCGCGCGCATACTCCAGGAGCGATGGGCTGAAGTCGCAAGCAAGTACCCGCGCCCCCGATTGTGCCAGGCGCCGCGCAAACCATCCGTTGCCGCACGCGAGATCCAATGCGGCCTCCCCTGCTTTCACCGACAGCAAACGTTCCACCGCCGGCCCAATCAGTGAGACATGCCAGCGATCGCCTTCGGCCATACGGGTGTCCCACCAGCGCGCGTTTTGTTCCCAGACCTCTCGCGTCTCATCTCTTAAGCCGGGGAAGTCCACTCCAGAATCCGTATTTCCCATAACGTGCTCCACGTGCTCCATTCTCGCGGTGAAACGTGTGCCCTAGGCGCCTTCCCCCGCCGCGACACTGCTTGATCCCACCACCGCCCAGTCGCTCGAAAGTCCGGTAGTGCGAAACGGTCTGGCCTAACAAGCTCGGGCCACAAGTCTCTTCGAGAAGATCTATTTTACAAGAGCAGGATGGAGCCCCAATCGTCTCGCTACGTATCCGGAGGCGCCGTCCACGCATCCGCCCTCGCTTGGATGTACACTGATGAGGAAGTTCTGAAGCCCAGCCAGACAGAGGAGATAAGCCATGTCACGTTTTCAAGGGCTGAATCGCAGAGCATTCCTCAGGAACGCTCAAATGACCGCACTCGTCGGCGCCGTCGGAACAGGCGCTTCACTCGGGACAGCGGACGCCTTCGCAGCCGACAGCACATCCGGCAGCGGCAAGTTCGATTTCGACACGCCTTATAACCGCTTCGGTACCGATTGCGTCAAATGGGACCGTCAGGCCAGGATCTACGGCAAAGACAACATCGCGGTCGGCATGGGCATCGCCGACATGGATTTCAGGTGCGCCCCCGCCATCACGAAGGCCCTCACCGATCGCATTCACCACGAAAA
>JACXTT010004179.1_pt1 | contig 21570 bp, 10 predicted proteins | sample 9270951 | NCBI WGS metagenome assembly JACXTT01 (sample SAMN15532306, study PRJNA645909) | rock metagenome | isolation source: weathered quartz diorite | place: Puerto Rico | collected 2017-06-21
TCGTGAGGAGGGGTGGCTGCGGCATCAAGAAAAAATCGGCGAAGCCATCCTTATCGCCGCAGACGGGGTGGTGGCTCACAAGCCGTGTTACGAGAGCGCATTCCGAAACATGACTTGTGGTCCACCACCCCGTTCGCTCCCACAAAGGTGGCTTCGCGGCATTTTCTTGTGGTCGCGCCCACCCCTCCTCACGAGGAGGGGAATGCACAAAAAACACTACAGCAATGACACCGGGTCCACGTCGATAAGTACTCGCGTGGGGCCAATCTTCTTTTCCTCGATGTAGATCTGCAGCCGCTCCAACATTTGATGCAATGTCGCACGCGATGACGATTTGATCAGAAGTTGATGGCGATGGACGCGCTTGATTCGTTCGAGTGGCGCTGGAGCGGGGCCCAAGATCCGCACCGCATTCGAACGTAGCGAATCCAAGAATTCACCGACGTCGCGGGCCAAATTAGCGGCGCGGCCAGGATCTCGGTCGGTAACCATGACGCCGGCAAGAGCGGTGAATGGCGGGTAGAACATCGCTTTCCGGTATCGGGATTCCCGCGCGTAAAAATCTTCGAACCGTTGCGTGACTGCCAATTGGAACGTGTAGTGGTCGGGGAAATAACTTTGGATGATGACCTCGCCCGGTTGATCACCACGTCCTGAGCGGCCCGCCACTTGAGTCAGTAACTGAAACGTCCGCTCGGCCGCGCGAAAATCCGGAAGTGATAGCGGCGCGTCCGCACCAATGACACCAACGAGAGTCACCAGCGGAAAATCGTGGCCTTTCGCAATCATCTGAGTGCCGACCAGAATGTCGATGTCTCCGCTGCGGAATCCTCCCAGCACGCGTTCGAAATCGCGCATGTGCCGCATCGTGTCGCGATCGACGCGGCCGATGCGGGCATCCGGATAGATCGCTTTCAATTCAGCCTCGAGCCGCTCCGTTCCTTCACCGACGTAGTGAATGTACTCGCTGTCGCACTCCGGGCAGCGCGCGGGCGGGCGGCGCGCAAGACCGCAGTAGTGACAGAGCAGTTTATCGATCCCGCGGTGATACGTCAGCGCAACGCTGCACGAACTGCACTGGAACGTAAAGCCGCAACGTCGGCATAGAAGGAAGGCCGCATAGCCGCGACGATTCAAAAGAATCATGGTCTGTTCGCGGCGTTCGAGCCGGATGGCGATGGCCTCGAGCAACCGTCGTGAGAAAACTACCTGCTTGCCTTCGGCCAGATACTCCTCTCGCATGTTGACAATTTCAACATGCGGCAGCGGCCGGTCTTCAACTCGCTTTGTGAGGCCGATGTGTTTGTATTTGTCCGACTCGGCGTTACGGAAGGATTCCATGGAAGGGGTCGCAGAGCCCAGAACCGCCGCAGCTCCGGCAAGCTTTGCGCGCATGACCGCTGTATCGCGGGCGTTGTATCGGGGAACTTCATCTTGCTTGTAACTGGTTTCGTGCTCCTCATCCACCACAATCAGACCGATGTTTTCCAGCGGCGCAAAAACGGCGGATCGGGTACCGATGACAATCGGTGCTTCACCAGCATGGATGCGAAGCCATTCGTCGATGCGTTGACGTTTGGTAAGCGAGCTGTGGAGAATTGCGGTTTTGCCGGAGAAGCGTTCGGAGAATCGATCGGTCAGCTGAGGAGTCAGGCCGATCTCGGGGACAAGAATTAGCGAGGATTTTCCTCTCGCGAGAAAATGCTCCGCTGCCTGCATGTAGATTTCGGTTTTACCACTGCCTGTGACGCCGTGGAGGAGAAGAGGATGGAAGCCATTTTTGTTTCGAATCGCATCCAACGCACGATTCTGATCTTGAGTCAGAACGGGGCGCGGGCTAAAGCCCGCGGCTACATGCGAGCCCAACTGTTCGCTCGAGTGTGTAGTCGCGGGCTTTAGCCCGCGTTCAACGTGTTTCGCCGAGATCCCAGGCGGTAGCGCCGCCTTCAAAACCTCACCAAACGGCGACACGTAGTACTCCGAAATCCAACGGCACAATTCGAAGATTTGGGGTCGAAGTAATGGAACGCGATCAATTGTTTCTTTGATGGGATGTATGTCTCGGTCCGGCGCCCGATCCGACAAGCCCACAACAAATCCCTCCACTTCGCGTTTTCGAAATGGGACAACGACACGACAGCCAATAGGCACGGGCTCGTCAGCCCGATAGATAAACGTCCGCGACAGCGGCAGGCACACCGCGACATCGACATACATCGGAGGTTAGGGACGGAGCCGGAACAACTCGGCGCGAATTTGCTTCATGTCTTCCCAGACTTCGCGCTTCTTCTCTGGAGAACGCAAAAGATATGCAGGATGGAACGTCGCGATGACGCGCATATCATCCATATCGAAGAATTTTCCGCGCAGCCTCGAAATCGGCGCTGCGGTTTGAAGCACAGTCTGTGCGGCGAACGTGCCGAGACAACACACAATCTTCGGACGAATGGCCGCGAGTTGTTTTCGCAGAAACGGATTGCAAGCAGCGACTTCGTCGGGCTCGGGATTACGGTTCTCCGGAGGTCTGCACTTCAGAACGTTGCAGATGTAGACGTCCTCGCGTTTGAAGTTGATGGATTCGATGATCTTGGTCAGAAGTTGACCGGCGCGCCCGACGAATGGCAAACCTTGTTGGTCTTCGTCATAACCGGGGGCCTCGCCGACGAAGACGAGCTCCGCGTTCGGGTTGCCGGAACCGAAGACGATGTTGGTCCGCTTCGGCGCGAGTTTGCAGCGTTGGCAGTCGCCGAGTTCCGCGCGGATGCCGTCAAGCGATCCCCGGCCCTCTTCTTCCGCGAGAGGGTGGCGCGAAGCGCCGGGTGAGGGCGCCGCCTCTAGCGACTCCACACCGATATCTTTGAAGAATTGAAGTTGGGCAGCGAGTTCGTTGGTATTCATTTCAGCAATTTCACCACGCGATCGAGAATCTTATCGGCCATCGCACGCTTCGTCACAAGCGGGATTTCCTCGCTATGGCCGGATGCATCAATAAGGATCGCGTGATTCATATCGCTGTCGAAGGCCGAATCAGGACCATTTGCCGAATTCACGACGATAAGATCGAGATTTTTCGCCTTCAATTTTTCCAAACCATTCTTGAGGTGATTCTGGGTTTCGGCCGCGAAACCGACGAGCACCTTGCCGTTCTTCCGACTGCCTAATTCTTTGAGAATGTCCGCCGTCGGCTCCAGGTGCAGCGTCAAGTCGGCCGCGGCTGCCTTCTTGATTTTTTGTGACGCGACGGATTTCGGGCGGAAATCCAAAGGCGCCGCCGCCTTGATCACGACGTCGGCATCTGCGCTGTTCTCGAGTACAGCGAGCCTCATCTCTTCCGTCGTCCGAACACGGATAGCGTTTGGAAATTGAAGTTCAGTTGGACCCGATACGAGCACCACGTTCGCCCCGCGATCCTGGGCTGCTTGCGCGATGGCATAACCCATTTTTCCCGACGACCTGTTACTGATGTATCGAACCGGATCGATGTCCTCGACGGTGGGACCGGCGGTGACCAGCACCTTGCGGCCCCCAAAATCGCGGGGCCGATTCAAGACTGTCACTACATATTCAACGATCTCCTCAACGGGAGCCAGCCGGCCGGGACCATAGGTGCGACAAGCCATTTGGCCGACTTCCGGTTGAATCACATGAACTCCTCGATTGACCAATGTCTGAACATTAGCCTTCACGGATGCGTGTTCCCACATCCGCGTATTCATCGCGGGCGCGACAACGACCGGCGCGGTCACCGCGAGATGAAATGTGGTGAGAAAATCGTCCGCAACGCCGTTCGCGAGTTTGGCAATGCAGTCGGCGGTAGCAGGAGCAACGAGGAAGAGATCGATGGACTGAGCCACGAGAATGTGATCGAACGCGCCTTCGAAGTCCCCTCCGGAGTGGGTACCCTCAAAGAGGTCCACGTAGACCTTGTTACCAGAGAGTGCCCGGAAAGTCAGCGGCGTTACAAATTGCGTTGCACCTTTCGTCATGAGGACCGTGACATCGATGCCGCGATCTTGCAGGCGGCGCACAATCTCCGCCGCTTTATAGCACGCAATTCCGCCACTGACGCCGAGCGCAACCTTCATTCTTCTTGCTCTTCTTCCTGCTGGTTCCCATCCCGATCCGGAATTCGGAACTTCACGAGCCCTTGAAGGATTTCCTTCTGAGCGACCTGCGTCGCCTTGTGGCGGGGTTCCTTCAGCAGAGGGGCGCTACCGCCTTGAATCTGACGAGCGCGCAACGCCGAAAGAATCACAAAGCGATATTTGCTGTCGATGTTGTCGGGAATGGTAATCAAGCTAAACCTCCGAACGAAGCAATTATCTCCTCGATGCGGCCTTGCTGCCGCCGCGGTATGGCTGTTCCGCTGCGAACGATGGACTCGAGAAGACGGATGGAATTTTCCAAAATGTCGTTGATGATGATGTAGTCGTAATCACGATAAAAAAGAATCTCGCTCTTTGCGATCTCCAATCGCCGTCGGATCACGTCGTCCGATTCCAGCATCCGCGCTTTCAACCGGCGTTTCAGCTCTTCAAATGAAGGCGGCAACACAAAAATGGCCGTCGCATCCTTGATATTCGACTTCACTTGCTTGGCGCCCTGTACATCAATGTCGAGGATCACGTCGTTGCCGGCTTCCATCTGGTCCTGAACAAACGCGCGCGTCGTGCCGTAAAGTTCGCCGTTGAATTCCGCCCACTCCAAAAATTCTCCGCGATCCGCCATGCCCAAAAATGTCGTCCGTTCCGTAAAGAAGTAGTCGACACCATCTCTCTCGCCCTGCCGAGGAGGGCGCGTTGTATGCGAGACCGAGAACTTCAGATCCTTGAAACTTCGAAGTAAGTGCTGGAGTAACGTGGTCTTCCCCGACCCTGACGGGGCCGAGACAATGTATAGGTTTCCGCGCATTCAGGGTTCTGAAAACTTCAAGTTTAGCATACACATGAAATCTTAAAGTACTTGACGCCGTTCGACGGAGAAGAATACTGTCCGGCTAAATTCCAGGACGGTTGCGTCGTTACCGCAATTCATTGGAAGCCTCGGACCGAATTACGGTAACGACGCAACCGTCCTGGAATTCTCAGAAGGGGGGAATCGTGAGAAGCAAACTCTTCGTCGCGACAGTGGCATTGGTGTGTGTGGCGCTTTGCGCCGCGGCATTCGGTCAATCTACATATGGCACGATCAGCGGCACCGTTGAAGATGCTTCGAAAGCGTTGATTCCTGGTGTAACCGTAACCGCTACAAACACGGGCACCGGTGTTATTTCAACGACACTAAGCAACGAGGCGGGAGTGTACAACTTCCCCAGCCTGTTACCCGGGACGTACAAATTGACCGCAGACTTGCCGGGCTTTCAAACGGAAACGTACACAAATGTCCAATTAGGAAACGCTCAACAGGTCCGATTGAACTTCAGTTTGAAGGTAGCCGGCGGCACAACGAATGTTGAGGTCAGTGTTGCGGTCGATACATTGCTCGCAACCTCGAGCTCATCGGTAGGCGTTTTACTCCCTGAACAAAAAGTGCACGACCTTCCATTAGTAACGCAGAACGCACAGGACCTCGTTACGCTCATGCCCGGAGTCGTCATGGGTAACAGAGCTCAGGTGAACGGGACGCTCGGTGAAAACAGTTCGCAAGCAAGCTTCGACGCATTTGTTGCGGGTGTGAATGCCGCCAACGTCAACGTTCAACGCGATGGCGTCAACAACAGCGCGGGCGGCCGTTATGGAGTGAACGCGGGTTTTCAATCGGCGACTTTTTTGAATCCAGACATGGTTGCGGAAATGCGCGTTATTCTTGCGCCCGCGGACGCCGAGCTCGGACGAGGCAATGCACAGATTCAAGTGCTCACGCGATCCGGAACGAACAAGTACGCAGGAAGCGCTGTTTGGAACATACAGAACACCGCACTGAATGCCAACACATGGGCCAACAATCGCACGATCCCTCGCGTGACTCCCGATTGGGCCAACATCAACCAGTACACTCTCAGCTACGGTGGGCCCATAAAAAAGAACAAATCGTTTTTCTTCGTATTATGGGACGGCGTGCTGGCGCGGGAGCGCCAGGCAGTAAACGCCGTCGTCTTGACGCCCTGCGCGCGCAACGGCATCTTTCGTTACTTCGATAGTTGGAATAACGGCAACGTCAATCAATCAACCGTCTCCACTGGAGCCACTCCGACGATCGCCGTCGTTGACGTTAACGGTAATCCTCTGAGACCCACGACGAACCCAGATAACAGTCCATACACAGGTCAACTCCGGTATGCCAGCGTGTTTGGCCAACTGCCTTCCAATCTGCCGGCAGCGAACGCGGATTGTTCCAATATCGCCTCGCTAGTACAAACGGGCACGAATTGGGATCCGTACCGCAAGGCGATGGACCCGACAGGATACGTCGCGAAGATGCTCAGTATCATGCCGCTGCCGAACAATTACGAAAATCCGACCTTGATCTTCACCACTGCCGTCAACAGCGACGGCCTGAATACCGCGGGCTACCGATGGATCCGTCACACGCACGGCAGTGGCGACGCCGTGCAAGGCACGCCGTTTAGCGGTGCCAATACGAGCCGCAGGCAAATCAACGGCAGATTCGATCACTACTTCAATCAGCAGAATAAGCTCGGTGTCTCCTACACCTACGAATTCACTTACAGTGACGGCACTCTTTCAACAGGCGGAGCGCGCACTTACCCGGAAAGCGTCGAGGGTCACACATATCGGCGGCCTCAGATCATGACGGCGAATTTCACGTCGACACTGTCGCCGAATCTCGTCAATGAAGTGCGTTTGGGACTGCGCCGGACCGCCGGCCAAACCGTTGGGCCTTTTGTCGAAAACCCGAAGGTGAAAGAAGACTTCCGGCTCACCATCAACGGATACCCCGTGTTCCCGAAGTTAGGAACGGTAAACGGCACCACGGGAAATCCGAACGGCAATATGCCGTTTGGGATTCTGCCTTTCGGTGATCAAACGAATACACGCGATGTCACTCCGCTGTGGACATACGGCGACACGCTGAGCTGGACCAAGGGCAAACACGGGCTCAAGTTCGGAGGAGAACTGCGCAAGGGTTATTCAAACGTATGGGACGCCGGCTTTGTCGGCGGCGGCATCTTCAGCGAACCACGATTGATCGGCGGCGATTTGACGACCTCTCCGATATCTCAAACTGCGATCAGTTCTGCAAACATGCCCGGATTGGCAGGAACGAACGCCTCGGGGAACAACCAGCGAATGCGAAACATGCTGAGTTTTCTCGCAGGATCGCTGAGCGGCATTACACAGTTGTATTACATGAACTCGCCTGCGAAATTGGACGCCTTCGACGATTACAAAACAACTCCTCAACGGGTGCGTGACTTCCGTCAAAATGAATTCACTTTCTACGCGAAGGACGACTTCAAAGTACGGAGGAGTCTCACACTCAACCTCGGCGCGCGTTGGGAATATTACGGTGTGCCATGGGAAAACAGCGGATTGACTGCTGGTCTCGTCGGAGGAAGCAGTTCGCTTTTCGGTCTATCCGGAAAAACGTTCGACGACTGGTTCTCGCACACGACACGCGGCCAGTTGACACAAATCCAGTTTATCGGGCCGAATTCGCCGAATGGCGGCCAGTCGCTATTTCCGAAGCATTGGGGCAACGTGGGGCCGGCCGTGGGCTTTGCGTGGCAAGTTCCGTGGTTTGGTGAAGGCAAGACAACGGTACGCGGCGGATATCAGATCACGTACCAGAATGTCATCGGATTACAGATCGCAGATCCCGCGACCAGCGCTTATTCCGCGGTGTACCAGGGGGACAGCGCTCATCCGTATCTGGACATGAGTAACATCCAGTCCTTGGTGCCGGCCTTCGTTCCGACGAAGCCGATGCAACCGATTCTCGTGACCGATCGAAGCCAGAGCGTTACGGTGTATGAGCCGAATTACAAGAATCCTTACATTCAAAACCTCACGCTTGCGATCACAAGAAGCGTGCGTTCGAACTTAACCGTCGATGTGCGATATGTCGGTACCCTTTCCCGCAAACAGCCGTACACGATGAACATCAATATTGCAGACTTTCGCTACAACGGCCTCAAGGAAGCCTTTGATGTTGTCCGCGCCGGCGGAGAATCGGATCTGCTGAATAACATTTTTAAAGGGGTTACTCTTGTCACCGCAATGGGGCCGGTCAATGGAAATGCCGGAGCCCAATTGCGCGGAAGCACGGTATTCAACAGCAATCTCGCGAACGGAAATTATGTGGCGCTTGCCGGTTCGATCAACACATTTAACGGGAACTTGACGGTGGCGCCCGGCGTTCAGGGCCAAGTGCTCCGTCAAAACGGATTCCCCGAAAACTTTATTGTCGCTAATCCGCAATTCGGCTCGGCCAACATGATTACGAACACGAGTAGTAACAACTACCACTCCATGCAGGCTCAGATCATGCTGCGTCAGACTCATGGCTTGAGCGGACAAGTGACTTACACCTGGAGCAAAAGCCTTGGATTCGTCGGCTATGCGACAGGCCCATCATTCACAGATCCGGTGAACCGACGCGCCGACTACACGCTTCTTGGTAGCGATCGCACTCACGATCTTCGCGCCAACGGTTCCGTCGCGCTGCCCATTGGGCCGAGTAAGCTGCTGTTTGGAAATACCTCGGGCATCATTGCGCGCATTATTGAAGGTTGGCAGATGGGCTGGGTCGCAGACGTCAGCAGTGGCGTGCCTCTGAACATTGGTGCCCAAAACATGCTTTACGCGAATGGCGTGGCCGACGTCGTCGGGCCATTTGATCGCAAAGCGGGCGGCGTGGAATGGGGAACGGTTCCGACCTCGACCGGTCAACTTAATGGAAGCTATTTCGACCCCAACCGCTACTTAACCGTTAAGGATCCGCAGTGCACCGCTCTCCCAATAACCATCGCGAGCCTCTGCACGCTTCAAGCAGTTCTGGATAAGAGCACCGGCAAGATCGTTCTGCAGAATCCTCTTCCCGGCGCGCGAGGTACTCTAGGCCAGTACGCGATTCGGGGTCCCATCCTGCCGCGGATCGATGCAAATCTCAGCAAGTCGTTCCGGATCACAGAATCGAAGAGCATGCAATTTCGCGTCGATACGTACAATGTGATGAATCATCCTTTAGCAGCTGCTCCGAATCTGAACATCAATGGAGTAGGCACGACCGCGTTTGGAACAATCACGAGTAAGACCGGCAGCAGGAGGTTTCAAGGATCGCTTCGCCTTAATTTTTAATCGAGCGTCGCGGCTCACAAATGGCGCTACGGCCATTTCACAAGCTTCAAATCGAACACGAAAATCGAATAGATCACAGGAACGAGTAACAGCGTAATGAATGTTGCAACCGTGAGCCCGCCGATCTGTGCGTAACACATCGGTTCCCAGAGCGGACCACCGTGAATGGCCAGAGGGAAGAGAGCGATGACGGTCGCGCCCACTGTGATCAAGACAGGGCGCAGCCGCATGATACCGGCGCCCAACACGGCTTGCTCGAAAGGTTCTCCCTCAGCGTGCCTTTCCTCTATGAAATCGAAAAGGACAATGATGTGGCTGACGATCACGCCAACGAGGCTCACCACTCCAAGAAAACCCATGAAACCGAAAGGAGCACCCATGATCGACAGCGCAGCAAGGGCACCGACAGTCCCGTAGGGAACTGCCGCAAACACGATAAATGGTTTGATCGCGTTCTTGAACTGCAACACCAACGCAAGGAAGATGCACGCCACGGAAATGGCAAGGACTATAGCCAGATTTCTGAAACCCTGGACTTGCTGTTCTTCCTCGCCACCGATTTCCAGGCGGTAGCCGGGAGGCAACGATTCGGCCAATCGCATCAGAGGAGCTCGGGCGGCGCTCATGACTTCCGACGGAAGTACTTTTTCAATCGGAGCCGCAAAAACCGTAATCGTTCGAAATTGATTCCGCCGTCGAATCACCTCATCGCGAAAATCGTATCCAATGCGTGACACTTGTCGCAGCGGCACCTTTTGCGTACCTTGCTGCGAGTAGACATAGAGATTCTCGATATCTTCGAGCTGAGCGCGTTCTTCCATGCGCAGCCGTGCCACAACCGGAATCTGCTTGTCACCTTCGTGCAGCACTGAAACCGGGTAACCACTCATGGCCGTGGCCGAAGCGCGGGCGACATCGAGGTTGGTTATTCCGGCCAAATTTGCGCGGTCGGGATCAGTTTCGAGCCGCACATTGAAACGCTCTTCACCCCAATCATCACGAACGCGGGCGGCGATGGGAATCGAAGTGAAGATCTGTTTTGCCGCAGCAGCAGCCTCACGAAGGGCAATAATGTTATCGCCAGAAATCCTGACGGCAACCGGCAGACCTACAGCGGAACCCGTTTCGAGTTGACGCACATCGATGCGTGCGCCCGAAACTTCCCGTGAAAGACGTTCCTGCAGCGGACCAATGAAGTGTGCAGTGTCGTGTTTATCCTTCATGAGAATGACAACCTGGCCGTAATTGAGATGCTGCGGTTCGGGTGCCAGCGAATACCAAAACCGCGGACTACCTCCCCCAACAAAAGTCGTCAGCGACTCCACCGGCAGCTTCAGGTCTTCCGACGCCCGCAGAACAACCGATTCGACCTCGCGGGCTGCTTGATCGGAAGCTGAGAACGGAGCATCTTCGGGCAGGAAAATATCGACGTAGCAAAGGTAAGCCAGATCCTTTGGAAAGAATTGCTGCTTCAAACCGGAACCGATCAGAACACCCGCCGCGAGGATTCCCATGGATGCACCGAGCACGAGCCATCGGTGCTTGATCGCAAAGCTGCCCACCGCGTAATAAACCGCAGCAAACCCACGACTGCGCCGCTCTTCAATTGTTGGTTCGCTGGAGGGACGGAGCAGATAATGCCCCAGCATCGGAATGAACGTCATCGACACCACGCGGGACGAAACCAGCGAGCATGTCATCACTACGGCCAGGCTGTACAAAAACTGTCCGGTCGATCCCGGCAGAAGCAGAAAAGGAAGATACGCCACAATGTTGGTAACCGTAGCGTAGAGAATGGCCGTGGCCAGTTTCGTCGGGCCAAGCCACGCGGCGATGCTTCGGGAATGACCGTTGGCCATGGAGCGCTTGATGGCGTCACCGGCCACAACGGGGTCATCGACCAGCAGGCCCAACGCCACGATCAGAGCCGCAATAGACACTTGCTGTAAGTCGATGCCGATCGTGCGCATCAGCCCAAACGTCATCAGCAGCGTAACCGGTATGGATACGGCCATCAGCGCAGCGGAACGCCACTCCCAGAAACCGATCAGCGAAACAAGCACAACAAGGATTAAGGCTTCATAGAGACTGGTCATGAAGAGATCAACGTTTTCTTCGACCTGGATCGGCTGATCGCTCGTGCGCGCCATAATGAGGTCCGCAGGTAGCCGTGTCCTGAGGTCGGCAAGCGCCGCACTCACCGTTTTGCCGAATTCATTGATCTTCTGCCCGGAGCCCATCTGCACGCTGATCGTGATTGCGCGGCTCCGTTGAAACCTACCGTTTGCGTCGCGCCAGGTGTAGAAATTCAGATACCGGGCCGGGCTGTCATAGCCGCGATAAACGTCAACGAGGTCGCGCAGGTAGAGCGGCGTGCCTGCCGGCGAAACGCCGATGGCGACGCCGCCTATTTCAGCCTCGCTCTTGAATTCGCCGGTCGGATCAATCGCGACATTTTTGCCTCGAACGTCGATTTCACCTCCGGCCAGCGTGATGTTGCGCGCGGTCAGGGTGCTCGACAAGTTCTCCGGTTTCACACCATACGATGCCAACCGTTCCTGCGAATAAAGTAGAAATACTCTTTCGGGAAGAATGCCCGACCTGCTGACCTTCGCAACCATTGGGACGTTCTCGTTAGTCTTGCTTCGTGCGGCCACCAGCAGTGTCTTTTCCATCAAGTCGGTGATGTCTTCAAGTTCCCGGTAGCTGTATTTGTCTCCTGCAACGGCGGCAAGCTTTGCTGGAATCTCTTCGGGATTTCGAACGATGAAGGGCTGCCACGCGTCGGGATGAATTTCCGATTCCCGATAGTTTGATGCCAAGAAAGACGCAAAATACCCGAATAGAGTTGCGTCGTCGACATCGGTTTCAACATCGATACCTACGAAGCCGCTCTCTTCGATTTCCCGCAGATCCCTGACATGTCCACGGGACCGGACGTAATTGCCGAACTGGATTAGTCCCAGGTGGAGCGACCTGCGATCCACGGCCGGCGGCACACAATAGATCAAACTCACTCGCGTTTGCGATGCCGCAGGGCGAGCGCGGTCAAGACTCTTTCGGATGGCTGCAGCGCGAAGCTCGAGCTCGACAGCATCGGCCTTGGGACTGGCCACGGTGAGCATCAATGTGGCGGTATCCCCGAAGTCGCGCACGTACTGGACGGGACCGGCTCCACTTGGAAGATCTCGAATGCTCTGCAGGCGGCCACCGATGTCATCGAGCACCGGACCGACGTTTTTCAATTCGTCGGCCAGCGTCAATGTGACGGTGGACACGTTACTCCTCGAGGTGGACTCAATTCGCGAAACATTGGAGTTCGATGCAATTGTTCTTTCAACGGTTCGCGTGACCAATTCTTCAACCTTCTCGGCGCTGGCTCCGGGCCATTGCGTGATCACGAGAGCTTGCTTGACTGGAATTTCAGGGTCCTTGCGCTGAGGCATGGTGAGATATCCATAAACGCCCCAGCAGACCGTACCAATGAGCAGTACCCAGGCGATGTGAGGCATCTCAACAAAGAAGCGCGAAGAATTATGAGTATTCCGGATGATCTCGGCATCGTTTTCTTGGCTCATGGGATCACCCGAACGGCGTCACCGTCGTTCAACATGGACGGACCTGAAACCACAACCGTCTCTCCCTGCCGGATACCACTCGTCACTTCGATCCGGTTGCCATATGTGCGCCCAAGCTTCACCGGACGTATGCGGGCACGCATCTGGCCCTCTTGTTCTTGCACGACGACCACGGCGAACTCTCGAGGTTCCTTGGATCGAACGACTGCAGTCAAGGGTGCGGCAAGAAGCGATTCACTCTTCCCTGTCCCGAGGGACAGCGAGACGATCATTCCAGCCAAGAGCAGACGCTGCGGATTCGGCAACACCACTTCCACCGGAAACAGCCTCGTGTTGGAATCGGCAACCGGTGAGATGGCAGTCACGGTCCCACGAAACTCACGGTCTGCTATGACATCGGAAGTCAGCGTTAATGTGACGCCGGTCTTCAGGTTTGCAACCTCGCGGTCCGGCAATCCGAAGACGGCCTTGACAGTGCTGAGATCTGCGGTACTGAACGCCGGCGAACCGGGAGGTACAAACGCGCCGGTTTCAACGTAACGTTGTGTGATGTATCCGTCAAACGGAGCAGCAATCTCAGTATCGGCCCGATCCAAGTTCGCTTGTCCGAGAGCTATCTCCGATGTGCGGACACGCGCCACTGCCGCCTCTACCTGCTCGCGTGCGGCTTCGACCTGAGCTCGCGTCGCGTCACGCCTGGCCGTGGCGGCATCGTACTCCGGTTTGGTGGCGCTCTGAGTGGCAAACAGAGTTCCAGCGCGGGCGAAGTCTTGCGCGGCATCCGCTGCAGATGCTTCGGCTGCGGCAAGCTGGGATCGAGCGGCGCGTTCGGACCGCCGCAGCTCCTCCAGTTGGCTTTCTCTCTCGCTTACTTTCAAGTCGTAATCCTTTTGACGCAAGCGAGCTAGAACGGCACTTTCCTTGACGGAATTGCCTGCGCCTAAATTGTGATCACGGCCGTCAGCACCGCGAACTTGGAGGATCCACTCCACGAATCCGCCTGTCCGGAATGACAGAGTCACCTGGCGGTATGGGAGGATCGATGCGGAATACCGCAACCCTATTTCCGGCGCAAAAAGGTTGACGGTCTCGACATGCACCGGGACTTCGGTTTTTTGCAGCTTGGTTTCTTCGTTGCGGCACGCTGCAATGAATGTCAAGCAAACGGCGAATGCAAATTGAACAATGACAAAGCAGCCGGATTTCATTGTTCCTCTCCCAATGCCCTTTCAAACTCAGCTCTCGCGTTCCAATACGAGAGGATCGCCTCACGGTAATCCGATCCTGCCTGCTCGAGGCTCGCCTGTCCCTCCAGAACATCCTTCACCAGCGACGCCTGTATCCTGAATTTTTCCTGAATCACACGCAAGTTCTCAGTCGAGGCCTGGCGCGCGAGTTCCGCAACGCGAAGTTGCCCGCGGCTTTCGCGGAGCTTGCGAAACTTGTCATTCACGTCGATGACGACCTGACTCTGCGCGTCGGAGAGGGTGTTGCGTGCCTGTTCGATTGCCTTTTCTTTCTCCGCGAGCTGGCTTTTCTTGCGACCCCAATCGAACGGTTCCCAGGTCATTGTAATCCCGACGCTGCTCAAGGATCGGGGCACGAAAGGGTTGAAATTTATGTTGTGGATGCTGATCAAATTGGCGCTGACATCCGGAATTCGCGCGGATTTCTGAATACGGCGATCTTGTTCGGCCGCTTCGAGTCGCAAACGCGCCTGACGGATTTCGGTGCGCTGGTCAAGAACGCGTTGCCGAGCAACTTCGAGGCTGATCTCGTCTGCTTCCGCTGTGTCCAGCACCGGCGTCACGCTAAACGGCGTGAGGATATCGCGTCCCATCAGCGAATTGAGCTGCTCCTTTCGAGCGTCCGACCCGTCGCGCAATTTAACTAGCTCTTCCTCCGCTCGAGCCAGTCTTGTTCGTGCCGTCAGACTGTCACCCCTCAACACGACTTGTTCCGACACGTAGCGCGACGTCAGGGACACGGTTTCCTGATAGAGCTTCACTGCCTCGTCCAACGCCTGGATTGAACTCTCAGCCTGCTGAATTGCGTAATAGAGACGCCGCACATCGCGAACGACATCTTGCCGTTTTGCCCGGACTTGCTCGCTTGCCACTTTGCCATTCAAGTCCAGCAGTCCCGCATTCAGCCGGATACGGTGGAGCGCAGAGATCGGCTGCGCGACTTGCGTGATCACGAAACCTGTCACAACGAGAGGCGTGCGGATTCGTGTGTCGTCGGCAGGAATCGGACCGGTCCCTGAAAAAGTACCCAAGAGACCATGCTCCAGTGTGAAATCGAAGTGTGAGGGCTGCTGCATACCGGTTTGGGTGAGACTGAAAGAAGGCAGCATTTGGGATCGTGTGGATGATATTCGAAGCTCTGTCTTGCTCGCCTCCAGCATCGCGTTTTTCAGCTCTCGATTGTTTTCGAGAGCTATCTGCAAAGCTTGATCCACGGTCAAAGTCTCTTGCCCAGATAACAACTGGGTAGCCAACAAGAGCATGATGCTAAGGCTTATCATCGTGCACTCCTATGATTCGTTGTCGAGTCAGAGAAGATACCGGGAAACGGCCACAAAGAGGCACAAAGAATCACAAAAGAATTCCGCTATGAATTTTTGACCCGAGTTTGGAGTCGGGCCGTATTCCCCTCCTCGTGAGGAGGGGTGGACGCGACCTCAAGAGAATATCGCGCAGCAACCTTATTGGGAGCGGACGGCGTGGTGGAGCACAGACCTGTACAGGACTTGTGATTCATCACCCCGTCTGCGCCGCTTTGGTGGCTTCGCTGCATTTTCTTACTGGCGCAGCTACCCCTCCTCACGAGGGAGTCAACAGACTTGGCTCAGTCGAGATCAGAAGAATTTTGAAATTGGACGAATCCTGCACCTCAAATCCAAAATCCGAAATCTGAGATTGGACTTGCGTTGCAGATCGTGTTACCAGTCCAATCCAAAATTTCGGATTTGGGATTTGAGGTGCAGGATTCGTCCAATTTCAATTTCCCCGTTCCCGACTGAGCGAAGTATGTTGCCGCCCTCACGAGGAGGGGAATATGGCTCACTTGAAACACCTGAATGGTCGTCTGTATAATGCCGCCTCGCCAGATACTAAAGCACTATCTTCCACACGAAGGCTTTTGCCTCGATGAGTTCAGAACGGCGTGTCCGCGACTTATTAGGTGGGAATCCGCGATTCCTTACCACGATTGCTGTCTTGGAAGAACTACGAGGCGCCGGTCAAGCTAGTCTCGACTCTCTCTCAACCACGATTACTCTTCAGGCCGACGAAACCCTGAATCTGGAAGACGACTTCACGGACTCCATTTACTTCGTGACTTCCGGAAGCATTCACGTTGGCGTTCCTTCCGCATTTCGGACGCCTCTGAAGCCGCTGGTTGCTGGAGATCTCTTCGGAAAAGACGCCTTGCGGATCTATATGCAATCTTCGATGGCCGTCGCGTCCGAACTTACGGAGATCATTCGCGTTTCTATCTCGGCGTTCGATTCACCTGCAAAGACGCGGGAATCCGTCAGAGAGACGCTCAACCAGGAAATCATGAAGTGCCTCCTGCGGATTCAGATCGCCAGCACCGATATGTTCAGCGAGCTCGACGATTCTCTGCTCTCTTACGTGGTACAACAGTCCGAGTTTGTTGCGGTCGAGCGAGGCGAGGTCATCATCCGCGAAGGTGACAAGCCGCACTGCATGTATATCAATGTGGCTGGAAGCTTGGAGGTCTTCAAAGAACAAGCAGACGGAACTCGTCGGACGATCGACATCCTGCGGGACGGAGCCACCGTGGGCGAGATGGCCGTGCTGCTCAATGAACCGCGATCGGCAAGCGTGCGCGCCTGGAGGAGTTCGCTCCTTATCAAAATATCCGATCAGTGCTTTGAACACGTCTTACGCACGGATGCGAGCGTCACTTTGCGGCTCGCGCGAACGCTTGGAGAGCGCTTGAAGCGAACAACGATGGCGGTTAGCCGGACGATTGCGATCAAAACGATCGCACTCATTTCCTGGTGCCAGGAACCTTATTTTGGGGCGTTTTGCAGTCGCCTGAAGCTTGCGTTTGAACGAGCCGGATCCAAAGTGGCTTTGCTCTCGCCAAGAGGCATCCGCTCCGGTGGGCATTCTGCCTGGATGGAGGCCAAGGAAGCTGCGTGCGACTATGTTCTGCTCCAGTGTCCTCAGGACGCCTCGGAATGGAATCAGAGTAGCGTTCAACAGGCGGACTTGATCCTGTTCGTGTGCCTGCCAGACCGCGACAACCCAGGCATTCAGCCGCATGCTTCCATCGAGACTGCTAGGATCAATGGCGCGCGGCTTGAACTCGCGCTGTTGAGGGAGTCCGATATTCCGCCGGAAGGGACCTCCGCATGGCTAGCCGTGGCTCCTTTTGAGGCCCATCACCATATTGTCATCGATAAGGATGGAAGCTATGAACGGCTCGTTCGCCGGGTCTCCGGCAACGCTGTAGGTCTCGTTCTGAGTGGGGGTGGTGCTCGAGGCCTTGCCCATATTGGCGTCATTCGCGCAATTCGCGAACACGGTTTGCCCATAGACATGATCGGAGGAACCAGTATGGGCGCCATTATTGCGGCTCAGTACGCCGTTGGCTACGATCCGGAACAGATGCTCGCTGTGAGCCGCAAAGCCTACCTGGGAAGATCGCAACCCAAGGATTTCACAATTCCGTTTGTGTCTTTCCGCACGGGACGGGCCACAATCCAACGGCTCCTGCGGATGTTCGGCGATCGCCGAATTGAAGATCTCCCGATAGGCTATTTTTGCGTCTCCTCCAACCTCAGCCGGGCGGATGTCGTCGTACACGACTCAGGACCCGTTTGGCTTGGAGCAAGAGTGAGCTGTTCCATACCAGGACTTCTGCCTCCGATTCCGGTTCATGGTGACGTTCTCGTGGATGGAGGACTTCTTGATAACCTCCCGGTGGACACCATGAGGAAGCGGCTAAGTGGCCACGTCATCGCAGCCGATGTGAGCGTTGATGTTGATCTCTCCGTCAACAACGAGCTTCAGTCGGAAGCCACTTGGTCGGGCGTTTCGCAATTGTTTCGGAAGCTCACGCGGCGACCCATGCTGCCAAACATTGTCGACATGCTGATGAGAGCGGCAGAACTGAGCAGCGTTCGGGATTCGAAGGTCTGCGGAAGCCCGGCCGACCTGTACTTGAAAGTGCCTGTCGGCCACACAGCGATGACAATGTTCAGCGAGATCGACCACCTTGTTGCAGTGGGCTATGAATACGCTTCGCAACGGTTGAAGCAATGGCAATGTCCGCCCAGGAATGACTTGCCTCGGGCAATCGTCTGACGATGAAGACCAATCTGATCTCTGGTGACGAGGGCATTGCGATCGTCGGCATTGGATGCCGGTTTCCCGGCGGAGCGAATGGCCCGCGAGCCTTCTGGGATCTACTCACAAAAGGGTTCAATGCCGTTACGCCGATTCCCACGAACCGTCCGGGATTCACGGAACTGTTCGATCCGGATCCGCATAAGCCCGGCCGGTTGTACACCCGTTGGGGCGGATTCCTCGACAACGTCGATTTGTTCGACGCGCATTTTTTTGGCATATCGCCGCGCGAAGCATCTCGCATCGATCCGCAGCAACGCATGCTCTTGGAATTAGTGTGGGAAGCGTGTGAGGACGCTGGTCTGCCACCCACCAACCTGGCGGGCTCGCGGACGGGCGTCTTTATCGGGATTTCGACACACGATTACGGCGACATCCAAGTCTATCCGTCGAACAGGAGCGGCATCGACTTATACACGAATAGCGGAACCGCCACTAGCATTGCCGCCAACCGCATCTCGTACATCTACGATCTCCGAGGTCCGAGCGTCGCAGTAGATACAGCGTGCTCTTCCGCGCTCACCGCCGTTCACCTGTCTTGCCAGAGCCTTTCCAACGGAGAATGCGATATCGCGATTGCCGGCGGCGCCCAGGTCGTGCTGACGCCGGAACTCACGATCGGTTTCTGTAAGGCGTCGATGATATCTCGCGATGGCCAGTGCCGGGCGTTCGACGCTTCGGGAAACGGATATGTCCGTAGCGAAGGCGCAGGAGTGGTGATTCTCAAACCGCTAAAGTCCGCTCTGTCCGATGGTGATCCTGTCTACGCCGTCATTCGCGCGACCGCCATCAACCAGGATGGACGTACGGCCAGCATGACGGTCCCGAGCCAGGCGGCACAGCAGGCAATGATCGAGGAGGTTCTCAGAAAGGCAAAGATTTCCGCCGCCAACGTCCAGTATATCGAGGCTCACGGAACGGGAACCCCTGTTGGAGATCCTATCGAAGCGAGGGCGATTGGCGCGGTCATGTCGCAGGGACAACGCGACGGAAATTTCTGTGCGATTGGCTCAGTGAAGACAAATATCGGCCACCTGGAGGCGGCCGCCGGAATTGCCGGACTGATCAAGGTTGCACTCGCAATCCGGCACCGGCAGATTCCACCTTCGCTTCATTTTCAGCAGCCAAATGAAGCGATCGATTTGGACGCTCTCCATCTCAGGGTCGTCACCGAACTCGAGTCTTGGCCCGAAACCAAAGGGCCGGCAACCGCTGGCGTGAACTCGTTCGGCTTTGGGGGCGCCAACGCGCACGCGCTTCTTCAGGAATCGCCCCATCCTTCGCTGGCCGAAAACGATCCGCCGCGCGCCGAGTCCGACATTCCGCAACTGCTCGCGATCTCTGCGAGAAGCCCGGAAGCTCTGAAGTCTCTCGCTTTGAATTATTCTCGATACCTCAGCAACCCTGAGGCTCCATCGCTTTCCGATATCTGCTATAGCGCCGCGCAACGACGGTCGCACCACGAGTTTCGACTATCGGTAGTAACAAACAATACGGGGCACTGCGCGGAGTCACTCTCCGCATTCGTCGCGGGCGAGAACCGGGCGAACATTGCCGCCGGACGCTGCGCTCCGGGATTCTCTCCCAGAATTGCTTTTGTGTTTTCCGGCATGGGACCTCAGTGGTGGGGAATGGGCCGGCAGCTGTATTCGCAAGAAAATGTCTTCAGGGAAACGATCGATCGTTGCGATGAAGCATTGCGGCCGTATGCAGATTGGTCCTTGCTGCAGGAATTATCCGCGGATGAGGCCGTCTCCCGCGTCGCCTCCCCAGAACTCGCGCAAGTGACGAACTTCGCTGTTCAGGTTGCGCTGGCCGCGCTCTGGGGGGCTTACGGCATTTCACCGTGCTCCGTGATCGGTCACAGCGGAGGCGCTATGGCAGCCGCTTATATCGCAGGAATCTACGATCTCGAAGATGCGATTCGTCTGTCGTACCATCGGAGCCGATTGCAGGGCCGGCCAACCAATGAAGGACGGATGCTCGCCGTCGGCGCGCCTTTTGCCGAAATAGCCAGCCTGCTGGCTGATGCTGCAGATCGTGTCTCCCTCGCCGCCGTGAACGGGCCTCAAGCGATCACGTTGTCCGGCGATGGCGACGCTTTGGAAATCATTTCTGCAGCCTTGCAAGAAAGACAGATCTTCGCGCGATTTCTACCCGTAACCATCGCGTACCACAGCCCGGCGATGGATAAGATCAAGAATGAGTTTCTTGAATCTGTAGCGGACCTCCGCGGTCGAAGCGCCAAGGTCCGCTTCGTTTCGGATACAACTGGAGCCTGGGCGGATGGTTCGGAGTGCGATGCCGATTATTGGTGGAAGGCGATTCGCGAACCGGTTCTCTTCTATGACGGAATGAAGCAACTGCTCGATGAGGGCATTCAGCACTTTTTGGAGATCAGCCCGCATCCCGTGCTATCGCCCTCGATGTCGGAGTGTTTGAAGGATCAGAACGTGAAAGGGCTGGTGCTGCCGTCGCTACGCCGGTCGGAAGAGGAGCGAGCCATTATGCTTCGTTCCCTAGGGGCCCTGTATTCCGCCGGATATTCGCCAAACTGGCCCGCGCTTCAGAGCCGGCCAAGCCGATTCGTACATTTGCCGGGCTATCCCTGGCAACGAGAACGTCATTGGTTTGAGCCGGCCTCCCCGCAAATGAGCTGGGTCCGCGCCGCAGGCCAAAGTCCCGACCACCCTTTGCTTGGAGTGCGTGTGCACAGCGCTCGGCCGATATGGGAAAACACGATAGGTTCGGGCGAGACGGAATATCTGCGGGAACACGTCGTGAACGGATCAGCGGTCTACCCCGCCGCTGCTTACGTAGAGCAGGCACTGGCAGCGAGCGCGTTGGTTAATGCGCACAGCAGAGTGCTCCTTCGCGGCGTTGAGTTCTCGAGCCCGTTGCGACTGGCTCCTGACGGTCCAACTCCGATTCAATTGTCCCTGGACTCGGAGAACGAGCGCTTTGAGATTTTTTCGTGCCGTGACAGAAGCATGAACTCGTGGACTTCGCATGCACGCGGGTTTGTCTCCGCGCTGAAGTTCGATGAAGAAGAAATACTGAACGTTGAAACTGAAAAGGAGAGACTTCCGAACTGTGTCGACGTCGAGGAGTTCTACACTCGAATGTCGCAACGCGGCCTCTCTTACGGTCCAATCTTTCGCGGCATTCGGAGTCTGTGGATCGGAAAACGTCACGCGCTGGGTATGCTTTCGGTTCCAGGTCTGAATGGCGTGTTCAAACATATCGCTCACCCCGCCCTCTTGGACGGGGCGTTTCACATGCTGATCGCCGCCGCCGACTCCTATCATGCCCCTCCCGCCGACGCCCGTGTCCTACTTCCAACGCCGC
>JACXTT010004180.1_pt1 | contig 21567 bp, 25 predicted proteins | sample 9270951 | NCBI WGS metagenome assembly JACXTT01 (sample SAMN15532306, study PRJNA645909) | rock metagenome | isolation source: weathered quartz diorite | place: Puerto Rico | collected 2017-06-21
AAAATGGCGCGCCCACGCCGTGGGGCACGTGGGCGTCCGGGTGGTATTGCGCAGATTGGAACCGCTGTGAAAGGTCATTACTCGGATACGCGATGACTTGAGGCTCGACGTCTCACACACCGTGAAGACACCATGAAAGCATTTGTTTTAGAACGCTATGCAAAGAACGGCGCGTTGCGCTTGGCAGACCTGCCGACGCCGGAACTGCGCGATGACGAAGTTCTGGTCGAGGTCCATGCCGCTGGCGTAAATCTGCTGGACAGCAAGATCAAGAGCGGGGAGTTCAAGCTCATCCTGCCCTATAGCCTGCCCATCGTTCTGGGACATGACGTCGCAGGCGTTGTGGCCAAAGTGGGACCACGCATCCGCAACTTCAAGGTGGGCGATGCGGTCTATGCGCGCGTCGACGACTTTCGCATCGGCACGTTCGCCGAATTCGTTCCGGTCAAGGAGGCATCGCTTGCGCCCAAACCCACAAGCCTCACGATGGAGGAAGCCGCTTCCATCCCCCTGGTGGGTCTGACGGCCTGGCAGGCATTGGTTGAAAAAGCCCAATTGAAGAAAGGGCAAAAGGTTTTCATTCAGGCTGGCTCCGGCGGTGTTGGAACCTTTGCTATCCAGTTGGCCAAGCACTTGGGCGCTTCTGTTGCCACCACGACGAGCACCACCAACGTGGCGCTGGTGAAACGCCTGGGCGCAGACGTCGTCGTGGATTACAAGATGCAGGACTTCGCGGATGTTTTGCACGGCTACGACGTGGTGCTGAACAGCCAGGATGGCAAGACGCTGGCGAAGTCTCTTGGGGTGTTGCAAGGCGGTGGAAAGCTCATTTCCATCTCCGGGCCACCCGATCCCGAATTTGCCAAAGAAATCGCCGTACCAGGCTTCGTGAAACTGGTCATACGGATGCTGAGCGCTGGCGTCCGACGCAAGGCGCGCGGCCTGGGCGTTGCCTACGCATTCCTGTTCATGAAGGCGAATGGCAGCCAACTGCGCGAAATCACCCGACTCATCGACGCCGGAGTCATCCGACCCGTAGTTGATAAGGTTTTCCCGTTCGAGGCGACCAACGAGGCCTTGGCTTACGTCGAGTCGGGCCGTGCAAAAGGCAAGGTTGTTATCAAGGTCAAGTGAGTCCCCTCCCCTTCGTTTATGGCCGATCTCTCTCGGGCTTTCACGGCGCCCGTTGCGGAGATACGGCACAGCGAACAAGTACAGCCCGGTGAGCAACATCAAGCAAAGCGATGGCAGCATGCGCGCATGGGCAGCGCGTCAGTCATCTACGCACCTGGCGGCAACCGGGCCTCCAGCCCTTCAAAGCAGGTGCTGAGCACCAGGGCGATGATTTCATCGTTGGTGTAGAGCTCGCCCATTTTCAGGAACTCCAGCACCGGGTCGCATGCGCGGGCGTACAGGGTGTACAGCACGGCAACGGGCGGGAGCTTGGGATTGAGCGCGCCTTGCGCCTGTGCGACTTCGATCCACGCGCCCAGGCGGTCGCTCACGTCCATCAGGCCGTCCATGTAGTCCTTGTTGCCCATCAGCGCGGTGCGCAGGCTGGAGTTCTGGCTGGGCAGTGAGGGCATTTCGCCAGCGAGCTTCAAGCCCATGGTCCATTGCACCACGCTGCGCAGCTTTTCCATGGCGGAGGCGTCGGCAGGCAAGGTGGCCAGGTAGTCCTGCGCCCGGCGCATGACGGACACCATGGCGGCGGCGGCCAGGTCTTCCTTGCTGGGGAAGTGCTTGTACAGGCTGGCCTTGGCAATGCCCACATCGGCGGCCACTTCGTCCACCGTCATGGCTTCAAACCCCTTCTCCGCCAGCAACCGGTTCACCGACTGAATGATCGCGTCTTCGCGCGCCGCCAGCATTTGGGCCTTGAAAGAAATTTTGGGAAGCGTTGCAGTAGCCATCCTGGGATTGTAGCCAATTCGGTCTAAAACAGAATTCATAGGATTAATAAATACCGTTTAGTATTTATTAATACCAATTGGTATAGAATTCGCAAAACCGATTCAAAGGAGCGCCTGTGTCGATCAAAGTTGCCATCGTGGGTTCGGGCATAGCAGGGCTGGCAGCCGCCCATGCCCTGCATGGCAAGGCGGACATCACGCTGCTGGAGGCAGGTTCCTACTTCGGCGGGCACACGCATACGGTGGATGTGACACTGCCCACAGCGCAGGGCACGGTCACCCACGGGGTGGACACAGGTTTTCTGGTGCTCAACGAGCGCACCTACCCGCAGCTGATCGCATTGCTGGCAGAACTGGGCGTGGCAACCGCCCCCTCCGACATGTCCTTCTCGGTGCAAGCCAAGGACTACGCCTATGGCCGCACCATGGAATGGAGCGGCTCCAGCCTGGACACCGTCTTTGCACAGCGCGCCAACTTGGCCAACCCGCGCTTTTGGGCCATGTTGCGCGACCTGCTGCGCTTCAACGCCCTGACCACGCGCATGGCGCGCAGCGGGACCGACGCCCAGTTGCGCCAGCCGCTGGGTGAATTCCTGCAGACGCACGGTTTTGGCACCGCCTTCTGTGACTGGTACTTCCTGCCCATGATGGCCTGCATCTGGAGTTGCCCTACGGCGCAGATGCTGAAGTTCCCAGTGTCGACCATGGTGCGCTTTTGCCACAACCACGGCTTGCTGCAAATCACCAACCGCCCGCAATGGTGGACGGTGCAAGGGGGTGCCCGCCACTATGTGGAAAAGATCACCGCCGGCATCGCCGACAAGCGCCTGAACACCCCGGTGCAGCACATAGAGCATCTGGACAACACGCCCGGCGGCCGGAATGCGGTGCGCATCCACACCGCGGCAGGCGTGGAACTGTTCGACAGGGTCATCATCGCCACCCACTCGGACCAGGCCCTGCAGATGCTGGCGGCACCCACCGCGCAGGAGCGCGACACCCTGGGTGCCATCCGCTACCAACCCAACAAGGCCGTGCTGCACACAGACGCATCGGTCTTGCCCACCCGCAAGAAAGCCTGGGCCGCATGGAACTATGAGCGTGCAGCACCAGGCAAAGAAGGCGCCAGGGTCTGCCTGCACTACTGGCTCAACCGGCTGCAGCCACTGCCGTGGGAACAGCCGGTGCTGGTGTCGCTGAACCCGGTGCGCCCCATTGCGCAAGACAAGATCCTCGGTGAATACGACTATGCCCACCCGGTGCTGGATCTGCCTGCGGCGGCCGCGCAATTGCGCATGCCCGCGCTGCAGGGCCAGAACAACCGTTACTTTGCCGGCGCCTGGATGGGCTATGGCTTCCACGAAGACGGTCTCAAGGCCGGGCTGGCCGCCGCCGCACGACTGCTGGCCGATGTGGCCAAACCGGCCGCCATGGAGCAGGTGGCATCGTGACCTCACCCGCCGCGCTCGTGGGCTTCGGCCAGGTGCGCCACACCCGGTTGCGCCCGGTACACCATGCGTTTGCCTACCCCACGTATTTTTTGATGCTGCCGCTGCGCAGCCTGCAAAAGCAGGCGCCGGCGCATGGTGGCTGGACGATCAACCGCCCGGGGTTTCTGAGCTTCTTCGAGACAGACCATGGCGACGGACGCACCCCACAACAGGGCGGCGCCGTCGCCTGGCTGGACGAGCTGCTGCTACGTGAAGGCATTGCCGACGCGACCGGCGAGGTCTGGCTGCACACCTACCCGCGTGTGCTGGGCTACACCTTCAAGCCGGTGAGCTTCTGGTACTGCCACCGCGCGCCAGACGACCAGGGCGGCGCGCTGCGCGCCATCGTCGTGGAGGTCAACAACACCTTTGGCGAACGCCATTGCTATGTGCTGGACGCACCACGCTACGGCGTGGAGCAGCGCGCAGACAAGGTGTTCCATGTGTCGCCGTTCAACCCGGTGCAGGGCCACTACCGCTTCCGGTTCATGCACAGCACGCGGGGCGCGCAGGCGCGCACCATGGCCCGCGTGGACTTTTATGACGACAGCGCTGCCGGGCTTGCCGTACTGCAAACCAGTGTGAGCGGCACGCTGCAGCCCATCACACCTGCCGTGCTGCGCCGCGCGCTGTGGCGCTACCCGGCCATGACGCTGGGCGTGGTGCTGCACATCCATGCCCAGGCGCTGCGCCTATGGCTGAAGAAAGTGCCTTTCTTTCGCAAACCGGCACCGCCGCAAGCCTTTGTCTCGCGCTAGGCGCTATGCGCTGAACCCCATTTCAGGAGACCTCATGAACACCGCGATCCAAAAGGCACAAAGCCTCGCATTCCCCAAAGACGCCCCCGCTGCGGCGCGCAGCGCACTGCGTCTGCTGCAAAACCTACGCCACGGAGCGCTGACCCTGCACCTGCCCGATGGCTCGCAGCGCCGCTTTGGCGAGCACCCGCAGCAGCACGCCATGCACACGCCCGATCACCCCTGCGCCAGCATCACACTGCACAACTGGAAGGTGTTTGGCGCGGCACTCAAGTCCGGCGACATCGGCTTTGCCGAGAGCTACATCGATGGGGACTGGAGCACGCCCAACCTGACCGAGCTGATCCGGGTGTTTTCCGCCAACCGCAAGGAGATCGACGCGATGGTCTTCGGCACCTGGTTCGGGCGCCTGCTGTACCGCATCAAGCACCTGCTGCACCACAACAGCCGTGCCAACAGCCGCAAGAACATCCATGCCCATTACGACCTGGGCAATGCGTTTTACGGCCTGTGGCTGGACGACACCATGAACTACTCGGGCGCCTGGTTTGACGGCGACCTGAAGCGCGCCCTGCCCGATGCGCAAAACGCCAAAGTGCAACGCGCGCTGGATATGGCAGGCATCAAACGCGGCGACCGCGTGCTGGAAATTGGCTGTGGCTGGGGCGCACTGGCCCAGCAGGCGACTGTGGACCGCGGCGCCAGCGTGGTGGGTGTGACGCTGAGCACCGAGCAACTGGCCTACGCCAATAGCCGCTTGCAGCGCCAGGGCGTCAGCACCGGTGCGGGCGGACAAGCGGACTTGCGCCTGCAGGACTACCGCGACATCCAGGATGCGCCGTTTGATGCGATCTGTTCGATCGAAATGGTGGAGGCCGTGGGCCAAGCCTATTGGCCGCAGTACTTTGCGACCGTCAGCCGCCTGCTCAAACCGGGCGCGCGGGCCTGCGTGCAAAGCATCGTGATCGACGACGCGCTGTTTGCCCGCTACGCCGCGTCGACCGACTTCATCCAGCAGTACATCTTCCCCGGCGGCTGCCTGCCGTGCCCAACGGAGTTTCGCCGTCAGGCGACGGCGGCGGGCCTGGAGGTGGTGGACGAATTCGCCTTTGGCGCCGATTACGCCGAAACCCTGCGCCGCTGGCGCGATGCATTCCTGGCACGCCAGGCCGACGTAGCGGCACTCGGCTTTGATGCACGCTTCATGCGCATCTGGGAGTTCTATCTCGCCTACTGCGAAGCCGCATTCGACACCGGCGACATCAGCCTGGTGCAGTACACCCTGCGCAAGCCAGCGGTAACATTGCTATGAAATCTATAGCTTCTTGCGCAGTTGTGGCGGCGGCTACAGGCATTTTTTGCCTGCAAGCTCAGGCCCAGCCGCTGCCGCAGGAGCTGCGTGGCGATGTGCCGACGGCCACACTGTCGGGCCAGGCCCGCATGACTTTCTGGGGCTTTGACGTCTATCAGGCCACCCTGTGGGTCGCGCCCGGCTTCACCGAAGCCGCCTATGAAAGAAGCCCCTTCGCGCTGGAGCTTGCCTATCTGCGCGACTTCAAAGGCGCCGATATTGCCAGGCGGTCCATTGCGGAAATGCGCCGCCAGGCACCCCTGACGGCCGCACAGGAAGCCGCCTGGGAAACGCAGATGCGTGCACTGTTCCCCGACGTCAAAGCCGGCGACCGTCTCACCGGCGTCAACCGACCCGGCACGGGCGCCGCGTTCTGGAGCAATGGCCGCCCGCTGGGAGAAATACGCGACCCGGCCTTTGCCCAATTGTTCTTTGGCATCTGGCTGTCCGCACAAACGTCGGAGCCGCAACTGCGCCTGGCCTTGCTGGCGCAAGCCCGCTCGCCCGTCCCTGCGGGCACTGCACCGTGATAGCAACACACGCACCCGCCGTGCAGGCAGCCCCCTCCACATGGAACGCAGGGGATGGCTGGCGCTACGGTCTGCTGGGCTTGCCATTGGCGTTTTGCGCACTGCCCCTGTATGTGCTGATGCCCAACCTGTATGCGCGCCAGTGGGGTGTTTCGCTGGCTGCGCTGGGCGCCGTGCTGTTGGGTGCGCGCCTGCTGGATGCCGTGACAGACCCGCTGCTGGGCCGCCTGTGCGACCGCCTTTTCGCCCGGTCACTGTGCGCGGTGCTGACACTGGGTGCGGTCGCGGCCGGGGTGCTGGCTTTGGGGTTTTCATTGCTGTTTGTGCCGATGGTGCACGAGCCCTCGGCGCTGCTGTGGTCGGCGGGATGCTGGCTGGTCGTGACCTACGCGGCCTACAGCGTCCTGTCGATAGCCCACCAGTCGTGGGGCGCCATGCTGGGTGGTGACGCGTTGTACCGAAGCCGCGTAGTGGCCTGGCGTGAGGGACTGGGGCTGGTGGGCGTGATGCTGGCTGCCGTTGCGCCTGTGCTGTGGGGTGTACCTGCCATGTTGGCCCTGCTTTATGCCAGCCTGGTGGGTGGCTGGTGGGCGTGGCGCCTTGCACCGCGGCCACAACTGCCAAGCCGCCCACACGCCCGTATCACTGCTTCAGCCCCGCCAACCGGCACACTGCTGCACCCGTGGCGCAATGCGGCATACCGTCGCCTGTTGGCGGTCTACCTGCTCAACGGCATTGCCAGCGCCATCCCGGCAACGCTGGTGCTGTTCTTTGTTCAGGACCGGCTGCAGGCCGACGCGGCCACGCAGGCTGCCGCGCTGGGGGTGTACTTTGCGTGCGGCGCGCTGTCCATGCCCTTGTGGCTACGCCTGGTGCGCCACATGGGACTGGAACGCAGCTGGCGCACGGGGATGCTGTTGTCCATTGCTGCGTTTTTGGGCGCCAGCCCATTGGGCGTGGGCGATGCGCCCTGGTTCCTACTGGTGTGTGGGCTGTCGGGCGTGGCACTGGGCAGCGACCTGGCCTTGCCCGGCGCACTACTGGCCGGCGTCATTGCCGGGGCCGGTGACCGCGGGCGCGCAGAAGGTGCCTACTTTGGCTGGTGGAACTTTGCCACCAAACTCAACCTGGCACTGGCCGCCGGCCTGGCACTGCCGCTGCTGGGCTGGCTGGGGTATGCACCCGGCGCACGCAATGCCAACGCTACCGCCCTGCTTAGTACGGCCTACTGCCTGCTGCCATGCGCGCTCAAAGCGCTGGCCGCCGGCGCGCTGCAGTTCTTCGTCATCCAACCCACAGCCCGAACGCACGCACCATGAAACCCAACACTTTTTTAAACCGGCTGGCATTCGCCACCGCCGTGGTCTGCACCACATGGCTGGGGGCCTGCAGCACACCACAAGTACTGGATTACGCGCAGCAAACGCCGGTGCTGGAGTTGCGTGACTATTTCAACGGCACGCTGGACGCCTATGGCATCTTTACGGACCGCTCGGGCAAGGTGGTAAAGCGCTTCACGGTGGTGATGCACTGCACCTGGACCGGCGACAACGGCGTGCTGGACGAGGCCTTTACCTACTCGGACGGCAGCACCCAGCGGCGCATCTGGCGGCTGACACGCCATGCCAACGGTCGCTACACCGGCCAGGCGGACGACGTGGTAGGCAACGCCGAAGGTCGGCAAAGCGGCAACGCCTTCAACTGGGCCTACACGCTGGCACTGCCGGTGGATGGGCGCGTCATCGAGGTGCAGTTCGATGACTGGATGTACCTGATGACCGACAAGGTCATGCTCAACAAAGCCGCCATGCGCAAGTGGGGTGTGGGCCTGGGCGAAGTGACGCTGTCCTTTACCAAGAGGTAAGCCCACCATGGCACTCAATTCCCCTCTATCCGACTGGCGCGGCCGCACCGTTTGGCTGGTGGGCGCCTCCAGCGGCATTGGGCGTGCAACGGCCTCGGCCCTGCACGCGCAAGGCGCCATGGTGGTGGTGTCCGCCCGCAGTGCAGATGCACTCCATAGCTTTGTCAAGGCGCATCCCGGCGCCGTGGCCGTCCCGCTGGATGTGACCGACCCGCACGCCGTCACTGCGGCGGTGGCCGCCGTGGTCGAGAAGGGCCCGGTTGACTGCGTCATGTATTGCGCCGGCCACTACCACGCCATGGGTGCCTCCGACATGGACATGCCCGACTTATTGCGCCACAACCAGGTCAATTACCTGGGTGCCTTGTATTTGCTGGACGCCCTGGTGCCGCGCCTGCTGGCGCAGCCACGCAACCCGCATACCGGCCAACGCGGCCACATCAGCCTGATGGGCAGCGTGGCCGGCTATTGCGGCCTGCCCAACAGCCTGGCCTACGGCCCGACCAAAGCCGCACTGATCAACCTGGCCGAGACGCTGTACCTGGACTTGCACGCCCAGGGCATCGGCGTTTCGCTTATCAGCCCCGGCTTCGTGGACACGCCACTCACCCGCCAAAATCAGTTCAGCATGCCCGCGCTGATCAGCCCCGAGCAGGCCGCAGCGGAGATCCTGCGTGGATGGGCGTGCGGTGAATTTGAAATCCACTTTCCCAAACGCTTTACGCTGTGGATGAAAGCCTTACGCCTCCTGCCCTACCGCGCATTCTTTGCCGTCACTCGCCATTTGAAACAGTCCTGAAAATGAACACCGCCGTCGATCGCATTGTTGAAACCTTTCAGACCCTGAGCCCTGCAACCGTGGAGTTGCTGGACGCCGTTTATGCGCCGAACGCGCGCTTCAAAGACCCGTTCAACGACGTGCAGGGCCTGACCGCGATCCAGCACATTTTTCGCCACATGTATGCCACCCTGGAGAACCCGCACTTTGTGGTGACCGGACGCATCGTTCAGGGCGCGCAATGCTTTCTGACCTGGGAGTTCCGATTTGGCTTTCGACGATTTAAACAGGGGCAAGCCCAATGCATTCGGGGCGGCTCGCATCTGGTGTTGCAGGAAGACGGTCGCATCATCCTGCACCGCGACTACTGGGATGCGGCCGAAGAACTGTATGAAAAACTCCCCGTGATCGGCAGCCTGATGCGGTGGCTGAGGCGACGCAGCAGTACGTAATTTTCAGACGCCGTTTACCCCTCACTAAAATTGAGGACAAACGTAGCCATGGACTATTTCACCGTCAAGACCATCCACCAAACCGCCGTGGCACTGTCCTTCACCGGGTTTGCCGCACGCGGTGCCGGCGCTGTGGCAGGGGCAGCCTGGGTGCGCAGCCGGGCTGCCAAGACCTTGCCCCACATGGTGGATTCGATACTTCTGTTGTCCGCCCTCTTCCTGGCCTGGCAACTGCAAGCCAACCCTGTTGCCACGCCGTGGCTGCTGGCCAAAATCGTGGCGCTGCTGGTTTACATCGCGCTGGGCATGGTCGCTTTACGCGCCGGCGTAGCGCGGCCATTGCGGGTTGCAGTCTGGGTCTGCGCCTTGATCACGTTTGGCTACATCGTCTCGGTCGCCATCAGCAAGAACCCCGCCGGCTTTATTTCCTGGCTCGCTTGAGCCTCCTTGACCTGGGTCAAGTCACCGCATGGTGATGGCTCCTACTATGAAAAAGCAATCAGTTGTTTTTCATAGTGCGCTGCCGGGCAGCGCCATCCAAGGAGCACACCGTGAGCCAAAATATAAAGAACGTGTTCGCCAGCGCACTGCTCGCACTGGGATTGGCCGGTACCCTGCCGGCGATTTCGGCAACCCCTGCGGCTGCCAAGCCGGCGCCGACCAAGTCCAGCGGTGACTTCGGTCCGCCGCAAGGGGCCCCCATCCACGCGGTGCTGACAAGCCCGCCCAACGTACCGCCGCCCACCAACCGCAAATATCCCGCCAAGGTGATCGTGGAGCTGGAAGTAGTGGAAAAGGAAATGCCGATTTCCGAGGGCGTGTCCTACACCTTCTGGACCTTTGGCGGCACCGTGCCTGGCAGCTTCATACGGGTGCGCCAGGGTGACACGGTGGAATTCCACCTGAAGAACCACCCCAGCAGCAAGATGCCGCACAACATTGATCTGCACGGCGTGACCGGCCCGGGCGGCGGTGCGGCGTCCAGCTTCACTGCGCCGGGGCATGAATCGCAGTTCACCTTCAAGGCACTGAACGAAGGCATCTACGTTTACCACTGTGCCACGGCACCCGTGGGTATGCACGTGGCCAACGGCATGTACGGACTGATTCTGGTGGAGCCGCCCCAGGGCCTGAGCAAGGTGGACCACGAGTACTACGTGATGCAGGGCGACTTCTACACCACCGGCAAATACCGCGAGAAGGGCCTGCAACCCTTCGACATGGAAAAGGCCATCGACGAACGCCCCACCTACGTGTTGTTCAATGGCGCCGAAGGTGCGCTGACCGGCGACAAGGCCTTGGCAGCCAAGACCAACGAGACGGTGCGCCTGTTTGTGGGCAATGGCGGGCCCAACATGGTGTCCAGCTTCCACGTCATCGGTGCGATCTTTGACAAGGTGCAGTTCGAGGGTGGCTCGCTGGCGCAGAAAAACGTGCAAACCACGCTGATCCCCGCCGGCGGCGCGGCCATTGTGGAATACCGCACCAAGGTGCCGGGCAGCTATGTGCTGGTGGACCACTCCATCTTCCGTGCCTTCAACAAGGGGGCGCTTGCCATCATGAAGGTCAATGGAGCGGAAGACAAAACCATCTATTCGGGCAAGGAGCTGGACTCGGTCTACCTGGGCGATCGCTCGCAGCCCAACCTGGCCGCAGTGACCACCGCCACCGCCAACGCCGCCAGCGGCACGCTGACGCTGCAAGACCAGGCGATGGCCGGCAAGGCGCTCTTCGCCGGCACCTGCTCGGTATGCCACCAGGCCAATGGCGGTGGCCTGCCCGGTGTGTTCCCGCCGTTGGCCAAGTCGGACTACCTGGCGGCCGATGTGAACCGTGCCGTCAAAGTGGTTCTGCAAGGTCTGAGTGGCAAAGTCACCGTCAACGGAACCGCCTACAACTCGGTGATGCCGCCGATGAACCAACTTAATGACGATGAGGTGGCCAACATCTTGACTTACGTGCTCAACGAGTGGGGTAACCCCGGCGGCCGTGTGTCGTCAGAGGACGTGAAGAAGGCGCGTGCCACCAAACCAGGTGTTGCCGGGCAAGCCGAACACTGAGGTCACACGCCGGCACACCACACCGCGAACCCTTTGTGAGACAGTCCCTGCCCCGTAGGCCGCTTCTAGCGCGCGCACTTTCCGCCGGCTTGCTGTTGGCCCTTGCGATGGGTGCCGGCGCGCAAGACGCCAGCTATGTGCAGCTGCCCCGTGGCACGCTCGCCAGCGTACTGGCCAATGACGCCGACAGGGAACCGGTAGCGGTAGAGGCCTTTGCCATGCGTGTGGCACCCGTCACCCAGGACGAGTTTCGCGCCTTTGTGGCGGCCAACCCGCAGTGGCAGCGCGGGCGCATTGCCCGCACCTTTGCCGACGGCGGCTATCTGCAGGACTGGCCCACCGCTCTGCCCTCCAGCGGCGGGGCGGCCGGTCGCCAGCCCGTGGTGAACGTGAGCTGGTTTGCCGCCCAGGCCTTTTGCGAGGCCGAGGGCGCACGCCTGCCAACCTGGCTGGAATGGGAATACGCCGCCGCCGCCGACACCACGCGCCGCGATGCGCGCGACGACCCGGCCTGGCGTGCTCGCATCCTCAACTGGTACGCCCGCCCTGCCAGCAGCAGCGCCACCAACGTGGGAGGCGAAGCCAATGTGTACGGCGTGCGTGACTTGCACGGGTTGATCTGGGAATGGGTAGACGACTTCAACGCCCTGCTGGTCAGCCCCGACAGCCGTTCACGTGACGACCCGGACAAGCTGCAGTTTTGCGGCGCTGGTGCCATCAGCCTGCAGCAGCGCGAAAACTATGCCGTGTTGATGCGCATCGCGCTGCTCTCATCGCTGGGCGCGGCCGACAGCACCAGCAGCCTGGGCTTTCGCTGCGTACGCACCCAAACCCTCCAGGACCCACCATGAAGCACTTTTTTTACACCCGCCTGCATCGTGCACACCTGCGTGCACTGGGCTTGCTGGCCAGCGCATTGGTGGTGGGCTTCGCCAGTGCAGCCACCCCCTCCAACACGCCTGCCACGCCAGCGGCCAGCGGCACCAGCACGGCGTTGCCCAGCAATTCGATCTACCAACTCAACGCCCAGTTGACCGACCAGGAAGGGCAAACTTTCAGCCTGGCGCAAAAGCGCGGCCACCCCGTGCTGGTGGGCATGTTCTACACGTCCTGCGAATTCGTCTGCCCCATGCTGGTGGAGGCCCTGCGCAGCACCGAGGACAAACTGAGCGCCGAGGAGCGTGCCAATGTCAGCGTGCTGTTGATCACCATTGATCCGGCACGTGACACCGTGGCTGTCCTCAAGCGCACCGCCCAACAGCGTGAACTGGAACCAGCACGTTGGACGCTGGCGCGCACCGATGCCACCACCACCCGCAAGCTCGCCGCCGTGCTGGGGCTGCAGTACCGGGCCCTGCCGAACGGCGAATTCAACCACAGCACCAGCCTGATCCTTCTGGACGCCAATGGCCGTGTCGCCGGACGCACGGCGCAACTGGGTAGCGCGGACCCGGCGTTTGTCAAATTGGTCAAGGTGGCAGTCAAGTGAACGGTGGTGCCGCCCTGAGCAAAGTCACCGTGGTCCGCGTGACGGGTTCGGCCGCACGAACGGGCCTGGGCTGGCATTGGCGTAACCTGTTGTTGGCGCCGCACCGCCTGGGCTTTTTCCTGGGGCTACTGGTCCTTGTGGCGGCGGGCGCCTGGTGGTCGCTGGTGCAATACAGTCGGTTAGGGCTGCTGGCCAACCTGCCTTACACCATGTCGCCCACGCTGGTGCATGCCAGCGTGATGGTGTTCGGTTTCTTCCCGCTTTTTTTCAGCGGCTTTCTGTTCACCGCCGGTCCCAAGTGGCTGAACGTGGCACCGCCCTCTGCCCCAGCGCTGCTGGCACCGCTACTGTTGCAGGCGCTGGGCTGGCTTGCCTGGCTGGTCGGTGCCCATGTGCATGCGCGCTTGGCGCTTGGTGGCCTGGCGCTGGCTTCTTTGGGACTGTGCTGGATGACTGCAAAGTTTGGCCATCTGCTGCGCCGCAGCCAGGTGCCGGATCGCGTACATGCCCGCCTGATCGCCCTTGCCTGCGGGGTGGGTTGCGTCAGTCTGTCGGGCCTGTTGGCGAGCCTGCTGCTGGATGCGCCAGAAGTGGCACGCGCCTGGGTGTTTACCGGCCTGTGGGGCTGCGTGGTGGCCGTGTTCGTGACCGTGGCGCACCGCATGGTTCCATTTTTTACCGCCAGCGCCTTGCCCCAGGTAGCGCCATGGCGCCCGTTCTGGCTTTTGTGGTTGATGCTGGGCATGCTGTGGCTGGAGGCCGCCTGTGTCTGGCTGGAACTGTTGCTGGCCGGCAGCGCAGCCGCTCAGGTCTGGCAATTACTGCTGGGCAGCATGGAACTGCTGGCGGGCAGTGTGCTGCTGTGGCTGGCGGGCGTGTGGGGCCTGGTGCAGAGCCTGAAAAACCGCCTGCTGGCCATGCTCCACATTGGGTTTGCATGGCTGGGCTTGGCACTGCTTTTGGCCGGCACAACGCGTCTGCTGCAGCTATGGCTGGGCACACCCGTACTGCCGCTGGGCGCGCTGCATGCCGCAACCATGGGTTGTCTGGCGTCGCTGACACTGGCCATGGTGACCCGGGTGTCCTGCGGCCACAGCGGCCGCGCCCTGGTGGCGGACCACTGGGTGTGGGCACTGTTCTGGGCGTTGCAAGCTGCCACGCTGATGCGCATTGCCGCATGCCTTCCATCCACGCTGTCGCAGGGGTTGCTGGTAGTGACGGCCTCGCTGTGGCTGGCCGTGACGGCACTGTGGGGCACGCGCCTGGGCTCCTGGTATGGGCGCCTGCGCGCCGACGGAAAGCCGGGGTAACGGCATGCAGCCACCCGCTTCGCTCACCCCTGGCGCCAGCTTCGAACAACCGTTCGAGTTGTTGGGCGCTTGCCATGAACGCGTGGAGCGCACGCTGGCGCTGCTGGCGCGCTTGTGCACACACCTGGCAGAGCATGGTTGCGACGACCAGGCGCAAATGGCCGCGCGTGACGTGCTGCGCTACTTCGACATTGCGGCGCCACTGCACCACCAGGATGAAGAGTTGCATGTGTTTCCGCCACTGCTGGCCTCGGCCAACCACGCGGTTCAGACCCTGGTACGCACGTTGCAAGCGGAACACCGTCAGATGGAAATGCGCTGGCAAGCCGTGCGCGCCGCGCTGCTGGAGGTGGCGCAAGGAAACCCTGCCACCTGGCAAGGGCTGGCAACCGCGCAACGCAAAGCCTTGGACGATTTTGCGGCACTGTACCGCAACCATATGGTGAATGAGGAGCAAGTGGCCTATCCAGCCGCGCAGGCCTTGCTCACCGAGGACACCCTCCGCGCCATGGGCGCCGACATGATGCACCGACGCGGCGTTACCGCGCGCGCGAAACCCTGATGAACCATGCGCAATGGCCAAAATATTTCCCATCCGGCCTGCCCACCCTGAGCGCATCTGCTGGGGCTGCGATTTGTACTGCCCGGCCGACGACATGCGCTGCGGCAATGGCTCGGACCGCACACAGCACCCGTTCGAGTTGCTGGGCGAAGACTGGCATGGCTGGGACAGCAATGCCGGCGATGCACCACCCGCACTTCTCGACTCTTCTCAAACTCTCGCGCCAGATCGCAATACCTCACATGCATCAAAGGGTTGATGCAGCCGCTGCGGGGGTCGGAAATCCCCGTTCTTTTTGGAGACCTATATGACAAACCGGCGTACCTTCATCAGCCACATTGGATTTATAGGGACGGTGCTTGCGTCCACGCAGGCAAGCAGCCAGAACGCCATGGTGTCGGAATCCGATCCACAGGCCGCAGCCCTGGGCTACAAGGCAGATGGGAGCAAAGTCGACAAAACCAAGTTTCCCAAATACGAACCCACACAACAGTGCAGCAACTGCGCGCTGTACCAGGGAAAGCCCAGCGACGCTTCCGCCGGCTGCCCCATATTTGCCGGCAAACAGGTAGCGGCCAAAGGCTGGTGCAGTGCCTGGGCCAAGAAGGCCTAGATGAACATGGAGAACGTGGGCTGGTCTGGCCCACGTTATTTGGGGATCAACGCCAAAAACTCGCGGCGCAGGGTCATGTCGGTTAAAAATGCACCGCGCATCACCGAGTTGATCATCTTGCTGTCCATATCCCGAACACCGCGCCAGCCCATGCAATAGTGGCTTGCTTCCATCACGATGGCCAAGCCGTCCGGCAGGGTTTGGGACTGGATCAAATCCGCCAGTTGCACCACGGCCTCTTCCTGGATCTGGGGCCGGCCCATGACCCATTCGGCCAGACGCGCATATTTGCTCAAGCCGATCACGGTGGTGTTCTGGTTGGGCAACACGCCAATCCACACCTTGCCAATAACCGGGCAGAAGTGGTGTGAACAGGCGCTGCGCACGGTGATGGGGCCGACGATCATCAGCTCGTTCAAGCGCTCTGCGTTGGGAAACTCGGTGACCGATGGCTGTGGCAAGTAACGCCCTTTGAAGACCTCGTTCAGGTACATCTTGGCCACGCGCCGCGCCGTATTCTGGGTGTTGTGGTCATGCGCGGTATCAATCACCAGGCTGTCCAGCACGCCCTGCATCTTTTCTTCCACCTCATCGAGCAGGGTGTCGAGTTCCCCGGGTTCGATGAAATCGCTGATGTTGTCGTTGGCGTGAAAGCGTTTCTTGGCCCGCACCATGCGCTCACGGATGACGGCGGACAAGGGGCGCTCTTGCGTGTCGGGCTCTATTGCCTTCAATTGAAGAAGGTTCATGGTGTGTGAGACGCTGCTTCGCGCTCGCTGGCAACCGTGGCCAGCACCCCGGCCACGATGGCATCGCAGCGTGGGCCGGCAAATGAGAAGGCATCCGCCATCGCCATGTCGATGTCACGCGACAGGCCTTCGCGCAAAATGCCGCGTGCCCGAAAGAAGCGGGAGCGTACGGTGGCTTCGGGAATGTCCAAGGCGACAGACACCTCTTCCACGCTGAGTTCTTCCACCCCGCGCAACACGAACACCGTACGAAACTGGTCAGGCAAGGTGTCAATGCGTGCCTCGATTTGCTGGCGAAGTTGGAAGCGCATGGCATTGGATTCAGGCGCGTCGTCAGGGTTGGCTGGCATGAGGTGCTCCAGGGTCTCGCCATCGGTGTCCACCGCAGCATGAAGCGGCACCACCTGGGCACCTGTGCTGCGCAGGCGGCCCAATGCCTCGTTCACGGCAATGCGCACCAGCCAGGTGGACAGTTTGGCGTCGGACCGAAAACTGGCCAGGGCCCGCCAGGCGCGCAAATAGGCCTCTTGCACCGCGTCTTGCGTGTCATCGTCGTTTTTCAGAATGCTGCGCACCGAGCGAAACAGCAGCCGGTTGTGCCGGCGCATGATCAGCGCAAAGGCAGCATCGCTGCCGGCCACAGCCATGCGGATCAAGTCACTGTCTGAACTGGTGTCAGGCGGGGTGGAGAGGGTATTTTTTTTCGTGTCCATATCGGTCCTTGCGCATTAGATGGACCACGGGCCACGCGCGTTCCCACTATTTTGCAAGGGCCTGACCCCACACTCGCGCCCTAAATCCGCGCCGGGCCAACCCAAGCGGGCTTCACCCCCACAGGGGGCTGCGAGCCGCGCAGCGTGGAGCGCGGAGCGTATCAGCGGCGTAGTGAAAGATCAGGGGAATCCTCAGAGTGTCGTAGAGCTTCGGGATAGAACCCGCAAACACCTTGTCGCTCTCAGACATGTGATGCCCCTTGCCGCGCTGAACTGCGCCATTGTGCGGGCATCCCTGCAGATTCAATTGCTAGACGCAAAACGCGATTGCGCAGGCTTGAAGCTACACCGATAATCCCGCTTAGTAACCGGTTTGTCTTGTGCAAGTTCTCACGGGGAGGCTTTCTTCCACTGATTGAGTTTTACGCGCTCAGATGCCACTACTCTCAACTTTCCAGGCGGCGACTCCAGGAATCAGCGGACTACCGGTTCTGCTGGGTGGCATTCTGGATGCCGCCATTGCGATAGCCGGAGCAGATTTTGGGAATATCCAGCTGCGCCAGCCCAATGGCGATCTGAAGATCGTGGTGTTTCGCGGATTTCCGGATTGGTGGATCGACTACTGGAACACTGTATCTGCCGGACAGGGCGTATGCGGAACGGCGTTGATGAGCGGAGAACGCATCGTGGTGGACGATGTGGAAAAAAGCCCGATTTTCGTTGGCAATGCCGCACTGGACATCCAGCTGCGGGCCGGTATTCGCGCCGTCCAGTCGACGCCCTTGCGCGGGCATGCCGGAGACATTCTGGGCATGTTTTCCACGCACTACCGCACCCCGCACCGGCCCGACGAAAGAACCCTGCAGATCGTTGACCTGCTGGCCGTGCATGCCGTCTCGCTCATTGAGCGCGCACACGCCAACGAGGCGCTAGAAAAAGCCCTGGAGCAACTGGCCTACGCCCAGAAAATTGCGCATCTGGGCAGCTTCGAATACGACGTTGCCAGCGGATTGGTGGCCTGGTCGGATGAGCAATACCGCATCCACGGCTTCCCTCCATCCGCCCTCTCGCTCAGCATGGAGGAAATCGTCTCCCAATGCGTTCCCCCGGAAGAGCGTGACGAGATGCGCCGCGAACTGGAAGAAGCATTCGCGCGCCGGCAGGCATTTGAACGGGAGCACCGCATCGTTCGCCCGGACGGCAGCGTGCGCTGGATTCACACCCAGGCACATCCCCGCATGGACGCAGAGGGCCGGATTGCGGGGTACGTCGGCACGTCGCTGGATATCTCCGAACGCAAGGCAATCGAGGACAAAATCCGCGACTTGGCCTTTTACGATGTCCTGACCGGTCTGCCCAACCGGCGTTTGCTGGCCGACCGGCTGGGTCAGGCCCTGGCCGGAAGCCACCGATCCCAGGAATTCTGCGCGCTGATGATGCTGGACCTCGACCACTTCAAGAGGCTCAATGACACCCGCGGCCACGACGTGGGCGACCGGCTGCTGGTGCAAGTAGCCAAGCGCCTCGTCGATGCAATGCGCCAGGAGGATACGGTCGCCCGCCTGGGGGGAGACGAGTTTGTTGTCGTCATCAATGGCCTTGGCGCAGACCCGTCCTCAGCCGCCACGCAATCGGAACTGGTCGCAGAGAAGCTCAGAGAGTCGCTCAGCAAGCCCTACGCGCTGGAAAATGCCCAGCCCGATTACGCCTGCACGCCCAGTATCGGCCTGACCCTATTCCGCGGGGCGGACTTGCCCGTTGAGTTGTTGATGAAGCAGGCGGATATCGCGCTCTACCAGGCCAAGGATGCCGGGCGCAATGCCATACGTCGCTTCGATCCCGCAAGGGCCTGATGGACTAATCCCGCTTGCGCACAAACAGGCTCTGCGTCGCCCGCCCGATCAGCCCCACCTCGTCGTACAGCGCCGATTCGGCCAACCCGCCGCCGTGGCTGGAGAGATGGGTGCGGGCATCCAGGCAGATCCATTCCCCCACCGGGCGGCGCAACAGGTTGATGGTGAGGTCGGAGTTGACGAAGAGGTAGGCCGACAAATCCAGAATGGCACTGATGCCGTTGCCGGAATCGGCGGCCACCGCCACGCGCTGGTAGGGGCTGGGCGTGTGCCCAGCGATCAGTGGATGGCGAAAGCGAAACCACACGGCACTGGGGCCGTCGAACATGCGCCCGGCCGCCACGCGGGTTTCCACCAGATCGGGGTAGCCGGTCTGGCCGTGGGCGAACTGCATGCGCTGCGCGGTGGCGTCGGCGGGCGGTTGGGGCGCCAAGGGCAGCGGGTGGCCCGGCAAGCCTGCGGGAATGGCCACTTCGCCCTCGCGCTGGAACAGGGCGGTGGCACGGATAAGCTCCTTGCCATCGGCCAGCGCCACGGCCGAGAAGTGCCCGGCGTTGCGGCCCACATAGTCTTCCTGCACGCGCAACTCGATGTCGGCAATCGGCACCGGGCGCAGCAGGTTGGCGGTCAGGCGCGCCATGTGCAGCAGGCCGTGCGGCTGCGCGGCCGCTTCCAATGCATGGGCCACCAGCGCAATGGGCGGGCCGGCGTGCTGTTGCTGCGGGTGCCAGGGGCCACGGGTCAGGCTGCTGGCGCGAAACACATGGGCATCCAGCGCGGCATACGCGGCGCTGGAGAGGGTGTTGTCAACGGTATCGGACATGCTGGATTGCTCCTTATTTCATAGCTGCTTGCGCACATTCCACGGGGACTTCAGGCCCATTTTGCTTGCAAATACCGGTGTGGCATGCCTTCAAACCCGCCTCTTGCGCGACGCGACAGTGATTGGAATCACACCGCCGTGAGCCCACCGTCCACGGTATGCGCATGGCCGGTGACAAAACTGGCAGCGTCCGAGCTAAGCCACAGCACCGCTGAAGCTACTTCCTCGGCCTCGCCGATGCGGCCGATGGGATGCAAGCCGGCGACGCTGGTGGCCACCTTGGGGTCGGCCTGCACGGCGCGGTTGAACATCTCGGTGCGGATCACGGCGGGGCACACGGCATTGATGCGGATGCCCTTGCGCCCGTATTCTGCGGCGGCCGATTTGGTCAGGCCGATCACGGCGTGCTTGCTCGCGCTGTAGGCCGCCATCTTGGGCGCACCCACCAGGCCCGCCACCGACGCGGTGTTGACGATGGCGCCGCCCCCCTGCGTGAGCATCTGCGCAATCTGGTACTTCATGCACAGCCACACGCCCTTGACGTTGACGCCCAGGATGCGGTCGAACGTGGCCTCTTCGCAGTCCGCCAGGCGCATGTGCTCTTCCTCGATGCCGGCGTTGTTGAAGGCACAGTCCAGCCGCCCGAAGCGCGCCACCACCTGCGCCACCATGGCCTGCACCTGCGCCGCCTGCACCACGTCGGCCTGGATGAAAACCGCCTCGCCCCCCAGGGCCAGCACCTGTTCCGCAGTGGCCTGTCCGGCCTCTACATCCCGGTCCGTCACCGCCACGCGGGCGCCTGCGCGGGCAAAGGCCAAAGCACTGGCACGGCCTATGCCGCCACCGCCGCCGGTGACCAGCACCACCTTGTTGTCAAAACCTGGGTTCATCGCTTCCTCTTACGGCAAAGAGCCGCATCTTAGGAGGCGGCAGCGCGCCCGGCCCCTGGGACGCGTAACCCGCGCGACAGTGCGGGCATGGCTCAACTGGCGGCGCGATGGCTACGCCTGCCACACGCCAAACCCGGCCTCGCGCAGGCTGATGCCCAATTCCACCTCCTGGTCGCGCGCGGCCTCGTAGGTCATGGGGTTCCAGGCTTCGTACAGGTCGGGCAGCAGGCGCAGGCCGTACTTTTGGGCGTAGCGGTTGGCCTGGATGCCGGCCTTGTGCTTGTCGAAGCGGATATCCGGGTCCAGCCCGGTCATGCCCACGTACACGCAGGGCTTGCCGCGGATGTAGTCAGGGTTGGCACGCAGGAACTTGGCCTCATACAGCACATCGGGGTGCAGCTCGATCACGTACACATGGTGGTGACCGCGCTTGCCCATGGTCGTGTGCCCGCCAGACTCAGAGGCTGAAAATTTTTTGGACGTGACCGAGCAACGCACCAAAACGCGCTCGATCAAGGCGCAAAGCACAGCCATAGCTCGGGCTATGGCGAGCATTTGCAAGGCCGAGCGGGTGTGTTTTGGGGTGGTGAGCGGGCATGGGCAAAAGATTCTCAGCCTCTCAGGCCAGCTTGGCGCCTTTTTCGGCCAGCAGTTCGCGCAGCGTGGCGCGGTGGCAGTGGTTTTCGTCCTCGCAGTAGCAGCCGACCGAAAAATTGCTGTGCTGCGACAGGGCGGCCAGCACGTCCAGGGTGCGGCTGGCCTCTGGCGTATTCATCTCAGCGCGGTATTTCTTGACGAAGGCGGTCCACTGCGCGGGCGTGGCGGCTTCCTGCCCCTGCTTCATGGTCTCGGCACTGGGGGCCAGATTGGGGTACCACACGTCGTACCAGTTCTGCGACGCAAATTCCGTCTTGGGCACGCCGCGCGGCGGCCGGCGCACCGTGCCTATGCGCGTGCCCTCGTCGGCCGCACGTTCCGTTCCCAACCGCACTACGCGAACCACCATGTCTGCCTCCTCGTTGTTATCTCACTTTACCCGCCATTTATCCGCCATGGGCCTCGCGCTCGCGGCGTGCGCGCAGCCGCGCCCAACGGTAGCGCAGCAGGCCCACCGCATAGCCGGCGTAGTAACCGGCCAGAAAACCAAAGACCAGCAACGTCAGCGTGCTGTGGAAAAAATCGGGTGCCGGCGGGCTGGCCGCTGCATGGGGCCCATACACCTCCAGCAGCCGGTAGCCCAGGCGCGCCACAAACAGCAGCATCAGCGCCACGCCTAGCCCGGTGTGAGGCGTGTAGTAGATGCCCGTCGGACTGGGTTCGAAACTTGTCACCTTCAACCCATAAAGCGACAGCAGGCCACCCACCGCCA
>JACXTT010004181.1_pt1 | contig 21562 bp, 21 predicted proteins | sample 9270951 | NCBI WGS metagenome assembly JACXTT01 (sample SAMN15532306, study PRJNA645909) | rock metagenome | isolation source: weathered quartz diorite | place: Puerto Rico | collected 2017-06-21
TCGATCTGCAGCGGCGCCTTGGTCAGGCGTTGACCGTCCTGCCAGATCCAGTGCGTGTCGATGGCCGTGACTTTGCCGGGTGCGGCCGCGGCGACGTGCGTGAACATGGCCAGCGACACGTCGAAGTGGTTGTTGGAGTGTGAGCCCCAAGTCAGGCCCCAGGTCTCACAGACCTGGGCCACGCGCACCGAACCCTGCATGGTCCAGAAGTGCGGGTCGGCCAGGGGGATGTCCACCGACTGCAGGGCCAGCGAATGCGCCAGCTCGCGCCAGTCGGTGGCGATCATGTTGGTGGCCGTGGGCAGGCCGGTGGCACGGCGGAACTCGGCTACGACCTCACGGCCGGAGAACACGCCTTCGGCGCCGCAGGGGTCTTCGGCATAGGCCATGACGCCATGCAGGTCGCGGCACAGGCGCACCGCGTCCTTCAGCAGCCAGCCACCGTTGGGGTCCAGCGTGATGCGGGCCTGCGGGAAGCGCGCATGCAGTGCACGGATGGCCTCAACCTCTTCCTCGCCGCGCAGCACGCCGCCCTTGAGCTTGAAGTCCTGGAAGCCATAGCGCTTGTAGGCCGCTTCCGCCAGGCGCACCACACCTTCAGGGTCCATGGCCTTTTCGTGGCGCAGGCGCTTCCAGTCGTCGGCCTGGTCGGGTTCGCTGATATAGGGCAGGTCGGTCTTGTTGCGGTCACCGACAAAGAACAGGTAGCCCAGTACCGCCACCTTGTCGCGCTGCTGGCCGTCACCCAGCAATGCCGCCACCGGCACATCCAGGAATTGCCCCAAGAGGTCCAGCAGCGCGCACTCCACCGCCGTCACGGCGTGGATGGCGATGCGCAGGTCAAAGGTCTGCAGGCCGCGCCCGCCGCTGTCGCGCGCAGCAAAGGCGGCACGCATGCGGTTGAGGATGGCGTTGTAGTCGCCCAGCGGCTGGCCGACGACCAGCGCGCGCGCGTCTTCCAGGGTCTCGCGGATTTTTTCGCCACCAGGCACTTCGCCGACGCCGGTGTTGCCGCTGCTGTCGGTCAGGATGACCAGATTGCGCGTGAAGAACGGGGCGTGCGCACCGCTCAGGTTGAGCAGCATGCCATCATGCCCGGCAACCGGGATGACCTGCAGCGCAGTGATGGTGGGGGCGCCGCGTGCGGCGCGGGTTGCGGTGTCTGGCATGCAAGGTCTCCTCGGTGGGGCACTCGGGATGGCACCCCTACTGGTAGGACATCATACAACTAAACCGTATCCGATTGGGACTTTCGGAGCCGGTCCTTGCTGTTGGCCAGGTGCGTGCGCATGGCCGCGCGGGCGGCGTCCGCGTCCTGGTTGCGGATGGCGTTGAAGATGTTTTCATGCTCGCCGTGGACGCGGCGCAGGTAGCCCTGACGCCCTTCCGGCGCGCTGTTGGGCGTGTTGACCCGGGTGCGCGGAATGATCATCGTGCCCAGGTAGGTCATCAGGTCGGCGAAGTGGCGGTTGCCGGTGGCCTGCGCCACTTCCATGTGGAAGCTGAAGTCCGACGGCACGGCATCCGAGTCTTCGGCAATCGCCGCCTGGAACGCGTCCAGCATGGCCTGCATGGCCTGCAGATTGGCGTCGGTGCGGCGCTGCGCCGCCAGGCCGGCGGCCTCGGTCTCCAGGCTGATGCGCAGCTCCAGCAGGGCGATGACGTCGGCGATCGTTGCAAAGTCCACGTCGGCGATCTTGAAGTTGCCGCTGCTTTGCGGCGCCAGCGCAAACGTGCCCACACCGTGGCGCGTCTCGACCAGGCGGTTGGCCTGCAGGCGCGAGATCGCCTCGCGCACGACGGTGCGGCTGACGTCGAAGCGCAGCATGATCTCGGTCTCGGTGGGCAGCTTGTCGCCCGGTTTGATGGCGCCTTCGCGGATGCTGGCGGCCAGGCTTTCCATGACTTCCTGCACCAGCCCGCGGGCGCGCCGCGGACGCGCGTCGGCGGCGTCGCCGGCTGCGGGTTGGGATGCGACAGCGGGGCTAGGGGTTTGTACTAGTTCCATGGAAAAGCCCTTGACGAGGGTGGAGGGGGTGCTGACAATTTAACACATCAGACAACATACAACTAGCACGATAGCGACAAATTTCATGGGAATCAAGCTCCACCACACCTTGCTGATGACCGGCGCCGCCGGCGGCCTGGGCACGGCCATGCGCGACCGGCTCAAGGCCAATTGTGACGTCCTGCGCCTGTCCGACCGCGCCGACTTCGGCCCGGCCCGCGCCGGCGAGGAAGTGGTGCTGGCCGACCTGGCCGACGCCGACGCCGTGGACGCTGCCGTCCAAGGCTGCCAGGCCATCGTGCACTTTGGCGGCGTCTCGGTCGAAGGGCCGTTTGCGCCCATCCTGCAGGCCAACATCCTGGGCGTCTACAACCTGTATGAGGCCGCCCGCAAGCATGGCGTCAAGCGCATCGTGTTTGCCAGCTCCAACCATGTGACCGGCTTCTACAAGCAAAGCGAAACCATCACGCTGAACCACCCGCCCCGGCCCGACAGCCTGTACGGCGTCAGCAAGGCCTTTGGCGAAGACCTGTCGCGCATGTACTTCGACCGCTACGGCATCGAGACCGCCTGCGTGCGCATCGGCTCCTCGTTTGCCGAACCCAAGGACCGCCGCATGCTGGCCAGTTGGTTGAGCTTTGATGACCTGCACCGCCTGGTGACGGCCTGCCTGACGACGCCGGTGCTGGGCCATACCGCGATCTTCGGCATGTCCGACAACGCCGTGACCTGGTACGACAACAGCGCGGCGCGCCATGTCGGCTATGTGCCGCAGGACAGTTCCGACCCGTTCCGTGAAGCCGTCTACGCCCGCACCCCCGAGCCCGACGTGACCGACCCCGCCGTCATCTACCAGGGCGGCGGCTTCGTGTTCCAGGGCATCCCGATGACGGCCCACAAGAACACCAAGTGACCGTGTCCCCGCGCACCCCCACCCCTCTTGGCCCGGCACGCGACAGCGTGGGCGAAAGCCCGGTCTGGTCGGTCGCCGAACAGGCCTTGTACTGGGTGGACATCGAAGGCCAGCGCATCCACCGCTGGAACTGGGCCAGCCGCCAGCAGCAGAGCTGGGCGCTGCCCGAGCGCGTCGGCTGCATTGCGCTGAGCAGCCGCGGCACCGTGATCGCGGCCATGGAAACCGGCATCTTCGAAGTGACGCTGCAGGCCCCGCCCGCCGTGCAGCTGCAGTGCCTGGCCAAGGTGGAGCACCCACAGCCCGGCATGCGTTTCAACGACGGGCGCTGCGACCCCAAGGGCCGCTTCTGGGCCGGCACCATGGTGCGCAACATGGCTCTGGCCAGCGCCACCGGCCGCATCTACTGCCTGGACGGCCGGGGCCTGCATGCCACGCCGCTGAAGGGCTACATCACGCCCAACGGCATGGCCTTCAGCCCCGACGGCACACAGGCCTACCTGTCCGACTCCCACCCCAACGTGCAGAAGATCTGGCGCCACACCTTCGATGCCGCCACCGGGGTCTGGAGCCAGCGCCGCGTGTGGGTGGACATGAAGCCCCTGCCAGGACGCCCCGACGGCGCCGCCGTGGACAACGAAGGCTGCTACTGGATCTGCGCCAATGACGCCGGCCTGGTGCACCGCTTCAGCCGCAGCGGCAAGCTGCTGCAGTCCACCGAGCTGCCGGTCAGCAAACCCGCGATGTGCGCCTTCGGCGGGCCGGATCTGCGCCACCTCTTTGTCACCTCCATCCAGCCGGCCAAACCCATGCCCGGCTTCGACGCCGCACTGGATGGGGCCGTCTTCATGTTCCAGCCTGGCGTGCAGGGGCTGCCCGAGCCGCTGTTCAGTCAATTTCCCGTTTCACCTCGTCCATAACCTATCAAGGAGACATCATGCGTTTTCAACTGACAAAAATAAGCTGCCACATCGCCGTCGCAGTCCTGGCGTTCTCGGCTGCCACGTCCATGGCGCGGACCTTCCGTTCCGCCGACGTGCACAACAAGGATTTCCCCACCAACAAGGCGGTGATGTTCATGGGTGACGAGCTGTCCAAGTCCACCGGCGGCAAGGACAACGTCAAGGTGTTCGGCGACAGTTCGCTGGGTTCCGAAAAGGACACCGTGGAGCAGGTGAAGATCGGTGCGCTGGACATGGTGCGGGTCAACTTCGCCGCGTTCAACGGCATCGTGCCCGAATCAGTGCTGCCCGCACTGCCCTTCCTGTTCCGCGACATGGACCACTTCCGCAAGACCATGTATGGCACGCAGGGCGACAAGATCCTGGCCGCGTTTGACAAGGCCGGCTTCGTCGGCCTGGCCATCTACGAAAGCGGTGCCCGCTCCATGTACGCCAAGAAGCCCATCAAGACGCTGGCCGACGTCAAAGGCATGAAAGTTCGCGTGCAGCCGTCCGACCTGTTCGTGAGCATGATGGGCGCGATGGGCGCATCGGCCACGCCCATGCCCTTTGCCGAGGTCTACACCGGTCTGAAAACCGGCCTGATTGACGCCGCCGAGAACAACTACCCGTCCTACGACGAATCCAAGCACTACGAGTCCGCACCGGTCTTCTCCGAAACCATGCACTCCATGTCGCCCGAAGTGCTGGTCTTCTCCAAGAAGATCTGGGACACGCTGACCCCTGAAGAGCAGACCAGCCTGCGCAAGGCTGCCAAGGCTTCCGTACCCTACTACGTGAACCTGTGGGAGGCCAAGGAAAAGGAATCCCGCGCAGCCGTGCTCAAGGGCGGTGCAAGCATTGTTCCCGCCGCGCAGATCGACCGTGCCAGCTTCGTAGCCGCCGAAAAGCCGGTGTGGGACAAGTTCACCACCACCCCCGAACTCAAGGCGCTGGTGCAAGACATCGTCAACACCAAGTAAACCTTTGCTGCCCGTACCGGGCGATGTCCGCGCCGCTGCCGCCAGCGGCGCGGACTTAACCGAGTAGAACAATGGACCTCTTTTCCCGCACCAATGCACGGCTCTCGCGCTGGACCATGTATCTGGCGTGCCTCTGCCTCGTGGGGCTTCTTGGCGTGGTGATCTACGGCGTGGTGTTGCGCTACGTGTTCAACGACGCGCCGCCCTATGTTGAGCAGGTCGCGCTGCTGCTGGTGATTTCCGTGGCCATGTTCGGCGCCTCCGCGGGCGTGCGCGACGCCGGCCACATCGGCCTGGACTCGCTGGTCAAGGTGCTGCCACCGCGCGTGCAGTTCTGGTGCAAGTTTGCCGTACACCTGCTGGTCATCGTATTTGCCATCGCACTCTTGATCGGCGGCGCGCTGATGGCCGCCTCCACCCATGCCAGCACCATCCCGACGCTGGGCCTGTCCGAAGCGGTGCGCTATGTCCCGGTGCTGATGTCGGGTCTGTTGATTGCATCGTTTTCCATTGAACATGTGGCCGCCGACTTCCGCGGCACAAAGGTAACTCCCTCATGGCACTAACCGTCCTCTGTCTCAGCTTTGTGCTGCTCCTGCTGCTGGGTGTCCCGGTGGCGTTCGCCATCGGCCTGAGCTGCCTAGCCACGTTCTTTGTCGAGGGTCTGCCCTTCGAGACCGCCATCCAGATGATGGTCTCGGGCATGAACGTGTTCTCGTTCCTGGCCATCCCGTTCTTCATCTTCTCGGGCGAATTGATGCTGCACGGCGGCATCGCCGACAAGATCGTCAATTTCGCGCGCAGCCTGGTCGGTCACTGGCGCGGCGGCCTGGGTCTGGCCAACGTGGTGGCCAGCACGCTGTTCGGCGGCGTCTCCGGTTCCCCGGTGGCGGACACCTCGGCCATGGGCGGCGTAATGATCCCCATCATGAAGCGCGAGGGCTACAGCGCGGCCTATGCCGTCAACGTGACGACGCACGCATCCCTGTCCGGCGCGCTGATGCCCACGTCGCACAACATGATCATCTACGCGTTCGCGGCGCAGGCCGCTACCGGCATGATCGACGGCCACGTCATCAAGGGCGTGTCCATCGGTGACCTGATGTTTGCCGGACTGATTCCGGTGTTCTGGATCATGGTCTGCATGCTGGTCACCGCCTACTGGCAGGCCGTGAAGTACGGCTACCCCAAGCGGGCCGACGGCTCCACGATGCTGGAGAAATTCCCCGGCTGGGGCGAAGTACTGCGCACCTTCATTGCGTCCATGCCCGGCCTGCTGGTCGTGGTCATCATCCTGGTGTGCATCATGAAAGGTGTGGCCACGGCCACGGAGGCAGCAGCCATTGCGGTGAGCTATTCGCTCTTACTGACGGTTTTCATCTACCGCACCATGTCCAAGGAGAAGCTGCTCAAGTCCCTGGCCAAAGCCTCCAAGACCACGGGCGTGATCCTGCTGCTGATCGGCGTGTCCAACATGCTGCGCTACCAGATGGCCTACCTGGAGATCCCGGACACGATCGAGGCCGCACTGCTGTCCGCCACCCAGTCACCATGGCTGATGCTGCTTTACATCAACATCATCCAGATCATCCTGGGCATCTTCCTGGACATGGCGGCCCACATCCTGATCACGACGCCGCTGTTCCTGCCGCTGGCCATCCAGATGGGCGTGGGCCCGGTGCAGTTCGGCATGATGCTGCTGCTCAACTGCGCGCTGGGCCTGGTGCACCCGCCGGTGGGAACGGTGCAGTTTGTCGGCTGTGCGATCGGCAACATCTCCATCGGTGAAGCGACCAAGACGGCCTGGCCGTACTACCTTGCCATCTTTGTCGCCATCACGCTGGTGACCTACGTGCCGTCGTTCTCCACCTGGCTGCCGACGCTGATCACCGGTCATCCGGTGCTCTGACCCCCGCAGGCAGGAACATGAACACCTCTCACGCGATTCGCCACATCCGCATCACGCCCATCGCCTTCCGCGACCCGCCGCTGCTCAATGCCGCCGGCATCCACGAACCCTGGGCGCTGCGCTCCATCATCGAGATCGAGACCGCGTCCGGCCTCGTTGGCATCAACGAAAGCTATGGCGATCAGCCCATGCTGGATGCGCTGATCAAGGCCGCGCCGGCGCTGGAGGGGCTATCGCCTTGGGCGCTCAACGAGATGGAACGCCGCGTGGAAGCCCTGGTCGCACCGCCGAAGATGACGGTCTCGGAGTTCCTGGGCCAGCAGGTATCGCTGGCGCCGGGCACGCATGTGTCCAAGACCGTGGCCAAGGTGGTCAGCGCCTTCGAGGTGGCCATGCTCGACCTGCAAGGCCAGTTGACGAACGCACCCATCGTCGATCTGCTGGGCGGCGCGACGCGCGACCGCGTGCCCTACTCCGCCTACTTGTTCTACAAGTACGCCGAGCACATCGAGAAACCCTATGCACCGGACCCCTGGGGCGAGGCGCTGACGCCCGCACAACTCGTGGTCCAAGCGCGGCGCATGATAGGCCAGTACGGCTTCCAGAGCATCAAGCTCAAGGCCGGCACCCTGCCGCCCGAGGAAGAGGCGGCGGGCGTCCTGGCACTGGCCGAGGCCTTTCCGGGCACACCGCTGCGCATAGACCCCAACGGCAACTGGACGGTGGAGACCAGCCTGAAGATCGTGCAGCAATTGCGCGGCGTGCTGGAGTACTACGAAGACCCGGCGCCGGGCCTGGACGGCATGGCCGCCGTGGCGCGTGAGTGTGAAGTGCCGCTGGCCACCAACATGGTGGTGACCGACTTAGCCGAGTTCCGCAGCAACGCCGACATGGGCTGCCCGGTGAAGATCGTGCTCAGCGACCACCACTACTGGGGCGGCCTGCGCGCCACGCAGCGTCTGTCCACGCTGTGCAGCACCTTCGGCCTGGGCCTGTCCATGCACAGCAACTCGCACCTGGGCGTGAGCCTGATCGCCATGACGCACCTGTGCGCCAGCGTGCCGCTGCTGAACTACGCCTGCGACACGCACTACCCCTGGCAGGACGAGGAAGTCATCGAAGGCGGCCGCCTGCGCTTCGAACAGGGCAGCCTGCGTGTGCCCACCGCACCGGGCCTGGGCGTCACGCTGGATCGCGAGGCGCTCGCCCGCCTGCATGACAACTACCTGCGCTGCGGCATCCGCAACCGTGACGACCTGGGGCAGATTCGCAAGTACAACCCGGCCTTCACTGGTAAGCAACCTCGTTTTTGATTTATTCCAAGAGGACACAACACATGCAACGCCGCACGCTGATTCAACGCACCCTCGCCGCCAGCACCCTGCTGCTGGGCGCATCGCTAGCCCTGGCCCAAAGCGCCTGGCCCACGGGCAAGACCATGACCTACATGGTGCCCTTTCCGCCCGGCGGCAACACCGACACCCTGGCCCGCCTGATCGCCCAACCGCTGGGCCAGGCGCTGGGCACCACGGTCATCATCGACAACAAGGGCGGCGCGGGCGGCAGCTTGGGTTCGGCCATCGCCGCGCGCGCACCGGCTGACGGCTACACCATCCTGGGCGGCACCATCAGCTCGCACGCCATCAACGTGAGCCTGTATGCCAAGCTGGAATACGACCCCGTCAAGTCCTTCACGCCGGTGGCCATGCTGGGCTCCGGCCCGCTGGTGCTGGTGGTGCCGGCCGCCAGCCCCTACAAGACGCTCAATGACGTGCTGGCCGCCAGCAAGGCCAAGGCCGCAGCGGGTGGCCTGACCTCGGCCTCGCCGGGCACCGGCAGTTCGAACCACATGGCGCTGGAACTGCTGTCCTATCAGTCGGGCGTGAAATTCACGCACGTGCCCTACAAGGGCAGCGGCCCCGCCGTGCAGGAACTGATCGGTGGTCAGGTGGACATGATGTTCGACACCACGCTGGTGCTCGGCCCGCACATCCAAGCCGGCAAACTGCGCGCCATCGCCGTGACCAGTTCCAAGCGCCTGGAATCACTGCCCGATGTGCCCACCATCGCCGAAGCGGGCCAGAAGGGCTTCGACATGGGTACCTGGCAAGCCGTGTTCGCCCCTGCTGGCACGCCCAAACCCATCGTGGACCGGCTGCATGCCGAGATCATGAAGATCATCGCCACACCCGAGGTGCAGGCGCGGCTCAAGAGCTTCGGCATGGCACCTTCCGCAATGACGCCCGCCGAACTCGGCGCCTTCCAGAAAGCCGAGGTCGCCAAATGGGCGCAAGTGATCAAGGCGGCGGGCATCAAGGCGGAGTAAGGGCCCGCGCCCTGTCATGACCCTCGAAGTTTGAAGGGACAGCAATGCAAGCACCTCTTTTCATCACCATGCACCCCGGCGACAACGTGGCCATCGTCGCCAACGACGGTGGACTGCCCGCCGGCACCGTTATGCCCGACGGGCTGACGCTGGTCGACAAGGTACCGCAAGGCCACAAGGTGGCGCTGCTGCCCATCGCCAAGGATGCGGCGGTACTGCGCTACAACGTTCCCATAGGCTACGCGCTCAAGGACATCCCGGCGGGCGCATGGGTGCATGAGCGCCTGCTGCACATGCCGGCGGCCCGCTCGCTGGACAATCTGCCGCGTGCCACGGTGCCGCCGTGGCAGGCCGAGCCCTTGGAGGGCTACAGCTTCGAGGGCTACCGCAACGCCGATGGCTCGGTCGGCACGCGCAACATCCTGGCCATCACCACCACAGTGCAGTGCGTGGCCGGTGTCGTGGACTTTGCGGTGCAGCGCATCAAGGAACGGCTGCTGCCGCGCTACCCGAATGTGGACGACGTCATCGGCCTGGAGCACTCTTATGGCTGCGGCGTGGCCATCGACGCGCCGGACGCCATCATCCCGATCCGCACGCTGCGCAACATCTCCAAGAACCCCAACTTCGGCGGCGAGGTGATGGTGGTCAGCCTGGGCTGCGAAAAGCTGCAGCCCGAGCGCCTGCTGCCGCCCGGCAGCATCCCGCTGGAAGCCGGGGCGCCGCTGGACGTGGTGTGCCTGCAAGCGGAAAAGCATGTCGGCTTCATGAGCATGATTGACTCCGTGCTGGCCTCGGCCGTGCCGCACCTGGAACGCCTCAATGCGCGCCGACGCGAGACCGTGCCCGCCAGCGAACTGGTGGTGGGCGTGCAGTGCGGCGGCAGCGACGCCTTCTCCGGCGTCACCGCCAACCCAGCCGTGGGCTTCTGCACCGACTTGCTGGTGCGCGCCGGCGCCACCGTGATGTTCTCCGAGACCACCGAGGTGCGCGACGCCGTGGAGCAGATGACGGCCCGCGCCACCACCCCCGAGATCGCCGACGCCATGGCACGCGAGATGGCCTGGTACGACGCCTACCTGGGCCGCGGCCAGGCCGACCGCAGCGCCAACACCACGCCCGGCAACAAGGCTGGCGGCCTGTCCAACATCGTCGAGAAGGCCATGGGCTCCATCATCAAGTCCGGCACCGCGCCCATCAGCGGCGTGCTGTCGCCGGGCGAGAAGCTGCAGCACAAGGGCCTGCACTACGCGGCCACGCCGGCCAGCGACTTCATCTGCGGCACGCTGCAGCTGGCCGCCGGCATGAACCTGCATGTGTTCACCACCGGCCGCGGCACACCCTACGGCCTGGCCGAGGTGCCGGTGATCAAGGTCGCCACCCGCACGGATCTCGCACGCCGCTGGCATGACCTGATGGACGTCAACGCCGGGCGCATTGCCGACGGCGAGGCCACGATTGCCGACATCGGCTGGGAGCTGTTCCACCTGATGCTGGACGTCGCCAGCGGACGCAAGAAAACCTGGGCCGAGCAGTGGAAGTTGCACAACTCCCTGGTGCTGTTCAACCCGGCCCCTATTACCTGATCTCCTTCCAAGGCATTGCCATGACCTACCCCACCCCCTACCGCCCCTTTCCCAACCAGTTCAAAGAGGACCTGCTGGCCGGCAAACGCCTGATCGGCTGCTGGTCGTCGCTGGCCAGTCCCATCACCGCCGAAGTGCTGGGCGTGGCCGGCTTTGACTGGATTCTGATGGACGGCGAGCACTCGCCCAACGACGTCATCACCTTTGTGCCGCAGCTGATGGCACTGAAGGACAGCGTCAGCGCCCCCGTGGTGCGCCCCACGACCAACAACGAAGTGGAGATCAAGCGCCTGCTGGATGCCGGCTTCTACAACTTCCTGATCCCCTTCGTGCAGACCGCCGACGAGGCGCGCCGCGCCGTCGCCGCCACCCGCTACCCGCCCGAAGGCATGCGCGGCGTCTCGGTGTCGCAGCGTAGCAACCGCTACGGCACGGTGGCCAACTACTTCAAGGAAGCCAACCAGCACATGTGCGTCATGGTGCAGATCGAAAGCCGTGACGGCGTGGCCGCCAGTGGCGACATTGCCGCCGTGCCGGGCGTGGACTGCATCTTTGTGGGCCCGTCAGACCTGGCCGCCGGCTACGGCCACCTGGGCAATGCCGCCCACCCCGAAGTGCAGGAGGCGATTGCCCATGTGTTTGCCCAGGCCAAGGCCCATGGCAAGCCCACCGGCATCCTGGCGCCGGTGGAAGCCGACGCGCGCCGCTATATGGAGATGGGCGCCACGTTCGTTGCCGTGGGCAGCGACCTGGGCGTGTTCCGCTCCGCCACACAGGCCTTGCGTGACCGTTACATCGCCTGACAGGTCGCCTGATTCTTTTCCCCTTCAACCACCTTTTTCACCATGACTACTTTGGGATTCATCGGCTTGGGCATCATGGGCGCGCCCATGGCCGGCCACCTGCTGGCCGCCGGCCACACCGTCTACCTGAACACCCGCTCGGCCATTCCCCCTGCCCTGCTGGACGCCGGCGGGCGCTCCTGCGCCAGCGCCAAGGAAGTGGCCGAGAAGGCCGACATCATTTTCATGATGCTTCCTGACACGCCGGACGTGGAAGCCGTGCTGTTCGGCGACAACGGCGTGGCCGCCGGCCTCAGCAAGGGCAAGACGGTGGTGGACATGAGCTCCATCTCACCGGTCGACACCAAGGCCTTTGCGAAGAAGATCAACGCGCTGGGCTGCCAGTACATGGATGCCCCGGTCTCCGGCGGCGAAGTCGGCGCCAAGGCGGCCAGCCTGACCATCATGGTCGGCGCCGAGGAAGCCACCTTCAACACTTTGCTGCCGCTGCTGCAGCTGATGGGCAAGAACATCACGCTGGTCGGCAGCAACGGCGATGGCCAGACCTGCAAGGTGGCCAACCAGATCATCGTTGCGCTGAACATCGCCGCCGTCGGCGAAGCCCTGCTGTTCGCCAGCAAGGCTGGCGCCGACCCGGCCAAGGTGCGCCAGGCGCTGATGGGCGGCTTTGCCGCATCGCGCATCCTGGAAGTGCATGGAGAGCGCATGGTCAAGCGCACCTTCAACCCGGGTTTCCGCATCGGCTTGCACCAGAAGGACCTGGGTCTGGCGTTGAATGGCGCCAAGGCACTGGGCCTGGCCTTGCCGCAGACAGCCGGTGCCGCGCAGCTGATGCAGGTCTGCGCCGCCAACGGCCTGCAGAACCTGGACCACTCGGCCCTGGTGCGTGCCCTGGAAATCATGGGCGCCCATGAAGTCGCCAAGGCCTGAGGCCGCGCGGTACCGTTCCCCCATGCGCCTGGTAGCAGCAGCGATGCTGCTGCTGGCCTGTGGGGCGGCTGCGGCGCAAACCAAGCTGCGCGCCTGGAACATCCATCCCGACGGCTACCCGGTCACACTGGCCCTGCAAAGCTTCGCCGAGCAGGTGGCCAAGGCGACCGACGGGCGCTACCAGATCGAGTTGTTCTCCAACGGTACGCTGGGCGACCAGCCCAAGGCAGTGCAGATGCTGAAGTCCGGCGAAGTCGACATCGCGGAATTCAGCGCCGGCCCCCTGTCTGATGCTGTGCCCGGCATCAAGGTGCTGAACCTGCCCTTTCTGTTCACCGACTCGTCGCACATGTTCAAGCACCTGGACGGCAAGCTAGGCGAACGCTTCGCCACCAAGCTGCAGACCGCCGGCTTCGTGGTGCTGGGCTGGTACGACGGTGGCGGACGCTCCTTCTACTGCGCCAACCGCAGCATCAACAGCTACAAGGACCTGGCTGGTGCCCGCATCCGCGTGCAGCAGTCCGAGGTTTACATCGAGATGGTCAAGCTGCTGGACGCCACGCCGGTGGCTCTGCCGTTCAAGGACGTGCTGGGCGCCTTGCAGCAAGGCACCGTGGACTGCGCGGAAAACAACATGCCATCGTACGAATCCACCGGGCACTACAAGGTCGCCAAGTCGGTGTACGTGACCAACCACGTGGTGTCGCCCGAGGCACTGGTGGTGTCCAGCAAGCTGTGGAACGGCCTGAACGCGCAGGACAAGGCGGCGTTCAAGACAGCCGGCATGCAGTCCGCGCTGTACATGCGCGAACTGTGGAACAAGCGCGTGGCCTCCGCCATCGAGAACACCGGCAAGCAGGGCGCGCAGTTCGTGCACGTGAAGGACGCCGCCCCCATGGTGCGGCGCATGTCACCGCTGTACCGCAAGTACATGGACGATCCCGCCACCCGCGAAGAGATGCTGACCATCATTGGTAACTGAGAATGAACCGACTCACCGACAAACTGACCATCTCCCAGCGCCTGCTGCTCGGCTTTGGCCTGTTGCTGCTGCAACTGCTGGTCATCGCCGGCATGGCCATGGTCAGCATGGCCAGCACCTCGCGCAGCCTGGGCAGCCTCAGCGAGGACATCGCACCCCAGGTGGAAGCGGCCAACAAGATGTCCCAGGCCGTGGTGCAAGCGCTCTCGGCCGTGGGCAATATCGGCATCGTCACCAGCCCGGCCGACGTGGACCGCGAATACGGCCTGCTCAAGGCCGCCTACCAGAGCTACGAGACCCATGCAGCCGCACTCGGCAGCAAGGCCCAGGGCGGCTCGCTCGCGCCCCTGCTGTCGCCGCTGGCGCAAAGCTACCAGGCCGCCAGCGCCTACTACCGCAGCACCCTGGAAAAGATAGGCAGCAGCGGTACCGCCCAGGACGCGGCCATCGTCATCCGCATGGAGGTGCGCGCCAACCAGGAGCCTTGGGCCCAGGCCCAGGCCCAGTGGCAGAAGGACATGCGCACGCTGCAGGACGCACTGACCCAGCTCATCGACACCGAGCAGCGCTCGGTGCGGGCCCAGAACCAGCGTGGCCTGGCCGTGCTGCTGGTGGCCGTCGTCGTGGCGGTGTTGTTCGGCGCGCTGGCGACCTGGCTGATCACCGGTTCCATACGCGCGCCGCTGCGCCAGGCCGTGACCCAGTCCGAGCACCTGGCCGAAGGCAAGCTCACCGAATCCTTTGCCAGCACCGCACAGGACGAGATCGCCAACCTGCTGCGCAGCATGGAGGCCATGCGCCTGCGCTGGAGCGCCACCGTCACCGAGCTGCGCGATGCCTCGCGCAACATCCACGTTGCTTCCTCCGAAATCTCCGGCGGCAACACCGACCTGGCCAACCGCACTGAGCGCATGTCGGCCGAGCTGCAGCAGGCAGCCGGCGAAACCGGTGAACTTATCACCACGCTGCGCCAGGCCATGCAGACCGCGCAGGAAGCGCGCAAGGAAGCCGTGGCCGCGGCCGACGTGGCGGCCAGGGGTGCGGACGTGGTCGCCGGCGTGGTGCGCACCATGCAAGAGATCGACCAGAGCTCCAAGAAGATCGAGGCCATCATCTCCGTCATCGACGGCATCGCCTTCCAGACCAATATCCTGGCGCTCAATGCCGCCGTCGAAGCGGCGCGCGCCGGCGAGCAGGGCCGGGGCTTTGCTGTGGTGGCCTCCGAAGTGCGCTCCCTGGCCGGCCGCTCCGCCGAAGCCGCCCGGGAGATCAAGGACCTCATAGGCAGCTCGGTCGAGAAGGTCGAGTCCGGCGCCGCATTGGTGAAGAACGCCGGCCTGACCATGGCCGAAATCCAGCGCAGCGTCACCAATGTGTCGCAGCTGATACAGACCGTGGCCGACGACTCGGTGCAGCAGGAGGCGCGCGCCAGCCTGGTCAGCGGCGCCGTGCTGGACCTCAACGACGTGACACAGAAAAACGCGGCCCTGGTCGAAGAGGTGGCGGCCACGGCTGAAAGCCTCAAGCAGCAGACCCTGCGCCTCAACGGCCTGGTCGACTTCTTCCAGATCGAGAACCGGCTGGCGCTGACGTGACGCCATCTTCGGAAAGGCCAGGCATGACAGGCACACTCCCCATCGCCTTGGTCACCGGCGCTGGCACTGGCATCGGCAAGGCGGTTGCCCTGCGTCTGCTGCGCGCCGGCTATGGCGTCGTGCTGGCCGGACGCCGGACCGAGCTTCTGCAGGCCGTGGCGCAGGAAAGCGGCAGCCCGCATGCCTACCCGGTGTGCGCCGATGTGGCCCAGCCGGAGTCCGTGGATCGGCTGTTTGCGACGATAGAGGCGCAGTTCGGTCGGTTGGACTTGCTGTTCAACAACGCCGGGCTGGGCGCGCCCAAGGTGAATATCGAGGACATCAGCTTCGCGCAATGGCAGGACGTGGTGAACGTCAACCTCACGGGCGCCTTCCTGTGCGCACAGGGCGCGATCCGGCTCATGAAGAAGCAGATGCCGCAGGGCGGACGCATCATCAATAACGGCTCCATCTCGGCCCACGCGCCACGTCCGAACTCGGCCCCCTACACCGCCACCAAGCACGCCATCACCGGCCTGACCAAGTCGATCTCGCTGGACTGCCGCAAGTACCAGATCGCCTGCGGCCAGATCGACATCGGCAATGCGCTGACCGAGCTGTCCTCTCGAATGGCGACCGGCGTACTGCAGGCGCATGGCGAGATCGCCGTCGAGCCCATGATGGACGTGCAGCAGGTGGCGGACGCGGTGTTGCACATGGCTTCCTTGCCGCTGAGCACGAATGTGCAGTTCATGACCATCATGGCCACGAATATGCCGTTTGTTGGGCGGGGGTGAGGTTCGCACCACGCATTCTTGGGGGTGGATGTCAGCGCCCCTGCCAGGCGCCCCAAGTTCTGGGCTAGGATGGATCCCCCTGTTCCCCATCCGGCCTCGCGCCCCCGCACCATGCTGAGCCTGCACATCGCCCTCGCCTTCTTCGCCACCTCGGTGGCCCTAGCCCTGTCCCCCGGCCCCGACAACGTCTTTGTGCTGCTGCACTCGGCTGTGCACGGCAGGCGCGCCGGTCTGCTGGTGGTGCTGGGCCTGTGCAGCGGCCTGTTGTTCCACACTGCCGCCGTGGCGCTGGGCCTGGCCGCGCTGTTTGCCGCTTCTGCCAGCGCCTTCACGGCGCTCAAGGTCGTGGGCGCGGGCTACCTGGTCTGGCTGGCCTGGGGGGCCTGGAATGCGCCCGTCGGCATCCATGAGGAAGCCAGCGGTGCGCCCATGACGGCCGCACAGACCTATGGGCGCGGCGTGCTGATGAACATCACCAACCCCAAGGTCGCGATCTTCTTCGTGGCCTTCCTGCCACAGTTCACCGACCCTGCACGCGGCCCGGTGGCCCTGCAGATACTGGCGCTGGGCGGCATCTTCATCATCGCCGCGCTGCTGACCTTCAGCACCATCGCCTGGTTTGCTGCAGGCTTCGGCCAAGTCTTCAAGCGCTCGCTGCGCGCCCAGCGCGTGCTTAATCGCGTCGCCAGCGTGGTGTTTGTCGGGCTGGCGCTGCGGCTGGCCACGGCACAGCGCTGACACCCATTGCGGCCAAGCAGGTAGCTGCCATGTACTACGCCATCGTCGCCACGGTGATGTTCCTCTTTCCGTTGCTGTCGATTGCCATAGCAGCCACTGTGCACCCGGTCTTCCCGGAGCTGCTGCTGGTCGGCAAGTGGTACGTGTTCTGGGCCGTCGGCGTGCGTCTGTTGTTGGCCGGCCTGCGCCAGATCATCCAGCCGCGCTACACCGCGCAGACCATCCTGGGCATCCAGGGCGAGGAGGTGCTGCTGGTGGTGCGCGAGCTGGGCTTTGCCAATGTGTCGCTGGGCGTGCTGGGCTGCATCAGCCTGCTGTCCGCCCACTGGGTGGTCCCGGCGGCGCTGGCCGGCGGCCTGTTCTACGCCCTGGCCGGCATCAACCACACGCTGCACGGCCCGCGCAACCGGCTGCAGAGCGTGGCCATGGTCTCGGATCTGTTCGCCGCGGCCGTGCTGCTGGCCTGGGGCGGCTGGGCCTTATCGGTCCATTGATCGTCAGTTGATCTTCGCGCCGCCCTCGAACCACTGCTTGATCAACGCACGTTCCGCTTCCGTGATCTGGGTGGCGTTGTTCATCGGCATGATGCGCGTCACCACCACCTGCTGGTACATGGCCTGCGCATGGGCAGCCACGCCTTCGGGCGAGTCCAGGCGCACATTCTTCATCTGCACCTGCGGGCCGTGGCACATGTAGCAGCGCTGGGCCAGCACGGGCTGCAGGGTTTTGTAGTCAATCGGGGCTGCAGCCCCCGCAGGATCTGTGGCAACAGCTCCTGAATTAGTAGCAACCACGGGCGCCACCATGGGTGCTGGCTTGAGCCACACCAGCACGCCCAGGATGACCGCCACACCCACCAGCGCATACGGCCAGGGGTGGCTGTTGCGGCCCAGCTTGAAGCCGTGGCGCAGCACGAAGAACTGGCGGATCGCGGCACCGGCGAACATCATCAGGATCAGCACCAGCCAGTTCTGCGGGTGGCTGTAGGTGAAGCTGTAGTGGTTGCTCAGCATGGCGAAGATCACCGGCAGCGTGAAGTAGGTGTTGTGCACGCTGCGCTGCTTGCCGCGCTTGCCGTGGATGGGGTCGACCGGCTGGCCGTCCTTGATCTGCTGCACCACGGTGCGCTGGCCGGGGATGATCCAGAAGAACACGTTGGCGCTCATGCTGGTGGCGATCATCGCGCCCATCAGCAGAAAGGCGGCGCGCCCGGCAAACCAGTGGCAGGCCAGGTAGGCCGCCACACACACCAGGAGCGCCACCAGCGCGCCAACGATGGCGTCGCCGTTCTTGCGCTGGCCGAAGAGGCGGCAGATGCCGTCATAGGCCAGCCAGAACACCACCAGAAAGCCCAGCGCCACGGCCACGGCCACGGCAGGTGTCCAGTCCATGACCGACTTGTCGATGAGGTAGGTGCCCGCGCTCCACAGGTAGGACACGGTGAACAGCGAGAAACCGGTCAGCCAGGTGCTGTAGCTCTCCCAGTAGAACCAGTGCAGGTGCGACGGCAACTGCGGCGGTGACACCGCAAACTTGACCGGGTGGTAGAAGCCCCCGCCGTGCACGGCCCACAACTCGCCGCTGACGCCCTGGCGCTTCAGATCTTCATCTTCCGGGGCAGTCAAGCTGCTGTCCAGGAACACAAAATAGAACGAGGAGCCCACCCAGGCAATGGCGGTGATGACGTGGACCCAGCGCAGCAGCAGATTGGCCCAGTCCAGAAGGTAGCTTTCCATGCGGTGTGTTCTCCTTGGCGTAAATGCCAGCCACAAAGTGTATACAGTTTTAGGCGCTGTCTGTCACTTGCAAGAGTTGGGCCGCCACGCCCACGGCAATCACTTCGGGCCGCTTGTCGGGGATGCCTGGCACGCCGATGGGGCAGGTGATGTGCAACAGCTCCTGGTCGGTAAAGCCGCGTGCCTGCAGCCGCTGCCGGAACGAGGCCCATTTGGTCTTGCTGCCGATCAGGCCCACATAGGGCAGGTCGCCGCGCTCGCGCTGGCGCGAGAGGCAGGCGGCGACGATGTCCAGGTCTTCGGCGTGGCTGAAGCTCATGATCAGCACGCGCGCCCGGGGCGGCAGATGGGCCACCGCCGCATGCACCGGGTCAGAGTGTTCGCAGTGCACGTTGTCCGGCACCGTGGGCGGGAAGATTTCATCGCGGCTGTCGACCCAGGTCACGTCCATCGGCAGCGTGCCCAGCACCGCCACCAGCGCCTGACCCACATGGCCGCCGCCAAACAGCGCCACCGGCGTCGCGCCTTGCAGCAGGCGTGTGCGCAGCGCTGCCACGTCCGCGGCGCCAAGTTCCTCGTAGCGCAGGTGCACTTCACCGCCGCAGCACTGGCCCAGGCTGGGACCCAGCGCGTAGCGCACGACCGTCTCCTGCAAGCCGCCTTGCAGGCCTGCGCGGGCGTGGGCGATGGCGTCCAGCTCCAGCCGGCCACCGCCGACCGTGCCCAACGTGCCGCTGGCAAACACCGCCATCCACGCCCCTACTTCGCGCGGCACCGAGCCGCGCGCCGCGTGCACGGTGACCAGCACCGCGCGGTCCTGTGCCAGGCGTTGGAAAAGCTGCGATACCAAACTCACAATCGGATACCTTTTATAGTGCGCGGGTGCCTGCGCGCACGCCAGAATTCAGGCACAGTATGCACGGCAGAACCAACAAGAGACATGCGATGAGACCGCCCATTCTTCCCCTGCGCGCAGCAGCCCGCACGCACCACTGGGCCACGCTGTGCGCCTGCATCGCCGCACTGGTCGCCGGCTGCGCCACCAAGCCGGCCAGCCCGCCCGTGGTCGTGGCGCCGCCGGTGGCACCGCCGGCGCCCATCGTCATACCGCCAGTGCCCACCCTGCCCGGCCAGGTTTCCGACGCGCTGACACCGCGTGACTACCGGCGCGACGCGGCCACCCACCTCTATTCCCACAACAGCGCCCGCATCTATCCCGGCAAGATGCCGCCGCTGCTGTACGCCATCGGCGTGCTGCAGGTGGACATCGACGGGCGCGGCCTGGTCACCGACATCCGCTGGATGCGCGCGCCCAGCCAGGCGCCCGAAGTGGTGGCCGAGATCGAGCGCACCGTGCGCGAAGCTGCGCCCTACCCGGTGCCCGTGAAGATGGGCCGTGTCACCTACACCGACACCTGGCTGTGGGACAAGAGCGGCCGCTTCCAGCTGGATACGCTCACCGAAGGGCAATACTAGGAAGCCCCCAGCCGCATGAAGGCGGCCGGGCGGCGGCTTGTCACGCGTAGGTTCACGACCCACGGTAGGTGGAGTAGCTCCACGGGCTGACCAGCAGCGGCACGTGGTAGTGCTGGTCCACATGGGCCACGCCGAAGTCCAGGTGCACCTGGTTCAGGAAGTTGGGTTCAGGCAGCGTGACGCCGCGGGCCTTGAAGTAGCCGGCCACGTCAAACGCCAGCCGGTAGGTGCCCACGCGCAGGCTGGCGTTGTCGTACAGCGGACCGTCCGGGTTGCGGCCGTCGGCGTTCAGCACAAAGCGCTTGACCAAGGTGGCCTGGTCACCCAGCGTGGTGTACAGCGCCACCTGCATGCCGGCCGCCGGTGTGCCGTGCATGGTGTCCAGTACGTGCGTGCTCAAGCCCATGGCGAATCCTTCCGTGAATGGCGTCAAAGTGTATACACTTTTTGGGTTTGCAGCTATCATGCCCGCATGGATTCCACGACCACCCGCGCCATTGTCGAAGCACTGACCCGCGCCATCGTGGAGCACCGGCTGCAGCCCGGCGCCAAGCTGGTGGAGCAGAAACTGGCCGACCAGTTCGGCGTGTCGCGCACGCTGATCCGCCAGGCCCTGTTCCAGCTGGCGCAGAACCGGCTGATCCGCATGGAGCCCGCGCGCGGCGCCTTTGTGGCGGCCCCGTCGGTCAGCGAGGCGCAGCAGGTGTTTGCGGTGCGCCGCATGCTGGAGGCCGGCATGACCAGCGCCTTCATCCCCCTGGTGAATGCCGACAACATTGCCGCCCTGCGCCGCCATGTGGCCGAGGAAAAGGCCGCCGTGCAGCGCGGCGATGTGCCGGGACGCACCAGCCTGCTGGGCGACTTCCACGTCTGCATGGCGCAGCTGATGGGCAACGACGTGCTGGCGCTGATGCTGATGGACCTGATTTCGCGCTGCGCGCTGATCACGCTGATGTACCAGTCCTCCAGCGCGGCGGAACATTCCTACGAAGAGCACAGCGCCATCGTCGATGCGCTGGAGAAGAAGGACGAAAAGCGCGCCCTGGCACTGATGGAGCAGCACCTGCGCCATGTCGAGGCCGCCCTGACCCTGCACGAGCTGGCAGAGACCACACCATGAACCACTACGACTCCACCCAAGCCTACCCCCGCGACCTGATCGGCTATGGCCGCAAGCCGCCCCATGCGCAGTGGCCGGGCCAGGCCCGCATTGCCGTGCAGTTCGTGCTGAACTACGAAGAAGGCGGCGAGAACAGCGTGCTGCATGGCGACGCGGGTTCCGAGCAGTTCCTGTCCGAGATGTTCAACCCGGCCAGCTACCCGGAACGCCACATCAGCATGGAAGGCATCTACGAATACGGCTCGCGCGCCGGCGTGTGGCGCATCCTGCGCGAGTTCGAGCAGCGCGGCCTGCCGCTGACCGTGTTCGGCGTGGGCATGGCGCTGCAGCGCCACCCCGAACTGACCGCCGCGTTCAAGCAACTGGGCCACGAAATCGCCTGCCACGGCCACCGCTGGATCCACTACCAGGCGATCGACGAAGCCACCGAGCGCGAGCACATGCGCTTAGGCATGGAAGCCATCGAGAAGCTCACCGGCGAAAGGGCGCTGGGCTGGTACACCGGCCGCGACAGCCCGCGCACGCGCCGCCTGGTGGCCGACTACGGCGGCTTTGAATACGACAGCGACTACTACGGCGACGATCTGCCGTTCTGGATGCAGGTGCAAAAGACCGACGGCACGGTAGCGCCGCAGCTCATCGTGCCCTACACACTGGACTGCAACGACATGCGCTTTGCGCTGCCACAGGGCTACTCGCACGCCGATCCGTTCTACCAGTACATGAAGGACACGTTCGAC